>Ga0256841_1001463_pt1 | contig 20416 bp, 18 predicted proteins | sample 356308metaG_FD_185971 | JGI IMG/M metagenome (GOLD analysis project Ga0256841, IMG submission 185971) | Hydrothermal vent microbial communities from Mid Atlantic Ridge, Atlantic Ocean - 356-308 | ecosystem: Environmental > Aquatic > Marine > Hydrothermal vents | place: Atlantic Ocean: Mid... | reverse complement strand
CTAAGAAGACAGCCTGCTAATTATGCTTCGACATTCCTCATATCATATTTTCTTAATTTTTCTACCAATGTTGTACGGCGCATTTTCAAACGCTTGGCAGCATGCGCCACTACCCCATTACTCTCATCCAGAGCAAGCTGAATATAATTTCGTTCTACTTCACTTAAATATTCCTTCAGATCCAGACCTTCAGGCGGAATCTCAGTGATTTGAGTATGATTATTAACCTCTTGCACCGACAAATTGACATTTATAGGGATATCATTAGCCATTGAACTGGAGGTAGCTATATCCAAATCAAAACTCACCCCTTCCGGCACTGTATATTTTTGATATTTTTCCGGCAAATCTGCTTTTTCAACAAGGCTATTCGGCTTCACAATAGTTAATCGTTCTATTAGATTAGCCAATTCTCTAACATTGCCTGGCCAATCATGCTGCATTAGTAATTTTATAACCTCAGGGGAAAGGCTGACTGATCCTCGCTTCTCCTTTTCCATTCTGATTATCAAATCTCTGATCAGAATGGGAATGTCTTCTACTCGTTCTCTTAAAGCCGGAATTTCAATTGGAAAAACATTCAAACGGTAAAACAAGTCCTCACGAAATCGTTTTTGTTTTATTTCTTCCTCCAGGTTGCGGTGGGTTGCCGCAATAATACGCACATCACATTGAACCGTTTTGTTACTGCCTACACGCTCAAAACACCGTTCCTGAAGGACTCTTAATATTTTTACTTGCATTGGCATTGGCATATCGCCGATCTCATCCAGAAACAGCGTTCCGCCTTCTGCTAATTCAAATCGGCCTTGCCGGGTAGTTAAAGCGCCAGTAAAAGCGCCCTTTTCATGACCAAACAATTCACTTTCTAAAAGTTCGGCAGGAATAGCGCCGCAATTAACCGGAACAAAAGGCTTGGCCTTTCTATCTGATGCATGATGTAAACTTCGTGCCACAACTTCTTTTCCCGTCCCCGACTCTCCTAAAATCAATACTGTTGCAGCTGAATTAGCAACCTGATCAATCAATTTCCTGACATATACAATGGCAGGACTTTTTCCTTCGAGCCTTGGGCCTGGAGCCATTCTTCGTTGATAAACGCGCCGATCAATCCCTGTCCTGTTATTACCATTTCGTAACAGCGTAGTCGGTAAATTATCGAGAAGTTTTTTTAATTCTGAAAAAGTTGCCGGCCAGCTTAAAACATGATTTACTTTTTGCTGAATCGCTGTTGGCACTTGCGATTGAGAAGTGTTACCGGTCAACAAAATCACAGGGATAGTTTTCGCCTTTTCCTGGATTTTTGTAATGAGTGAAGCTTGTTTTTCTCCGCCATCGCCAACAACAATTGCCATCACATCATCTAAATTATTAAATAATTCTACAATGGAAGAAGGATGCGTTACTTTGACCTGATATTCCAAAAACTCCAGAATCCGGGAAAATTCGTTGGATCTTGATTGATTTTCATCTACACACAGAATACGTGGCAAAGCCATCCTTTAAAACTCACTTATTGATTATTAGAGAACTCATTTAAGTAAAGCATCGAATGGCAAGTCTGTCAAAATACCGGCCTTTATATTTTCGTTAGCAGATAATTTAAATATTCGATTTTGACGTTTGTCAAAATATTGGCAATATTTTTTGCTTCAATACTTGACAAACTTTTCCTAGTAGAGAGACTATAGGCAACCTGTTAAGTTAAGGAAATTACTTTTTTGGACAATATTTCTTTGGATATCCTGTTTGGGATATTAGTTTTTTTACTGCTGCTTTCTGCTTTTTTTTCAGGGTCAGAAACAGCATTAATGACCCTCAACCGCTATCGACTGCAATATCTGGTAAAAAAGAAGCACAAAGGCGCCATCAGAGCCTATAAGCTTCTACAGCGACCAGATCGTTTACTGGGACTGATTTTACTCGGTAATAATTTTGTCAATATCCTCGCATCCTCATTGACCACTATAATCGCCATGCGTATTGCTGGTGACGCGGGCATTGCAATTGGCGCCGGTATCTTAACACTGGTAGTACTCATTTTTTCAGAGGTAGCACCTAAAACTCTGGCGGCCATTAAGCCAGAACTATTAGCTTTCCCTGCTGCGTGGATCTACACGCCGCTGCTAAAAATATTTTATCCGATAGTTTGGATTGTCAATTTCTTCGCTAACCTTTTGCTTCGAATGGTTGGAATCAATGCAGCCAAACACAAACGGGAGACTTTAGGGACTGAAGAGTTACGCAGTGTAGTCAGTGAAGCCGGATCCCTACTTCCACCCCGTTATCAGAATATGTTACTGGGCATTCTTGATTTAGAGTCGGCAACGTCTGAAGACATTATGACACCAAGGAGTGAAATCGTTGGTATTGACCTGGAGGATCCGATTGAAAAAATTATTGAAACTATCAAAAAAAGCCCACATACACGTCTTCCAGCCTACAAAAAAACAATAGACAGAGTTATTGGTTTTCTTCATGTCAGGGTATTACTTTCCTTGTGTGATGAACCCAATGTGACCAAAGAAACTCTAATTAAGAGTTTGACAAAACCCACATTCATTCCAGAAAGTATGCCTTTACACATTCAAATTCAAAACTTCAAAACTGAAAAAGTCCGTATTGGCCTTATTGTTGATGAATATGGTGACGTTCAGGGCTTAATCACTTTGGATGATTTACTGCAAGGTATCATCGGAAAAATTGTCTCAGAAGATACTGGCATTAAACAACAAAGCGATGGCAGTTTTATTGTTGATGGCAGCATGACAGTCAGAGAGTTTAATCGGGTTACCAACTTTTCTTTACCCACAGAAGGCCCGAAAACTATTAATGGTTTGATTATCGAATTTATGGAAACTATTCCACAGGCTGGCACCAGCCTGGTTTTGCATGGTTATCCAGTTGAAATTCTGACTCGTGACAAAAAAACCATAAAACTGGTCAAATTTCATCCGAAGAAAGACTGACTCTGATTTATTTCCTAATAAAACTCATCGGTTATTAATAGTCTTTCGGATTTAGGATAATCTTCTCATGTCTGCGACAAATGAAAAATCGGCCCGCTGAGCACACCATAGCCTGGCAGCCTTCTAGTAATGAGTAATCCATGATTACTATTTTCAGCAAAACTTTGATCAGGTTCTTATCCTTTTCTTAAATTTATTAGTAATCTTGTATTTTTGTCTATACTTAAAGCCGAGACTCGATGAATTCAACGAAATAATGGCAAAATTTACTGTTATCTTTAAAGATAGAACTATTCAATCCGCTATTTTTGATCAAAAAACGGTTCACATAGGAAGTGAGACCAGTAATGACATCATCATTGATAGCCTGGCCATTGCGCCTGCCCATGCGGCTGTATGCTTTAATGAAGAAGAAACCATTATCAAACAACTGAATGATGATTTCCCGATCAGCATTAATAATAACGCAAGCAAAGAATGTAAATTACATAATAACGATGAAATTCTGATTGGCAAACATAAGATTATTTACAATACCACCGAGTCAATAGTCAATTCATCACCTAACGAAGACTCAGATAGCTTTGCTTCAGAACAACATTTACCAGAAGCAAATTTACAAATCATGGAAGGCAAACACATTGGCCGTTTGATCCCTTTAAAAAAATCAATGACTCGCATAGGCCATAGCGGTAATGGGGTTGTAGTTATTGCCAAACGAACAGATGGATACTATATTTCTTCATTAGAAAGCAATGATTCTTTAACCATTAATGAAAAATTGCTGAAAGATGAAACCATCAAATTAAATGCTAATGACATGGTTGTTATTGATGAAACACCGATGCAATTTTTCCTGGGTTAAGTGATGTCTACTGAAAACGAAAAGCGACAATTCCATCGAATTTTCTACAACGCCAAAGCAAGTCTTGTAGCCGATAACAAAAGCTGGGATTGTGAAGTAATCGACCTTTGCCTGAATGGCTGTCTATTGCAGTTCCCTACAACCTGGCAACAAGATTCAGATGATATTTGCACATTAAGGCTGACTCTTTCTGAAGATACTGAAATTACCATGGACTTAAAACCGGCGCATGCTGAAGGCAATAACGTCGGATTCAAATGCGAACAAATTGATATCGACAGTATTTCTCAACTTCGTCGTATGGTTGAACTAAATTTGGGCGATAGCGAAATTTTGGAAAGAGATTTATCATCACTCGTTGTTTTATCCAACAATTGACAGTTTATTTTCCAACTGAATCCATGATTTCAATAAAGAACGTCTGTTTCATCCAATCCGGTGCGGTTCTAGCTGAATAGTTTCAATACGCTTGCCGAGCATAATTATTTTGCCGTTATAGCGATCTTCCCCAGTCGCGGTAAATTCGAATAGAAACGAACGCCAAATTCTGATGCTGCCTGTTTCATCTCGTTTTAACCACATCGCATTCAAAGCCACATATTCATCAAGTAGTTGAATCTCCATTCTCCGGCAGTATATTTTTACCGCATTTAATGCAATTTCTCTGGCCTGCTGCGAATTTGACCAATACAGAAAAAAACTGATTAACAAAATAATGATAATAATTTCTGAATAGCTAAAAGTCACGTTTTATACCCCATACGCTCGAATCCCTATTATCAATTGTTGCCATTTTGTATTAAAATAAATGTCGAATATGGATATTTATTTCATTTATCTTATCAAAGCTTTAATCTTGCCGCCGGCTATTCTGCTTATACTGGCTATCATTAGTTTATTTCGCCATCACAAAAATTGTAATCATGTAAAATTTGCCATTATTTGTTTAATTGGATTATACCTGTTAAGTCTACCCGCTGTTTCTGTATTGCTTGCATCGTCGCAACAAATCTATCCAGCTTTATCCAAAGCTCAAATAAAAAATACTGATGCACAAGCAATCGTTGTTTTAGGAGGCGGAACTCGTCCTCCTGCACCAGAATACAATAATCGTACTGTCTTACATGAAAGAGTTTTTGTTCGTCTACGGTATGCCGTAAGAATAGCCAGACTGACCAAGCTGCCCCTTTTAGTCAGCGGGGGGAAAGTATTTGAACAAAAATATCCATCTGAAGCAGAACTAATGCAGGAAACTCTTGTTCAGGATTTCCAATATAAAGCAGACTGGTTGGAAGAAAAAAGTCGAAATACCGCTGAAAATGCCCGATTTAGCTATCAAATACTCGGCAAAGAAAATATCAGAAAAATACTGCTGGTTACCCACGCTCTCCATATGTCCCGTGCTGTTCAACAATTCAGACGGGTTGGATTTAATGTCATGCCCGCGCCCACTGGCTTCATAACTCCTGAAAACAGATCTGTTTTCAGTTATATTCCTTCAGCATCGGCGCTTGAAGTTAGTTCTATGGCATTACATGAATTGCTCGGAAAATTATGGTATAAGCTTAGATATTAAGTTTGTCCTTAACTTGCTTTTCGATGCATACTGCAAAGATTTTTCTGCAATTTCATTTTTGCCATCCATTCATTAAAACCATCAACTGCCAGCGGTTTTGAAAAATAGTACCCTTGCGCAATATCGCAACCGTATCCTTTAAGCCTGTTCAAAATTTCCTGATTTTCAACACCTTCCGCGGTGACGTGTAAACCAAGGTTATGAGCTAAATTAATGGTCGCTTTAACAATGATGGCATCATTTTCACTGTTTTGAATATCTTCAACAAAGGATTTGTCAATTTTTAATTCGGATAATGGCATTTTTTTCAAATAGGCCAAGGATGAATAGCCTGTACCAAAATCATCTACTGCTAATTCGAAACCCATTTCATTAAGTCTATTAATCACAATTAATGCCCTTTCGGGATCTGTCATGATCGAACTTTCAGTAATCTCAAGAATAATCCATTCAGGCTTCACTCCAGACGATGCCGTAACACCAGCAATAATATCAGGAAGGTTTGGATCCAATAAATCCTTGGCTGATAAATTTACTGAAATCTTGATTTCTAATCCCTTTCTATGCCATTCAGCACAGTGCTGGAAAGCCCTTTTCAGCACCCACAATGTCAATGTTTTAATGGTTCGAGTTCGTTCCGCCATCGGAATAAATTCATCCGGTGAAATAAAACCATGCTTGGGATGGTTCCAGCGCACCAGTGCTTCGGCACCAAATAACTCACAGCTTTGAATATCAATTTTAGGCTGATAATAGAGCTCCAATTGATCCCGATCAATGGCGTTACGCAATTCACTCATTAAAGTCAGTCGCATCGGACTATGCTTGTCAAAGGAGGATTCATAAACCGAGTAACCACTATTAGAGCTTCTAGCCATATATAAGGCAACGCCCGCTCTTTGAACCAGTGAATCAACATCTTCACCATGCATGGGAAAATGCACGATACCGACATTTGAATGTACTGCAAATTGTAATCGCTCTACGATAAACGCCTGCTCCATGGCCTTTTGTATGGCCTGAGCAAGATATTGCGCTTCTAACAAATCATCGTCAATATCCGTCAACAAAATGCCAAACACATTGCCGTCAATTCTGGCTACACTATCCGGATCTAAAACCACGCTTTGTAGGCGTGTCGCAATTTGCTTTAAAATCAAATCACTGCTGGTTCGGCCCAAGGTATCGTAAACTTCCTTAAAATTCTCTATTTCAATTAATAATATGGATAATTTAATGTCTTGCTGATTGGTTGAAGTGATGGCCTGACCAACCCGATCATAAAACAAGGCTCTGTTAGGTAAATCTGTGAGTGGATCATGGGTCGTGACATAACTCGCCTGGCGAGTCATTTCGTCTGCTCTTTGGCGCAATTCCTGGGTTTGATCATAAATCATTGCACCCGCTTCATAAGCAATGATTGAGCTGGAATATTGCCCCCACAAGGCAAAAACGAAAGGAACACCGTTAAGAATCCACAACGCCATATTGGTTTTTTGGGCTTTTACTATCCCCTCAAGGGATACTTCGCCGACCAAATAAAAACTGACCATACAGCTTGCGACAATAATTGCAGCAATTGCAATCAAAACACCTTGATAGGCGGTCTTTGATACACTGCTTTTTAATACTCGAACATTATCGCTTAATAGAGCAGTTGCCATCGTAAAAATCATAAATCATCTCCTTGCTTATGATTCTAGAAGCAATCGCTGATTTTACAAGCCAGGTTTCAGATCGTTTATGATGTCCTTCACATTTTCAAGACCAACCGAAATACGAACCAAGCCATCGGTGATACCCGCTTTAAGCCGTTCCTGCTCTGATAAACGACTATGTGTTGTAGATGCGGGATGTGTGATGGTTGTCTTTACATCTCCCAGATTGGCAGTGATTGACAAAAACTTAGTACTGTTAATTAATTTCCAGGCATGTTCCTTACCCCCGACCAATTCAAAACTAACAACCCCACCGAACCCCGTTTGTTGTTTTTTTGCCAGTTCATGTTGAACATGAGATGCAAGTCCCGGATAGTGGACTTTAATAACGCTATCCTGTTCTTCCAGCCACTGCGCCAAATCCATTGCATTTTTACAATGCGCCTTCATCCTGATCGCCAGAGTTTCCAGTCCCGATAAAAACACCCAGGCGTTAAAAGGACTCATGGATGCTCCGCCAGTCCGCAAAAAAGGATAAATTTGCTTTTCTATCAATTCATCACTGGCAACCACTGCCCCACCAACACATCTTCCATGGCCATCTATATATTTAGTGGTGGAATGAACCACAATATCAGCACCCAACTCAATTGGCTTTTGTAATGCTGGTGTACAAAAGACATTATCAACGACCAAAAGACAATCATGATTGTGAGCAATATCTGCCAATCCCTGGATATCAGCAATTTCAATCAACGGGTTGGACGGTGTTTCTAAAAATAAAAAACGCGTATTCGCTGTTATTGCCGCTTCCCAAGCAGAAGGATCAGTTAAATCAACAAAATCAGTGGTCACACCAAACTTGGCAAAAAAGTTTTGAAATAATAATACGGTATTACCAAAAACACTGCGCGACGAAACCACATGATCACCCGCTTTTAACAGCCCCATGCATAATGCCATAATTGCTGCCATTCCAGATGAAAAAGCCAGACACCGCTCACCACCTTCCATTGCAGCCAACCTTTCCTGAAAAGCCGATACAGTCGGATTAGTAAAACGGGAATAGATATTTCCGGCAGATTCTCCTGAAAACCTTAGTGCGGCTTCCTCTGCACTGTCAAAAACATAACTGGAGGTCGCAAAGATAGGAATGCTATGCTCATCTTCTGCAGTTCTATGATGTCCGGAACGAACAGCTTGTGTTTCAATAGCATATTGGCTCCAATCTTTATTTTTCTTATCCATCAGGCGGAATTACTCATTTCAATAATAAAATTTTCAGCATTTCTTGCAGCTTGAGCATCGTCATTACGAAGTTCTTCGATTCTTTCCAAATAGGCATTGTTTACATCACCGGTACAATATTCATTACTAAAACAGGAAGTATCAAAGCCTTTAATCTCGGAATTTCCTTTTCTCACTGCATCAATTAAATCATCCAGATCCTGATAAATCATGCGGTCTGCCCCCATTTCCTGGCAAACTTCCTGTTCTGTCCGGTTATGCGCAATTAATTCATGTGCAGCCGGCATATCAATCCCATATACATTTGGAAATCGGACTGGAGGAGCAGCTGACGCAAAATAAACTTTTTTAGCCCCAGCGTCTCGTGCCATCTGAATAATTTGCTGGGATGTTGTGCCACGAACTACTGAATCATCAACCAGAAGAACATTTTTGCCATTAAATTCCAGACCAATCGGATTCAATTTTTGTCTGACTGATTTTTGTCGCATTTGCTGTCCAGGCATAATAAATGTTCTCCCTATGTACCGATTCTTGATAAATCCTTCCCGGAATTTTACGCCAAGATCATTGGCCATTTGCAATGCCGAAGTTCTGCTGGTATCTGGTATGGGTATCACCACGTCTATATCATGATCTGGCCAGGTTCTCTGTATTTTTTCTGCCAATTTCTCACCCATTCTTAGCCTGGCCTTGTAAACAGAAATATTATCTAAAATGGAATCTGGTCGAGCAAAGTAAACAAACTCAAAAATACAAGGCGTTTTTTCTGCATTTTCAGCGCACTGCCTGGTATGCAATTGTCCTGATGCTTCAATAAATACCGCCTCACCTGGTTTAATATCTCTAATGAGTTCGAAACCCAGTACATCCAGCGCCACACTTTCCGAGGCAATCATGAATTCATCACCTTGATCCGTTTGCCGCTTACCAAAAACTGCTGGCCTGATTCCGTGCGGATCTCTGAAACCAAGGATACCAAAACCTGCAATCATCACCACAGCAGCATAAGCCCCTCGGCATCTTTTATGTACAGCCGAAACTGCATTGAATACATCATCAACAGACAACCGTAGTTTTCTTAGTTGCTGCAATTCATGGGCAAAAATATTCAACAATACTTCTGAATCAGAATCAGTATTGATATGCCTCTGATCATCCATAAAAAGTTGTTTTTTTAACTCTTCGGCATTGGTCAAATTGCCATTATGGGCAAGTGTCAAGCCAAATGGCGAATTGACATAAAACGGCTGTGCCTCTGCAGAACTGGTACAACCAGCAGTTGGATAGCGGACATGACCGATACCCATCGTGCCTTTGAGGCGCAACATTTCACCACTGGTGAAAACATCACGGGCCAAACCGTTATCTTTACGCAAATGCAGCCGATTTCCTTGGCAAGTAACAATCCCGGCGGCATCCTGCCCACGGTGCTGTAAAACGGTTAAGGCATCAAACAAATCCTGATTAACATTTTGATGGGCAACAATCCCGGCAATACCACACATTTTCTATAAGACCACTGTTATTGATAATTAAAATATCCTGCCATACTCGAAGGCACCTGATCACGCAGCCAAACAGCAAGTGACTGGAAAGGTGGAATTAATTTCGATTTTTTCCACCAGGTATCTTCCGGCAAAGGTGTCAAACCTGCCAGCATAACCAGCACGGCAACCACAACCATACCCCGGGCAATGCCAAAAATCATTCCAGCAAAACGATCGGTTCCTGTCAAACCAGTCTTTTTAACCAGCGCACTTAATAAAAAACTGATTATGCCACCCAAGATAAGAGTTACCAAAAATAACACTGCGAACGCGGCAGCAATTCTAGCTGAAGGATAACTGATCACCGGTTCAAGAAATACGGAAAATTTGCGGCTAAAACTCAAACCGATCCAGATTGCAATAATCCACGTAAACAAGGAAAATGCTTCTCGAATTAAACCTCGAAATAACCCAATCACCAGGGAAATAAAAATCAACCCTAAAATTGCGTAATCTATCCAGATCATTATTCAGCCACTAAAATCGGTTGCAATTGAAATTGCTTTTCTAATTGCACTTTGATCACTTCAGCTCGTTTTTTGTCTAGTTCAGGCCCAATTCTAAGCCGAAACAATTTGCCATTTTTTTTTGTTTCAACTGAATCCAGAAAGGTTGAAAAACCTGATTTACGTAATTTATCCTGTAAAATCAATGCGTTTTTACGTTCCGCAAAACTACCCACTTGTATGATCCATCGAACCAATCCAGAAGCGGGTTTTTCTGGCTTTTCATCATTCTGTTGTTCTACAAATAATGGCGGGGCATCTGGCAAGATCAAAACTTGTTCAGTTGAGTCAGGTAAGTTTTCTGCAGTTTCAGCAAAAGTCTCTTTAGGGGGCTCCGGAATTTTCAATTCATTAATAAACTTCCCTTGATCCTGAACAGGATCATCAAATAACATGGGTATAAAAATAGCAGCTAAAGCTGTAATAACTACAGCTCCAATTAAACGCTGTTTTAATTCCTGATCCATATTACCCTCTATTTAATTTCAGAAACAATGTAATATCCAGTTTTTGTTGCAATATTGGTAACTATTCAGCGTATTTATAGATTCAATATCAGTGACTTATTCCAGAAGACGCCGTAAATACGTCCCTGTAGGCTTGATTGTGTCATCCATGACACATACACTTCTTCCATAAGTCACTGATATTGAGTGATTTTAGCTAAATTAAATACGCTGAATAGTTACCAATATTTTAAATATCAAGAAATGCGGGCACCTAACCCCAGACAAAGAATATATTATTTATTTGGAAAAAGCACTGAAGTAGGCAGAAACCAAAAAAAATGATCCAAAAACCAAAATCAGATCGCCTTGTCTTGCATTTGCCAGAGCCGCATTAAAAGTTTCGGTAAAGTCAGTAAACCCGTAAGCCAAGTTTTTAATTTTCTGTTTTTTCAAAACTTCAGCTACCACTGATTGTTCAGCTATTCTCGAATGACCCAAAGGCGCAATATACCAATTTGAAATGTAAGGTTGCATGATCTTGACAACCCCCCCAATGTCTTTGTCTTTCATCATTGCAAAAATAGCATGAATTCGTTGTTTTGGAAAATATGCTTCCAAACCAGCGGCTAACATTCGTACCGCCTGTGGATTATGGCCCACATCCAGCAACACCGGAATTTCAGAATTAATTAACTGAAATCGACCCATTAAATGAGCATTCATTAAACCTTGCGCAATGCAAGGTGCTTTAACCGATAATTTTTCCTGTAATAATTCAACTGCCATTATTGCAGTCGAAGCATTACGATATTGCTGCTCGCCTATCAAAGCCGGCTTGGGTAACTCTGCAAAAATAATTTTATCATTCAGCAACCAGTGCCAGGCTGTTTCGGTTTTTTGATAACTGAATTCCTTGCCAACCGCAAAAACCTTTGCTTTAATCTTTGACGCACTGTCTATTAAAGACGCAGGAGGTTCTGGGTCACCAATAATGGCAGGTACGTCTATCCGAAAAATTCCTGACTTTTCTTTGCCGATCGCATCGCGAGTTTCACCAAGCCAATCGGTATGATCAATACAGATAGTTGTTACAATGGCAACATCAGCATCAATGATGTTTACTGCATCCAGCCTGCCTCCTAAACCAACTTCAAGGAGTTGAATATCCAAATTTGAACGCCAAAATATATCCAGGGCGGCCAATGTCCCAAATTCAAAATAACTCAGAGAAACATCTTTTCTAGCAGCTTCGATACGTTCAAATGCCTCACAAATTTTCTGATCCGCAACCGGCTCCCCTGCGACTTTAATTCTTTCGTTGTATTTGAGAATATGTGGTGAAGTATATGTTCCAACTCGGAATCCCGCAGTTCGATAAATTGACTCCAAAAAAGCAATACATGAACCCTTGCCATTAGTACCCCCAACAATAATCGTAACCGGTTTGACTCGTTCAGGATTCAATGATTGATAGACATGGGCTACCCGCTCCAAACCCAAATCAATGGCTTTAGTGTGCAGGTTTTCCTGCCAGCTTAACCAGTCTTCAAGAGCCTCAAAATGCATGTAGACGAGTTAACGATATTATTCTTCCTGAGGATTTTCCTGTTCCTGCACCTGTTCTACTTGTTCAAGTACATTGAGATGATGTGCTGGGTTTTTATTCTGTCTTCCGGCCATTAACATTGATAACACACTAGCGACTGTTTTCCGTATTTCCCTTCTGTCCACAATCATGTCAATAGCGCCATGCTCCAGCAAAAACTCGCTACGCTGAAAACCTTCTGGTAATGTTTCCCTTACAGTCTGTTCAATCACTCTGGGACCAGCAAACCCAATTAATGCATTAGGTTCTGCAATATTCACATCGCCTAACATTGCCAGACTTGCTGAAACACCGCCCATGGTTGGGTCGGTCATGAATGAAATAAAAGGCAAACCGGCTTCTGATAAACGGGTAAGCGCGGCGCTGGTTTTTGCCATTTGAAACAGGGAAAACAAAGATTCCTGCATTCTGGCTCCACCACTGGCCGTAAAAGTAATAAATGGTGCACCGATTTCCAGACTCCGGTTTATTCCTCTGACAAATCTTTCTCCAACAACGGAACCCATTGAGCCGCCCATATAACTGAATTCGAAAGCGGCGGCAACAATATCTCGGCCGACCAACTTACCCTGCATAACAACTAAAGCATCAATTTCCTTAGTTTTTTTCTGGGCCTGACTAATACGATCTTTGTATTTTTTGCTGTCCTTAAATCTCAAGGGATCATTAGGTTTAAGCCCTTTGCCTATTTCTTCCTGGCCTTCCTCATCCAAGAAAATTTTTAAACGGGTACGTGCAGAAATACGCATGTGGTGATCACACTTTGGACACACATTGAAATTTCTTTCTAATTCAGTGTTATATAAAATTGCACTGCAACTTGGACATTTATTCCACAAACCTTCGGGTACAGTACCTTTATTCGAAGCATCTGTACGAATTTTTGCCGGAACTAGTTTTTCATACCAACTCATCGTTGTATTGTCTCCAACTCAGATTCTAAAATTGAACATAGTCGCTCAAAAACTGGTTTATATAAAACTTCTCTGTACATGACAAAAAATTTTACCAGACCATTAACTATCCATGGCATAACGCATACTGTTTAATAGATCAACAATTTCCTGTTTCGCCTTAACCAGATTATCTGGATTGGATTCAATTTTGCTAATCAATGCGCTACCCACCACAACGGCATCGGCAATTTGTGCAATTGATTTTGCCGTTTGCGCATCTTTAACGCCAAATCCAACGCCTATTGGTAATTTTGTATGTTTTTTAATTTGCTGTATTTTTTTATCTACATCAGTTAAATCCAGATGCCCTGCGCCGGTTACCCCTTTCAAAGAAACATAGTAAAGATAGCCACTTCCCACCGCATCCATTTTCTTGATCCGCTCGTCACTACTGTTAGGCGCTAAAAGAAAAATAGGATCAATCTCTCGTGCTTTAAGCAAAGCAACATATTCTTCAGCCTCTTCCGGAGGTATATCAACCGTCAGTACACCATCAACTCCCGCAGATTTAGCAGCTTCAGCAAAATCTTCATACCCCATGGCCTCAACTGGATTTAAATATCCCATTAATACAACTGGAGTATTTTGATCTTGTTCTCGAAACTCTGACACTAATTTCAAAACCTTACGTAAACTCATGCCTTGCTCAAGGGCGCGCTCACTGGCCCGCTGAATAACAGGACCATCAGCCATTGGATCAGAAAAAGGCACGCCTAATTCGATAATATCAGCGCCAGCAGTCACCATCGCGTGCATCATTGGTACAGTAAAATCAGGCTTTGGATCACCCGCAGTAATAAAAGGAATAAGCAGCTTCCGGCGTGAAGTTGCAGCTTTAGAAAATTCAGCAACTAGACGATTCATATTTTAATCCCCTCTCGCTGCGCCATAGTATGCATATCCTTATCGCCACGCCCTGATAGATTAACAATGATAATTTGCTCTTTATCCATCTTTGGCGCCAGTTTCATGGTATAAGCCATCGCATGACTGGATTCAAGAGCAGGAATAATGCCTTCCATCTGAGTTAAAGCATGAAACCCCTGTAACGCTTCTTCATCGGTGATATTGACATATTCAGCCCGCCCAATATCCTTCAGCCAGGCATGTTCAGGGCCAACACCCGGATAATCCAGACCAGCTGAAATGGAATGCGTCTCAATAATTTCTCCATCATCGTCCTCCATTAAATAAGTACGATTTCCATGCAGCACTCCGGGACGGCCCGCACACAGAGGCGCTGAATGCCGACCTGTCTCAATACCATCTCCAGCAGCTTCAACACCATACATTTTGACACTTGTATCATCAATAAAAGGATGAAAAAGACCGATTGCATTTGAACCGCCGCCAACACAAGCAACCAGCGCATCAGGCATACGCCCCGTTTGTACCTTGCATTGATGTTTTGCTTCACGCCCAATAATGGTTTGAAAATCCCGAACCATAGCTGGATAGGGATGTGGCCCTGCAACAGTTCCTATAATATAAAAGGTATCATCAACATTAGTCACCCAATCCCTAAGCGCTTCATTCAAAGCATCTTTTAATGTCTTTGAACCTGATTTCACAGCAACCACTTTTGCACCCAACAGCTTCATGCGATAGACGTTAAGCGCCTGACGTGCAACGTCAACAGCTCCCATATAAACTACACATTCCAAACCCAATCTGGCTGCCACTGTTGCGGTTGCAACACCATGTTGACCTGCTCCGGTTTCTGCAATAATCCGGGTTTTTCCCATTCGTTTGGCTAACAGCGCCTGGCCAATCGTATTATTAACCTTATGGGCGCCAGTATGATTCAGATCTTCGCGTTTTAAATATATCTGCGCACCACCTAGCTCCCTGCTCCACCTTTGTGCATAATAAAGGGGAGAAGGTCTTCCGACATAATGTTGCAAATCGGTATCAAGTTCGGCGATAAACTCAGGATCCTTCATAAAACGCTGATAAGCCTCATTTAATTCCTGAATAGGCAGCATTAATGTTTCTGCCACAAACATACCGCCGTAAGGACCAAAATGTCCTCTATCGTCAGGCATATGATATTTTTCTGTCATCTTATTTACTATTATCGCCTCGATAAACTTGTTCAACAAACTGTTTCATTTTACCTGCATCCTTAATACCTTTTTCTATTTCCACACCACTACTGACATCCAAAGCGTAAGGGTGAATTGCTCTCACAGCGGAACTGGCATTTTCAGCATCCAGCCCCCCAGCTAAAATGAGTGGAAAATCAATGCCTTCAGGAAGCAACTCCCAATCAAATTGATGTCCAGTTCCACCTTTGGCATCTGGATGATAGGCATCCACCAAAATTCCCGTTGCATCATTATAAGCGGCCGCAAAATCTATGAGATCCAAACCTGAACGCATTTGAACCGCCTTAATATAGGGCTTGTTATATATTCGGCAATGTTCTGGAGACTCTGCACCGTGAAATTGAAGTATATCGATGGGGATCTGATCCAAAACCGCTCTGATCAGCTTCTCTGTTTCGTTAACGAACAATGCCACAACCGACACGAAAGCAGGCAATTTTCGGATAATGCTACCTGCCTGTTCAATACTGATATTCCTTGGGCTGGGTGTATAAAAAACCAGGCCAATGGCATCAACACCTAAAGCTGAAGCAAAAATTGCATCTTCAGCTCTTGTAAACCCACAAATTTTAATGCGTGTTCGCATACCTGCCCATACCAATAAAAACGTTTCAGAATATCATATTTTAGTGCGTTTGTTGTTAGCCTCACACGAAAAATCGCTCAAAATGACAATCCTTTACTATCAGCCTGAATCCGTAACTTCACTACGGCACAGGTGACCAGCTCTTGATTCATCACGTCCTGAAAAAATGCCTGCTTAACTTAAAGGGTGAAACTGATATTTTTTCAGGCCGTGCTAAACCAATATTTTGCCCCCTGCTATCCGCATTGAAATCACGAATTCAGGTCAAGGAAGCATCATGCCCCGAATCATGAAATACAACATTGCCGCCATTAAGCCCGAAGCTGGAACTGTTACCAGCCAGGCAGTAATAATCTTATAAAACATTGAACGTTTAACGAGATTGCTTTTTACAACTTTGCGCATTTTTTTTCGTTCGGATTTGGTTAATCCGGATTGTTTTCCCTGCTTCTTAATTTCCTTAACAATTCTGGCTTTCTCTTCAACCGACGCTTGTTCAAACTCAACAATCAAGGCATCAATACTTTCTTTCCCCTTGCCTTGATGATGTTTTCTAATGTCTTCAAGCATAGTGGCATAATTGGTCTTTAAATATTCTCGTAAAAAACCTACCCCAAATACACCACCAACTGCAATATGTGTAGAACTGACTGGTAATCCAAGCTGTGAAGCTATAATCACGGTAATCGCTGCCGCCATGGCAATACAAAATGCCCGCATTTGATCTAGTTCAGTAATTTCGGAACCGACTGAACGAATCAACCGAGGCCCATATAGGGCCAAACCCAGAGCAATACCCAATGCACCGACCATCATCACCCACAATGGTATTGCCGCTTTACTGGCAATGCCACCGTTGATAATCGCATCATTAATCGCTGCTAAAGGACCCACCGCATTCGCCACATCGTTCGCGCCGTGAGCAAAACTCAACATTGCCGCCGCAAAAATTAATGGAATATTGAATAACTGATTAACACTCGTTTTTTCATTGGGCAATGCCTCTGCAGATCTTGCAACCACAGGGCGTAATAACCAATAAATAATCAAGGCAATCACCAAACCTATCCCCAAGGCAGTAGATAAATCAGTTTTCCAGATATGCTTCAGCCCTTTCAAAATCAAGTAAGAACTACAAGCCCAAGCCATTAACCCTACCAAAACCGGAAGCATCTTCTTGGTTGCTGCAATTAAATCTGATTGGTAAGTGATGGTTTTTTTAATTAAATACAGAAATGCAGCAGCAATACCACCGCCCATGACCGGAGAAATGACCCAACTGGCAACAATTTTACCCATCGTCCCCCAGTTTGCGATATCAAAACCGCCAGCGGCAATTCCTGCACCCAGCACCCCTCCTACTATTGAATGGGTTGTTGAAACTGGTGCGCCAACCGATGTAGCAATATTTAACCAAATAGCGCCCGCAAGCAATGCCGCAAGCATTAACCAAATAAAAGTATCACTATCAGGAATCAAACCCGGATCGATAATGCTCTTTTTTATGGTGCTAACAACTTCACCACCGGCAATAAGTGCACCAGAAGCTTCAAAAATGGCCGCAACAATAATTGCCCCAGCCATTGTTAAAGCTTTTGAACCAACCGCAGGCCCGACATTATTGGCAACATCATTGGCGCCAATATTCATTGCCATATAACCACCTATTACGGCAGCAACAATCAGCATGATGCCGTTATTAGTGCTTAAATAAATACCTGCAAAAAATGCAATGGCAACAAGAAATGAAATAGCGCCTAGGATACGGAAAACATTCGTGCGCGTTGGCAAATTCATTGACATAAATCCCCCCCCTCAAGGAGACAAGCATAATATTTTATTTTGTTATCTGATTGACCAACATTCAACTTATTGAATATACGGTGAAATCAAATTATTTCTTTATAAACAAAAAATCAAAACCTTAATTTTTTTGGCTCTTGAACAAACGCCATTTTGAAGTAACCCCAAAAACACGCACAGTTTACATGAAAAAAATAGAATCTTTATGTAATTTTAACCTGAGTCTGTGATTTCACTATGGCACAGGTTTAAAGGCATGCTCAAAAAATAAAAAACCTGACATAACGAATCAGCATATTTAATTTAGCTAGAATCACTCAATATCAGTGACTTATGGAAGAAGTGTCTGTGTCAAGGATGACACAACCAAGCCTACAGGAACGTATTTACGGCGTCTTCTGGAATAAGTTACTGATATTAAATCTATAAATACGCTAAATAGTTACAACCTGACAACCAATGGCCACCTAAAAGAAAACAAAAATAAACCCCTACTCACCTGGCTAATAGTCTAAAATGATTATTTAATTGTTTCTTAATATTTTCTGAATTTATGCGTTTGTTTTGGTTTGTGTTTATTACCGGCGGAATTTTTTTTTATTTCATTGATCAGGCTGTCGATGTTGACTCTTTCTCCAAAGAGCTCATGGTGAACAACCTGTATCATTTCCTGGCCGGCTTTCTTTTTATTATTGGAATGCGACATTTCAAATATAAATTTAAATTTAAAATTTTATTGCCGCTAATCTTTGCTGTTTTGGTGCTGGGTGAAGTTTATGATTTTTTTATAGAAATAACTAATTTCAGCATCTTATCTCTGTTGTATAATATATATGTTCTAGCGTGGGGCGTCATCAGCGGTTTTGCATTTAGCAAATCACTAAAGTTGCCACCAAACACCCAGTCCCTTTAGCAAAAAACCGGTCCACAAAAAACTCTAAATTGTTTTCCGTGTCTGAGTTCGCCACAAATTTACAATTTCTTCAACATCGAGATCCTCCGGCCCTTCACGCCAACTGGTGAAATAATCGACATCATTACTTTTTGGCTCGGGATTGGGACGATAAATTTGTACCCTAGTCGGCAAAGGCGCTGCTTCTCCTAAAACCAGAGCTTCGCCACGCCCCAAAGAAGTCAAAATATCCGTAAGGTCCCCTTCGGCTTCGGGCACCAAGCCCCTGATATAACCTTGATCATCTGGATTGGTTGTCCGCAAACAAATAAAAGAGCTGCACTGCGACAACATAGTTTCTGAAAGTTCAGTAGGTCTTTGACTAACTACTCCAATTGAAACACCGTATTTCCTGCCTTCTTTGGCAATCCGTTCCATCATTTTTTTGGTGCCTTCAAACTGCCCACCTTTTTCTCTGGGAATATAGGCATGAGCTTCTTCACAGATCAAGGTAATGGGAAACTCGCTGCGCCTGGGGTTCCAGTAATTAAACTCATAAGCTAAACGACCAACCTGGGCAGAAACAGCCGGCCTAACATCCGTTGGCACTGAACTTAAATCAATTACGGTTATATTACCTTTATTCTGCCCCAAACCGACAAATTCCCGTAACAAATCAACAAGCGTTTCAGAACTGTTACGTTTTTTAGGCTTTAACAGAAAATCATACCGGACATCATTAAAACGGCTTTGCAAGCGAACTAAAAATTCGTCAAACTGGCCAAATAAAGCTCCCTGTACCTTACCGAAATCCTTGCGTTCCTCATTGGCATTTTTAAACTGCAAATACATTTCTGCCAACGAAAAATAAATGGGGGTATCGATAGAAACTGTTTGTAAACCAATTTCCTTCGCAGTTTTACGTTTCAGGGTTTGCAAGACTTCACGCATAAAAGCCATCTGTATAGATGCGCCGCTGTCTGAGCGATCAATAAACAAATCAACCAGCTCAGCGTAAGTCATCATCCAATATGGCATTTCCATTTCCATGGCATCAACATAATTGACTTTATCTTTTGGAAACGCAGAATGTAAAACTCCTTCTTTATCTTTCCAGCAATATTCGCCATGCAGATCCAGCATGATAATATGAGTTTTGGGCATCGCCTTAATGGTATTTTGAATCAAACTGGTCACCGTCCATGACTTACCAGAGCCAGACTGACCGATAATTGCAAAATGCCGACCAAATAGCGCTCTTGGATCAAGACTTAGGTGATAATCTTTTGCTGCAGATAGCTGGCCGATAAAAAATTCATAATTTCTGAATTTGGAAAAAATCGCATTGATTTCCTCCATTCCGACTGCAAAAACCTTGGCACCCGGAGTTGGGTAATGTCTGACACCTCTAACAAAATCACCATTTTCTGAAATTTCTCCGACTGGAATCAGTGAAATGTTTCGGTCAGTATGTCGTTCGCCATGTTGATTGAAACGATCCAGTTCGGACATTTTAAAAACCAACGCCAACACCCCGATATGGGCTTGTCGAATAACCACATAGGAACCGATCTGTCCGGCCAGAATTTCCTGATCGCCCAGTTTGATAAGAGGAGTTTCTCCAGCATGATCAGAAGCCATTCT
>Ga0256841_1001462_pt1 | contig 20420 bp, 15 predicted proteins | sample 356308metaG_FD_185971 | JGI IMG/M metagenome (GOLD analysis project Ga0256841, IMG submission 185971) | Hydrothermal vent microbial communities from Mid Atlantic Ridge, Atlantic Ocean - 356-308 | ecosystem: Environmental > Aquatic > Marine > Hydrothermal vents | place: Atlantic Ocean: Mid... | reverse complement strand
GTCGGAGCATTGCCGAAGATGTCCCCTCACCGCAGTCGAGAAGGTATAATTTTCCCTTGAATTTAAGTAAATAGCTCGATGTGGCGATATCTGGTTCGGGCATTCCCGAAGAGCATCCAATAATTTGAAGTTTCGGCATAGTTGATCCCTAATTATTTTCAACACAATATAAATTATATACCACGCTTCGTCAACAGGCTATATAATCAAATTATTTGCTTTGTTTGATTTAAGGCTTTAATATTAATAATTTATATTTTGTTGATATGAGATACTATGGAGGAGATGTGGATTTTCAATTATCTGATATGCATAATGAAGTGATCGATCTTGCACGGCAATTCGCCGAAAGGAAAATAAAACCTATTATTGCCGAAGCCGATCGTGAAGCCCGTTTCGATAGATCCATTTTGGATGATATGGCTGAAATTGGGCTTTTGGGGCTGTGTTTCCCGGAGGAATACGGCGGAGGTGGAGTTGATTATATAAGCTTGGGATTGGCTTGCGAGGAGTTGGAATATATTGATACTTCAGCTCGGGTTGTTTTATCGGTGCATATAGGACTTGCCGGACTTCCGATTTTTACTTGGGGGACCGAGGGACAAAAATCCAAATATCTCCCCCTTCTTACTTCCGGCGGGATGATAGGGGCGTTTGGATTGACCGAACCTAATGCCGGCTCGGATGTTGTGGGAATACAGACTAATGCGGACAAAGTCGATGGAGGATTTATCCTTAACGGTGAAAAGATGTGGATTTCCCTTTCGGATGCGGCGGATTTATTCTTAATTTTCGCTTGGACGGATAGGGACAAAAAACATAAAAGAGACCATTCGGGAATAACCGGTTTTTTGGTGGAGCGGAATTTTGGTGGAGTCTCCACAGGGGATATTAAAGGTAAGCTGGGGGTTCGTGCCGGTAAAACCGGTTTTATTTCCTTAGATGATACTTTCGTTCCGGAAGAGAATGTTTTAGGTGGAATTGGTAATGGATTTAAGGTAGCGATGTTTTGTCTCGATCAAGGGAGATATACGGTTGCCTCTGGGGCTACGGGATTAATTAGGGCGTGCTATGATGCTTCCGTAGAATATGCAAATACGAGGAAGACTTTCAATGTTCCGATAAGTCACCATCAATTGGTGCAGGAAATGATTGCCAAGATGTATGCCGGTTATGAGATTTCCCGTAATCTTTATCTCAAGGCGGGTTGGATGAAAAATAAAGGCATAGCCAATACGCGTGCCACTTCGCTCGCCAAATGGATAGCCTGCGAGCAAGCCGAAGCGGCGGCATCGGATGCTGTTCAGGTTCATGGAGCCTATGGTTTTTCGGATGAATATCCCGTGGAGAGGTATTACCGCAATGCGAAAGGCTCCTCTATTTACGAAGGGACCCGTGAAATCCAAAAACTTATTCAAGCCGGCTATTCGTTGAAATTCAGGCGGGACAGACCCGGACGAAAAGAATTGCCAACTTGGCCCTTTGAAAAATAGTTATTAAAATATTTGACAATTTGGAATATTTATCTTAGTATTAATTTGATTTGAAATGAAAAACGATTCGGTGCCCGTAAGGGCTAAAAAGGGAAGGCGGTGGAAAGCCGCCACAGCCCCGCTACTGTAAGCGGGTTAAAAACCGTCATTGCCACTGGGAGAAGCCCGGGAAGGGATGGCTTAATATAGCCCCGCAAGTCAGGAGACCTGCCGAATTACAATAACTGAAACTTCGCCTTCGAGGGAGGGATGGAAGTGTTTTTTAATAAAAGAACGCACCACCGCCCGGGTGCTATTTTTGTATCCCTTGCGATTGCTATCCTTCTATTGAACCCGGGGGGAAATCGATGTTATGCCTTGAATTCACATAATATCAGGGGGGTGATATTGGATGCCGAATCAGGTTTACCCGTAGTCGGTGCCCAAGCCGATTTAATCGAATATGAAGGGATATCCATCACCGATAAAAACGGTGGATTTATCATAAGGGGGATCCCATCGGGAGTATATACATTAATTGTAGAGGCTGAAGGATACTATGAATATTCCCATAGTATCATTATAGGAGATGGTCCGGACAAGGAAATAACCGTGCGGATAAAACCCCGCGTTTATCTCTTTCCCGATGTAGTTGTCCTTTCCGCCAAATATCCCCGGCGGAACTTGCGGGGAACATTAATAGGTGAAATAGCACTCTCGGATGAAGAATCCACTACGGCTGATGGTTTGGGCGATATTGTCCGCAAGCTTCCCGGAGCATATATCCGTAAGGGAGGACAATCCAATGCCGAAACAGTTTCGATAAACGGATGTGATCCATCGAGGGTTATGGTGGTTTTCGATGGTATGGTCCTAAACGGCGGTTCCGGGACGGCGGTTGATCTGAGCGAAATACCTGTCGGCGCCATAAGTAAGGTCGAGCTTTACTCCGGGACGGGGGCTATCGGTGGGACATTGGTTATAACTTCACGGCTGCCGAAGGGTGATGATGGCGATGGCAATATTTCCATTGATGGGTCCTATGGTAGCTTTGGAGCCAAAAAACTCAAAAGTAAAATTGGAGTCGGCGGGAAAAGGGTTCGTTTGAATTTTTATTCCGAATCTTTTCGCACCAACGGAGATTTTGGATACACGGATAAATTTGGTAACTCCCAAAGGAGGATTAATAATTATGTGAAATCCCAGAATTTATTTGGCAGGATAGTTTTTCCATCCATCTCATCACCGACATTCTCGTTTCAATATTACCATTCAAAAAAGGGAAGTCCGGGTCCATTGTTGCAGATAGACAGTACTGCACAGATTAAAACCCGAAAATTATCGGCAAACCTCAAATACGGGATTGTACACTCGAATAATAATTCGCTGAAATTGGGCGTCAATGGATTGTTGCAAAGGGATAATTATAAATCTATTGGGGGATTTTATAAATACGATTTGGAGACGGCTCAAACCCGATGTTCCTCTTGGTTGAACCTTGACAGTAAGCTAAACAAACTTATGGTGAAATTTGATTTGGATTATATCTATGAGGACTTCCGCACGGAAGATTATATGGGGGGATATAATGCGATCCCTTTGAAATCACGCCGCCACCTTAAGGTAAATTCATCATCTCAATATAAGATACCCTTCAAGAACAGTTTAATTCCCTTATCGCTGGAAATCAATCTTGGTGGAGGGGCGGATTTGATTTCAGGATATAAAAGTTTTTGGACTTATGATTGGAGTGTTGATATGACCGCCCGAAAGGCAATAACCTTATCGAGCGGCGTATTTGGGGGGACATCATTTAGGTTGCCCGATTATTATTCCCTGTTCTTCAAAGAAAATATATTTGCGCTGGGAAACCCCGATTTAAGGCCTGAGAGGGGAAAAGTATTTGGATTTAGGGTAAACCTTGTATTTCCCGTGAAACTACCATCGTCGATCGGTTATAACTATACGATAAATGAAATAAGGGATATTATTGTTTGGAATCAGAGGTTTGATGGAAAATATCGCCCTGTAAACCTCCGAAGCTCCCTGCTTAAAACAAATAGTTTATCCCTTGATGTTGGTTCGAGTGATTCCCCCTTATCTTTCAAATTTTTGGCAAATCGGTATCGCCCCTTAAATAAAAGTGATTTTCGATTGTATAAGGACAAGTATCTTTTATTCAGGCCCTTACATTCCGCATCCCTTGATATCGAGTTTGGGAATAAAATCGTTAGAGCCGAAATCTCCCATCAATGGGTAGGCAAGAGATTTATCCGAATGGAAAATACTTTGTGGCTGGATCCCTACCAAACCACCGATGCAGGGGTAAAGTTTAAATTTAAAATAAAACATATAAAAACGGCATTACATATTCGGATTAATAATCTTGGCGATGAACGGTACGAAATCATTGAAAGGTATCCATCGCCCGGGAGAAATTATAGGTGCGGAGTAAGCATTTCATTTTAGGAGGATATTTTATGAAAAAGGTTGTGTTTTTGTTGATTATGGTGTCAATCCTGATTTTTGGGAAAGCGAATGCCGATAATTATCTTTATGTAATTAACTCTATGGCGCAAACATTGAGCAAGATCGATATCGACAATTCTACAGTGTGGAATCATATCCTCACCCTCGATTTGGTTCCGAACGATATCAAGGTGCGCGGTGACAGCGCTTATGTCCTCAATTCTGTTGGGGATGATATTCAAATAATAGATTTAACGGATGATGCCGAAGTGGGCAGGATTGAATTTCATACTAATGGTAATCCTTGGGAGATGTCATTCTATGGCGATTATATTTATGTCTCCAATTACTTGAATGGAAAGGTTTATGAGGTCGAATCGGCGACCGGAAATATAACTAAGCAGATTCAAGTTGGGAACACATTAGAGGGCATATTGGTGGCGCAGGGTAAAGTTTTTACAACGGACATTAATTATAACCCTGATAACTATACTTTCGGAGACGGCGTCCTTTATTATTCGGATCTGCCAAATTTAGGCGATTGGGATTCATTAAAAGTTGGGACGAATCCCCAGAAGATGATTATAGGTCCCGATGGAAATCTGCATATAGTTTGCACGGGTGACTATATTAGCAGTTTCGGGGTGGTTTATATTGTTGATCCTAATTCGGTTTCAATTGTAGATAGTATCGTCATCGGTGGGTCCCCCGCATCCGCAGTGGTAACCGCCGATAATTATGTCCTATTGGGGGCAGGGGGGTGGGTCGATAACGGTGAGGTCTATTGTTATAATGGAATGACTGGGGAAGTATTGAACGGCTCCGATAATCCTATTCAGACCGGACTGGGTACGATGGGGGTTGCTGCCGATGATAATGGAAATGGGTATTGTTGTAATTTTTCGGATGGAACGGTGAACAGAATTGATTCCAATCGTCAGATAGCGGGGACATATTTAGTGGGGGATGGTCCCAATGTAGCGGCGTTTTATAACTCTGATATGAGTTCCGTGGATAACAACGAAACAATTCCCAAAAAGATAGAGCTGAACCTTACCGCTTATCCAAATCCGTTTAACGATGAGGCTAATATCTCCTTTGATATTCCCAACAATGAGTGGGTTCGTTTAGAGGTTTATAATCTGTTTGGGGAGAAGGTGGGAGTTTTATTTAGCGGGAGGATGGAAAAAGGAAGGCATACCATAAAATGGGATGCCGGTGGTTGCTCCTCAGGGATTTATCTTTGCCGATTATCGGCTGGTTTTTACATCTCCACCGTAAAAATTAATTTGCTCAAATAATTCGAAATAAATGAGCGGTAAAAAAAGCGGGGATTCGGATCCCCGCATTCGTTCTTCATAATTTTGATAGAAATCAAAGTTGATTTATGATGCTATTTATTAATCGATTTCAACATTTCCTTAATTCCCCCCAATGAGGATAATATTCCTGTTGCCTCATAGGGCAGGAAGATAGTTTTCTCATTCTGGCCGCTGGACATAGTTTTAAGGGTTTCGAGATAGCGAACCGCCACCAAGTAATTAACCGGGTCACCTTTTTCCTTTACCGCTTCGATAATTAACTTTATCGCCTCCGCCTCGGCTTGGGCAACATTTATCCGTGCTTGAGCCTGTCCTTCCGCTTTAAGGATTTGGGACTGTCTTATACCTTCGGCTTCCGCTATCCGCGCATCCCTCTCGCCCTCGGCATTGAGCACCTTTGATTTTTTATTTCCTTCCGCCTCCAGTATAACCGCCCTTTTATCCCTTTCGGCTCGCATCTGCTTTTCCATTGCGGCGCGGATGTCCTGCGGCGGAGAGATATCCTGAAGTTCTACGCGGTTGACCTTAACTCCCCATTTATCGGTAGCCTCATCGAGAATCATCTTCAGTTTTGAATTTATCGTATCTCTGCTGACTAAGGTTTCATCGAGGTCCAATTCGCCGACTACATTACGAAGTGTAGTTTGAGTAAGTTTTTCAATGGCATTGGGAAGATTGTTTATTTCGTAAACCGCCTTTTTGGGGTCTGTAACCTGAAAATAAAGAAGGGCGTCTATTTCTATTGTGACATTGTCACGGGTGATAACCGATTGGCGCGGGAAGTCATAAACTGTTTCGCGTAGATCGATTCTATTTTCCAACTTCTCCCAAATCTTCTTTTTTCCATCGACATCCACAAGGGTATAGCGCCAAACAACGGGACGAGGTTTCTCCAAAAAGGGCCAAATTATATTGATTCCCGAATGTAGTATTCGGTCGAATTTCCCCAACCTTTCAATAACCACCACTTGTGCCTGCTGGACTATTACCAGCCCTTTTGCAATTACCACTATCACAAATATAGCGATAAGAAGAACTATCAATAAAACCGCTTGCATCTTACACCGCCTTTTTAACGATTAGTTTGTTTCCTTCGATACCGACTATCGATACTTTCTCGCCTACTTCGATTTCGCCGTCAACTTCGCCAATGGCGGACCATTCCTCGCCGCCTACCTTGATCATTCCGGGGGATAAATTCCCTTCGATTTTCTCCGTTACCAATGCGAATTTGCCCTTTAAGGCCTCCACATTGGTGCGTGCCTCGGGTTTATCCTTCGAGAGAATTTTCGATGCGATTTTTCTGGAAAGTATGAAGAAGGTCAATGAGATTATCGAGAAAACCGCGAGCTGGGCTTTTAGCCCTATTCCCAATAGCGATATAATTCCCGTGATAATCGCACCCAACCCGAAATTAATGATTAGAAATCCGGGGGTGAAAACTTCCATAATTGAAAGTATTATCCCTAGGATTATCCAAATTTGCCATGCTTGCATAAAAAACGCCTAATTTTATAAATGGATTATTTTCGAATGTGGTCCAAAAGTTTTAACATATTTGTTTTATATTATATTCCGAAAGATTATAATTAACAATAGAAATTTTTTGAAAGTCGCATTGCTTGTTTTTATCGAAAGGCTTTATGTAAGTTATGCTTGGTAAAAGGATCCTATTCTGAGGAATTTGAGGATATAGTTATGCCGGTTCGAGTTATTGTTGGATGTCAATGGGGAGATGAAGGAAAAGGGAAGGTAGTGGACTATTTCTCGGAAGATGCCGATGTGGTGGTCCGTTTTCAAGGCGGTGCCAATGCGGGGCATACTGTTATCACCGAAAGCGGGGATTTTGTTTTGCACCTTCTGCCCTCGGGTATTTTAAGGGCGGAGAAAAAATGCGTTATTGCCGACGGTATTGTTATCGATCCGGAACAATTGATTAAAGAAATTATTTTTTTGAGGGATATGGGAGTATCCGTTAAGGGAAGGCTGTTTATTTCAGGGAAGGCTCACCTTGTATTTCCTTATCATAAGTATTACGATAAATATTTGGAAAAATTGAGAAAGGGGAAGGCGATAGGCACCACCGGAAGGGGCATAGGGCCTGCCTACACCGACCGAGTAGCACGCTGCGGCATAAGGGCTTATGATTTGTTCGATGAGGAATTATTAAAGGCGAAATTGGATGATAATCTAAAGCTGAAACGGAGTTTATCGCCCGATTTGAATCAAGTCGAGGAATTCGGTTTGAAGTATAACTTTGATTGGATTAATAGGTTCAAAGAAGGGATGATGGATTTTATTAAAGATACCTCGAAAATACTCCAAAACGCTTTGGTTTCGGGTGATTCAGTATTATTTGAAGGAGCACAGGGAATGATGCTTGATGTCGATTATGGAACATATCCCTATACGACATCATCCAATACCGTCTCCGGCGGTATCCCGGTTAATTGTGGATTGGCTCCCTTTATCCCCGATGAAACCATCGGAATAGTAAAAGCTTATACTACTCGTGTCGGTGAGGGTCCTTTTCCGACTGAATTAAATGATGAAATGGGCGATATTCTACGAAAAAGGGGTAGGGAGTTTGGGGCTACGACCGGAAGGCCTCGCCGTTGCGGTTGGTTGGATTTTGTTGCGTTAAAATATGCTTTGAAGATAAACGGCGTTAATTCTATCGCTATGACCAAAATCGATGTGCTTGATGGGATCGAGCGGATATTGATATGCGATGGATATCGGTATAAAGGAAAGCTTATTAGGGAATTCCCCAACAATATCAACATTATTGAAGAATGCAAACCTCATTATATCGAAGTTTCGGGATGGGAAAGTGAGACATCTTCCCTCTTGGAATTTGAGGATTTACCGCAAAACGCCAAAGAGTATATCGATATCATAGAAAACACCCTTGAAGTGCCGGTTAGCCATATCTCAACAGGTCCTTTTAGACATCAAATGATAAAAAAATGTAAATAATCCAAAAAACTCAATTTCTACTGACGGATTCTGTCAGGGGGGTGTCTTATAATTATTTTGCATAATGGAATATAGGTTGGAACTATTAGGATTTAAGTCCTAATTATGAGGAGGAAAGGCCGCTTAGGCGGCCTTTATTCTTTCCTGCAAGATAAACGTTGTGGGGTAAATACGGTTTTAGTGCTTGACATTTAATACAACATAAAATATTTATATTCCACAGGTTGATGTTTCCCTCCTTGGGGAATAATAGAGATTTCTTTTAGATGGGTTTCGGAAATGAACCAGACCTTAGTAATAGTCCTTATAGCGGTTGCCGTTTTAATAGTTTTTGGATTTCTGTTGCTGAAAAGGAAAGACAAATCCTCAGATTCAATCCTTCCGCAGGATAATTATATTTATGGATTGAAGGCGGAACTCGAAGGTCGTACGGAGGATGCATTTCAATACTACAGAAAATGCGTAGCCGAAGATACGAATAATATAGATGCTTATTTAAGGTTGGGCAATTTATTGAGGGAGAGAGGGTCGCTCGATAGGGCTTATCAGATACATTGGGAACTTTCCTTGCGCAAGAATCTCTCCAAGGAGCAATCAAAAGAGATACGCTTTGCAATGGTGGAGGATTTGACCGCTTCCAAAGAATTCCAAGAAGCGGGCAAGATCTTAAGGGAACTGATAAGCGATTATAGTAAAGATATAGATTTATTACAGAGATTGCTTGAGGTTTATACGCAAACAGGTGATTGGGTCAATGCGATTCCTACTGCGGAGAAGCTTACAAAATTAAACGGCAAAAAGTTTGATGGGCGTTTTTTATCGATCTATAAGTTGTTGGAAGGGAAATCGTTTGTGGAGAGGGGTGATTTTCATAAGGCGCGTCTTTCCTATAAGGATGCCTTGAATTTGGACGAGGAATGCTCTTTGGCTTATTTGTTGATAGGGGACGCCTATGTAGCCGATAAAAGATTGGATGATGCCGTTGAATGGTGGCGTAGGCTTTGTGAGAAAATTCCGCAGAAGAGTCATATATGTTTCAGCAGGCTCGAGGGTGCATTATTTGAGTTGGGTAAATTCGGAGCGATAGCCGAGATATATTTAAGTATTGCCGACAAAGATCCCCAAAATATCCGAGCGCTTAAGGCGTTAGCGAAAATTCAAGTAAAAATGGGAAAAGCTTCGGAAGCGGTAAAAAACTTAAGGAGAGTGCTTAGGATAAATTCTGAGGACTGTGAAGCCGCAGTCGAGCTTTTTGATCTTTTGCAACAGAACAATGATGTGGGAGGGATAATACAGGTTGCGAAGGGATTATGCTCTTCTTCCGAGAAGAAAATAGGTGTTTTCAGCTGTTCCGAGTGTGGTTTTATCTCCACCGAGCCTGAAATAATTTGCCCGGAATGCGGCAAAGTCGGTTCGTTTAATATTTAAAATCGACAACGATGAAACTGATTTATAAGTTATGTTTGTGTCTTCTTGGGGGGCTATTGATGGTTTTTGTAATCGGCGATTATGTTTATTGTTCATCGCTATTGGGGAAGAAACTGATGAATGGTGAGGTCGATGAGGTGCGGGAATTGCTCAAAAGGGCATCCGATTCCAAAATTGATAGGGGTTCCCGATTATATTATAATGGAGTGGTGGAAACAGATGGTGGATTATCAGCGAACTATCTTAAGGAATCTATGTATGAACAGAACAGTTTTGCGGATAAGGAATTGGCTGTAATAAGGTTAGCGAATTATTATTTCACCAGAGGTTTTTATATTACAGCCGCCAATCAGCTGAAGGATTTCGCTAAAGATTACCCGAAATCGACCAAAAGAGCGGAAGCCGGCTGGCTTTTGGGGATGTCCTATTTAAGCAACTCCAAAATTGATGAAGCTATTTCAGCCTTCACAAAGGTGATAAGCAATAATCCTAATTCGATATTTAATGGGTGGTCATATATGGGATTGGGATGTTGTTATTATAGAAAAGGCGAATATACTAAAGCGATAAGAAGTTTCAAGAGGCTTCTCGATTATAAATCGCACCCCGCTTATCCCCAAGCGCTGATGATGTTAGCTGTCTGCGAGGGAAATAGCGGAGATAAAACCTCGGCTGCGCATTATCGTTTCCAATATGAAAAATCGTCATATTCAAAGGATTTTTGTTATAAGCCGGAGAGCGATCTCTATTCCGAAGCAATAGAAAATAAGGATATCGCCATTAAGGATATCGATATTAGGGCGGAAAGGTTGGTCGGGGCCAATTATTATGTTCAAGTCGGGGCTTTCTCGTCCATAAAGAACGCTGAGAAAATGGAGAAGCGGCTAAAACGGAAATGGTCGAATGTGGAAGTAGAAAAGCAGACAATCAATAAACAGCGCTATTATAAAGTGATGGTAGGTCCCTATTCGACCCGTAAAAAAGCTCAAGCGGTTAGGGAGAAATTAGAAGCCGAAGAGCAGGATAGTTTTCTCATTATATTGAAATGAATTATCGGAGGCAGAGCTGGTTAAGAAATTGACACCGGTGATGGAGCAATATCATCGGATTAAGAGTAGTTATCCCGATAAAATATTATTTTTTAGGATGGGGGATTTTTATGAAATGTTCGGTGAAGATGCTATTGAAGCCGCAAAAATCCTGAATATCGCTCTGACAACGAGGTCGCATGGTAAAGATGTGGAAAAAATACCTTTGGCCGGTGTCCCATATCATGCTGCGGAAAAATACATAAATATTTTACTTAAGGCGGGGAAGAAGGTTGTTATATGCGATCAGGTCGAAGATGCTAAATTAGCGAAGGGTTTGGTAAAGCGGGCGGTCGTGGAGATAATTACACCCGGGACAGCAATTACCGCAGAGGAATCAACCACCGGAGGATATTTGGTAGCTTTACACAATGGGGGGCATAGGTGGGGATTAGCGGCGGTGGAATTTGTTTCCGGCAATTTCTTTGTGGAGGAAGAAGAAAAAGAGCAAATAGCCGAAAGGGTTAAATTACTTTCGCCGGTGGAAATAATAATCAATTCGGAATTTGCGAATGATAAGGATTTGATGGGAAATTTAGCTTTAAATAGGGTTAGCACAACAATTTTGGAGCCTCATAGGTTTAATCTGAATTATGCGCATAAAGTTTTGGAGGATTACTATTCGGTTCAAGGTATCGATGGTTTTGGTTTAGGTGAATATAGGGAGGCGGTTATTGCCGCCGGGGTGATGTTGTCCTATTTGAGGGAGACAAAAAAGAGGCGGATGAAACATCTGAATCCTCCAGCCCCCCTTAGGAAACCCGGTGAAATGTTGCTCGATTCGGCGACGATCAGAAACCTTGAACTTCTTCAACCATCGATTGCGGGTAAGGGGAAGAGCCTGCTAAAAACCATAAATTATACATCGACTCCTATGGGGGCAAGGTTGCTGGCGCGATGGATTTCAAAGCCATTGACGGATATCGAACGAATTAAGGAAAGACAGTCGGTTTCGGCTTATTTTCTTCAGGATAGCAGATTATCAAATCAATTAATGGACAACCTTAAGGGTATGCCGGATATGGAGCGGCTTATCGCCAAAATCGGTTCCAATCGGGTTGGCCCTCGGGATTTAGGCTCCTTGCTGGTCGGCATAGAAAAAATCGGAATTATTAGATCGTTGAAACCGGAAAATAAAACGCTTGCGGATATCATAAAGGAAGTGCCGAATCTGGATGATTTAGCCGAAATGCTTGATAGGGCTTTGGGCGATAATCTCCCGGCGGTTTATAATAATGGGGGTATCTTCCGTTTGGGGTATTCAAAGGAGCTTGATGACCTTAAAGATTCGATAAGCGAATCGAAAAAATGGATTGCGGGACTGCAAAACTCCGAAAGGGAACGAACCAACATTCCCAACCTGAAAGTGGGGTTTAATAAGGTATTCGGATATTATATCGAAGTAAGCAGTTCTCATTTGGAAAAGGTACCGGATAATTATATTCGTAAACAGACTTTGGTCGGTGGAGAGAGGTTTATTACCGAGGAGCTTAAAGAGAGAGAGGCCGAAGTCTTAAACGCCGAAGAAAAAATCAATGTTTTAGAAAAAGAGTTGTTCGAAAAACTAATTGTTTCCGTTTCAGCTTATATCGGGGTTTTGAAGAAAGCATCGGAGGTAATCTCCCGTTTGGATGTCCTACGCTCATTTGCCGAGTTGGCTCGTAAAAACAATTATATTATGCCTGAGGTGAACAACTCCGAGTTTGTACACATTAAGGATGGAAGGCATCCGATAATAGAGCAGGCGTTGGCAGGGAGGAGATTTATCGCCAACGACTTAAGCATAGGTGGTGATGATGGGATAATTCATATTATAACCGGTCCCAATATGGCTGGTAAATCAACATATCTTCGCCAGATAGGGCATATTGTTATCTTAGCTCAGATAGGGTGTTTCGTGCCGGCTGCCGAAGCGAAGATAGGGGTTGTGGACAGGGTTTTCACCCGCGTTGGTGCCTCAGACCTTTTGCCCGAGGGTAAATCGACATTTTTGGTTGAAATGAATGAGGTGGCGAATATTTTGAATAACGCCACGAATAGATCGCTCGTGTTGCTTGATGAGGTTGGCAGGGGAACATCGACTTATGATGGACTTTCCATCGCCTGGGCGGTTTCGGAATATATCCACGAGAAACCAAACTTGAGATGTAAAACCCTCTTTGCAACCCATTATCACGAATTAACGGATTTAGCTAATCGGATGCCCGGTATCCGCAATTTTCAGGTTGCGGTTCGGGAATGGGAAGAGCAAATAATATTCTTGCATCGTATAATACCGGGAGGATGCGATGATTCCTATGGTATTCAGGTAGCCAAATTAGCGGGAGTGCCGAGCGAAGTTATAGAAAGGGCGAAGGAAATTCTTCAACACCTCGAGCGGGGGGATATGTTCAACGCAAAACCGAGAGGGGAGAAAACCCCGAAATGGATGAAAAAATACGCTTCACAATTGAATCTTTTTGGCGTGGAACAGGATGATTTGCTGCAAAGAATTAAAAATGCCGACCCATCCGTTATCACACCTCTTGAAGCGCTGCAATTATTGACGGATTTGATAAATTCCCTTAAAAGCCGTTGAATTTAGTATATGAGATGCTTGCTATAAATCCTTAAATCTGTCAATATCTTCCTTTAATCCCAAGACAATCAATATATCATCTTCCTTTAGGAGCAAATCTCCCGTAGGAGCGAGTTTGGGTTTGATAGCCTTTGTGCTCTTGATAGCAATTATCTGTATATTATATTTATTTCGCAGCTGCGATTCGGCTATTGTTTTACCTGACAGTTTGGAAGGCAGGGGTATTTCCGCAATCATATAATCTCCCGAGAGGGGGACAAAATCGGCGAGATTGGGATCGGAGAGAATTTGGGCGGTTTTGATGGCAGTATCTTTTTCCGGAAAGACGATTCTATTTGCTCCGACCTTTTCCAATATCCTGCTGTGATCTTCGCTTAGTGCTTTGACGACGATATTTTTCACCCCCATCTCGGCAAGGAATAGAGTGATTAAAATGCTTGTGGAGATATTCTCGCCTACGGATATAATCACTGCGTCCATCTCTTCTAATGCGAGAGGCTCCAACATCTCCTTTTTGGTTGCATCGGCTACAATCGCCTGTGAGCAGAAATCGCGTATATTATTTACCTTCTCTCTGCTACGGTCAACAGCTATTACATCATTTCCCCGTTCGAATAAGGAACGGGCACAATGAGCTCCGAAGTTCCCCAAACCGATTACACAAAAATTTCCCTTAGCCATAATTTATTATCCTATCATTACTTCTTCTTCTGCATATTCCAATTGGTATTTCGTTTGAGTTTTTGCGATTGCGTAAGCCATTGACAATGGGCCGATTCGTCCGATTATCATTAACATTATTATTAAAAGCTTTCCAATCGTGTTGAGATTCCCCGTAATACCCATCGATAATCCTACCGTTCCAAAGGCGCTGACCGCTTCAAATAAATATTCCAAGAACAACCCTTTACTTTGGCCGTATGATACTTCCGGTAATTGTGTAATCATCAAAAGGAAAGTAAATGTAAAGATTACTATTACCCCGACAACCAATATTGATACCGCCCGGATAACCACCTGAGATGGGAGAGTTCTTCCCATAAGATTCACCCTCTCACCCCCGCGTAATCTATTAAATATAAGGGCAGCCAATACGCCTAATGTCGTAGTTTTGATTCCTCCGCCACAACTTCCAGGGGATGCTCCTATAAACATCAGGAAGATAAAGATTAATAAGGTAGCGTTGGTAAGTTGAGATATCTGTACGCTGTTGAACCCGGCTGTTCTGGTGGTTATCGACTGGAATAGGGAAATTAGCGCAATGTCTTTGAGATTTAATCCGGAAAGGGTATTACCGTATTCCAAGAGGGCAAAAGCAATAGCGCCTCCGATTATCAGTACGCCACTGACTATCAATACTAATCTTGTGTTAAGCAGGATTTTAGGTTTTCGGCCCGATTTTCCTCTATGGGAAAGGTTCAAGAGGGTTAAAAAACCTAAACCCCCGAGAAAAATTAGGGAGTAAAAGGCGAAATTGGTCAAATAATTGTCTTTATATCCCATCAAGCTGTCCGTGAACAGCGAAAACCCTGAATTGGTAAAAGCTGATACCGAGTGAAACATCGCCAAATAAAACGCCTTTATAGGATTGAAATCCCTAGCCCAACTAATGGTTAGTAAAATCGTCCCAATAGCTTCGATAGTTAGGGCGTATTTTATTATCGATTTTAGTAAAGATCTCACTTCCCCGTGTGGAGTCGGGGTGTAGGTGCTATAAAGGATGGTTCGCGTTTTACTGGATATTCCCCTTCCCAATAGATAGAAAAAAAAGGTCGATAAGGTCATAATTCCCAATCCCCCAACTTCCAATAAAAGCATAATAAATATTTGTCCTCCCGTATTGAAAGCCTTGCCGGTATCAACAACTATCAACCCGGTAACGCAAAGGGCGGAGGTCGCGGTAAATAAGGAGTCGATATACGAGAGGTCACCGCTTGATGACAATAGGGGTATATATAAGATCAGCGAGGCGATAATTATCGCCGTGATATAGGAAAAGATTAAAATCCGTCCGGGACGCCAGGTCCTAAAATCGGGAATGTATTTTTTGAAGTGGCTCATATCTTATCGCGGATTTTGCAATCGGTTAAGTCAATTACTTGATTGGTATTATTCTCAATGAGGGCAAACCTTTTAAGCTCGCTGTAATTCGTTTCCCTTTCCGACATACGCCAAAAATAAACTCCGTTGTTTTATAAGTCAAGAAATGATATGTTTTGAGACAATACCCGTTTGTGAGGAATATTAAAGGGAATGCTAAAATTAATGCTTGAAAGTTTTCCTTTTGGATGTTATATCCAGCAAAAACCAAATAAACCGATTGAGGGAGATTTTATGAAAAAAGCTTCATTTATTGCTGTCGTTCTATTATTCGTTATGACCGTTCCGGTATATGCTCAATTATTGGGGTTCAATAGGATAAGCAATGATGTTACATTCTTTCGAAATACGGATGATGATATTAATAACAAGGGATGGACTCTGCAGTTGGTTTTTATCGATTCCATCCATTTGGGGACCGATTTTCAAGTGGAGTATACCGCCGATTATAATTGGGGATTGGCGTGGGAAGGGAAATATGATTATTATGTGGAAATCGGAATCCTAAAAGCGGTTTATAAAGGTTTTTCAATAAATTATCAAAGAATAGAAGGGACATTTCAGCGGGGCGGAGTCAATCAAATCGGATTGAGATATCATTTCTGATAAGCGGCCGATTACCTTTATTGATGGGGGTATTATTAAAAAAGCATATATGCTTTTTCGGGGGTGGGGAGGTGATTTAGTTTGACTTGATACTTTTTTGCCCCCTCCGTTACAAATTCGATATAGGGAGTTAAGGGTAAACCGTAATTACTAAGGTTGGAAGTCTCCGATAATATTTTTGCGGTTGAAGTAAAAACTCGGACGGTCCCGTCGGTTAGAACTAAAACATCATCACATATTGACAGGATAAATTCTATATTATGTGAGATTACGATGATAGTTATTCCTTCCATTTTTAATTTTGAGATAAGGTTTATCAAATAATTTTGGCTTTCTCCATCCAACCCCGATGTCGGTTCGTCAAAAATTAAGACTTCCGCATCGAGCGATAAGGCAATCGCTATTCCGACCTTTCGCTTTTCGCCGCCGGATAAGGTAAAGGGATCCCTTTTGTAAAATTTATCATAGTCAAGTCCGACTAAATCAAGAGATCGTTTTACCCTATCTTCAATCTCACTTTCGGAAATTCCCCGAAGTTTTAATCCAAAGGCAATTTCCTCGAATACCGTATTGCAGAAAAATTGTTTTTCGGGAAACTGGAACGATAAACTAACCTTCCGTTTTTCATCCTTATATTGTGAAACGGGAATTTCTTTTCCCTCAAACATTAAGTTTCCCTTTTCCTGTCGGTAAAGGAAGGATAGGATTTTGGCCAAACTTGTTTTCCCTGACCCGTTGCTGCCGATTATCCCTGTAATCCGTTGCCTCCCTATTTCGCAATTGACATCCCTCAAGGCGGGAATATGTTCTCCCCAAGGGAGTCGATAGGAATAATCTATGTTGTTTAACTTATAAATTGATTTTTCATTCGCCCTGTTATTCTCAACGGGTGGTTTGGCGAAGATTCCCGTATTTTTATCCGTTTTGTTTTTTTCTGCGAGGAACCTTGTTTTCAATAACTTCGGTACCGAAACGCCCTTGTAGCCGTCATCGAATATCCTCTTGAATATCTGCTCGGGAACCCCGTCATAAATCGCCTTACCTTCATCTAAAATGATAAGCCTTTCGGCATAAAGAGCCTCTTCGGGAAATTGGGTGATGTGAATAGTAGTTAAGGGTTGAGGGATATAAGCAAAGGAATCCCCGTTTGCGGTTTTTCCCTGATGTAGCTCATTTAGTAAATGTATAATCTCGACTCTGCCCGAGGGATCCAAAAGCGAAGTTGGTTCATCCAAAATTAAACATTGCTTGCCTGCCGATAAAACTGAAGAGATGGCGACCCTTTGCCGTTCGCCCCCCGAAAGCGATTGCGGAGGACGGATTGCCAAATGTTCCAATTCGAAAGCCTCAAGCAGAATATCGACCCTTTTTCGAATGTCCTTTTGAGGGAGATTGAGGTTTTCCAAGGGGAAGGCGATCTCAGCTTCAACGGTCATCGAGACGATTTGGTTATCGGGGTTTTGAAACACAATAGCGGTATTTTCCAAAATTCTATGGGCGTTCTTTTCGTCGTTTATATTGTAATTATCAAAAAGGAAACTTCCTTTTTGAGGCGTAATCAAACCGGCAATTATTTTCGCCAAAGTTGATTTCCCGGAACCGTTGGGTCCCATTATCGCTACATATTCCCCCCGCACGATATCGAGACTTAAATGGTTTATTGCGGGTACTAAACCGTTTTCGCCTTCATAATAATATGATAGATCGCGGCAGGATATCATTGTCGATTCAGGGAATTGAAAGCCTGATTTATGTGAGAAACCTTGATTATATTTATCCCCTTCGTTATGGATTGAGGCAAATTTGCCGCATTTGAAGAGGGCAAAATAATATTCTTAAAATTCATCCTCGATGCTTCAGCAATTCTGTATTCCGCTGATGGTACTCCGCGCAGTTCGCCGCCCAATCCTAATTCCCCAAAAACAACTGTATGAGCCGGGATTGAAAGGTCATTGATACTTGTGTACAGGGCAAGTGCCATCGGTAAATCGACCGCAGCCTCGTCAACTTTTATCCCTCCAAGTATTTTTACGAAGATATCCATTCCCGAAAGTCTAATCCCTCCTTTTTTCTCGCAGATCGCAGTAATTAAAGAGAGTTTCTTGCTATCGAAACCGACGGACACCCTTTGTGAAACGGAATATCCGGAAGGAGCAGCCAATGCTTGGACCTCGATTAAAAACGGACGGGATCCTTCCATAATGGGTGTAATTACGGACCCCGTTTGCTCCAGATATTCGCCTAAAAATATCGCTGAGGGATTTTTTACTTCTCTCAATCCGCCTGACCGCATCTCGAAAACGCCGATTTCCCCGGCTGGACCGAAACGGTTTTTCACCCCGCGAATTATCCTATAAAGGTAATCTTTATCTCCCTCGAAATATAAGACCGTATCGACCAGATGCTCCAACAACTTCGGTCCTGCGATTGTGCCATCTTTAGTTATATGTCCGGCGAGGATAAACGATGTATCGGTTTTCTTCGCATAATCGATACAGGCGGCGGTTGATTCTCTTATTTGACCAACAGTCCCGGGGAAACCTCCGACTTCCTGATCGTAAACTGCTTGTATCGAATCGATTATTGATATCGTAGGGTTGATTTTATCAATTTTGCGGATTATCTCCTTTATATCGGTTTCGGTTCCGATTAGTAATTCGCGGCTATCGATCTTCAGCCGTTCTGCTCTATTTTTAATTTGGATTGCGGATTCTTCCCCGGTTATGTAAATAACCCTTCCACCAGTTTGAGATATATATCCCGCGATTTGGAGTAATATAGTTGATTTGCCTATCCCCGGTTCACCCCCGAGAAGGTTCACCGAGCAGGGAACCAACCCTCCGCCCAATACCCTGTTCAGTTCTTCAAACCCAACATCTATTCTACGGAACCCTTCCAAGTTGATATCCGGTAAGGGGGTTAAAGAAGTGGCGGAATTATCATTTAATTTGTCGGCGAACCGTTTAGGTTTTATGATAACATTTTGTCTATCGAAGGAATCCCATTCCCCGCATTGGGGACATTTCCCCAGCCATTTTGGGGAGCTATATCCACAGTTTCTACAAATATATTCGTATTTTTCTTTTGAGCGCATTTTTTGTGGGATTTCTCTTGATTATAATTTTATTTGTTGTTCTGATTATATTTTATGAGCCGACGCTCATTATTCCCATCGCTGTTATCCCCACAGGCGAGAACGATTCCGTTTTTATCCGCCCAAAAATATTTATGATAATTGCCCTTTTTATCTGTAATCAAATATAGGCGTGCTTTGTAGTTTCCCGCCGGAACGGTAATTATACTTTCCTTCGTAAATGAGTAATGGAAAATGGCGTCAAAGGGTTTTAGGGATCCCGGTTCTATAAAAAGCGATTTAACATCAACTCCCTTAATTTCATTCTTTATTAAGTAGGATAAAATGGGAATACAGAATATCGACAAATTATATTTGATGAAATATTCGGGAGCATTCTCGAATTCGGATTTGTATATTCTGCCGTCGCCGGTGGACAGACTGCAAACATAGGAATTTTTCCGAAGGGAAATGACCTCCGTTTTTGTCAAACCTCCGCCATGAAAAGCGATTTTGGAATAGTATATATTCCAATTGCTATCGGCGAGGTATTCGCCCGTTTGCTGGTATTTATACCCCATGTTCGTTATCGAGCTTGAGGACGCCGAAATCCTCCCGGATTTAAGAAGAGCTATTTTGAAGTTTTCCTTGCCGATAGTTTTAGAATCCTTGAGGATGACATATTCCCCCGAATATAATGTCCGATTATTTAGGGATTGGGCTGTTGACGACGATTTGTTTTTATTCGAAAAATTACCCCCATTTTCAGATTGCCCGCAAGTCATAAGGACATTGAGAGCTAAAATTAAGATTATGATTATGTTGCTTGAATTTTTCATTGTAAAAAAAAGGTCGGCGATAACCGACCTCCAATCCACCTAACGCTTATAAAACTATTCCTCCGGAAGCAGATTAAGTAATGCGTCGAAGGTGAGAAAATGTATATAAGTCTCTCCGTGCTCAGTGGTTGCATCGCTTTTGAATAAATTGTATTTTATGGTTAAATCTATTTTTTCGGTATGCCATCCATATCCGAAATAGACCCCAGGAGAGATGTTTTGATCTATCATCTGCATATCATTTGCTTTTCCGGGGATATAGAAATAAGGAAGATAGCCGCCTGCTCCAACCTCAAAATATCCACAGGGAGCGTCTTCGTCAACATACAACCTTGGGCCCAAAGTAAAGGTGTGGACCCGATATTTCGAATATCCACCGGTGTAACCCGTTGGTGGATTGATAAAGTGAGTGTCGAATACCCTGAAATTGTACTCGGCGATAAGCCCCAACTTTGGGGTTAGTTGA
>Ga0256841_1001461_pt1 | contig 20425 bp, 20 predicted proteins | sample 356308metaG_FD_185971 | JGI IMG/M metagenome (GOLD analysis project Ga0256841, IMG submission 185971) | Hydrothermal vent microbial communities from Mid Atlantic Ridge, Atlantic Ocean - 356-308 | ecosystem: Environmental > Aquatic > Marine > Hydrothermal vents | place: Atlantic Ocean: Mid... | reverse complement strand
CAATATGAGAAGGTTTATAATCATCACATTCCGCAGAAAAACCTGGGGCATATCACGCCCATTCAGGCATTAAAGAATTGGTGGGAAAAGCAACCTGAACTATTCAGAAAACGAGTTTATGATCTATCGGGACTTGACAATTAGATCAAATATTACGAATTATAAGTTAAACCCACCAAATTATTGGACTGCAATGAATAATACATGTGCTGAGACCGCAATGGATGTGTTAGGGAAGTGGTACCTAGGTTTGGGGCTTCCATCTGGGGACAGTAAAGTAGAGCTGCCTGATCATTTGAAGAGTTATTCAGATTCTATTGGATTGACTAGAAATGGTATTACAAAGTTTTCTGTTGTGAATCCTTATGCACTATATAATCAGATGTTGAACAAGGGTTTTAAGCAACATACTCTTACGTCAGGACAATTAACGAACGGTGGTGTGATACAGGCTAATAAAATTGATCCTTTGGTTACGCACGGAAAAATAGCGCCTACACCATAGCTAAATTAATTAAGTAAACTTATGTGTTGCGAATATGAAAAAAACAATAATTCTCTTATTAATTGTTTGTATATTCATTGCGAGTTGTGACGTTAACTTGGATGTGGTTATTCCAGAGAGCGCTGTTATAAAAAAGATATTAATATATTCTGTGGATATTGATGACCCATATAATGGCGTGCTTGATACTGAAGAAAGAACTTTATTAAGAACGATCACTAGTAAATCAACTATTGAAGATGTACTTGAGTTGGTAAAATATATTTGTAAACCAACCTCTGCCAAATTTAATCAGACGAACAAACCTAGATTTATAGTAGAACTTTATTCTCAAGAAGAACGCGAAATGGTTTTTTGGTATGGAAAAGAAGAAATAAGCGTTTTGACGAAACCAGTAAGCCCGAAAAATGCAAGTCATGCATACAAGGCTAGTGCAGAAGAAATTGAAGCACTGAATAATAAGCTGTGGAATTACTCAATCAAAAATGAACTGTAGTGGTCTAACAGTTAACCCAGATCAAGAAGAAGGCCGGGCAGGTCACTGAGAGACTGTAGATTAATTTGGGAATCGGGGGACAGTATACCCATTAAAAAGAATCGCCAAAGGAACTGGTGCTGGGTGTCTGGCCGGCGGCCCATATGCAGGCGGCCCATCCCTTCGACGGCGTCAGCCGATGCCGACCGGTCATCCGCCGTGACCGTCTGTTAGAGCAGCAGCGGGCGCGGGTGACGGAATTGCGCGGGGCGAAGTACGAGAAGATTCTGCAAGACAATCCGGCCATCCGTCTGATCAAAGGGTGGGCTCGGTTTGAGGACGCAGGCACGCTGCGCATCGAACGGCCGGACGGGTCGAGACAGTCGCTGGTCGTCGATCGTATTCTCGTTGCCACTGGCGCGCGGCCTGTCATCCCCGCGATCCCGGGTCTGGCCGATACGCCTTACTGGACCTCCACGGAGGCGCTGGAGACGCGAACGTTGCCGCGTCACCTTCTGGTGCTCGGTGGCGCCGTGGTGGCGCTGGAACTGGCGCAGGCCTTCCGGCGCCTGGGCAGCGAAGTCACCCTCCTTGCCCGCAGCACCCTGTTATCGAAGGAGGACCCCGCGTTCGACAAGGGATTGGGTGCAGCGCTTGAGGCGGAGGAGATCCGGATCAAGCGCCACTGCGTGCCGGAACGTGTCACCCACGCCGCCGGACGGTTCCGGGTGGAGGCCGCCGGTGAGGTCATGGAAGGCGACGCCCTGCTGGTCGCCACCGGCCGGAGGCCCAACACCCAACGGCTGGCGCTGGAGCGTGCCGGGCTGGCCACCGGCCGGCACGGTCATATCCTCGTGGACAACCGGATGCGCACATCGGTCGATAATATCTATGCCGCGGGCGACTGCACTGACCAGCCACCGTACGTCTATGTGGCCGCTGCCGCAGGCACTCGGGCCGCTGTCAACATGACCGGTGGGGATGTCACGCTGGATCTCTCCACCCTGCCGGCCGTGGTGTTCACCGATCCGCAGGTGGCCATGGTGGGCCTTTCCGAACGGGCGGCAAAGGCGCAGCGCCGGGCAGTCGTGACGCGCTGCCTGCCCTTGGAGAATGTTCCGCGCGCACTGGCCAGCTTCGATACCCGTGGCTTCATCAAATTGGTGGCCGAGGCGGACAGCGGACGGCTGCTCGGCGCGCAGATATTGGCACCCGAGGGGGGCGAGGTGATCCAGAGCGCCGCCTTGGCGATCCGTAACCGCATGACGGTGGATGATCTGGCTGGCCAGCTCTTTCCCTACTTGACCATGGTCGAGGGCCTCAAGCTCTGTGCCCAGACCTTTACCCGGGACGTGACGCAACTCTCCTGTTGCGCCGGATAGGCGTATGGGCGAGGCAGCGGTGTTCACCATCGGTCAACTGGCCCGCGCCGCCGGCGTCAATGTGGAGACTATCCGCTATTACCAACGCAAGGGGCTGTTGGAAGTACCGGAGCGGCCCGTCAGTGGCTATCGGCGCTATCCCCAGGCGGCGCTCACCCAGGTGCGGTTCATTAAATGTGCCCAGGCAGTGGGATTCAGTCTCAGGGAGATCAAGGAGTTGCATGCTCTCGGCCAGGGCCGATGCCGGGAGATTCAGGCGCTGACGGAACGCAAGCTCATCGAGCTGGACCGGCGCCTTGCGGAGATCCGTTCCATGCGGGGGATGCTGGCCTTGCTCGCCGCCCGCTGCGGAGAGAACCTGGACGAAAAGGAACGTTGTGCGCTACTCGAAGCCCTGATGAAAGGCTGTCTGGAATAATCCCTGCCACGCCATTGGCGAGCGGCGGATTGCACGCTGTATCCGACAGTACAACAGGGGGATAACCGCAAACGCCGAAATTCTTTGGACGCCCATGGAGAGGGTCGGGTTCACCGCTGTACCGCCGTTACCGCGGAAGCCCCGCCAAGCCCCTGGCATTGGAAACGCTGTGGCGTTGGCTGTAGAATTAGACATTTACCGAATTCCGGGAGACGGTGGGGCAAGGCCCTCCAAGCATGCACGGCAAACTTTTTATCAAGACCTTCGGTTGTCAGATGAACGAGTATGATTCCGCCCGGATGGTGGACGTGCTGCGTGACACCCATGACTTGGAGCTGACCACGGAGGAGCGCGCGGCGGACGTACTGCTGCTCAATACGTGCTCCATCCGGGAAAAGGCCCAGGAGAAGGTCTTTTCCCAACTTGGTCGCTGGCGGCCGTTGAAGGAGCGTAATCCGAATGTGGTGATCGGGGTGGGCGGTTGCGTGGCCAGCCAGGAGGGGGAGGCGATCCGCGCGCGGGCGCCCTACGTGGACATCGTCTTCGGCCCTCAGACCTTGCATCGTCTGCCGCAGATGCTGGCCGAGGTGCGCGACAAGGCGCGTGCGGTGGTGGATGTCTCCTTTCCCGAGATCGAGAAGTTCGACCGCCTGCCCGAACCCCGGGCTGAGGGGCCGACCGCCTTCGTTTCGGTGATGGAGGGCTGTTCGAAATATTGCACCTACTGTGTGGTGCCCTACACCCGTGGCGAGGAGATCAGCCGACCCTTCGACGACGTGATCGCCGAGGTGGCGAGTCTGGCCGTCCAAGGGGTGCGCGAGGTGAACCTGCTGGGCCAGAATGTGAACGCCTACCGCGGCGAGATGCACGACGGGGGCGAGGCGGACCTGGCGTTGCTGATTCGCTATGTGGCGGCCATCGACGGCATCGACCGCATCCGTTTCACCACTTCCCATCCGGTGGAGTTCTCCGACAGCCTGATCGAGGCCTTCGCCGAGGTGCCGGAGTTGGTGAGCCATCTCCATCTGCCAGTGCAGTCCGGTGCCGACGCCATCCTCGTCGCCATGAAGCGTGGCCATACCGCGCAGGACTATATCGACAAGATCCGCCGTTTGCGGGAGGCGCGGCCGGACATCAGTCTGTCGTCGGATTTCATCGTCGGTTTCCCCGGTGAGACCGATGCCGACTTCGAGGCGACCATGGCCTTGATCGAGGCGATTGGCTTCGACCATTCCTTCAGTTTCATCTACAGCCGCCGTCCCGGCACCCCCGCAGCGGATTACGCCGACGATGTGATGCACGTGGTCAAGCAGGCGCGTCTCGCCCGTTTGCAGCGGCGTATCAACGAGATGGCCCAGCAGATCAGCCGGCGCATGGTGGGCAGCGTGCAGCGGGTGCTGGTGGAACGGCCCTCGCGCAAGGACCCCGGTCAGATCGCCGGCCGCACGGAGAACAATCGGGTGGTCAATTTCGACGGCCCGACTGCCCTGATCGGTGAGTTCGTGGACGTGCGCATCACCGAGGCGCTGCCCAACTCCCTGCGCGGCGAACTCTGCGCCGCGCCTGTCGCCCATACGGCCTGATCCCTATCGAACGACCCCCTGTTTCAACGACGTGTCCGAACATCCCGAAGCCCTCGATCTTCTCCTGACTCCCGAAGACAACACCCGGCTGGCCAACCTCTGTGGCCTGCTCGACGAGCACCTCCGTCAAATCGAGCGGCGGCTGGGGATCGAGATTAACAACCGCGGCAACCAGTTCCGCCTCCTGGGCGAGGCCACCGCCATTGCCACCGCGGGCCAGATATTGCAGGACCTCTACCGCGCCACAAGCAAGGAGGTGCTCAACCCCCAGCGCGTGCACCTCTTTCTGCAGGCGTCCGGCGCCGAAGAAGCGGTCGTCACGGTAGCCGATGAAACGGCGGAGGAAATCCTGATCAAGACCCGCCGTGGCCTGGTGCGGCCGCGCGGGCCTAACCAGCGTGAATACCTGCACAACATCCTCACCCATGACATCAACTTCGGCGTCGGTCCGGCGGGTACCGGCAAGACCTATCTTGCCGTGGCCTGCGCGGTGGATGCCCTGGAGCGCGATGCGGTGCGCCGTATCCTGCTGGTGCGTCCGGCGGTGGAGGCAGGGGAGCGGCTCGGCTTCCTGCCCGGTGACCTGGCGCAGAAAATCGACCCCTATCTGCGCCCACTCTACGACGCCCTCTACGAGATGCTCGGCTTTGAACGGGTCAACAAGTTGATCGATCGCAATGTGATCGAGGTGGCGCCGCTGGCCTACATGCGGGGCCGCACCCTGAACGACGCCTTCATCATCCTGGACGAGGCGCAGAACACCACACCGGAGCAGATGAAGATGTTTTTGACGCGCATCGGCTTCGGCTCCACCGCGGTGATTACCGGCGACGTCACCCAGGTGGATCTGCCGCGTGGCCAGACTTCGGGTCTGCGCCAGGTGACCGAAGTGCTGCGCCATGTAGAGGGCATCAGCTTCACCTTTTTCAGCGCCCGAGACGTGGTGCGTCATGCGCTGGTGCAGCGTATCGTGAGCGCCTATGACCGCTTCGATACGGGGAGGGAAGAATGATGAGTCTGACGCTGGAGGTTCAGTACGCCGTGGAGGGGGCGGGGGTGCCCGATGAGGAGCGGTTGCAGCGCTGGGCGGCGGCAGCGCTGCGGAGCTGCCGGCAGCAGGCGGAGTTGGTGATCCGGGTGGTGGACGAGGCGGAGAGCGCTGCCCTGAATCGGACCTACCGTGGCAAGGATCGGCCCACCAACGTACTCTCCTTTCCCTTCGATGCGCCACCGCCGGTGGAGAGCGCCCTGCTGGGCGATCTGGTAATCTGTGCTCCCGTGGTTCAGCGCGAGGCGCGTGCCCAGGGCAAGCCGCTGGAGGCGCATTGGGCGCACATGGTGGTGCATGGTGTATTGCATCTGCTCGGCCATGAGCATCAGAACGATGTACAGGCGGCGGAGATGGAGTCGCTGGAGGTCGGAATCCTCGGGACGCTGGGTTTCCGCGATCCTTACCAAATGGAAACAGCATGAACGCAGACAAGGTTCCCAAAGCCGGCCCGCCTTTCTGGCGCAGGTGGCTGGCAAAGCGGTTCGCACCGGAGCTGAAGGAGCGCCGGCAGATCGTCGAATTGCTGAAGCAGGCGCGCAAGAAGGGGCTGATCGGCAGCGATGCCCAGAGCATGATGGAGGGGGTGCTGCAGGTCTCGGAACTGCGGGTGAGGGACATCATGATCCCGCGCGCGCAGATGGTGGTGATTCGCCGCGACAGTACGCTGGAGGAGATTCTACCGACAGTGGTGGAGTCCGCCCACTCCCGTTTTCCCGTGATCGCCGACGACCCTGGCGAGGTGGTGGGGTTGTTGCTGGCCAAGGATCTGCTCGCCTATTGCGATGGCAATGATAAAACGCGCCGCTTCGACATCCGCGATGTGTTGCGCGCCGCCGTCTTTGTGCCGGGCAGCAAAAGGCTCAACGTGATGCTCAAGGAGTTCCGTTCCAGCCGCAACCACATGGCCATCGTGGTGGACGAATACGGTACGGCGGCTGGCTTGGTGACCATTGAGGACGTGCTGGAGCAGATCGTGGGTGAAATCGCCGATGAACATGATTTCGACGAAGGCGCGGTGATCCTCAAGCACACCGATCGGGAATACATGGTCAAGGCTCATACCGAGATCGAGGACTTCAATGACTATTTTGGCAGCGATTTCGGCGATGGGGATTTCGATACCGTCGGCGGCCTCGTGACCCACGCCCTCGGCCATCTGCCCAAGCGGGGGGAGACGGTGGATGTGGACGGGTTCCGCTTCGAGATTCTGCGCGCCGACAGTCGCCGCATCCATCTGCTCAAGGTGATCCTGCTGGAGAGTGGACCGCCGAAGGCAGAGACGGCTGCCGATTGAGGCCACGCCTCGCCCCGACGGATGCGTATTCTCCGCTTTAAGCCGCGTGACCTGGCCGCCTTTGCCGCCGGGGCGGCGACAGTGCTTGCCTTTGCGCCTTTCTCGCAGGGATATGTCGCCATTGCGGGCCTGGCAGTGTTGTTTCTGCTGTGGGATGGCGAGACCGATCCGCGTTCGGCGTTTCGAACCGGCTGGCTTTGGGGACTGGGGCTGCTCGGTTTCGGCGTCTTCTGGCTGCACGTGAGCATCGACCAGTTTGGTTCGGTGGGAACAGTCACGGCAGTCGTCATCACCCTGATCTTCATCGCCCTGATGGCGCTCTACTTCGGTCTGGCGGGGGGGCTGCTGGTGCGCTTCTCGCCGCACCCGTCGTTTTTCCGGCTGGTTCTGCTGGTGCCGGCCGTATGGGTGTTGGGCGAATGGGTGAGAGGGTGGTTTCTCACCGGTTTTCCCTGGCTGTTGATGGGGTATGCGCCCATCGATCTGCCGCTGGCGGGCTTTGCGCCGGTGACCGGGGTGTATGGACTCAGTTGGGGCATGGCGTTGACGGCGGCGGTATTGGTGGCGATGTACCGGTACCGCAGCGGGATGGCGGCTGCGGCGATGGTGGTGGTCCTTCTTCTATGGGGCGGCGGGTATCTGCTACGGGGAATGGCGTGGAGTGTGCAGCAGGGTCCACCGCTCAAGGTGAGTCTTATGCAGGGCGACATCCCCCAGCATAAGAAGTGGGACCGCGCCCAGTTGGTGCCCACCTTGGAGACCTATCTGGGCATGACCATGGCGCATTGGGACAGCGATCTGGTGATCTGGCCGGAGACGGCGGTGCCGGCGTTTCTCGATCAGGTGGAGGAGAACTTCATCAAACCGTTGGCGAAGGCGGCGCGGGAGCACGATACCCTGATGTTGTTCGGGGTGCCGGTCTATGACACGAAGACAGGGGCGTACTACAACGCCATGCTGGGACTTGGACGGCAGGGGCGGGACCTCTACTACAAACGGCATCTGGTGCCGTTCGGCGAATTTCTTCCTATGCGCTGGTTGCTGGCCCCGTTGCACCCCTATATCGCCGTGCCAATGGCCGATTTCAGCTCCGGTAAGCCCACCAAGCCCCTGGTCAGGCTGGATTCGCTGCAGGCGGGGGTTTCCATCTGTTACGAGGATGCCTTCGGCAATGAAGTGATCCGCGCCTTGCCGGAGGCGGATTTTCTCGTCAATGCCAGTAACGATGCCTGGTTCGGGGATTCCCTGGCCCCCTACCAGCACCTGGAGATCGCGCGGATGCGGGCGCTGGAGACCGGCCGTTATCTGCTGCGCGCCACCAACACCGGAATCTCCGCGGTGATCGACCCCAAGGGCAAGGTGGTGGGCTCGATCCCTTTCTACAAAAGAGGGGTGCTGACACGTGAGATTCACGCCATGCGCGGCTACTCGCCCTATGCACAATGGGGTAATACGCCCGTGATACTGGCCGTGTTCTCGATGGCAATCGGCGGCGTGTGGCTGGGCCGGCGGCGGAGCGTGGGGCGATGAGGCGCTGCCTCGGGTGGCTCTGCTGCCTGTTGCTGTGGCAGGGGATGGCCCTGGCCGACAGGGTGCCACTCTCGGCCAGATACGGAGTGGGCGACCGGTACATGGAGGTGCGTCTGATTGGGACGGTGCGTCTGGATCGACGTGACATCGACGGGGTGGATTTGTCGGAACTCTCGGGCCTTGCGTGGGATGCCGACGAGGGCCTGTTCTACGCGGTTTCCGATGAAGGGGGGCTGTTCCACCTTCGCCCAGAGTTCGAAAAGGGGCGCCTGGTGGGGGTGCATGCGGTCGCGGGTTATCCCCTCAGAGGCCACAAGGGCAGGCCCTTGAGGAGCGAAAAGAGGGATGCAGAGGGGCTCGCCCTGGTCAAGGCGGACAATGGCATCCGTGGCGATACGGAGTTGATGGTCTCCTTCGAGGTGTGGCCGCGCCTGCGGCGCTACGCCCCCACGGGACAATGGCTGGGCAAGGTGAAACTGCCCCGGGCGCTCAAGGGCCGAAAACATTATGACAGCCTGAATCATGCCCTGGAGACGGTGGCGGTACATCCCCGCTATGGCATCCTCACCGCGCCGGAGCGGCCGATGAAGGGCGCTCCGCAGGCGCAAGTGCGCGTCTATGAATCCACGGGAGAGGGGTGGGCGTTTCATCGCGCGCCCCATCCCAAGGCGTCGATGGTGGGGATGGATGTACTGTCCGATGGCAGTCTGCTGGTGCTGGAGCGGGCCTATTCGTCGATGCTCGAACCGCTCGTCGTCTATGTGCGGCGGGTGTGGCTGACACCCGAATGCAGGATTGCGGCCGGGGGGCTGTGCCACACCCAGTTACTGGCCCGCTTCAGTTCCGGTGAGGGCTGGTTGCTCGACAATTTCGAGGGACTCACCCGTTACGGGCAGGATGCCTTTTGCATGGTGAGCGACGATGGGCGGCACTGGTTTCAGCGCACCCTTTTGAGTTGTTTCAGGTTGGAGGTACGGCCGACCGCGCCACCAACTCCAGCCGATCCGCGCTGACGCACACGCACTGTTTGCCCGCCAGCACCCGTTCCAGGTCAGCACCCACCAAGCCATGTCGCCAGCCCCGCAGTAGCGGGATGTCGCGCGCCCCCGCCACCAGGCGTTCCAGATCCTTGCGACTGGCAACCGCGCCCGAGGCGAGCTGATGCGCCTCGGCGCGCAGGCGCAGCACCGCCATGAGCAGGTCGGTCAGGGCCTCCTGCTGCGGTGTCGGTCGATGCGCCTTTTCCGTCTCTGGCCATGCCTCCGGCGGCAGTGCCACCGCTTCCCCGATCAGGCGCAGAAGGTGGTGGCCGTGGCGTTTGATATCGCCGCGTTCCAGGCCACGGATATGTCCCAGTTTTTCCAGTGAGGCGGGCCTGCGCCGGGCCAGATCCAGCAGAACTTCGTCCTTCATGATCCATTTACGTGGCCGGTTGGCCTTCATCGCCTCCTCCTCGCGCCAGGCCGCCAGTGTGCGCAAGACGGCGAGTTGCACGCCTTTCAACCGTTGCCGGCCGCGGATGCGTTGCCACATGTGCTCCGGCTGAACGCGATAGAGCCCTGATTCGGTGAGGGTCCTGAAGTCCTCGCCCAGCCATTCGATGCGCCCCAAGGCTGTCAGGCGTGCATGCATCTCCTGATACAATCTGCCGAGATAGATCACGTCGTCGAGGGCATAACGCCTCTGTTCCCCGGAGAGTGGACGGCGTGTCCAGTCGGTGCGGGAATGCTCCTTGGGCAGGCTGATCCCCAACAGTTGCTCCACTACGTTGGCATAGCCGGCCTGGTCACCGAGACCCAGCAGAGTCGCGGCAATCTGGGTGTCGAACACCGGCGCGGGCACGGCGTCCCAGAGTTGATAGAGGATCTCGAGATCTTGCCGCGCGGCGTGGAATACCTTGAGGATGGCGGGGTTCAGCAGCAGATTACGCAGGGGGGAGAGGTCATCGATGGTCAGGGGGTCGATGCAGGCCGCCACCTCAGTGTTGGCGATCTGAATGAGGCAAAGCCGGGGATAGTAGGTGCGCTCGCGGAGGAATTCGGTATCCACCGCCAACCAGGGAGTGCCGCCGAGCCGGTTGCAGAGGGCCCTCACTCCGTCCGGGGTATCGATATAGAGTTCCTGCATGTGGCGTTACCGCGTGAATGAACCGGATGGACAGCATACCATTTCCGCGTCCATGTCCGTGGGTGTGCCCGGGTGATTTTCATCCCTCCCGTCTACCGGTATGATGCCCGCCTGTGACATCGACCGGGAGGCGGCTTGAAGGCGCTGTTCGACTATTTTCTGGATCTCTGTCTGTTCCGCAAGGGGCCCCAGGACGTACCTTGGTCGCCGGCGCTCCTGGTGCTGGTTTGGGCTATGGATCTGCTGGTCGGCTGGCTTCTCATTGGCGATTTCTCCATCCATCCGTTCAGGGCCCTGATGGAAAGTCTGCTGGACAGTGCGCTGACGCTGGGGGTGCTCTGGCTGTTGCTGGAATGGCGCGCGAAGACCGCGCGGTTCGTTCAGGCCGCGACCGCGGCCCTGGGTAGCGGTGCCCTGTTGAGTGCCATCGCGTTGCCCGTGTCGCGGCTGGCGGCCAGCGGCGTCACTCGATCGCCTCAGGCCGACTGGGGCGGTATGTTGCTGCTGGGGCTGGTGGTGTGGAGCGTGGCAGTGTTCGGCCATATCCTGCGCCACGCGCTGGACATCAAGACCGGCGAGGGGATGGCGCTTTCCTTCATCTATACTGTGCTCTCCTATTCGCTGATGAATGCGTTGTTCGCGGGGGGGTAACGTGCACCTTCATATCCTGGGTATCTGTGGCACCTTCATGGGGGGCATTGCCCTGCTGGCGCGGGCGCACGGGCACCGGGTCACCGGTTCCGACGCCAATGTCTATCCACCCATGAGCACCCAGCTCGCCGCGGCCGGCATCGATCTGATGGAGGGCTACCATGCGGAGCATCTCCGGCCCGCGCCGGATGTGGTGGTGGTGGGCAACGCCCTGAGTCGCGGCAATCCGGCGGTGGAATCCATGCTCGATACCGGCTTGCCCTATACCTCCGGCCCGCAGTGGCTGGCCGAACACATCCTGCGCGACCGTTGGGTGCTGGCGGTGGCAGGCACCCACGGCAAGACCAGCACCTCGAGCATGCTGGCCTGGATCCTGGAACACGCCGGTCTGCGGCCGGGCTTTCTGATCGGCGGCGTGCCTGGAAATTTCGGTATTTCCGCCCGGGTGGGGGATGCGCCTTTTTTCGTGGTGGAAGCGGATGAATACGATACCGCCTTCTTCGACAAGCGATCGAAGTTTGTTCACTACCATCCCCGCACCCTGGTGATGAACAATCTCGAGTTCGACCATGCCGATATCTTCGACGATCTTGCCCAGATCCAGCGGCAGTTCCATCACTTGATCAGGACCGTGCCCGGCAACGGCCGTATCATCGTGCCGGCTGGGGATGCGGCGTTGGACGAGGTGCTGGCAATGGGCTGCTGGACGCCGGTGGAGCGGCTGGGCGAGGCGGGGGATACGGTCTGGCGGGCGGCGGAGGTCGAAACCGACGGGTCCGGTTTCGATGTGATCTGTGAGGGGCGGCGGACAGGGCGGTTGGAGTGGGGGCTCACTGGCCGGCACAACGTGATGAATGCCCTGGCGGCGCTGGCGGCGGCGCGCCATGCCGGAGTGCCGCCGCGGGTGGGGGTCGAGGCGTTGGCGGCCTTTGCGGGGATCAAGCGCCGGATGGAGTTGAGCGGGGAGGTGGCGGGTGTCCGGGTCTACGATGATTTCGCCCATCACCCCACCGCCATCGAGACCACCCTTGCCGGACTGCGTGCAAAGGTGGGCGACGCGCGCATCTTCGCCGTGCTGGAGCCGCGTTCCAACACGATGCGGCTGGGGGTGCACGCCGACCGTTTGGCGGCGTCGCTGGCGGCCGCCGACAGGGTGATGATGTACGTGCCCCCATCGCTCGATTGGGACGGCGAGGCGGCGCTGCGGCCGCTGGGGACGCGGGCGGTGGTGCTCGACGACGTGGAGGGGATCGTGACCGCGGTGGCCGCTGAGGCGAGGGCGGGCGATCACGTGCTGGTGATGAGCAACGGTGGGTTCGGGAATATCCACCGGCGGTTGCTCGATGCCATTGGCGGGGACGGCAGCCATGAGTGACGGCCCGATCACCCTGGCGATGACCGGCGCCTCGGGCGCTGCCTATGGCCTGCGTCTGCTGGAGAACCTGATCCGCGCGGACCGGCCGGTTTATCTCCTGATCTCCCAGGCGGGACAGATCGTGCTCAATATGGAGGCGGATCTCAAGCTCCCGTCCGACGCGGCCGGCGTGGAGCGCCTGTTGAACGAGCGCTTCGGCGCGGCGGAGGGGCAGTTGCGGGTATTTGGCCGCCAGCAGTGGACGGCGCCAGTGGCCAGCGGGACTCATGCCGCAGAGGCGATGGTGGTCTGCCCCTGTACCACCGGGACCCTTTCCGCCATCGCCTGTGGGGCCAGCAATGACCTCATCGAGCGTGCCGCCGATGTGATGCTCAAGGAGCAGCGCCGGTTGATCCTGGTGGTGCGCGAAACGCCGTTGTCCGAGATCCATCTGGAGAACATGTTGCGGCTGGCGCGTCTCGGGGTGTCGATCATGCCGGCGTCACCCGGTTTCTACTTCGATCCCCGCACGCCGGATGACCTGGTGGACTTCATGGTGGCACGGGTGCTGGATCAACTGGGCATCGCCCATACGCTGCTGCCGCGATGGGGCGAGGCGCCGCCCGACCGCTGTTCCTGATGAGCATACTTCAGTCGAAATCAAGGGTTTTGAGTAACAGCACCTTTCCTGGCGGGGGCAGCCAGTGGTCGAGTTCACCGATGTCTTTCTGAAACGCCTTGAACGGCGCCTTAAAGTCAGGGTCCGTGCTGGGGAACACCAAAAGGCCCAGCAGACTGCTGCGCTTGAGCCGGGAGACGTTGCCGATCCAAAGCGGTGCCGCCGGCGCCTCCAGCCGGTAGCCACTCGCCCACAGGCGCAGTACCAGCCGTTTGCCATGGAGTCTCTTTTCCATGATCAGCGCCTCGTGTCGGCCATCGTGCACTTGGGGAAAGACGGGCAGATCATCGAACGGCAGGGACGGGGAGAGCAGTTTCAGGACATTGGCCCACTCCAGCCGCATGGCGGGGTACCATCCTTTGCCGCGCAGAAGCAGTTTGAGTTCCCGCAGGGAGCCGGCGTACTGGACATCCAGGGGGTGTTCGGTTCTGCCGACGAGGTCGTCGCGCACCTTGGGCAGTAATGCCCATTCGGACAGCCACCAGATCTCGGCATCCATGGCAATGGAGAGGCGGATGGGGCGGTAGCGGGCGAGTTCCTCGTCATGGTGACGCCAGGTTTGGACGGAAAAGGCAAAGATCAGGAACAGGGCAGCGGTCGCCGTGATGCCGCGCCAACCACTCTCCGGCCGGGTGTGGCGGTTGTAGGCGATGCCGAGAATGGCGACCCACGTCAGCCCCAGCGTAATGCTGCCGAGCACGTCGCTTAGCCAGTGGACGCCCAGGTAGAGCCGCGAGACCGCAACTGCGGTGGTGAGCAGGGCGGCGAGGCTGTAGGGGATCCAGCGCCGGTTGACCGAGACGGTGCGGGCGACGATCACGGCCAGGAAAACGAACAGCACCGTGGCCGTGAGGGTATGGGCGCCAGGAAAGGCGCCATCGTGATAGATGGTGCCGAGCCCGATATCGGGCCGTGGGGTCTTGATCACCATCTTGAGCAGATGCGGAACGAGAAACGCGAAGAGGGAGGCGGCGAGCCAGTAGAGTGCGCTGCGCCGATGGTGGTTCCATATGAACCAGGCGAGGACACCCAGACTGAAGGAAAGGGCGACGGGGAGATTGGTGAGCCGGCTGAAGTGGACCATGAGATGATCTGCCCACGGGGTGCGCAGACTCTGCAAAGCATCGAGCACCCACTGGTCGAGAGTGGGAATGCCGATGCCACCGAGTACCGCGCCGAGAATCAGGGCGAAGGTGGTCGAGGCCAGCAGCAGAACGGTGGCGAGGACCGCCAGCGCGGTCCCTTCCGGATGGGTGGGGTCCGTCAGGGCAGTGGCGATCTCGCCGATTTTGGGGTGCGCGCGCCCCCACTGAAACAGCCGTTGCACCCACTGGCGGGCGTGGGGCTGGAGCAACCGGAACAGTCGCCGCACGGCCCAGACGGTCCCCCACAGCACCGCCAGCAGCACCAGCAGCAGCACCACCAGCCGGAATGCGACCTCCGAGGCCAGTTCCAGCGAGGCACCGAAGACCATACCGGGGAGCAGGTAGGCCGGCGCCCAGGCCAGCGCCGAGGCCACGTTGGCGGCGAAAAAGCGTCCGGGCCGCATGCCCAGCATACCGGCGACCAGCGGGACGACTGCCCGCACCGGGCCGACGAAGCGGCCGAAGATAATGCTTTTGCCCCCATATCGCTTGAAGAAGCCCACCCCCCGGTGAAGCATGTCAGGGTGGGTGGAGAAGGGCCACATCGTACTCAGACGGGCCTTGTAGGCCCGGCCCAGGAAAAAGCTCAGTCCGTCACCCAGAACCGCGCCGGCGACGGCGGCGGCAAGTGAAGGCCAGAAGGACATGGCGTTGGTGGCGATCAGGGCGCCGAAGCCGAACATAAGGACCACGCCGGGGACCAGAATGCCTACAATAGCCAGCGATTCCGCCATCGCCACCACAAAGAGCGCGCCATAGGCAATATAGGGGTGGAGGGCGATCCACCCTGGAATCTGGCTGAGGAATGCAGTGATGCTGGCGCCGGTCCCTTCCATTGGATCTCGTTCCGCGTGTCAGGCGATCTCTTCGAACGCTTCCGCGGCCGCGGCGAGTGTCGCTTCCAGTTCGGCGTCGCCATGTGCGGCGGAGACGAAGCCCGCCTCGAAGGCCGAGGGTGCCAGATAGACCCCGCGTTCCAGCATGGCGTGGAAGAAGCGCCTGAACCGCGTCTGATCGCAGGCGGTGGCGCCGGCGAAGTCGGTGACGCGTTCGGCGTCGGTGAAGAAGAGGCCGAACATGCCGCCTACGTGGTTTTCGGTCAGGGCCACGCCGGCCGCTTGGGCCGCCGCCGTCATGCCGTCGACCAGCCGCTCCACCTGGGCGGATAACGCTTCGTGAAAGCCGGGTTGGGAGATCAGTTCCAATGTCTTCAGTCCGGCCGTCATCGCCACCGGGTTACCCGACAAGGTGCCGGCCTGGTAGACCGGACCGAGGGGCGCGATCCGCTCCATGATCTCCCGTTTGCCGCCGAACGCGCCGACGGGCATGCCGCCGCCGATCACCTTGCCCAAGGTGGTGAGGTCCGGGGTGACGCCGTAGAGCGCCTGGGCCCCGCCGAGGGCGACGCGGAAGCCGGTCATCACCTCGTCGAAGATCAGCACCGCACCGTGTTTGTCACAGACGGCGCGCAGCCCCTCCAGGAATCCGGGCAGGGGTGGGATGCAGTTCATGTTACCCGCCACCGGTTCGACGATGATGCAGGCGATTTGGTCGCCCAGCCGGGCGAATAACGCCTCCACCTGGGCCAGGTCGTTGTAGTCGAGGGTAAGGGTATGTTCCGCCAGCGATGCCGGAACGCCAGGGGATGAAGGTTCGCCGAGGGTAAGCGCCCCGGAGCCGGCCTTCACCAGCAGGGCGTCTGAGTGACCGTGGTAACAGCCCTCGAACTTCACGATCTTGTCACGGCCGGTGTAGCCCCGCGCCAGGCGGATGGCGGACATGGTGGCCTCGGTGCCGGAGCTGACCATGCGCACCATCTCCATGCTTGGCACCAATGCACACACCCGGTCGGCCATCCGCACCTCCACTTCGGTGGGGGCACCGAAGGAAAGCCCCTTGTCCACCGCCTCGTGCACCGCGGCGACCACCTCCGGCGGGTTGTGGCCGAGGATCATGGGGCCCCAAGAGCCCACGTAGTCGATGTAGTCGCGGCCATCTGCATCCCAGATCCGTGCGCCTTGGGCATGGTCGATGAAGACCGGGTCACCACCCACGCCCTTGAAGGCGCGGACCGGCGAGTTGACGCCGCCGGGGATGTGCTTTTGCGCTTGCAGGAAAAGGTCGTGGGATCGGCTCATCGAGTGGGTTCCTCCTGTTGTTCAAACAGCTGAGCGAAACGGGCGGCGGCGGCGCGGATGTCCGACGCCCGGAACACCCCCTGGATCACCGCCAGCATGTCGGCGCCAGCCTCTATCAACGGCCCGCCATTCTCCGGGGTTATCCCGCCAATGGCAACTATGGGGATGCGGAGCCGGCTCCGCGCCTCCCGCAGCAGGGCCGGATCGGCCTGCACCGCCTGTGGTTTGCTGGCGGAGGGGAAGAAGCGGCCAAAGGCCACATAGTCGGCCCCAGCGGCCTCCGCCTCCAATGCACGGCCAAGGCGGTTGTAGCAGGATATTCCAATGATGGCGCGGTCTCCCAACCGTTGACGTGCTTCGGCCAAAGGGACATCTTCCTCGCCAAGATGGACCCCACCAGCGCCGCACGCGGCCGCCAACTCCACATCATCGTTGATCAGGAAGGGAACATCGAATCGCCCACACAGCCGCCTCAACGCACGTGCCTCTGCCCGTCTGCGTAAGGTATCCGGCGACTTGTCGCGGTACTGGATGATTCGCGCCCCGCCTTCCAGGGCGAGCCGCACGCGTGCCGCCAGGCTGGATTCCGTTGCTGCCGGCTCGGTGATGGCATACAGGCCGCGCATGGAATAACGGGAATGGCTCATCTCTGGGGCCATGGAAGACAGTTGAACCACCGGTCCGGCAAGGCCTGACCATGCCCTGGCTGGTCGGCGTGGGCGAGGGTCTGCAACGTGTAGGTCAGGGCCGTCTCCACGGCGTCTTCAATTGGACGGTGCAGGGCAAGGCCCGTGGCGATCGCCGCGCTGAGGGTGCAGCCCGTGCCATGAAACTCCCGGTCAATCCGGGGCGATATGTGTTCCACGCAGGCGCCCTCCCGCGTGAAGAGCCGATTGACGATCGATTCCCCCGGTTCATGGCCTCCGGTGATGAGCAGGGCCTCGGCGCCCCGCGCCAGCAGTCGCTCGGCGCAGCGGGCGAGATCCTGTTCACCGCTCAGTGTGCGGGCCTCCAGGGAGTTGGGCGTGGCCAGGGTCAGGCAAGGAAACAGGTGGTCGAGCAGCGCCTCGCGAAGCGCCAGGTCGGCCAGGGGTGTGCCGTCGCCGCTGGCAAGCACGGGATCGAGTACCACGGGAATATCCGGGTGTGTCGCAAGGATTCCGGCGATGGCCCTGGCGATCTCCACCGATCCCGTCAGGCCCAGTTTCACCGCGGCCACCGGCAGATCGGCGAACAGACGTTGCAACGATTGGGTGATCGATGCCGCGTCCATCGGCATGCAACGGAACACCGTTCGCGTGTCCTGAATCGTGAGACAGGTGACCACGGAAAGTGCACGGCCGCCACAGGCGCCAATGGCCTCGATATCGGCCTGGATGCCGGCGCCGCCGGTAGGATCGTGGCCGGCAATGGAGAGAACGAGAGGTCTCCTCATGACGCTAAATCGTTAATAATTGCAAATCGTTGGGTGCGAAAGCTGATGTGGCTATTCTATACCTCTGCGGCAGGTGGGGTCGAAGGATGTCAGTCAATATTGAAGTGATACATTAAGATGGTCCATTTTTCTTAGTTAAAATAGTATGTTATAGATATTTCTTCATTGGTTTATTAAGTTGTGGTATTCCTGTCGACGGTCGGTTCAGGTGCCTGGTCGGATAAGTGGTTGTTGGTCCAACAAGTTGCGCTACACTTATAACGTTCGGTTTAGCGTGATTATCGTCTGTGCCGGTACCGTGTGCGGACTACTGGCTGGAAAGGAAGAGGAGGGAGCATGAGCCCCCAATTCAATGAGATGGTGGAGGTGGCTCAGTCCTATTGTGGACTGATCGATGGCCTCGATGGCTCTCGTGAGGGTTGGCTGGACGAACTTGCCCAACTCTTACCCCGTTTACATCTCGCCGTGGCCGCCCTCAGTGGTACGGAGGCGCCGGTGGGGGAGGCGATGGCGGTGGACCTCGATGCACGTTTCGAACTTTTCTCCACGCTCAGGGCTCTGCTGGGGGAACGCGACAGCTACTGGCTGGAGTTCGACTCCACGAGTGATGAACAAAGCATGAGCGGCAGTCTGGCAGACGATCTGACCGATATCTACTGCGAATTGAAACAGGGTCTGCGCCTGCTGGATGTCGAACCCGTAAAGGCGCTTGCCGGCTGGCGGAGCGGTTACCGGGTGCATTGGGGACAGCATCTGGTGGATGCGGAACGCCATATCTACAACCTCCGTTCCCGCAACCAATTGCCTTCACGCTATTCCTAATTATTGACCCGGCAGCGTGCGCAACATGTCCGGCTGCCGGGTCAATGGCATACCGCCGAGGGAGCGGCTATGAGCCTCCAACGTTATAGTCGTGGCGGTACACCGAGGGATTGTCCGGGTTTTGACCCTTGCCCCTGCATCGGTGCTATGATGTATCGATTCTTCACATTACACGACAGTTGAGCAGGAGGTCATCCATGACCACAAACGTCCTTACGGATAAAGATCTGACCCTAACCGATCCGGCGGCCTCGAAGATGGTGGAACTGTTCGAACAGGTCGATGGGAACGTCGAAGGCATCCGCGTCTACGCCACCCCCGGCGGTTGCAGCGGTGTGAGTTTCGGCATGACCTTCACGGACAGCATTCAGGATAACGACGGCGTGTTGCAGTGTGACGGTTTCAAGGTCATCGTCGATGACGGCACGCTGCAGTATCTGCGCGGGGTGGAGATCGATTTCGTCGATCGCGGAGAGGGCAACGCCAGCTTCGTCTTCAACAACCTCCAGCCGGTGGCGGGCGCCGGTTGCGGCACCTGCGGTTCTTCCCAGGGGGGCGGCTGTTCATAACGCCTTTCGGTCCGATGGCCGCAGCCAACCGCGCCATGCAGGCAGTTGGATTTCCGGGTGATATCTGAATGCGCCGGTTCGTCGCCCAAGGTCGTTGCGGCATGCAGGGTTTGCTGACGGGCCGGTGAGAAAGACCTTTTTTCACCGGCCCGTGTGAGACGCCAGGATATGCTTGCTATCCTCCCTAACTTCCCGGGGGTAGGTCGCCGGTGTGGCTGGTTTGATACCAACGAATGAAGGCCGCGCACGTATTTTCCCCCTCGCGCGGCGCCCAGGCCGCGAAGTCCTTGTCTTCCACGGCGATATAGGGACCGGGTTTGCATTCGAATACGGTGGTGTGCGTATCCAGTGCGGTGAGGGCATGCCAGCGGCCCGGTTCGATCTCTGCCACGCTATTCGCGCCGCCGGCCGCCAGTTCATGCCGTTCCTCGATTCGGCCCTGGTCGTCGAAGCAGAGGGCCACCACACGGCCGCGGATGACGACGAACAACTCCCAGCGGGCGGGGTCGACATGTCGATGGGGCCGCACATAAGTGTCCGGGTTCATCACCATGACCATGCGCTGAATGGGATCCTCCAGGAGGGGGTGAAACAGATGGTGAGCGCGTTGTCGCGATGATGCATCGGCGGTTGCGGCGAGTGCCTCATTGTCCTGCTGTTGGAAAACCTTCATGTCGTCACCAGGGCTTGAGAGTGGCCAGTAGCACGATGGCGAGCAAAAACAAGACCGGGATCTCGTTGAACCATCGATACCATGTATGGGGGTGCGGGTTGCGGTCCTCGGCGAACTGTTTCACCAAGCGGCCACAGTAGAGATGATAGGCGACCAGCAGCCCGATCAATACCAGTTTGATCCGTAGCCACAACATGTGGCCATAGGCCTGCCAGGCATAGTCGTATAGCATCCACAGGCCGAATATGAGGGTCAGAGCCATCCATGGCGTGGTGAAACGGTAGAGTTTACGTTCCATGATCTTGAACCGTTCGTTTCCGGCTGCGTCGCTCGTCATGGCGTGGTAGACGAACAGGCGGGGCAGGTAGAAGAGGCCGGCAAACCAGCTCACCATGAAAAACAAATGCCAGGCCTTGAGCCACATGGTCTTTTCGCTCCCGTTCGATGGAGCGGGCATTTTCTCAGAAATCTCCCGTACAACGCTATCTTTTCCTGTTGCCGGGTTAATATTAACCCGGCAACAATATATATCGCATTCAGGGCTTCAGGCAGGCGCCGGAACAAGGCGCAGTGCGCAGGCAAGGGTCATTCCCT
>Ga0256841_1001460_pt1 | contig 20427 bp, 4 predicted proteins | sample 356308metaG_FD_185971 | JGI IMG/M metagenome (GOLD analysis project Ga0256841, IMG submission 185971) | Hydrothermal vent microbial communities from Mid Atlantic Ridge, Atlantic Ocean - 356-308 | ecosystem: Environmental > Aquatic > Marine > Hydrothermal vents | place: Atlantic Ocean: Mid... | reverse complement strand
TTGGTGATTAAAGTCAAGTTCATTTCACTTCCGGCCGATACATCATTTAACGAATTTACAAACCGGAGGAACCGGCTTAACTCATCGTAAAATATACCGGCAGCGGCATTTGCGGAATTTATATCATTATCGATGAAATATAAAATTTCATCAAAATCATCACTAATTTGCACATCTTCATTTTTAATATTGTATAATTTATATTTAATGTTCTTATCTTTTAAATATTCTTCTATTTCAAACATAAAACTATCGCGCACATCGGCAATAATCAGATAATTCGATTTTTTCTTTTTCCCCGGAAAATACGGCTGAAGTTTCCAGCCAGGAAGATAAATCCAATCTTGTTCACTTTTTCTTTTTCTGCTTTTTTTCTTACTTCCGGATTGCGAAACATTCAGCCAGAATCTTTTCTTATCGTAAGAATAGGTTGGTAACGAAACTTTCAATCTTGTTTCACCTTTATAAAACTCATTCCAATCAATTCCGGCACCGTTAAGCCACAACTGCCCCAAAGCAGAAAGAAAGGCATATTCATCGTTCACTTTATCTTTCGGATGACGCATACTGGAAATTACCGTAACATTTTTTGCACCGGGATTGCTCTTTGTCAATGTAGTTAACGTATTGCCAGGACCTATCTCAACCAATATGCGGTTTGAGTTTTGTATAATTTCATTTATGCTTTCCGCAAACCTCACGGTATATCTCAAATGCTTTGAATAGTAGGTAGGATCAATCGCTTCATGTTCTTGAATCAATTGACCGCTGACATTCGAATAATACGGTATTTGTGGCGAATGTAACTCTACTTTCCCAACTGCTCCGGCGAATTCTTTCAATACCGGCTCCATCATTTTGGAGTGGAACGCATGTGAAGTTTTTAATCTTGTAAATCTTATATTTTTTAATTCTAAAGTTTTTTCCAAATTTTCGATATCTTCGAAAGTTCCGGATACAGCAGTTAAATTGCTCCCGTTAATTGCAGCAACCGAAACATTTTCATCTAAAATTTGTTTTAAAGTGGTTTCATCGGCTCTAACGCTTAACATTGCACCTTGCGGTAAGGACTGCATCAATTTCCCGCGCAAAGCAACTATTTGCAATGCATCTTCCAACGAGAATACTCCGGATAATGTTGCCGCAACGTATTCCCCTATACTATGCCCAATCATTAAAGAAGGTACGATACCGAGAGAAATATAAAGTTGCGCAAGTGCATATTCCACTGTGAATAAAGCTACTTGGGTTATTTCCGTACGATTAATCATATCTTTTGCGGTTTCTTCAAAATCCGGTGCGGGGAATAAAACGTCACGCAAATCAATATCGATAACAGATTTGAGAATACCGGAACATTTATCAACAAATTGTTTGAAGATTCTTTCATGTTCATAAAGATCTTTTCCCATATTAACATATTGTGAACCCTGCCCGCTAAACATAAATACATATTCCGGTTTCTCATCTATATTTTTAACTCTGCCGGTTAAAATTTTTTTATAATTCAGCGTACTTAATTCACTTGCAGCTTCGGAAATATTTGCCGTAACCAAAACATTTCTGTATTCGAAAGGTTTTCGTCCGGTCTGCAAAGTAAAAGCCACATCGGCAAGTTCAATATTTTTGTTTTCTTTCAAGTAGTTTCCCAAATTAAAAGTATTCCTTTCAAGTGCTTCTGCAGTTTTTCCGGAAACAGTTAAAAGTTTAAACGGTTTGGGATGAGGAGTAGAAGAAAGAACCGGAGCTTCTTCCAAAATAACGTGCGCATTGGTTCCACCAATACCAAAAGAACTTACCGCAGCTCTTCGTGGTGCATTGTTGTTTTCCCATTTCTTTAATCCGGTATTGACATAAAACGGGCTGTTCTCAAAATCTATTTTGGGATTGGGCTTTTCAAAATTAATGGAAGGCACCAAAGTTTTATTGTGCAGGCACAAAGCAGTTTTTATTAAGCCTGTAACTCCCGCCGCAGTATCCAAATGGCCGACATTGGATTTTACCGAACCGATTGCGCAATACCGTTTTTTACCGGTATAACCTCTGAATGCTTGGGTCAATGCCTCAATCTCTATCGGGTCGCCAAGTTCCGTACCGGTACCATGAGTTTCAATATATGATATTGATTCGGGATTAACGTTAGCAACAGCCAAAGCCGAATTTATAACTTCAATTTGTCCGTTAACCCCCGGTGCGGTATAGCCGACACGAAGCGCACCGTCGTTGTTGTATGCAGAACCTTTAATTACCGCATAGATATGGTCACCATCTTCAATTGCATCTGCTAATCTTTTCAGAACAACGACACCGGCTCCATTACTTGCCACAGTTCCGTTAGCTTTTTCATCAAACGGTTTGCAGTGCCCGTCTGGCGAGAGAATCATTCCTTCTTGATAGAGATAGCCCGCTTTTTCCGGGAATGATATTGTTACTCCACCGGCAAGAGCCATATCACATTGATAATTCAACAAATTCATACAAGCGATATGAGTTGCGACAAGTGACGTTGAGCAAGCTGTTTGTACATCCAAACTTGGTCCGCGTAGATTTAGTTTGTAAGAAATACGCGTCGTCAGAAAATCTTTATCGTTTGCAATCGACAATTGATATCCTTCGGAGGAGCTAACGAAACCGTCATTAGCCTGAATAAAGGAAAGCAGATAAGTATTCATTCCAACGCCGCCGAACACTCCGATTAATCCTTTGTAATGATCGGGTACGTAACCGGCATCTTCCAAAGCATCCCATGAAGTCTCCAAAAATAACCTGTGTTGCGGATCAAGTATCTCGGCTTCCCTCGGATAAAATCCGAAAAACGATGCGTCGAATTTATCGGCATCTTTTACGTAACCTTTTGCTTTAACATAATTGGGATTATTCAACAGCTCTTCATCAATGCCGCTTTCCCTTAATTCTTCATCATCAAAAAACGAGATCGATTCTTTTCCTTGAACCAGATTATCCCAGAATTCTTTTACATTATCGGCACCCGGAAATTTGCCGGCCATTCCTATAATAGCGATTTCGAATCCGTCGTATTTATCAATCAACTCTTTATTAATCATTTTGTTCGTCCCCTCATTTTCATTCTTTCCCGTTGAAGGGCTAAATTCATTTTCTGTTTATTTGCTCTTTCCATTTTCTTTTCTTTTTCTTCCAAGTCGGTTCCACCGTTAATAAGATATTTTGCAAATGATGAAACCGTAGGATACTTAAATAAATCCACAACCGATAATTCTTTATCGAATACTTCTTTTACTTTTGTTTGAACTTGAATTACATTCAGTGAGTGTCCACCGAGATCGAAGAAATTATCGTTACTTCCAATATTTTCAACATCCAAAATTTCCTGCCAGATTTCCGCAACTTTTTTCTCGGTTTCATTTGTAGGTTTAACAAAATCGATATTGCTCTTTTCCATAACCGGTTGAGGCAATGCTTGTCTATCGATTTTTCCATTAGGTGTCAACGGAAATTCATCAAGTTCCATAAAGAATCCCGGAATCATATAATCCGGCAAGAAGTCGCGTAGAAATTCTTTCAACCTTATTTCGTCACCGTTTGCACTTTTATTTCTAATGTAATAAGCAACCAGTCTTTGTTCACCATTGGAATTTTCAATAGCAACAACATAAGATTGCTCAACGAGCGGATGAGCGTTAATTTGTTCTTCAATTTCACCCAATTCAATTCTGAAACCTCTGAACTTAACTTGATGATCAATACGTCCAAGAAATTCAATATCTCCGTTAATATTGTACTTGCCCAAATCACCCGTAGCGTACATTCTTGCACCGGGTATTTTTGAAAACGGATCCGGCAAAAATTTCTCTGCTGTTAAGTCCGGTTTGTTTTTATAACCTCTGGCCAAATTCAGTCCGCTTATGTAAATCTCGCCCGGTATACCCACCGGATTCATCTGCAAATTTTCATTCAATATGTAAATATTAACATTCTCAATAGGTTTACCGATTGGCAGTGATTTTTCATAATTACCTGAATTTGCCTCGAAAGTGGTTGAGCACACTGTTGCTTCCGTTGGTCCGTAAGCATTTATAAAAGTTCTACCTTCACCCCACTTTTTGGGTATGTCGGTCCCACACAATTCACCGGCCGAAACCAGTACTTTTAAGTCGGGCAAATTATCGGATTGCAATACATTTAAGACCGAAGGCGGTAGAGTACAGTTGGTTATTTTTTCATTTCGCAGTTTGTTAATTAAAGCAAATCCTGAAATTATTTCTTCCTGTGCAGTCAGATGTAATTGACCACCACTTAAAAGTGCAGTAAATATTTCGGAAACGGAAGCATCGAAACTAAAAGAAGCAAATTGGAGCACCCTGCTATTTTCGTTAATTTTAAACTTTTTAATCTGTTCTTTAACCAGATTGCAGAGACCGAGATGCGACAATTGTACACCTTTCGGTTTACCTGTGGAGCCCGAAGTATAAATGACATAAGCCAAATTACTTCCGTTTATTTTTACCGGAGGATTATCGTCCGGCATAACATTAATCAATTCGTTTTCATTTGTTAAAATAATTGTATTATATTTTTCATTTTCCAATTTCCGGATGAAGTTACTTTCAGTTAATAAATAATTGATTCCGGAATCTTCAATGATATATTTAATTCTTTCCCGGGGATACTCGCAATCAATCGGCAAATATGCTGCACCAGCTTTAATTACAGCAAAGAGCGAAATAATTTGTTCAATCGATCTATCCAGACAAATACCGATTATATCATCACGTTTTATACCTTTGCCGAGAATATAATTTGCAAGTTTGTTTACCCTTTTGTTCAATTCTTCATAAGTAATCGCTTTACCGTTAGAAACTACGGCATTTTTTCCGGGATAGCGTTTTACAACCTCATCAAACCAATCCACAACGTTTTCAAATTCCGGAAACTGCACATTTTTGTTATTCCACTTATTCAATAACAATTCTTTCTCTTCACCGGTTAATATTTCAATATTTTTATTCTTAATATTTTCATTTTTTACTATATTTTTAAGCAATTGTTCAAAATGTTTCAACATTCGCAATACGGTTGTATTTTCAAACAAAGCGGTGTTATAAGTTATCGAAGCTCCAAAGCCATGTTCCGTTTCCGCCATCATCATGGAAATATCGAAAGGTGATTTCATATCGTCAACGTTTACGGATTCAACCGGTAATCCACCCAATTTCATTTCCATTCCGTCTTTACCTATGGCAAATCCGGAAAGTCCTTCATCGTTTAATAAATGTGCTTGTTGATAAATAAACATTGTCTGGAACAACGGGGAACGGCTCGGATCACGTTTGATTTTTAATTTCTCAACGAGTAAATTCACCGGATAATCTTGATGCTTAACTGCCTCAACAACTTTGTTTCGAGTATTTTCAACAAATCGTGCGAAAGATTCTTCATTAACAATTTTACTACGCACCGGAACGGGATTTACAAAATATCCGACAATATTTTCGAATTCCGGAACCGTTCTGCCTGTTGTAGGCGTTCCAACAATTATGTCGTTTTGTCCGGTATATTTGTTAAGCAATATGTTAAACGCCGAGAGCAGAACGACATAATCGGTAGTGTTTAACTTTTTACTCAGTTCTTTAATTTTATTTGATAGTTCTGCATCAAAGATGAGCGTTTCCGTTTTTCCTTTAAATGTTTGAACCGGCGGTCTCGTTCTGTCCAAAGGCAATGCCAATACCGGTAAAGGTCCTTCGAGTTCCTTTTGCCAGTAATCCAATAACTCACTTCCGTACTCACCGTTAATCAATTCATTTTGCCAATCGACAAAATCGGTGTACTTAATTTGATTATCGGGTAATTGAACATTTCCTAATTTTGAATTGTATAATTGCCCAACTTCGAATACAATAATTGCTTGCGACCACATATCCATAACAATGTGGTGAGCAACCATTTGCAAAATGTAGTCTTTACTATCTAATTTATACAGATAGATTTTGAACAACGGACCGTTTTCCAAATCAAAAACTTGATTAGCATTCCTGTTCAATACCGGTTTAAGGTCATCAATTGATTTATTATCTAATTCTTCAATTTTAAAATATATTTCATAGTTTTCTTTTATCTTTTGTTTGGGCTCTCCGTCTTCATACTTGAATGTGGTTCTTAACTGAGGATGTCTCTTAACAACTTCAATAAAGGATTTTTTAAGTAAATCAATATCGATTCCGGCTTTCACTTTTACTGCATAAGCCGGATTGAAAATACTGTCGGGTGCCATTTGATGTTGAAACCACATGGCTTTCTGTCCATACGAAAGCGGGAACGTACCGGTGGACTCTCGGCCAATTTTTACTTCCGGATATCTGGAAGTGCTGCCGGAATTAATTTGTTCAATAATAAAACCGGTTAAGTTATTAATTGAAGGTCCTTCAATCAACTTTGCAACGGGTATTTCAATTCCCAATGCATTTTGCAATCTTGCCCTCAATTCCATTGCAACAATCGAATCCAATCCAAGATTGGTAATTGAGCTGTCGGGATTAACATTTTCCGGCTTTAATCTTAATACGTGTGCAACTGCCGACCGTAAATAATTCTTCAGTTTTTCGGTTTTTTCTTCTTCATTTGAAGTACTTAATGATTTAAGTAATTCTTTTTCATCGAAAGTAAATTTGTCTTCAATTTCAATTTCCGGTTCAACTTTCGGTTTTGTTTGAGATGCCGGTTTTTTCTCCAAGTCATCGAACCAATACCTTTCTTTCAGAAAGGCGTATGTGGGCACATCAACAAAATTTCTTTTATAATCCGAATCCAACAACTTGAAATCAATTTTCACCCCAGATGTAAACAGTGTACCTACGCCGTTTAATAACTCATCCCAATCGGAATGTTCTTTTTTTAACGAACCAACCCAAATAGCGTTTTCGTTATCTATAAACCTTTTTGCCATTCCCGTTAGAACGGGTTGCGGACCTATTTCAATGAAAACATTACATCCCAACTTATATAATAAATTCATTCCGGGTTCAAACAATACCGCATTACGGATATGATTTCTCCAATAATCCGCAGAAAATTCAGCTTCCGTAATCAATTTACCGGTTAGATTCGAAACTATTGGAATCTCGGGCTTACCGAATTTCATCTCTTTCACGGTTCGCTCAAACTCATCCAAAACCGGTTCCATCAATGGCGAGTGAAATGCATGTGATACATTTAATTTTTTAGAATTTATATTTTTTGAATTTAATATTTTATCAATTTGCCCCATTGCTTCTATTTTTCCCGATATCACAATATTTGCGGGACCGTTAACAGCGGCAATGGAAACTTCATTTTCAAAATCTTTTATTATTCCGGAAACGGTTTCAAAACCGGCAAAAACCACCGACATTGCACCGTTGCGGGGTAACGATTGCATCAATCTGCCGCGTGCTTCAATAAACTTCAAGCCATCTTCCAATGTCATTACGTTTGAGACTACGGCAGCAACTACTTCACCTACGCTGTGCCCAATTAAGTAATCGGGTTTTATGCCCCACGACATCCACAATTTAGCCAAAGCATATTCAACAACGAACAACGCAATTTGCGTGTAACGTGTTTCATTAATTAAATCAGCTTTATTACTATTTCCGGAAATTATCCCGGTAATTGACTCCCCTATTAATTCTTGAATAATCGCGGCACATTCATCAAAATGTTTCTTGTAAGTGGGCGATGTTTCGTACAACTCCCTTCCCATTCCAAAATACTGCGCACCTTGACCGGTAAACATAAAGGCAATTTTTTCCGGATTTTTGGACACTACCGGTAGTGTCTTTATAAAGAAATCGGGGTTTTGTACAAGCCCGTTCAATTTGATAACAGCATCATCCGTATTTTTGGCAATTATAAAAGCACGGTTTTCAAAATGTTCTCTAAAAACATTCCGGGTATAACAAACATCGGCAAAATCAAACTCCGTATGTTTTTGTAGGTATCCGGAAAACTTATGTGCCAAACTTCTTACGCTTTCTTTATCTTTTGCGGAAAGGGTAAGCAAGTGTGCCGTACGGTCGGTTTCATTAGTTAATATTTCAGGTTCCGGATATTCTTCCAAAATAACATGTGCATTGGTTCCGCCGAATCCAAAAGAACTGACGCCTGCAATTCGTTTTTTGTTAAGAGTTTCCCATTTAATTTTTTCAGTCTGAATTATAAACGGTAATTCATCAATCGGGATATGAGGATTTATTTTCGTAAAATGCAAAGTTTCCGGAATAAATTTATGTTTTAACATTAAAACAGTTTTAATAAAGCCTGCAATACCCGCAGCAGCTTCCAAATGCCCGATATTACTTTTAACGGCTCCGAGGTAACATGGATTATCTTTCGTACGGTTTTCCATCACCATACCGAGGGCTTCAATTTCTATCGGATCGCCGAGAATGGTACCGGTACCGTGAGTTTCCACATATTGAATATCTTCAGGTTTAAGTTTTGCGTTTTTCAAAGCATCGAGAATAACTCTTTTTTGTGCAAAACTGTTGGGTGCGGTAAGACCGTTACTTTTACCGTCTTGATTAACCGCACTGCCTCTAATGACCGATAAAATACGGTCGCCGTCCTTTACTGCATCTGAAAGCCGTTTAAGAATAACAATACCGCAGCCTTCCCCACGCACGTAACCATCGGCATCGGCGCTAAAAGTTTTGCATCTCCCGGTGGGCGACATCATGTGTGCTTGGGAAAATGTTATCGTCAGCTCCGGAGATAAGATTAAATTCACGCCACCAGCTACGGCGTAGTCGGATTCTTTATTCCGCAAACTTTGTATTGCCATGTGAATTGTTACAAGAGATGACGAACAAGCAGTATCAACCGCAATACTCGGTCCTTGAAAATCATAAAGATAAGAGATACGGTTTGCAGCAATACTGAACGCATTACCGGATCCGGTATATGCATCGATTCTTCTAATTTCACCGTTTTGAATTTTTGTATAATCGTTATTGCTAATACCAATGAAAACACCGGTTTTACTTTTCTTCAATGAAGATGGTTTTATTCCGGCATTTTCGAATGCATTCCATACCGTTTCAAGAAGCAACCGTTGCTGCGGGTCCATTTTCATAGCTTCACGCGGTGAGATACCGAAAAATTTCGTATCGAACTTATCAACATCTTCAATAAAACCGCCGTAACGTGTTACCATCTTGCCGGTTTTTGCCGGTTCCGGATCGTAATATTCATCAATATCCCATCGTTCCTTAGGTACTTCGGTTATTGCATCAACACCGTTTTCGAGCAATTCCAAATATTCATCACAATCATTGGCACCGGGGAATTTGCAACTCATTCCAACCACAGCTATAGGTTCATGTTTTTCCCTTTCGAGCTTTTCCAGTTTTCGACGCATTTCCTCAACAGCTAACAATGCTCTTTTTAAGGGGGAAAGGTTTTCCAAACGTTTACTTTTATCTGTCATGTTACTCTTCATTGTTTTGTTCGTCTAATTTTTTTAATAATAAAGCTTCAACTTCTTCGTCACTCATATTTTCAAGTTCGTCCAATACATCATCCAAAACAGCTTCTTCTTCATCTGTTGCTGGGATTTCCTCAATATTTTTATCTTCAATTTTCAAAACATCGTTTATCAGAAATTCACTTATTGCATCAATCGAAGGATAATTAAACACAAGTGTTGCCGGCAATTTTTTGCCAACAGCTTTATCAATCGTATTTTTAAGCTCAATTGCCATAAGTGAATCCAAGCCCATCTCACTTAAATTTTTCGATGTATCGAGCGGGAAACCGGGTTTTAATCCTAAAACTCTGATTGTCTGTTCTTTTAGATATTCGACAACTTTCTCTTTCCTTTCGTCGGGATTAATAGTACTTAGCTCTTCAACCAAGTAAGGCACAGCATTCTCCGTTCCGGTGGAAGAGAAACTTGCAAACTCCGAAATGAAAGTTCTGACATTTTCTTCACCGATTGTATTTATAAGTTTTTGCCAATCGACGTTGAAAACACCTATTTGATTGAAATCGTTCGACAAAACAATATCGAGCATCTTCATTCCAACATCGGGAGTAATTTTTTTAAAGCCAAGATTATCTTTTCCCGGGTTGACGCCACTTTTTGTCATTCCCAACGATTCCCACGGTCCCCAATTAATACTGACCGCATTCAAACCTTGATTTCTCTGGTATTTGGCAAACCCGTCCAAGAAAGCATTTGCCGAAGCATAATTCGCTTGACCCGCCGAACCTAACAATGATGCAACAGATGAAAAATAGATAATAAAATCAATGTCATTCGTTTCAGCCAAGAGATTCAAATTCAAAGCTCCGCCTACTTTGGGTGAAAGAACTTTAGCAAATTTTTCCGGTGTTTGCTGCAAAATTATACCGTCATCCAACACACCGGCGGCATGTATTATTCCCTTCAGTTTTTTCCCGGCGTTTCCGGCTATTTCCTTAATTTTTTCAACAAATACGCTATCGGATACGTCACTTAATACAGTATAAATTTTAACATTTTTAATATTATCAATCTTATTTTTAACAAGCGATTTAGGTTCGCTTCTGCCCGCTAAAATAATATTTTTCGCACCTTTGCTTACCAACCAATCCATCACAATTTGTCCGAGTGCTCCGAACCCTCCGGTAATTAAGTACATTCCGTCTTCGTCAATTACTAAATTATTCTTTCCAGCAGAATGTTCAGGTTTATCAATAGTAATAACTATTTTACCGATATGTTTAGTTTGAGCCATGAACCGGAAAGCGGAAACCGCCTCGGTTACCGGATAAACTTTTTTAGTCAAGGGGGTAAGTTTTCCTTCCTTGAATAAAGGTACAAGTTCTTTGAATAAATCATTGATTATTTCCGGCTGCTTATCGGAAATATCATCCAAAGCAATGATATGATAATCAACATCCGGACGGAATTCTTTCACTTTTTCATGCGACCAAATATTAACCTTTCCTATTTCCAAAAATTTCCCGTTCTCGCCCAATACCGAAAAACCTTTTTCGATAAACTCACCGGCAAGCGAATTGAGAACAATATCTATTCCCTTTCCTTCCGTTATTCGCATTATTTCACCGGCGAAATCCGTAGTGCGTGAATTCATTATATGTTTAATACCCAAGTCCCTTAGAAATTGCCTTTTTTCATCACTACCTGCAGTAGCGAATATTTCGGCACCAACCATTTTGCATATTTGGATGGCGGCTTGACCAACTCCCCCGCTTGCCGCATGGATTAGAACTTTATTACCTTCCTTCACATTAGCGAGCTTAACAAGAGCAAAGTAAGCGGTAAGGAATGTAATGGGAATAGTAGCACTTTCTTCAAATGTCAAATTTTCCGGTATTTTATCAATCAAAGCGGCACGGGTTACCACATATTTCGAAAAGCTACCCGGTGCAATACCGAAAACTTTATCACCAATTTTATAATCTTTTACTTTGTCACCAACCTTTGTAATTATACCGGCGCACTCACCGCCCAGTTTACCGGCATCGCCAGGATACAAATCCAGTGCATTCATCACATCACGGAAATTCAACCCGGCAGCCATAACGTTAATTTCAACTTCTTCATCACCGGGTTCCGTTCTCTCAACTTCCACATATTTAATGTTATCGAGAACGCCTTTTTCATGAATTTCCAACCTTCTGTTTTTTAACTGCTCACTTTTTTCGTTCCCATCAATTTCGTTAAATTCAGCAGGTACCAACTTGGCAACGTATCTTTTCCCGTTTCGATAAGATATTCTGTCATCGTTCGTCCGTATCAGCATTTCATCAATAAGTTGCTTAATGTTTCCGTCACCCATATCGACCAGTTTTGTATTAAATTCGGGATGTTCCAACATTAACACCTGAGCCAATCCCCAAACCGATGTTTCCAAAGGATTAACATTTTCGTTTTCTACGGAATCCGTGGCATGATTAGTAATAAACCATATATTTACTGGATTTGTAATTCCGGCGCCAATCATACTTTTGAGAACGAACAGATGTTTGTATAACATTCCTTGTTCGAAGTCGATTATACTGTCGTAAGAAAATTCAGCGAATTGCGGAAGTGTTGAATCGACAAGTATTTCAAAGCTTTTACCGTTCGCATTTTCCAAAATACCGGAAAATAATTTACCCAGGCTTTCTTGCGAGTAAAAATTAACCCGATATTCATTGGAGTTTATCTTTTCGTAGTCGTTGCCTGAATGAACTTTAATTGAGCCGAAGCCCCGTTCGTTCAGACTGTCGAATACTTTATCCGCATTATCGTTACCGCTAATATTGAAAACCAGAAAGATTTTATCATCACTCGGATTATTATCAACCGTTGAAATAGAGCTTTCTTCCCAATTAACATCGTACAACCATTCACTGGCATTAATTCTGAACTCTGCAGACAATACATTGCGTTTAAATTTTATTACATTTAACTTTTTGATATAACCGATTTCCTTCCCTTCATTATCGGTAAGCAATACATCAAAGAAAAATGAGTTTTCTTTCTTTTCAACCAGTTTCGCTTTACTCATCAATTTACCGTTGGCGCTGTTTTTCAAAACAAATTCACCTACACCAACCGGCAAAAAAACTACATCATTTCTTTTATTTTCTTGATTATCGTCCACTAAAATAGCCGAGGTTTGCAAAGCGGCATCCAAAAGAGCAGGATGTATTTCATATTCATCAAAATCATCAACAGACGAGGCGTCAAGCTCAAGCATGGCGACCGCTTCACCGCTTTGGATGACAAGATTATTCACCCCTCTGAAAACTTTTCCGTAGTTTAATCCGTTATTCATCAAGCCGGTATAAAAATCATCCTTGTTGAATTCGCTTGAACCGAAATCGGTTCCGTTACTCTCGAAAATATTTTTGACATCTCCGGTAACGGATGTTGCAATTGTACCGGTAACGTTCAGCGTCCATCCGGAATCATCAGTATTGTTCGTGTTAATTGCCTTGCTGAAAACTTTAAATCCGGTTTCCGAGCCGTTTAGTTCTTCGAAAATCACTTGAAGTTTTACGGGCTTTTCTTCCTTAACAGGCAACAAATTGGCAAATGTTACTTTATTGAAAGAATATTGTTGTTTACCGAACGCATCAACGGCTGCACTTTGAACAGCTACCAAATAAGCGGTGGCGGGAAAGACCGGAATATTGAAAACTCTATGATCTTTCAACCATGGGATGTTACTTAACGATATAACCGATTCGTATACATGTTGTTTGATAACCGGTGAGTCCACTTTTTTATGAATCAGTGAATTAATTATCTTATCCCCACTGTCCGAAATTGATTTGCTTTTGCTTCTTTCCCGTTGCCCGGGTAAATCAACCCAATAACGTGCTTTTTGAAAAGCATAGGTTGGTAAATTCAACTTATTTCTATTGTAAACACTGTCATAGCCTTTCCAATTGATCGTATTGCCGTTTACATACAAAACAGCTAATGAATCAAGTATAACTTTCCAATCGTCGGTATCCTTCTTCAACGAAGGCAACCAGAGCGCTTCCAAACCGGGCATGGCTGCTCGTGCCATACTCAATAACGATGGGTGCGGACCCACTTCTATAAAATTCCGAATATCAAATTCCGCTAAAGTCTTAATTCCGTCATAATAATTTACCGCATTACGTATATGTTTTGTCCAATATTCAGCATCCTGAATTTCATTTTCCCGAATGAATTTTCCGGTTATGTTTGATACCAAGGGAATTACCGGTTGTTTAAATTCAATATTTTGAATCGAATTCTTAAATTCTTCCAAAATTGGTTCCATTAACGCAGAATGGAATGCATGTGAAGTTTTAATTTTTACAGTTTTAATATTTTTATATTTAGCAATCTCGATTATTTTTTCAACGGTTTCCGTTTTTCCGGATATAACGGTATTGTCCGGACCATTGATACCTGCAACCGAAACATCATTACCGGCTTCTTCGATCAAACCGTTTACAATATTCAAAGGTGCAAAAACAACAGCCATTATACCGTTGCGCGGCAAACTCTGCATTAACCGCCCGCGAACAGCTACAATGTGAAGGGCATCTTCCAAACTCATTACACCGGCATAGCATGCAGCGGTAATTTCACCGATGCTGTGTCCGATTAAAGCATCGGGCTTGATTCCCCACGATTCCCACAATTTGGCAACTGCATATTCTATTGCAAACAATCCCGGCTGGGTATATTGAGTTTGATGTATCTCCTCTTTATTCCCCTGATCCGAATAAAGAAGATTCAACAAATCTATCCCGTGATGTTCGCTGAGGATTTTATTACAGTAATCGACAGTACTCTTGAAAACAGGATGAGTTTGATACAACACTTTTCCCATACCGAAATATTGAGCACCTTGTCCCGTAAACAAAAACGCCGTTTTACCCGTTACGATTTCCCCGGTTGTTTTAACGGATGGCTCCGTACCCTTACTCAGATAATTTTGTAAAATACTCTTCAGCTCTGTGGCCGAAGAAACTACGGTTGCAAATCTGTTTTTAAAATGTTTCCTTCCCGAATTCACGGTATATGTCAAATCGCCAATCGAAACGGAATCATTTTTATCCAAATACGTAAAATATTTTCCGACCAAATCGTCTACGGCTTTTTTATTATAACCTGAAAGCGTAAACAAATGTGAAGTTCTATCCGTTTTATTTACTTTTCTTTCATGAGGAGGAGCTTCTTCCAAAATTACGTGAGCATTTGTACCCCCAAAACCGTAAGAGCTAACCCCTGCTCTTCTTTTTGCATTCGAACTGTTCCAAGGCACGGTTTCCGTAGGAATTTCAAACGGTAACGTTTCAATCGGTATATGCGGGTTTATTTTTGTGAAATTAATATGCGCCGGAATAACACCATGATGCAAGGACAAAGCGGTTTTGATAATACCCGCAATACCTGCAGCGGATTCGGAATGACCAATATTTGTTTTAACCGAACCGATATACAGAGGTTTATCTTTCGCTCTATTGCCAAACACTTCCGCCAAACCTTGAACTTCGATTGGGTCGCCCAAAATTGTTCCCGTACCGTGTGCTTCAACGTAATCAATTTCATCCGGAGTTAATCCGGCGTCTTCCAGAGCCTCACGAATTGCTTTTGCTTGTGCGAGTTTATTCGGGGCGGTAATTCCGTTACTTTTACCGTCTTGATTAACTGCGCTTCCTTTAATAACGGCAATTATGTTATCACCGTCTTTTACCGCATCGGAAAGCCGTTTAAGGACAATCATTCCACAACCTTCACTACGGATATAACCGTCGGCATTGGCATCAAACGTTTTGCAACTTCCGGTAGGCGATAACATTTTTGCCTGTGAAAAGGCGATGTTAATATCGGGAGTAAGAATCATGTTTACACCGCCGGCAATTGCCATATCCGATTCACCGTTCTGCAAACTTTTACATGCAAGATGAACGGAAACCAGCGAGGAGGAACAAGCTGTATCCAGTGCAACGCTCGGTCCTTGCAAATCGAGTGTATAAGAAATCCGGTTTGCCGCAACACTGAATGCGTTTCCGGTGCCGGAGTAAGCATCTATATTTTCCGGAATTCCTCTTTGAAATGATGTATAATCCATATTGCTTATTCCGAGGAAAACACCGGTTTTTGTTCCGGCAATTTCTTCAGGATTAATTGCCGCATCTTCCAAGGCTTCCCAAACGGCTTCCAAAACAAAACGTTGCTGCGGATCTATTTTTTTTGCTTCACGTGGTGATATTCCGAAGAAATGCGGATCAAACATATCCACATTTTTAACGAAACCGCCTTTTTTTGTTATCATTTTACCCGGTTGCGTTCCGCTCGGATCGTAATATTCTTCCACATCCCATCTGTCTTTTGGAATATCGGATATTCCGCTTTTGCCTTCCGATAACATTTGCCAAAATTCTTCTTTGGTTTCGGCACCCGGGAATTTAAGTCCAATTCCAATTATTGCAACAGGTTCTTTTTCTGTTCTTTTTCTTTCAGTATGTTTTTCACCGGTTACGGGTTTTCTCATCCCGGCAATATAATTTGCCAGTTTGTTAATAGTAGGATATTCCCATAAAAGCGTCGAGGGTAAATCGATGCCGAATTGATTTTCCAAATCCCCCACTAACTTTACAGCCTTTGTTGAATCGATACCGAAATGCGTAAACGGTTCGTCGGGGTCCAAAGAGTTTTTATTTATACTTAAGCTTTTTGCCAAATTATCAATCAACCAGTTTTTTATACTATTTAAGTCATTAACGGGAATGCCGGATTTTTTCGAAACAGCCTGCGCTTCTCCTGTGGCAGATTCAATTATTTTGTCTCCAAGCTTCCACTCCGCCATAATTTCCAGTTCACCATTCAAGTATGCCTTTTTTGTAGCCCTTCGTTGAATTTTACCGCTTGAAGTTTTAAAAATGGTTTTAGGTTTAATTAAGACAACCGAATAAGTTTGAATATTATGATTTTCCGAAACGGCGGAAATTATATCTTTAATAACCGCTTGCCAATCAACATTTTTCTTTGCACGGGCTTCTTGTACAATTACCAGTCTTTCTTTATTATCAATTTCCACGGAAAATACCGCACCGCTTGAGGGTCTGAGCAAATTATTCGCTCTTTCTACCGTGAGCTCAATATCCTGCGGATAATGATTCGTACCGTCTATAATAATCATGTCTTTCAAGCGCCCGGTTACGTAAAGTTCACCTTCGTTCAAGAATCCCAGATCACCGGTTCTTAAAAACGGTCCCTCATTTGTGTTTGAAGTATATGCATTAAATATTTCTTCGGTAACTTCTTTATTTGCCCAATAACCTTTGGCAACATTTTTACCTTTGACCCATATTTCACCGATTTCATTCTCGTTTAATTTTTCAAGAGTATCGGGATTGACTATTGCTATTTCCTCTTCGAGCAACTGTGTTCCGCAGCTGATAAATTCTTGGATATTCTCAGGATTATCTTCCGGCTCAATGCGGTTTTCACGCAAAGCAAATTTGTTCAATTTGCATACTTTGGGGATTTCCGTGCGGTCAATACCGGAAACGATCAAAGTAGCTTCGGCCAAACCGTAGCAAGGATAAAACGCACTTTTCTTGAATCCAGCCGGTTCGAATATTTTACTGAATTCTTCAATGGTAACTGAACGCACAGGTTCGGCCCCGCTGAAAGCAACTTCCCAATTACTTAAATCGAGTTTTTCCACTTTGCTCGGTGAAGCGGCTTTGATACATAAATCATACGCAAAGTTCGGACCCCCGCTAACAACCGGCTTATCTTTGATATCCGAAATAATTTGAAGCCATCTTAATGGACGCTTCAAAAAGTACACGGGCGACATTAAAGTTGTATGAAAACTGCTGAACAAGGGTTGCAAAATTCCACCAATCAATCCCATATCATGGTAAATTGGTAACCATATCACACCTTCGTGTTCGGAGTACATTCCGAATCCATCTTTAATCATCACGGAATTGTAGAGCAGATTTTCATGAGTAATTATTACACCTTTGGGATTTCCGGTGGAACCCGAAGTATATTGTAAATATGCAATATCATCTGCCGCTACATCCGGCAGAATTATATTCCCTGTTTCAAGCGTATAATCATCGGTTGCCATCCATTCTATTTTACCGAGCGAATACTCACCGTTGCCGCCCAGTAGTTCATTCAAATCTTTATCGTTTTTCCACTGCTCAACTTGAGAAAGAACGCCGGACGTGGTAAGTGCAATTTTAGCTTTGGAATCTTTAATTATCGATTGCAAGCGCGGTAAAGTTTTCTTCAACCTCGGCGGGTCGGGTGGATACACCGGTACGGCAATTACGCCGGCATATAAACAACCGAAATATCCGGAAATGTAATCCAATCCGGGCGGGAATAATAAAAGAGCCCGTTCTTTTGTCAAATTTTTCTCAATTAACCGTGAAGCAATAACCTTGGCTCTTCTGTCCAATTCGGCATAAGTGATTACATCCGTCGTACCGTCATCATTCAAAAAAGTGAATGCCTTGGCATCGCCCAAACTATTGGAACGGTTTAACAATAATTCAACTAAAGTTTTTTCGTTGTAACTGTGCCCCATAATAACCCTAATAATAAATTTTAATAGGTAATTGAACCACTATTCGTGAATAATGGTTTTGTTATTCTTAAGATTCACCGTCTTAAGAATTTCTTGAATATCTATCAACAGATATTCAGTGCCTTCGATTTCCAACACATTGTTGCAAAACGGAATTCCTTTGCCGAAAGCGGAAGAATAAATATGTTTGGAACTTCCGTTCAGGTTGATAATTTCCACAACTTGATCAACAACTATTCCGTAAGAATAGCCGTTTTCTTCCCCAACCAATATTCTGCTTTCGGCTTCTATTTCTTTTGGAACTATATCCAGAAGTTCATACAAATTGAGCAATTGCACTTCCGTGGTTCCATATTTGAAAGCATTAAAGTCATTTTCAAAAAAGAAATTTTTGGGGAGAAAGTCTTTTGCTTTTAGAATTAACGGGACGCTTTGCATATCGACAGCAAAGATTTGTTCCGATAGTTTGAATGTGATAATATTTTTAATCATAACTCACTTAATATTTTTTTGCCTAAGGGTATGGGGCAAGAATCATTCCAATTAAAAAGTTGTTTTTTAACCGATTTTGCAAGACGGGAAATGAAAGAAGAGTTAAAAATTTTAACGGAAAGTAAAGAAATTTAACGGAAATAATTCACCGGATAAGTTGTCAAACTGATTATTTCAATAATCCGTATTTTTCCAATTTACTGTAAAGTGTGGGTTTGGAAATTCCGAGAATCTGCACGGCTTTTTGTTTGTCGCCTTTCACTTGTTCCAAAACGTATTTGATATGCCTTTTTTCAACTTCCTCGAGACTCAAGAGTTCTTTTTCCGTACCGTTTTTTTGCTTATTGTTTTTTCTCAACAAAATATTTTCTTTAACCAAAACATCGTTGCTGGAAAGTACCACGGCTTGCAATAAAATATTCTCCAGCTCACGCACATTTCCCGGCCAATCATATTCTTGCAACATTTCCATAACTTCCATAGGGATTTTCATAACGTTTTTGTGTAACTCCTTGTTTATTTTTTTCAGGAAATGAACAACAAGAAGCGGAATGTCTTCTTTCCTTTCGCGCAACGGGGGTAAATTTATCGTAAAAACCTTCAAACGGTAATACAAATCTTCACGGAATTTCCCTTCTTCAACCAACTTCTCCAAGTCGCGATTACTTGCGGCTATAATTCTGGCTTTCATCGGCAAAGTATATTCACCGCCTACTTTTTCAAATTCCCTTTCTTGCAAAACCCTTAATAATTTTGCTTGCAAATCGAGTGACATTTCCGAAATTTCATCGAGGAATATCGTACCTTCGCGGGCAAGTTCGAATTTTCCTTTCTTATCTTTAATTGCGCCTGTAAACGCACCCTTAACGTGTCCGAACAGTTCGCTTTCCAATAGTTCACGTGAAAGTGCCGTGCAATTTACGGCTACAAAAGGCTGACCTTTCGATACACCGTTATAATGAATCACTTTGGCAATCAATTCTTTTCCCGTTCCGCTTTCACCTTGAATTAGCACGGAAACCTTATTTGAAGAGAGTTGCCCGATATTTTTAAAAATTTCCCGCATCGCCGGTGTGCGCCCGACCAAGCTGTTATCCAATTGGTATTCGAGGAAGTCTTCCGAAATGTATGCTTCGAGCTGCTGACTGACCGATTGAATTTTGAGTGCACGGTTAATTTTGATTTTCAATTGTTCCATGTCAATCGGTTTTTGCATATAGTCGAATGCGCCTTTCTGCATCGCTTTGATTATCGACGACATATCGTAATATGCAGTGAACAAAATTACTTGTATGTGCGGATCGTAATTTTTTACTTTTTCGAGTACTTGTATTCCGTTCATATCAGGCATAATCAAATCGCAGATGATGAGATCGGGACTGTATTTCTCAACGGCTTTCAAACCCTTCGAGCCGTTCTCGGCCAAAAATACTTTGTGTCCCAACTCTTTCAAGTTGACGTTCAGTATTTCACGGACTTGTTCGTCATCATCTATGATTAGTAATTTTGCCATTTTGCTATTAAATTATTAAAACAAGTGAATATAATGAATCACATCTTTTTTACAACATAAAATTAAAAATCTTTCCGATTAATCACTATTTTCTTTTCGGGAAGCGGAATTTTACGTTAGCCCTAACTTTAAGTACTAAAAAAATAGTGGAAAGCGAATTAAAATGTGTGATGCAGGGCAATATTGAAAAATTCTATAGGTTTTCCTTAAGAAAATTCAAATTTGCTTTTTGATTGTAGTTAAGATCCACAGCCAATACATTTCTGCCCTTATTCATCAACGCTTGCCGGTCACCAAGTGCTTGCGCTTTTATTAACACATCGAAAGTAATTGAAGATTCTTCACTGCCCAAATCGACGGGAACAGGAA
>Ga0256841_1001459_pt1 | contig 20429 bp, 20 predicted proteins | sample 356308metaG_FD_185971 | JGI IMG/M metagenome (GOLD analysis project Ga0256841, IMG submission 185971) | Hydrothermal vent microbial communities from Mid Atlantic Ridge, Atlantic Ocean - 356-308 | ecosystem: Environmental > Aquatic > Marine > Hydrothermal vents | place: Atlantic Ocean: Mid... | reverse complement strand
AAATCGGCACCTGTGATGGTAATTGGCAAGCCACCATCTGAATCGCCACTTTGAGGGGTGATACTGCTTATTTGCGGTGGCAGCGCTGCAATATAGGAGAATCCCGGACTCAGAAACGCCTGGCTATTGGCGGTGGTAACCGTAACATCTACTACACCGGCCCCGGCAGGCGTTGTAGCCGTAATGGTACTGCTGTCCACTACCGTGACATCGGTTGCGCCGATGCCGTCAAATGCAACCACGGCAGAAGGATCAAACAGGGTGCCGCTAATCGTTACTGCGGTGCCACCGATTTCCGGACCGGAATTCGGAACGACCGATGCAATGGTCGGATCAACATAGGTGAACATCGTTGAGGCATAGCCAGTACCTCCACCGATATCCAGGTCGACGGATACCTGTCCGGATACGCCAGGGGGTGTCAGGGCCGTTATCGTATTACTGTCAACAAAGGTCACACCGGCAGCGCTGTTCCCGTCAAAATTGATACGGACATCGCTGGCAAAGTAAGCACCTGTGATGGTGACCGGTGTAGCCCCGTCTACACTTCCGGATGACGGCGTAATGGCGTCGATCCGGGGCTGCAGGTAGGTGAAACCATTAGGGAGGGAAGCAACGGTATCCAGATAATCGATATCAACGCTCACAGGGCCTTCCGCAATGCCCGTGGGCGTTATGGCGGTCATGGTATGACTGTCAACGACCGAAAGGTTAGTGGCGGGGTTTCCGTCAAAACTGACTTGCATGCCATCGATAAACAGGGTGCCCGACAGGGTAACCTCAGTACCCCCGATGATCGATCCCTGTGGCGGGCTGACAGTGGTGACGGTTGGTGCCACATAGATAAATGCACCTGGAAACGAGAAAGCATCGTTAGTCGTTTGCACGTCGACATCAACTGCACCTTCCGCGTATCCCCCAGGCGTTACTGCCGTAATGGTAGTGCTGTCGATCACCACGACGCCGGCAGCCTGGTTACCATCGACATAGACATCCGCGCTGGAATCAAAATTGCTGCCGGTGATCGTAATGACAGTGCCACCGTAGAGCGGGCCTGACGCAGGTTGAACACCGGCCACGGCGCTCCCGCCCGCGACCAGCCAGCAGAAGACCGCCAGTGATAAAAGCGTCGCACGTAACGGCACTGGATTCACCCCCCCAACGAACACGATGTGTAGAAACCAACCACCGGGCGGAGCTCCGAAACCCCCGGTGCGCGTCATCGTTCAGACGCATACGTCGCAGGACCGGGAAGGCAGTGATTTCAGCTATCCCTTGTGCACCTGTCATCCACGCATACCGGGCGGCTGCCCGTGGTCGCAACGTTGTCAGTCCGGGCTGCGCATGTCCCGCGTTCGTTCTACCGCAATCGCTTGCGCAGATCAAGTTAACTGACCAACTCAACAGGATCGGAGAACAAACGGATAAAACCATGGCATGAGATGCCGCAGATCAGCGGCAATTGCTAGTGGTGATCCTCGGCGAGCGGGCGCCGGACGTCGGCAAACAGGCGGTAGAAATTTTCTGTCGTGGCGGCCGCCAGCTGTTGCAGGGATTCTCCACGCAGTTCGGCAAGATACTCCGCGGTATAACGCACAAAGGCAGGCTGGTTGGTTTTGCCCCGTTTGGGCACCGGGGCGAGATACGGCGCATCGGTCTCCACCAGCATGCGATCGGCCGGAACCTTGCGCGCGACTTCTTTCAGTTCCAGTGCATTTTTGAAGGTAACGATGCCGGAAAAGGATATATAGAAATTCAGGTCCAGCGCGGCGCGCGCCATGTCCCAGTCTTCGGTAAAACAGTGCAGTACACCACCAGCCTCATCGGCGCGTTCTTCGCGGAGAACCGCCAGGGTATCTTCCCGCGCGGCGCGGGTATGTACGATGAGTGGTTTGCGCACTTCCCTGGCGGCACGGATATGCCGGCGGAAACGCTCGCGTTGCCATTCCACGTCGCCTTCGGTGCGAAAGTAATCCAGGCCGGTCTCGCCGATGGCCACGATGCGCTCGTGTTGCGCCAGTTCGACCAGCGTGGCTTCGTCGGCTTCCTGCACATCGGTGCCGTCCGGGTGCACACCCACGGATGCCGAAATCTGTTGGTAGGGCGCAATCAGTTGCATCATGGGCTGAAAACGTTCCAGGCTGACCGACACGCACAGCATGTGTTCGATGTCCTGCTGTACTGCCTGTTCGAGCACGTCCTCGATGGACTGGCTTTGCGGGCACAGCATGTCTAGATGGCAATGGGAATCGACCAGCATGGCCGGTGTTACATCGTATGGGTGGGTCGGTCGGCCGCCAGCGCACCGGCCAGGTAGGTCTCGATTTTCTTTTGCGCGGAACCGTCGTCCTGGTCACTGAACTGCACACCGATACCCGCTGCGCGTGCACCCTGCGCGCCCTTGGGGGTAATCCAGATGATCTTGCCGGCGACCGGTATTTTTTCCGTCTCTTCCATCAGGGTCAGCAACATGAAGACTTCGTCGCCGAGTTGATAGCTTTTGTTGGTGGGAATAAACAGGCCGCCGTTTTTCACAAAAGGCATATAGGCCGCGTACAGCGCGCTCTTGTCCTTTATGGTCAGCGACAGGATGCCCTGCCGTGCTCCACCCACCGGTTTATCTGCCATATCGTTCGACTACCTGTTACCTGCTTATGGCCCGGGTGCGGGCCGGTCCTGCCAGCCTTGCCCAGGAAATCAGTACATCTTCCAGCATCATCTGCCGGTTCAGCCCGGAACCGGTCGCGTTCAGGGCCTGCGTGATCCGGTCGGACATTTCAAACAGCTGGCGACAGTCTACCGTTTCTGTAATCTGCTGCAACTTCTGCGCCACGTCCTGTTCGACGGGAGGCTGTCCACCCAGCTGCCAGCGCAGCAGTGCCTGCACCCAGTTGTGCCACCACTCCAGCACCCGGGGTCCGGCCGGTTCCAGCCATTCCTTTGCCACCTGGACCGGGTCGAGCTGACCCGTGAACACGCCCTGCAACTGCTGCAGGCGCTGGTCACGCAGGGCACTGTCCTGCGCGGTGGCCATGCGACGGGCCAGCAACGGCGCACCACCGGCCAGCTCGAGGTAGCGCAACGCGCTGTCCGCCGCTATACCTTCGTCCAGCAGCCATTGCTGTGCGCTGTGCCGGTCCGGCGTCGCCACCTCCAGTTGCTGGCAGCGGCTGCGGATGGTGGCCGGCAGGCGGCCGGGGGCGGCCGCCAGTAACAGCAGCAGCGTGTCGGCGGCGGGCTCTTCCAGCGTCTTCAGCAGGCTGTTGGCGGCGTTCACGTTCATGGCGTCGGCCGGTTGCAGGATGGCAACCTTGTAGCGACCGGCGTGACTGGTCGTGGCCAGCCGGGTGTTCAGCGCCCGGACCTGATCGATTTTAATGGCCTTGCCGTCTTCTTCGGGTCGAACCCACAGCAGGTCGGGGTGCGTGCCGGCCTGCAACCAGCCACAGGCCTGGCAGCGGCCGCAGGGCCGGGCATCTGCGCCCGGCCGTTCACACAGCAGGGCGGCAGCCAACTGTTCGGCCAGCGCCTGCTTGCCCACCCCTTCCCGGCCGCGGATCAGCAAGGCGTGCGGCAGACGTCGCTGGGCATGCGCCTGTGCAAACTGCTGCCAGGGTGTATTCAGCCAGGCGAACATCGCGCCTCCTCCAGCCAGCCGTCGATGATCACGATCAGCTGCTGCTGCACGGCTTCGAGTTCCCGGCCTGCATCGACGATGCGAAAACGTTCCGGGTACTGTGCGGCGCGCGCCAGGTAGGCGTCACGCACGCGCGTGAAAAAATCCTGCTGTTCCTGTTCAAAGCGGTCCAGTGCCCCGCGCTGCCCGGCGCGTTCCAGCCCCTGGGCCACCGGCAGATCAAACAACAGGGTGGTATCCGGTTGCAGGCCCTGCTGCACCCAGTCTTCCAGCAGGCCGATGCGCCGCACATCGATACCGCGCCCGCCACCCTGGTAGGCGTAGGTGGCATCCGTGAAACGGTCACAGATCACCCACTCGCCGTGCTCCAGCGCCGGCAGGATCACCTCGTGCAGGTGCTGGGCCCGCGCCGCGAACATCAGCAGCAGTTCCGTATCGGCATGCATGCCGCTGTGATCCGGGTCCAGCAGCAGCGTGCGTACCTTTTCACCCACAGCGGTGCCCCCCGGTTCGCGCGTACGCAACACCCGGATACCGGCCTGCTCCAGGCGCGCGCACAGGTAATCGAGCGCCGTGCTCTTGCCGGCGCCTTCCCCGCCTTCCAGCGTAATGAAACGTCCGCGTGTGATGTCCTGCTTCATGCGATCAGCGTTTTCTCTGGTAACGGTCGACGGCGCGGTTGTGCTGTTCCAGGCTGCTGGAAAACTGGTGGCTGCCGTCGCCACGGGCCACAAAATACAGCGCATCACCCGGCGCCGGGTGCAGCGCCGCGAGGATGGCATCCTTGCCCGGCATGGCAATGGGCGTAGGCGGCAGGCCAAAGCGCGTATAAGTATTATACGGGGTATCGCGACGCAGATCGCGGTACCGTATATCACCCTGGTAACGCTCACCCATCCCGTAGATAACCGTTGGGTCGGTCTGTAACTTCATCCCCTTTTGCAGGCGACGGATGAAGACGCCGGCGATCAGCGGTCGCTCTTCCGCCAACGCAGTTTCCTTTTCCACGATGGAAGCCAGGATCAGCGCCTCGTAGGGCGTTTTCAGTGGCAGGCCTTCGTCGCGCGCCTGCCAGCTCTCCTGGAGAAAAATCTGCATTTCCCGGTAGGCGCGGCGCAGGTAGTCGATATCCGAAGTACCACGGGGAAAGTGATAGGTTTCGGCGAGAAAGCGGCCTTCCGGGTGCTCGCCGGGGTGCCCGATGGCCGCCATTACGGTTTCGGCATCACTTGACGCCAGCTTGTGCACCAGCACCGGGTCCGCGCTCACGCGCTGCATCATCTGCGCAAAGGTTTCCCCCTCGATCAGGGTAATGGTGTGCTGCACCACCTTGCCCTCGGCAAGCTGGCGCAGCAGCTGTTCCGGTGTCGTGCCGGGCGACAGCCTGAACTCCCCGGCCTTGATCCGCGCGTCCAGCCGGAGATAGCGTGCCAGTACCACCAGGTAGCGCGCATTGTCCAGCACCTGCTGCTGCTCCAGCCTGCCGGCGATCGATTTCAGGTTGCTGCCCGGTTCCACCACCAGGCTCAGGCCCTGCTCGGGGACCGCCAGCGCCTGCTGGCGAAAAGCCTGGAAATCCATGTACAGCCAGGCCAGCGCGAAGCTGCCCGCCAGCACGAACAGACCGGCCACCCGGAAAACCGTGTCGCGCACGGTACCTTGTCTGCTTTCCACCCCGTTCACGTCCTGTACCAGTTACCCCTGTCATCATCCTCACCGGCTTCCAGCGCCACCTGCAACTGGCGGGTCAACCGGCCGATTGAAAATTCCCGGACCGACTCGACGGACACAACCGGCCAGATCCCGGCCAGGCTGTTACAGACAAACATTTCCCGGGCGGTACGCACATCGTCCAGCGTTACTGGCGCCACCCGCACCGGCAGGCCCAGGGTGGCCGCCAGGTCGAGAATAACAGATCGCATCACGCCGGCCACTCCGCACGCCGACAACGCCGGGGTGAGCAGCTCGCGGCCGTCGACGATAAACACATTGCTCATGGTTCCCTCAACCAGGCGCTGCCGATCGTCGAGCATCAGCCCTTCTGCAATCGCGTCGTCCTGCCACTCCGCTCGCGCCAGCACCTGTTCCAGGCGGTTGAGGTGTTTGATCCCCGCCAGCAGCGGCTGTGCCGCCAGGCGCGTACTGCAGATCCGGGTGCGCACACCGTGCTGCTGCGGATCGGCCGGCCAGTGCGGCAGCGGGTGCAACGAGGCGATACGGGTAACCTGCGTGTCGGAAGCGGGCCGGTAGCCGCGACCGCCAGCGCCGCGGCTGAGGATGTACTTGAGTACCGCGTCCTGACCCTGCGCCGCCAGTTCCAGCCACTCCTCCCGGACCAGCGCCCAGTCGAGCGGCGGGAACTGCAGTTGCTCACAACCGCTGTTCAGGCGCTGCATGTGCCTGGCGATGTACTCCGGTTCGGCGCCACGCACGCGGATAGTTTCAAACAGGCCGTCGCCATATTGCAACGCGCGCTCGGCGACACTGACCCGGTCATCCGGCTGACCATTGATGAAATACTGTACCTCTTTCACGGCTGTCGCCCCTGTATCGCACGCAGCATACCGCGCGCCTTGGCGCGGGTTTCCTCCAGCTCATTACGCGGTACAGAGTCGCTGACAATCCCGGCGCCCGCGCGAAACTGCAGCTGGTCACCACTGCGCACCAGGGTGCGGATCAGGATATTCAGGTCCATACTGCCATCGTGGTTCAGATAGCCCATCGAACCCGTGTAGGCACCGCGGCCGGTCCCTTCGAGCTCGGCAATGATCTCCATACAACGCACCTTGGGACAACCGGTAATGGTACCACCCGGGAACAGCGCACGGATAATCTCTCCCGGGGTCACCCCGGGACGGATGCGCGCTTCGACACTGGAGACGATATGATGGACGGTCGCATAGGATTCCAGTGTCATCAGTTCGCTCACCTCGACACTGCCGGGGACGGCGATGCGCCCCAGGTCGTTACGTTCCAGGTCGATGAGCATGATGTGTTCGGCGCGTTCCTTGGGATGTGCCAGCAGTTCATCAGAGAAGGTACGGTCGGTCTCTTCCCGCTGCCCCCTGGGACGGGTACCGGCAATCGGGCGGGTGTACACCCGTTCGCCCCGGGTCGCAACCAGGCGCTCGGGGGAAGAACTCAGCAAGGCGGCCTCTCCCCAGGTGGCCAGGCCGTTGAAGGGGCCGGGATTGGCGCTGCGCAACTGGCGGTACAGCTGATGACTGTCGGTCGCACGCGGCCAGTCCGCGCGCCACTGGCGGGACAGGTTGACCTGGAACACATCCCCGTCCCGGATGTAGGCCAGGATACGCTGCACGGCCTCCAGGTAGGGCTGTTCGGGGTCCTCGCCGGCCTGCAGGGCGATGGCCGGCAACGGTGCTGCAAACGGAGCGATCCGGGCAATATCCGCGCGGATCTGTTGCACCTGTTGCGGCTGTTCGGCAACGATCCAGCGTTGGCCCTCCCGGTGGTCGTGGATAATCGCAGCGGGCATACGGGTGGCACTGGCGACCGGCAATGCCGCGGGATCTTCCGGCAGCTGTAACCGGGGCTCGACCTGGGCAGCCAGTTCATAACCGAGGTACAGGAACCAGCCACCGCGGAATGGCAGCTCCCCTTCGCATTGCTGATCCTGCGCCGCGGCTTGCCAGTGTGTATCCAGCGCCTGCAGGAAATCAAAGTCGTGCAGGCCATGCAGCACCAGTGCTTCGCCGGGGAAGGCAAACAGGATGTCAAAACGGCCCTGTGGACCGTGCGCGGAACTTTCCAGCAGGTGCGGGTAACGCCCGGGGTCAAGGGCGTGCAGGTCAAGCAGGTCAAAGCCGGCTTCGGTGATTACCTGCATGTGGATGAAACACTAACCCGGTCGGGTAAAAACAATGGCGCCGTTGGTACCGCCAAAGCCGAATGAATTGGACATCACGGCACGGATGGTCATATTGCGGGCTTCGTTGGGCACAAAATCCAGGTCACACTGCGGGTCAGCGGTCACCTGGTTGATAGTCGGCGGTGCCACCTGGTCACGCAGGGCCAGTATCGAGAAGATGGCCTCCACACCGCCCGCGGCACCCAGCAGGTGGCCGGTCATGGACTTGGTGGAGCTGACTGCAACCCGGTAAGCATGATCACCCAGCGCAGTCTTGATACCCTGTACTTCGGCCAGGTCACCCGCCGGCGTGGAAGTGCCGTGTGCGTTGATATAGTCGACCTGGTCCGGGTTCAGGCCCGCATCACGTATGGCGTTGCGCATGCAGCGCGCAGCACCGTCTCCGTTCGGTGCCGGCTGCGTCATGTGGTAGGCATCACCACTCATGCCATAGCCGGAAACCTCTGCGTAGATATTGGCGCCGCGTGCCCGGGCCTGTTCGTATTCCTCCAGCACCATGACACCGGCACCGTCACCCAGCACGAAACCGTCACGGTCCAGGTCCCAGGGCCGGCTGGCCGCCTGCGGATCGTCATTGCGCGTGGACAGGGCCTTGGCAGCGGCAAAACCGCCCAGCCCGGTATGCGTGGTGGCCATTTCCGCGCCACCGGCCAGCATGGCATCCGCGTCGCCGTAGGCGATAATGCGCGCGGCTTCGCCAATGCTGTGTGTCCCCGAGGTACAGGCCGTCACCATGGCGATGTTCGGGCCCTTGAGCCCGTAGCTGATGGACAGGTTGCCACCGATCATGTTGATGATATTGGCGGGAACGAAAAACGGGGAGATCTTGCGCGGACCGCCTTCCAGGAAAGCGTCGTAGTTCTTTTCGATACCGCGCAGGCCACCGATACCGGAGCCGATCGAGACACCGATGCGCTCGGCATTGGCTTCGGTCACTTCCAGGCCGGCATCCTTCATGGCCTGTGTACCAGCGGCAAAACCGTAATGGATAAAATGCTCCATCCTGCGCGCGTCCTTTTTTGACATGTAGTCGGACACGTCGAAACCCTGGATGGTGCCGCCGAAACGCACCGGGAAATCGGTGACGTCGAATTCCGTGATCGACCGGATACCACTGCGGCCCGCGATGATATTCTCCCAGGCTTCCTGGACGGTAAGTCCGACCGGGCTGACGATGCCCAGTCCGGTAACCACGACGCGGCGTTGCGACACAGGATGTTACTCCAAAGGTTCTGCAGGACAGTGGATTACACCGCAGCGCCGGCCCGGACAGCCGGCACTGCGATTACGAGGGACGTGATGGTTAACCGAGGTGTGCCGTAACGTAATCAATCGCTTGCTGGACGGTGGTGATCTTTTCCGCCTCTTCGTCGGGAATCTCGCACTCGAATTCTTCTTCAAGCGCCATAACCAGCTCCACGGTATCCAGGGAATCCGCGCCCAGGTCATCTACAAAAGATGCTTCGTTGGTGACAGAGTCTTCGCTAACATCCAGTTGCTCGACGACAATCTTCTTGACGCGTTCTTCAACATTACTCATCGCTGAAAGTTCCTCAGTTGTTTGTGATCATTCCAGGCTGCGCGCGTAGTGTATTGAAAAGTGTATAACCATTCCAGTCGCCGGGAGGTCCCGGACCGGGGTTGATTCTACACCTTCCCGCCCGCAGTTTCTGTCTTGCTTGTTACAGTATATCAACAAGATAACATATATAGTTAATTTAATTCTTTAACTCATATGCATGCCGCCGTTCACGTGCAGGGTTTCGCCCGTGATATAGGCCGCCTGCGCCGATGCCAGAAATGCCACCGCGTGGGCGATATCGTCGACAGCGCCCAGTCTGCCCAGGGGGACCTGGGTGATCAGCACGTCGCGCTGCTCGTCCGGCAACGCGCGCGTCATGTCGGTGTCGATAAAACCCGGCGCAACAGCGTTGACGGTAATGCCGCGCGAGCCGACTTCGCGCGCCAGTGATTTGGTGAACCCGATCATCCCGGCCTTGGCGGCACAATAATTGGCCTGGCCGGGGTTGCCGGTCGCTCCCACTACCGACGCAATATTGATGATCCGGCCGCGTCTGGCTTTCATCATGCCGCGCAGACAGGCCTTGCTGAGACGAAAAACCGAACCCAGGTCGGTATCGATCACGTCATTCCACTCGTCGTCCTTCATGCGCATGAGCAGGTTGTCGCGGGTGATGCCGGCATTGTTGACCAGCACGGTCGGGCTGCCGAAACGTTCCCTGATCTGTTTCATGGCGCTGTCGACAGAATCCGCCTGCGTGACATTCAGCGCCAGTCCCAGTCCCTCAACACCCTGCTCGTCGAACGTCGACTGGATCGCCTCCGCGCCCTTTTCCGTAGTCGCGGTACCGATCACAGTGGCACCCTGTCTACCCAGTTGCAACGCAATGGCCTGGCCGATTCCCCGGCTGGCCCCGGTTACCAGTGCAATGTCATCGCTCAAAGGCATACTGAGTTCAACTCCCTGTCTGTTCTGCCAGCGCCAGTGCCCGGTCCAGATCCGCGTCGGTCTGGACGGCAATGCCCGGCATGGTTTTGTCGATGCGTTTATTCAGACCCGCCAGCACCTTGCCCGGGCCCATTTCGAATACGGTAGCGATGCCTGCTGTACGCATACTCTGAATGATCTCCACCCAGCGCACCGGCCGATACAGCTGTGCCACCAGGGCGCTGCGTATTTCGTCCGGGTCGTTGTGACGCGCAACATCGACATTGTGCAATACCGGGATCACGGGCGCCCTGAACTCCACGGCGGCCAGGTCGGCTGCAAATGCTTCGGCCGCGGGTTGCATGAGGTCGCAATGTGAAGGAACCGAGACCGGCAACGGCAGGGCGCGTTTGGCTCCCGCCTGTTTCGCCAGCGCCATGGCGCGTTCCACGGCCGCCCGGTCACCGGCGATCACCACCTGGCCCGGAGAATTGAAATTAACCGCGCTGACCGTTTCCCCCCCGGCCGCCTGCGCGCAGAGCGTTTTCACCTGCGCGTCCTCCAGGCCCAGGATGGCCGCCATGCCACCGCTGCCCTCGGGAACCGCGTTCTGCATGTGCAGGCCGCGCTGTTCCACCAGGCGTACCGCATCGGTAAAATCGATGGCATCGGCACAGACCAGCGCCGTGTATTCGCCCAGGCTGTGTCCCGCCATCATGGCCGGCAAGCGGTCGGTACGCTGTTGCCAGCAGCGCCAGGTCGCAACCCCCGCGGTCAACAGGGCCGGCTGGGTGCAGGAGGTCTGGTTGAGCAGTTCCACCGGGCCCGCGCTGACGCGCTGCCAGAGATCGTAGCCCAGCACCGCGGACGCTTCATCGAACGTCTCCCGGACCAACGGAAAGGCGGCGGCAAGTTCAGACAGCATGCCGACCGATTGCGAACCCTGGCCGGGGAACACCATGGCAAAGTCCGGTTTGTCACTGGATGAAGTCATCGCACAAATCTGTCAGAACCTGAGAAGAATGGAACCCCAGGTAAAGCCGCCACCGAAAGCTTCCAGCAGCAGCGTCTCACCCGGCTTTACCCGGCCGTCGCGCACGGCCACGTCGAGCGCCAGCGGCACCGACGCGCCCGAGGTATTGCCGTGTTCGTCCACCGTCACCACCACGTGGTCCATCGACATTTTCAGCTTGCGAGCGGTCGCCTGGATAATGCGGATATTGGCCTGGTGCGGCACCAGCCAATCGATATCGGACTTGCTCATGTTATTCGCTTCCAGGGTTTCGTCGACGATGCGCCCCAGCGTGTTGACCGCTACCTTGAAAACTTCGTTGCCCTTCATTTTCACAAAACCGTTGCCGTCCCTGAGACTGTCGTAACCCTGGCTGACACCACCCGGCACCGTCAGCAGGCTTTCGTAGGCCCCGTCCGCGTGCAGATGCGTGGACAGGATGCCGGGCTCGTCACTGGCCTCCACCACCACGGCTCCGGCACCGTCACCGAACAGCACACAGGTGCTGCGGTCGGTCCAGTCGAGCACCCGCGACAGGGTTTCGGCGCCCACTACCAGCGCGCATTTCGCGCTACCGGTGCGGATGAACTTGTCGGCGATCGACAGGGCGTACACAAACCCGGTACAGACCGCCTGGATATCGAAGGCGGCACAACCGTGCCGGTCGAGGCGTTTCTGCAGCAGGCAGGCGGTACTGGGAAACACCTGGTCCGGTGTCGTCGTCGCCACAATGATGAGGTCGATATCCTGAACGTCCCGGCCGGCGGCTTCCAGCGCCCGCCGCGCCGCGTGCTCGGCCAGGTCGACCGTGTTCTGCCCGTCGGCGGCAATGTGGCGCTTGCTGATCCCGGTGCGTTCGCGGATCCACTGATCCGAGGTGTCCACCATCTTTTCCAGGTCGTGGTTGGTCATCACCCGGTCGGGCAGGTAACCGCCGGTGCCGGTAATGCGTGTGTAGCTCACCCTGCCTGCCTCCTGGAAAGCACGCTGTGCAGTTGTGAACTGATACGCTCGGGAACCTTCTGCTCGACCTCAACCACTGCGACATGGATGGCATTGGCAAAGGCCAGCACATCGGCGCCGCCGTGACTCTTGATCACGATGCCGCGCAGGCCCAGCAGGCTGGCGCCGTTATAGCGCCGTGGATCGATCTGCCTGCGGAACGCTTTCAGCACCGGCATCGCCACCAGTGCCGCCAGGCGGGTCAGCAGGTTGCGGGAAAACTCTCGCTTGATATAAAAGGAAATCATCCTGGCGATGCCTTCGCTGCTCTTCAGGGCAATATTGCCGACGTAGCCGTCGCAGGCAACCACGTCCACCTTGCCGCTGTAAATATCATCGCCTTCAATAAAGCCGATATAGTTCAGCACCCCGCTGGAACACAGGGTGGATGCCTCGCGGACGGTCTCGCTGCCCTTCATTTCCTCTTCGCCGATGTTCAGCAGGCCGACCCGCGGGTTACGGTTATCGTCAATCGCACCGGCCAGCACCGAGCCCATCAAGCCAAACTGGAACAACTGTTCCGCGCTGCTGTCGACATTGGCGCCCAGGTCCAGCATCCAGGTGTGTCCGGTCATGGTCGGCAGCGCCGTGCAGATCGCCGGGCGATCGATGCCCGGCAGGGTCTTGAGCACATAGCGCGCAGTCGCCATCAGGGCGCCGGTATTCCCGGCGCTGACACAGGCCTGCGCACGCCCCTCCTTGACCAGGTTGATGGCGATGCGCATGGATGAATCTTTCTTGAAGCGCAGCGCGTGCGAGGGCTGTTCGTCCATATCCACGTGCTGGGAGGCATGTTGCACCGTCAACCGGGGGTTCCCGGCAGCCCCCAGGGCCTGCAGGTCACGCGTGATAATCTCCTCGTCACCCACCAGGATCAGTTCGAGGTCCGCACGTTTCTGCAACGCGCGCAAGGCCGCCGGCAGCACGACATCCGCACCGGTGTCGCCACCCATGACATCGAGGGCAATGGTCAGGTGATCAGTCATACCAAAAAAATACACGCTGCTTCCCGAACCGGGCGAAGCAGCGTGTGACGGATTTCCTGGTGGATACAGTGATACCGCAACGCGGATCAGTCAAAATCTTTGTTGATGACCTTGCGGCCGCGGTAGTAACCGTCGGGACTGACATGGTGACGCAGATGGGTTTCGCCCGTGGTCTGCTCCACTGACAGGGCGGCGCCTTTCAGGCTGTCATGCGAACGACGCATGCCGCGTCTTGAAGGTGTCTTCCGGCTTTTCTGAACGGCCATGACCGTATCTCCTGCTTGTACAATCTATAATTTGAGCTTTGCCAGTACCGCAAACGGGTTTTCTTTTTCCGCTTGCGGCTGGTTTACGTAGCCGCTGTCGCAGCTGTCCACTCCCTCGTGGAGCGGTATCACCGGTATTGCGAGCAACACCTCGTCCTCGATCACCTCGAAGGTCTGCAGGGGTTCACCCGTCACCAGCAACGGTTCGTACCCGTCCGGCAGGCGCACGACTTCAGCGTCGTCGGCAACGATGCCCAGCCTGAAATCGATGTCCAGCGGGAATCCCAGGGTCTCCAGGCACCGCTGGCAGACCAGGTCTACCGTCCCCCGGATATGTCCTGTCAGGATCCGGACACGCCGTTCATCACGACGAAACTCCAGTTCCACCCTGAGCACGCCATCCGTCGATGACAACGAGGGACGCAGGCGCATCAGTTCACTAACGGGTACTTCACCACGAAAGGAACGCCCGGCGTCCGCGAGCCCCACGGGCTCGATACGTTCCGGCAGGCAATCCAGCATAAGCGCGGCATGATACCCGCTGTACAGCCGTTCTGTCAAAGCTAAGATGCTGAATTAACGGGAGGTTAATCCGGCAGCAAAACCCGGCCACGGTTGACAGCGGACCAACTTTTGCGTAGAAAAACAAGCTCTTCAGGCGCTTTCCAGCGACCGCCCCGGTATGCCGCTATGCTGGAAGGAACGCTGACAGGAGACGGGCCACCTTGATACGCAAAATACTGATCGCCAACCGGGGGGAAATCGCGGTCCGGATCGTACGCGCCTGCCAGGAAGCCGGCATCGATTCGGTGGCCATTTACCCGGATGCGGACCGCCACGCACTGCACGTCAAGAAAGCCAGCGAGGCCTACAACATTGGCCCGGACCCGGTTGCCGGTTACCTGAACGCCCATCGTATCGTCAACCTGGCCAAGGCCACCGGCTGCGATGCATTGCACCCCGGCTATGGTTTCCTGTCCGAGAACCCCCAGCTGGCGCACATCTGCGCGCGCCGCGGTATCAAATTCATCGGGCCCGATGCCGAGGTCATCCGCCGCATGGGCAACAAGATCGAAGCGCGGCGCAGCATGCAGGAGGCCGGCGTGCCGGTAGTGCCCGGCAGCGATGCCAGCCTTTCCGGCCTCGACGAGGCGCTCGCACTGGCCGACACCATCGGCTACCCCATCATGCTCAAGGCCACATCGGGCGGTGGCGGCCGGGGTATTCGCCGCTGCGACAGCGAAAAACAGCTGCGGCGCAACTATGACCGGGTATTGTCGGAAGCGCGCAAGGCCTTCGGCAGCGCGGATATCTTCCTGGAAAAATGCGTTGACCGGCCGCGGCACATCGAGGTGCAGGTACTCGCCGACAGCCACGGCAACGTAGTACACCTGTTCGAGCGTGACTGTTCCATCCAGCGCCGTCACCAGAAACTGATCGAAATCGCACCCTCCCCACAGCTCAGCGAGGAACAACGCACCCTGCTCGGTGACTACGCCATAAAGGCGGCGCAGTCCGTTGGTTACCAGAACGCTGGCACGGTCGAATTCCTGATGGACGGCGACGAAAATTTCTACTTCATGGAAATGAATACCCGCCTGCAGGTCGAACACACCGTGACAGAAAGCATTACCGGCATCGATATCGTCGCCGAGCAGATCCGCATCGCCGACGGGCAAGCCCTGTCGTTCCGCCAGGACGAGATCCAGCGGCGTGGCTTCGCCATGCAGTTCCGTGTCAATGCCGAAGACCCCAAGAACGATTTCCTGCCGAGTTTCGGCCGCATCACCCGCTACTTCGCCCCGGGCGGACCCGGCGTGCGCACCGATGCGGCCATCTACACCGGGTATGCCATTCCACCCTTTTACGACTCCATGTGTGCGAAGATCACGGTGTGGGCGCTCAACTGGGACGAGCTGCTGAACCGCGCCCGGCGCGCCCTGCACGACACCGGTGTATACGGCGTCAAGACCACCATTCCGTACTACCTCGAAGTACTGGACGTGGATACGTTTCGCGCCGGCCGGTTTGATACCGGCTTTGTCGCCGACCACCCTTACCTGGTGCACTACCGCACCAGCCGCCCGACGCGTGAACTGGCGGCCGTCGTCGCCGCGGCCGTGGCCGCCAACGCCGGGTACTGAATTCATGGAACAACAGGAACAGGATATGTCCAGCCAGGTTCACATTACCGACCTTGTACTGCGCGACGGGCACCAGTCCCTGATCGCAACCCGCATGCGCACTGACGACATGTTGCCCATCTGCGAATGGCTGGACAAGATCGGCTACTGGTCGCTCGAGGTCTGGGGCGGTGCGACCTTCGATGCCTGTATACGTTTTCTCAAGGAAGACCCCTGGGAGCGCCTGCGCAGACTGCGCGAGGCACTGCCGAATACACGCCTGCAGATGCTGTTGCGCGGCCAGAACCTGCTGGGCTACCGCCACTACTCGGACGATGTGGTACGCGCTTTTGTGCACAAGTCCGCCGAGAACGGCATCGACGTGTTCCGTATCTTTGACGCCCTGAACGACGTACGCAATATGGAAACCTCTGTCGCGGCGGTAAAGGAATCCGGCAAGCACGCCCAGGGAACCATCTGCTACACCATCAGCCCGGTACACAGCATCGCGCAGTTTACCGACATGGCAAAACAGCTGGTAGACATGGGTTGCGACAGCATCGCCGTAAAAGACATGGCGGGCCTGCTGACACCGATGGTCAGCGCGGAACTGTTCGCCGAACTGGGCAAGGCCATCGACCTGCCCGTCCACCTGCACAGCCACGCCACCGCCGGCACCGCGGAAATGTGCCAGCTGAAAGCGATCGAAAACGGCTGCCGGCATATCGATACCTGCATCTCATCCTTCTCCGGCGGGGCCTCCCACCCGCCGACCGAAAGCATGGTGGCTGCGCTGGCGGCTACCGAATACGACACCGGGCTCGACCTGAAAGAACTGCAGAACATCGGCTTTTACTTCCGGGAAGTGCGCAAAAAATACCACCAGTTCGAGAGCGAGATGACCGGGCTGGATACCCGCGTGCAGGTCTACCAGGTGCCGGGCGGCATGATCTCCAACCTGTATACCCAGCTGCGTGAACAGGGTGTGCTGAACCATATCGAGGATGTGCTGAACGAGATCCCGCGCGTGCGCGAGGACCTGGGCTTCCCGCCGCTGGTCACCCCTTCTTCACAGATCGTCGGCGCGCAGGCGGTGGTAAATGTACTGACCGGCGAGCGCTACAAGTCCATCGGTAACGAAGTGAAACTGTACCTGCAGGGCCGCTACGGGCGCGCGCCGGGGCCGATCAACAGTCTGATCCGCCAGCAGGCCATCGGCAACGAAGATGTCATCGAGGTGCGCCCGGCCGACCTGCTGGACGATGAAATGGACAACCTGCGCGAGGAAATCGGGGAACTGGCCGGCAGCGACGAAGACATCCTGATCTTTGCCATGTTCCCGGACATCGGCCGGGATTTTCTCGAACAGCGCGCCGCCGGCAACCTGGTCCCCGAACCGCTGGAACCCGTACCGGCAGGCGGCGCAGACGGATCGAAAAAACCCACCGAGTTCAATGTCACCCTGCACGGTGAGACCCACCACATCCAGATCACCGGAATCGGGCACCGCACCCAGGGGGATCGCCCGTTCTACATGACAGTGGACGGCGTACCCGAGGAAATCATGATCGAAACCCTGTCCGAACTGGAAGACGGTGACAGCGAAGGCGGTGCGCGCAGCGGCAGTAAACGTCCCAGGCCCGGAAAACCCGGCGATGTATCCACCACCATGCCGGGCACCGTGATCGATGTGCTGGTCGAGGTCGGCGCCAGTGTACAGGCCGGTGACCCGGTACTGGTCACCGAAGCCATGAAAATGGAAACCGAAATCCAGGCCCCGATTGCCGGCACGGTGCAGGCCGTACATGTCGCCAAGGGCGACAGCGTCAACCCGGACGAAACGCTGATCGAAATATCCGCTTGAACAGGCCCGAGTCCAGCGAAGCTACAGACCGCAGACACATCTGGCACCCTTACAGTGCCATGCAGTCCGACGCGCCGGTGTTCATCGTTGAATCCGCGCACGGTGTGCGTTTAAAACTGACTGACGGTCGCGAACTGATCGACGGCATGTCATCCTGGTGGTCCGTGATCCACGGCTACAACCACCCGCGCATGAATGCGGCGCTCGAAAACCAGGTGCGAAAAGTATCCCACGTCATGTTCGGCGGGCTGAGCCATGAACCCGCCATTGAACTGACCCGGCAGCTCCTGGCGATAACGCCCGCCGGCCTGGACAGCATCTTCTACTCCGATTCCGGTTCCGTGGCGGTCGAAGTGGCGTTGAAAATGGCCATCCAGTACTGGCACGCCAGGGGCCGGCCGGAACGTCGCAAGTTTATCAGCCTGCGCTGCGGCTACCACGGCGATACCTTCGGAGCCATGTCGGTCAGTGATCCTGACACCGGCATGCACAGCCTGTTCAGCGATGCCCTGGCAAAGAATGTCTTTGTCGACCGGCCACGTTGCCGCTTTAGCGAAGCCTGCAGCGATGCGGACATTGCGCCACTCGCACAGACACTGGAACAACACGCCCCGCACACCGCCGCTCTCGTCGTGGAACCCATTGTCCAGGGCGCCGGCGGCATGTGGTTCTACTCCGCCGAATACCTGCAGAAAGCACGCGCCTTATGCGATCGCCATGACGTTCTGCTGATCCTGGATGAAATCGCCACCGGCTTTGGCCGCACCGGAAAACTGTTTGCCTGTGAACACGCCAACGTGGCACCGGATATGATGTGCATCGGCAAAGCACTGACCGGTGGTTACCTGACCCTGGCCGCCACCCTGACCAGCAAGGCGGTATCCGATACAATTGATCAGGGTGAGCCCGGCGTGTTCATGCACGGTCCCACTTTCATGGCCAATCCGCTGGCCTGCACGGCCGCATCGACCAGCATTCACCTGTTACTGGAATCCCCCTGGCGAACAAACATCCGACGTATCGAACGAGGACTGCAACAGGGACTGGCACCCTGCCGGGCATCTGCTTCGGTAGCGGACGTGCGCGTACTGGGCGCCATCGGCGTGGTTGAAATGAAACAGGCCGTCGACATGCACCATATCACGCGGGCTTTTGTCAACGCCGGCGTATGGGTGCGGCCGTTTGGAAAACTGGTGTACCTCATGCCGTCCTTTATCATTAGTGATGCCGATCTGGCTGCATTGACAGGTGCGGTTACCAGCGTCATAAAAGATCTTTGAGTCTTTACGGTAACCCCCCTAAATTGAGGTTAACGTTGTAGCTTCAACAATATCTGCATTTTGACAATGAACCCGGATAAAGTCGCCGCCATCCATTCGGAAAAATAAATGGTCATTAGAGGTTGCTTGTTGTTCATCCATTAACCATTCATCATCGCGGTCTTCGGGGTTTTTGTAACCCATCTCATCCAAACCAGAAATAATTTGGGTTCCAAAATTAGGGCTAAACTCCAAATAATCAATTTCTTCAAAATTCAACGAAATGGGTAATTGGCCCTTTCCATATTCTGGGTTTGGTTCAAATAATAGCTGCAATCGGCGATCTTTTCCTTTTAAAACTATCCCAACGAAATCATACAGGTTATGCAGATCATAAATCTTGCCAGCCTTGATAATCTCGTTACTTTGTCCTATTTCAAAGCCTTTCTTCATTGTCGCCCCTGACGTTCAAGAAACCTTCGCGTTGTCCTGATATCCTGCTGTGTGCGGGAGGAACTGGTGAATTTTTCGTGTTATATGCAGGCTGATTAGGGGCCTTTAAGTTTCTAGGAGAAACATTAGTATGTGAAGTCGGAACGTCACCATGAGCCCTTCCTGCTAAATCCACTTCCATTTTTTGGCTAGGAGAACGCAAAGTAACCCGATTTTTATTTGCATTCTGCAGAATAAGGTCGGCAGCCTGATCTTTGAGAGATTTCGGTACACTCTTTACAACAATAAAATCGCCCTGCAAGGCAAAAAAAGATCCGGTTTGGGTCTTTTCTTCCAAAAATTTTCGAGGTGGTGGCTTTGGTACTAGCAGGAATAAGCAAAAATTCATCGTAGGCAAGACTTTCCTGATTTTTCGCGTGATAAGCATTATGGCTGCCGTCATTGTCGTAAACTCCAACATCTATGGCCATCATCTTTCCCCACGACTGGTAAGACATTGCAGCCAAAATGAATAGCAATATTAGGCGAAGCATCGTACTCATAGGTCTTGGACCTCAAACCTTGAGATATGATCAGGCCACGCTTCGGAACCATGACTAAAGGATTCCAGCAAAGTTATTCGCCCCTCATCTATGTACAACATGAACCCAGCACCACCTTCTAAACCTTCTATCTCTGCGAATACAGATTGGCCTATTGTTCTATTCTCAGAAGAAAATAGTGGGACTTTTGCTGAGTACTTGAAATACACATAAACACCTGCCCCTGTGTTTTCACGCCTATCAACCGAAAGATACGGCAAGTGCTTTTCATATTCTGGCGCCTCTTTTTTTATAATATGCTCGATTATTGTTTGCTCAAAGTCGCTGGCTCCCTTAAGGTTTGTCATGGGATATCCCTCCGCGAAGCAGAACCAATCTGGAACCTACCATTGACAACCCGACCACCTACCAGATTAACATCAACGCCATTAACGTTGACTCTTGTTTGAGTGTTAATTCCATTTTTGAGATTGAGCTTCCCACCCCTAAAAGCTTCTTGAGCCACATCATCTAATGCTCGGAATGCCTTTTCTTGATTACCCCCAAACTTATCCAGCATATGGACCCAGTTCGTGTTTTTCTTGCCCAAAAACATGATTTAGCTTATTTGGGTCGACCTTTCCTAGCCCCTTTGCAACAAGTTTCCCGCCGATCTTCTTTACTACTCCACCAAACACGCCAAAAAGAAAATTCGTCGGATCGGTTGCTTCTGCATCGATAAAATCTGCCGCCGCCGAAGCTCCATTTGCAATCTGCCTGGCTCCATTCGCCATCCCTGCGCCAGGATCTTGTAAACCAAGCTGTTTAAATGCCGCTTGCCGACTCTCCTCTCCATCCGGATCTACAAATTTGTACGGATTATTATTCGCATACGCATAGCGGTTAAAACTGTAAATATTGCTGTCACTGACCCCGGCCGGGTCCACTCCCATGAATCGACCGATCCC
>Ga0256841_1001458_pt1 | contig 20444 bp, 25 predicted proteins | sample 356308metaG_FD_185971 | JGI IMG/M metagenome (GOLD analysis project Ga0256841, IMG submission 185971) | Hydrothermal vent microbial communities from Mid Atlantic Ridge, Atlantic Ocean - 356-308 | ecosystem: Environmental > Aquatic > Marine > Hydrothermal vents | place: Atlantic Ocean: Mid... | reverse complement strand
TGATAGCCGGTTTGCTGGGCGTCCACGAAGGTAATGGCTTTGGTGGGACAAGCCTTGGCGCAAGCCGGATCGCCACCACACAGGTCACACTTGTAAACGACACCGCTGTCGGCATCGTAATTCACCGTGCCAAAGGGACAGGCAATGGTGCATACCTTGCAGCCGACACAGGTATCTGCCAGCACCTGCTTAACGCCCGTGGATTCATCGAGCACAATCGCTTCCACCGGACAGGCGTGGAGACACCAGGCTTCATTGCACTGGGTACAGGTATAAGGGGCAAAACGGCCGATGTCGTGAAAATTGAATACCTTGATCCGGGATTTGGCGGGGTTGAACACCCCTTCCTGTTCGAACGAGCATGCCAATTCACATTGCAGGCAACCGGTACATTTCTCCGGCTCCAGTTGCAGGGCTTTGAGCATCGCCACTCTCCCATCCGATTGCTGATACCTGCATGGTATGAAGAAGCGCCGCCGGGGTCAATGGCCCAGCCGATCTAAATCACCCTGTCTTAGCTTCCACGATTAACCCCTCATCCAACCATTGGCGCAACATCAAAGCCGCTTTTTCGGCGGCATTCGTCCCGTCTTGCCAATGACTCAACCCCTCGCAAATGCCGGCAAAATTGCTTCCTTCAAGCGCACTTTGTAAAGCATGGGCTTCCGGTTCCTTGAGAGAACGGAAAAACGTCTTCAATTCCCGCCGCCAAATCAGCCAGGTGACGGGCCTAGCCGAGGGCCGGCACGGTGGCAGTGGTGTATTTTCTTGAAAGGCTTTCCAGACCTGGGCCACGGAATAGGTCAAATCCAACAAGCGGATACTGGGATGGAAGCGGAAAACCAATTTGGGCCATGATGAAGGCGCCAACGTCATCAAAGCGTCGTCGGTCAGTGGTTGGGCATCGGCGCAATCAAAGGCTTCCCCCAAGGCCCATTCGAAACGGGCCATTTCCGCCAGCTGGGGTTGCCGTGACCAAAGAGGGCGGGTTTGGAGAAACGACGGCAACTGGCCGCCGTACCAGCGGATGGAAGGGTATCGGGAAGGGCAGGCGGCAATGAATTCGCCAGCCATGTTAGTAAAAGCCTCTTCCCCCAGCCAGCGGTATAAATGGGGAAAATCCACTTTCAGGGCATCGGCCAAACGCAAGCGGTAAGCGCTGCGGTAAACCGTAAAACCCTGCATCGCCCCTTCACCGGCAATGAAGTCAGGCACAGGAATGTCCGGTTGGAGAATGGCCCGCTGAAATTTTTTTTGCAGCTGCGCAAGATCCAGTTCTTTCACGCCGCCAACCGCCAATGAGGCATTGCAATGCTGCGGGCCTGTGCCAGCTCATTCAGCAATTCATTCAAGGGGGGAATCTGGTCGTCGCGCTCAATCATGGTGGAAACCGGCCCGAATCGTTTGGCGGCGGCCTCGAACAAAGCCCAGACTTCTTCCCGCACCGGATGATCGTGGGTATCGATAATACAATGGCCTAAATCCGTGTGGCCCGCCAGATGAAATTGCCAGACCCGTTCACAGGGAATAGCGTCCACATAGACCTGGGGGTCGAAACCGTGGTTGCGGGCGCTGACATAAATGTTGTTGATATCCAGCAGAATCAAACAATCCGCCCGCTCAGCCACTTGGGTGAGAAATTCCCATTCGCTCATTTGCGAGTGGCGGTAACAGACGTAGCTAGAAACATTTTCCAGCAAAATTCTTTTTCCCAGAAAATCCTGCACCTGTTGAACCCTGCTGGCCACATGCTCGATGGCTTCTTCGGTGTAAGGCAAAGGCAGTAAATCGTGCAGATTGAGCCCCTCGACGCCGGTCCAGCACAAATGATCGGAAACCCAGTGAGGTTGCACCCGTTCCATCAATTGCTTGACTTGATGGAGATAGTCCCAGTCGAGGGGAGCAGTGCTGCCGATGGATAAGGATACCCCATGCATGACCATGGGGTAGTCGGCCCGGATTTTGTCCAGATAGTACAGGGGCTTGCCCCCATCCACCAAGTAGTTCTCTGTCAGGATTTCAAACCAATCCAGGGGGGGTCGCGCCTGGAGCACCGCTTCAAAATGCTCCTTGCGCAGCCCCAAGCCAAATCCCAAAAAGGGCCGCCGGGTTGATAGCATAGTCAACCGAACCCCGGCCAGCGCGCTTACATTTGCGGGGTAATAACCTTGCCGCCAGCCGCTTCACATTCTTGTAGCGACATATACAAGTAACCCTTGCCCTTGCAGCTATTCAACCCTTTGCAGGCATTTTCAGGCGTGGCGCACTCGGATTTGCCCTTGCATTCGTTGACGCCGAAGCATGCCACCTTGACTTCGGTGGCCGATTGCGAGGATTTTTTCGCCTCGCTGGCAGCAGAACCTGCAGACTGCTGCATTTGCTTGCCTTCCTGGGCCAAAGTCGAGGAAACAGTTTCGCCTTTCTCTGCGCAACCTGAAGTAAAAATCGCCGCTGCCGCAGTTGCCAATACTACACCACTCGATTTTCTCATCGTCGTCATTGTCTAAAATCTCCTATTGTCCTTTGTGGAACGCAGTCTATCCTTGGCTGCTATTTATGAAGTCAGTCGTTCCTTGAATGACGCCTTCAATGTTATCGACTAAGTCGCGCCGAATATAGCATAACTTACAGGGAAAACCTCTTTCACTTGGCAAAATTTCGCCTTTCCCGGAAAAACCGCCTGCCCCATTGAGTAATATACTGGCTCCCGCTCAGGATTGTGGTTGCTGTTACCAGGTAGATCAGGCCGTTCAACCATAATTGTGGCAGTGGCTGGAAGCCCCCGTGCCACAACGTGCTCAATAACAAGAGAATTTGGCAAAAAGTATTGAATTTACTGGTCCAGGTGGGCTGCCCTTCAAAGGGATGAAGTAAAAAATAATAGCCCACAGCTCCCACAATAATCATCAAATCCCGGCCAGCCACTAAAATCGCCAACCACCAAGGCAGTAATCCAATCGAAGCCACGGCCAGATAACAAGAAGTCAGCAACAATTTATCCGCGATTGGATCCAGCAGCGAACCGATACGGCTGATCCAGCCATAATGCTTGGCCAAAAAACCATCGATGGCATCCGAGACACCGGCGACAAAAAACAGCACCAGCGCCCATTGGAATTGCCGTTTCAAAATCATCAAAACCGTAGGCCAAACCAGCACTATCCGCACTATGGTAATGAGATTGGGGATATGACGGGCAGAAAGGTAAGTCATGATTTCATCCAGCAGGCATTGGCATTGTTGGTAGCGTACAATATTCTTCGGGTCAGCGGATAGTTTTCGCCCCCAGCCGTTATGGAACCTCCGAATCCGGTCAGAGGTTCCTTCATCTTTAGATATTGCATATTCACGGGGTCCCTTTTGAAACAAAAAACACCTTTGGATTACAAAAGTTCCGGCGTCGATATTGCAGCAGGTAACCTGCTGGTGGAAAAAATCAAGCCGTTGGTGAAACAAACCTTCCGGCCGGAAGTCTTGGCCGGTTTGGGCGGTTTCGGCGCATTGTTCGAACTGCCCTGGGAACGGTACAAAAAACCGGTTTTAGTCTCCGGCACCGACGGCGTAGGCACGAAACTGAAACTGGCGATCGAACTGAATCGCCACGATACCATTGGCATCGATCTGGTCGCCATGTGCGTCAACGATATTGTGGTTCAAGGCGCGGAACCTTTATTTTTTCTCGACTATTTCGCCACCGGCAAACTGGATGTGGATACTGCCGCTCGCGTGATCGAAGGCATTGGCAGGGGCTGCCAAATGGCCGGCTGCGCTCTGATTGGCGGGGAAACCGCCGAAATGCCGGGATTCTATGCGCCGGGAGAATACGATTTGGCGGGCTTTAGCGTCGGGATTGTCGAAAAAGATCAACTCATTGATGGCGGCAAGGTCCAGGAAGGCGATGTTTTGATTGGACTGGCTGCTTCCGGCCCCCATGCCAATGGCTATTCCCTGATTCGCAAGCTATTGGAAGTCAACCATGTGGATTTGGACGACGAGCTGGAGGGCCGTCCTTTGTCCGAGTGGTTATTGGAACCCACCAAGATCTATGTCAAACCCTTGTTGAAATTGATAGCGTCCGTGGAGGTTCACGCCCTGGCCCATATCACGGGCGGCGGCATCACTGAAAACCTGCCAAGAGTATTGCCCGAAGGGTTAGGCGCGGTGATCAATCTCGATGCTTGGCCAATGCCCGCCATCTTCCAGTGGCTGCAATCCCAGGGCAATCTGGCCCAAGACGAAATGCTGAGAACCTTCAATTGCGGGATTGGCATGGTTGCCATCGTCCCCAAGGCTACGCAGGCTAAAACTTTAGAAATGCTCAGCCAGTCAGGGGAAACAGCCATCCCTATCGGCATAGTGGAAAAGTTCAGTAATCAAGACAAAGTGCGCTACCAAGGCAAATGGCATTTTTTGGGGGAAAGAAAATAACCATTTTCTGATCTTTAACTATTGCACATGACTTTGCCTTTGCTTACCATCGGAGAGGGAAATGGCGTTTTCCTTTTGAAACTCGGGCCTTGTACATCAAGCGCCGTTTCACGAAGGAACTCTCCATCAACCAACCATTAAAAACTAAGGAGGAAGGACTATGATGAGGAAAGTGGTTTTAGCAGGTATTATTGGCTCATTCGGTCTTTTGGGGGGATGCGCGTCCAATTATCCCGTGGGCGCGGCTTTTACTGACTTGACTCTGCCCATTCACGCCACGGAATTGGGAGGCCGCCCCCATCAGGTGGGTACCGCCGAATGCACCAGCATTTTGAGTTTGGTCGCCACCGGTGATTGCAGTATAGAGGCAGCCAAACAAAATGGCGGCATCACCAAGGTGCATCATATCGACTGGAAAGCCCACAGTATTCTAGGCATAATCGGGAAATATCAAGTCACCGTTTACGGCGAATAAGCTTTGATGTAGTAGCAAAGGCGGTAAGGGGAAGATCGATTTCCCCTGCCGCTTTTTGTCTCGCCCGGGCTAATATCGCACGACAAAACCTTCCAAACCGCCCGTCATGGGGACTTCTTCCACCCGCACCTCATCCACCCTGGCCATCTTTGGCCCTCGCCGGCACCATGCCAACAATTGGTTTAAAGCATCTGAATCACCTTCCGCAACGATTTCCACGCGGCCGTCGGGCAGATTCCTGACCCATCCTTTCAATCCCAGAGAACGGGCGACTTCGACGGCGGTGGCGCGGTAGAAAACTCCCTGTACTATTCCCGAAACCAAAATATGCCAACGTTTGTTCATCAGTTTCGCTCCCATAGCAAAAAGCCCCGCCGGAAAGGCGAGGCTTTTTTTGAGACACACAGAAAACGCGGTGTTACATCATGCCGCCCATGTCTCCCATGCCGCCGCCTGGCATGGCAGGGGCTTCGTCTTCCTTGGGTTCTTCCGCCACCATCGCTTCGGTAGTGATCATCAAGCCCGCCACGGAAGAAGCATTCTGCAGCGCAGTACGGGTGACTTTGGTAGGATCGAGGATACCCATTTCAATCATATCGCCGTATTCACCCGTGGCCGCATTATAGCCAAAGTTAGCGCTGCCTTCGGCAACCCTGTTCAGGACCACGGAACCTTCTTCGCCAGCGTTCTCGACGATCTGACGCAAAGGGGCCTCCATTGCCTTCAGGGCGATCTTGACCCCGACGTCTTGATCGTGATTGGCGCCTTTCACATCCAGCTTTTGCAGCACACGGACCAATGCCACACCACCGCCAGGGACGATACCTTCCTCGACCGCCGCGCGAGTGGCATGGAGCGCGTCTTCTACTCGGGCCTTCTTTTCCTTCATTTCCACTTCGGTGGCTGCGCCAACCTTGATAACCGCCACGCCGCCGGCCAATTTTGCCAGGCGTTCTTGCAGCTTTTCACGGTCGTAATCGGAAGTGGCCTCTTCGATCTGGGCCCGGATTTGCTTGATTCGCGCTTCGATATTTTCCTTGCTGCCAGCCCCATCGATGATAGTAGTGTCATCCTTGGTAATGACCACCCGCTTGGCGGTGCCAAGATCTTCCAAAGCAGCTTTTTCCAGGCTCATGCCCAGCTCTTCAGAGATCACGGTCGCTCCAGTCAAGACCGCGATATCTTCCAGCATCGCCTTGCGGCGGTCGCCAAAACCTGGCGCTTTCACCGCGCAAGCCTTCAAGATACCGCGCATATTGTTGACCACCAAAGTCGCCAGGGCTTCGCCTTCCACGTCTTCAGCAATGATCAACAGCGGGCGGCCTGCTTTGGCGACGGCTTCCAGCACTGGCAGAAGATCACGAATGTTGGAGACTTTCTTGTCGTGAATCAGGATCAGCGGATTTTCCATTTCCACGCTCATGTTTTCCTGATTGGTGATGAAATAGGGGGATAGGTAGCCGCGGTCGAACTGCATTCCTTCCACCACATCCAGCTCGTTTTCCAGGCCAGAGCCTTCTTCCACGGTAATCACCCCTTCCTTGCCGACTTTGTCCATGGCCTCGGCAATGATGTTGCCGATTTCAGCGTCATTGTTCGCCGAGATGGCACCGACCTGGGCAATGGATTTGCTGTCGGTGCAGGGAACGGAAAGGTTCTTCAATTCGTCCACTGCGGCAATCACGGCTTTATCGATGCCGCGTTTCAAATCCATGGGATTCATCCCCGCCGCCACGGACTTCAAGCCCTCATTCAAGATGGCCTGAGCCAAAACCGTAGCGGTCGTAGTCCCGTCACCGGCGGCGTCGGAGGTTTGGGAAGCGACTTCCTTCACCATTTGCGCGCCCATGTTTTCGAATTTGTCTTTCAACTCCACTTCCTTGGCCACGGAGACGCCATCCTTTGTCACAGTAGGCGCGCCGAAGCTTTTTTCCAACACCACGTTGCGTCCCTTGGGGCCCAAGGTCACTTTCACTGCCTTGGCCAAAACATTGACGCCATGAGCCATCTTTTGGCGGGCGTCATCACTGAATTTAATTTCTTTTGCTGCCATGTTTCTTTCCCTTAATAATCTTGGTTAATTGAAATATTTTGAAAACTGGTGGTTTGTGGTGAATCAGCCTTCCAGAACGGCCATGATGTCGTCTTCCCGCATGACCAGGATTTCCTCGTCATCCACCTTGACTTCGGTGCCGGAATACTTGCCAAACAGAACCTTATCACCCACTTTCACATCCAAGGGGCGAAGCTCACCATTTTCCAGCAACTTACCGTTACCGACGGCAAGCACTTCCCCTTTCATCGGTTTTTCCGCAGCGGTATCAGGAATGACGATACCACCCGGCGTCTTGTGTTCTTCTTCCAGGCGTTTGACAATGACACGGTCATGTAATGGACGTAGTTTCATAGATCTTCTCCTATTGCATGGTTTTTGTTAGCACTTAACCTTTGTGAGTGCTAATGATAGTTTGGTTTTTTTTCCTGTCAAGAAATTTCACTGATTACACAGAATAAATTGCATGAATGACGAACTGCTTTTACGTTACAGCCGCCAGATAATGCTGCCTCAAATCGACATATGGGGGCAGGAAAAAATAATTCAAGCCCGGGTTTTGATTATTGGCGCCGGTGGCTTGGGGTGCCCCGCGGCCATGTACCTGGCCGCTGCCGGCATTGGCCATCTGACCCTTGCCGACGACGACAAAGTAGAACTTTCCAACCTGCAACGGCAAATCGCCCACCACACCCAGGATATTGGCCAACCCAAGGCGGAATCGGCCAAGCGCACGCTGCTTTCCCTCAACCCTAACGTTCAGGCAGAGGCGCTGTGTGAGCGATTGCAGGGCCCTCCCCTATTGGAACAAGTCAAAAAGGCCGATATTGTTCTGGATTGCAGCGATAACTTCTCCACCCGCTTTGACGTCAATCGCGCCTGTGTCCAAACCCGAACCCCCTTGGTCTCGGGCGCGGCAATCCGGTTCGAGGGCCAAGTGGCAGTCTTCGATCCCCGGCAACAAGACAGCCCTTGCTACAATTGCCTGTATCCCGATCTGGAAGAATTGGCCGAAAGCTGTTCGGAAACCGGCGTAATTGCCCCCATTACCGGCATCGTCGGCAGCATACAGGCCTTGGAAGCTATCAAAGTGCTTCTCAATATCGGCCGGCCTTTGACCGGCAGGTTATTGTTGCTCGACGGCCTGACCATGGAATGGCAATATATGGCCCTGCCCCAAAATGCGGCCTGTCCTACCTGTCAAAGTGAACCCATATCGTTTCCTCATGAGAAAAATTCCTGACTCGCCGTTCTTGGCTACAATGATATTGCGATCTCACCACAGGGGTCGTATACTTCAAGTCTCAGCTTATGTTGAGAATGAATCCATATTAGGAGGTACGCACAATGAAATGGGAAAAACCCAGCTACAATGACTTGCGCTTCGGTTTTGAAGTTACTATGTATATCTACAATCGTTAAGCACAAGCTTCACTTTTGATTCCAAGGGGTTTCAGTCCGAAACCCCTTTTTTGTGGGATCCTGTAAAAACCATGATCAAAAATGCAGGGCGAGGCTGGTTGGGCATGTTGATGGCCTGGATAGACAACATCAAGCGCTCACGGATAACTTCTCAATGTGTCCCAACAAGCCTTTCTCTGCAACTATTGAGTTACAATTGAGCCATTATGCATATTCGAGTATTAGGATCAGGCGCCGGCGGCGGATTTCCCCAGTGGAACTGCAATTGCGACAATTGCCGCCGCTTGCGCGCCGGAGAAATCAACGCCAAGGCCCGCACCCAATCCTCCATCGCCGTTAGCAGTGATGGCGAGCGCTGGGTACTGTTCAATGCTTCCCCAGATATCCGTTTTCAGCTGGAAGCCCACCCACCGTTGCAACCCAAACAAGGCGTGCGCGATACTGGCATTCATGCCATTATCCTGATAGACGCCCAGATCGACCATACTACCGGATTGTTGATCCTGCGGGAAAGCGTCAAGCCTCTGGAAATCTATTGTACCGATCCAGTCTACGGCGACCTGACTTCCGGCTTCCCGGTGCTGGCCATGCTCGATCACTACTGCAAGGTCAATCGCCATCCGGTGCCCCTGGATGGCGGCGCCTTCGAAATCCCCGGCATCGACGATTTGCGTTTTTACAGTCACGCCTTGAAAAGCAAAGCACCACCCTACTCTCCGCACCGCAACCACCCCCACCCAGGTGACAACATCGGCGTGGTAGTGGAACAAATCTCCTCCGGCAGAAAACTCTACTATGCTCCGGGTCTGGGTGAAATCGAGCCCCATGTCTTCGAAGCCATGCAAGCCGCCGATTGCTTGCTGGTGGACGGCACTTTCTGGACCGACGATGAAATGGCAAAAGTGGGGAGCGCCAAAAAGGCGCGGGAAATCGGCCATTTACCCCAATCCGCCCCTGGCGGAATGATTGAGGAACTCGGGAAAGTTCCCACACCGCGCAAAATTTTGATCCACATCAATAACACCAATCCCATTTTGGATGAAGATTCCCCCGAGCGCCGGCAATTAACCAACGCCGGTATCGAAGTTGCTTACGACGGAATGGAGATCGATCTATGAGTTCTGACACGACGCCTTGGTCCCGGGAGGAGTTTGAGGCCAGACTCCGGGAGAAAGGCAAGTATTACCATATTTATCACCCTTATCACGTCATGATGGCCGAGGGCAAACTCAACGAAGACCAAATCCGCGGCTGGGTGCTCAACCGTTTTTACTATCAAATCATGATTCCGCGCAAAGACGCGGCCATCATGGCCAATTGTCCGGACCGGGAAACCCGCCGCGAGTGGGTCCAGAGAATCCTCGATCATGACGGTTATGGCGAGGACAGTGGTGGCATCGAAGCCTGGATCCAACTCGGGATCGCTTGTGGCTTGAGCCGGGAAGAGATCACCTCTCTCAAACACGTTCTGCCGGGCGTTAAATTCGCGGTGGATGCCTATTTCAATTTCGCCCGCACCGCTCCCTGGCAGGAAGCGGTCTGTTCGTCATTGACGGAACTGTTCGCCCCCACCATCCACAAACAGCGGTTGGCAGGTTGGCCGGAATTGTATCCCTGGATCAAACCCGAAGGGTTAACCTATTTCCAGAAGCGCGTCAGTCAGGCCCGGCGTGATGTGGAACACGGGCTCGAATTCACTCTCGATTACTTCGGCCGCGGCCGGGAATTGCAGGAACGGGCCCTGAGCATTCTCCAATTCAAGCTGGATGTGTTATGGTCTATGCTGGATGCCATGCAAATGGCTTATCTCAATAATCAACCGCCTTATTTCAATATCCAATGACTCTGGATCCCGATACCCCATTGGCGTTTTCCCCCCTGCACCGCTTGCAATGGGAAGAAACTCAGCAAAGGCATGTGATCCTGTATCCGGAAGGATTGGTGGAACTCAACGCCAGTTCGGCCGAAATCTTGAAGCTTTGCGACGGTCAGCATACCTTGAAATCCATTGTCGCCGAATTGGAGCAAAAATTCCAAACCACTGGTCTAACCAAGGACATCCAAGAATTCCTGGAGATTGCGCTTGAAAACGGCTGGATCCAACCCCAAGATCACTAATCCCCGCTGGTTACTGGCGGAGTTGACTTACGCTTGTCCTCTGCAGTGTCCCTACTGTTCCAACCCCGTCGATTATGCTCATTACAAGGAAGAATTATCCACTGAAGACTGGAAACGGGTATTAACCCAGGCCCGGCAAATGGGCGCGGTGCAATTGGGATTTTCCGGCGGCGAACCCTTGACCCGCCAAGACCTTGCAGAGTTGGTGGCACACGCCCGCCAATTAGGTTACTACTCTAATCTCATTACCTCCGGCTACGGCCTGACTGAAGACAAAATCCGTCACCTGAAGCAAGCGGGGCTCGATCATATCCAAGTCAGCATCCAGGCACCGGAAAAGGACTTGAGCGATTTCCTCGCCGGCACCGAAAGTTTCGAGCACAAAAAACAAGTGGCCCGCTGGGTAAAAGCCAACGACTATCCCATGGTCCTGTGTGTCGTGATTCACCGCCACAATATCGAACAAATGGAACAGATTCTGGAAATGGCCATCGAATTGGGCGCGGATTACTTGGAATTGGCCAACACCCAATATTACGGCTGGGCCCATCTCAACCGCCCGCAATTATTACCTTCCCGGGAACAGTTCGAAAGGGCCGAAGCCATTGCCCATCGATATCAGGACAAAATGAAGGGCAAAATGAAGATCTATTACGTCATCCCCGATTTTTACGAAGACCGCCCCAAGGCCTGCATGAACGGCTGGGGCACGACCTTTCTGACCATCGCCCCCGACGGCTCCGCCCTCCCCTGCCACGCCGCGCGGGAACTGCCCGTTGACGACTTCCCCAACGTTCGGGAAATGAGCGTTAAGGAAATCTGGGAAGAGTCGGAAATCTTCAACCGCTTCCGGGGCTTCGAGTGGATGCCTGAGCCTTGCCGCTCCTGCGACGAAAAAACCAAAGACTATGGCGGTTGCCGCTGTCAAGCCTATCTTCTGACAGGCGACATGAATGCCACTGATCCTGTGTGCTCGAAATCTCCCCAAAGGCAGTTGATTGACGACATTATAGAAAGCGCCAACAGCCCTGAGGAAGCGCCTCTGGTCTTCCGCAATGCTAAAAATTCCAAGGCTTTTATTTAAACTTGCGCCCCCCGGCCATGAATTTCTCGGCTTACAGGCTTAGAATTCCATTCCATAGCACGTAATCAATCCTTTTTCATCATCCGCTCCAGGCGGATAACTTCGCTGCGGATCAATTTGGCGGTTTTGCGGGAAAGATTGACGAATCGACCGCCCACCCTCAATAACCGGCCATCCGCCAAGGGCTTTACGTTGCGCACTTCCAGATCAAAATTGATGTGTTTATCTTCCCCCAAACGCAAAACGCAGAATCGAAGCACGTCGTTCTTACGCACGTAAATGGAGGGTTCCAGGGTAAAACCAATCCCCCCCATGCTGATGTCCTCCACCCGGCCGACCACCACTTCGGGCACCGAATCCACGCCGCCTTCTGCCTTGATGTGGATTGGAAGCTTGAATAATTGGGTTTTGACCCGAAAAACGGTACGTTTTTGAGGGAAATAAATTTTCTCTGGCAGGACTATTTTGTATTGAACTGACCCGCTCTCTTTACAGACACCCGTCAAGATACAATCGAATGTCACCGAAACTTCTTCGTATTTCGCCAATGCCTTGAAGCGTTTTTTCTGCAGCAACTGAGCGTGACCCGCTTCGTTGCAGACACGATCCAGCAGCACTCCCCCCTCGCAAACCTTGGTTAAAGATGAGGCATAACCCTTGCCAGGCTGATCGGCGAAATAGAGAGAGATGACTATCTTGTCTTCCTGCAATGCCTGGAGCATATCGATAATCTGCTCCCGCTCGGTAATAAAATGCGGGTTTCGGGGTTGGGATTGGGTTTCGGATTTATGAAATATATTCTTCAACAGCAACATAGCAGTGACTCGCGCTTAACCGGCGCCCAACAATCGCGCGTCGCCATTGACCCGGGCTTGCCCATCGGCACCGTAATCGATTTGTTCCCGGCGCTGCCCAAAAAACAAGGACATGATTTGGCGATTGCTTTCTTGCAGCAACGAAATCAGAGCACCATTGGCTTCATTCATTTCCCGGCACCGGGATGTCATTTGCCGGATTTCCCGCCATTGACGGGCAACCTCGGAGTCCTCATCGAGACCTAAAGCATCGAGTATGTTTTGAATGAAATCTTCTCCCACTTTTGCCGAGCCAGAAAGTTGTAACATCAACTCATTCATTCGAGTGACGGTCTTGCCCTTTTCTTCGCTTAAAGAGACCAAGGCTTCGGCCTGACGCGCTTCCAAAGCAGTTCTTTCCTGCTCCAGCAACAATTGAAGCCGTTGGGTTTCCGCTGACAACTGCTGGAGCCAGGCAGAAAAAGCTTGCAGCTTGTCATCCATTACCCATTTCCTCAACGGGAAGCTGACGCTCCATTTCAATCATCTTGGCGGCAATCTGTTCCGCGTCAACCGCATAGGTGCCAGCGTTCAATGCATCGGCAACCCTGGCTACCAATTCGGTATCAATTACCGCTCCTGAAGCCAGCGCCTTGCCGGCTTTCCTTAATTTTTCCACCGTCCCGGTCAAAGAAACCGCATCTGTCTGTGAGGGTGATTCGCTATTGGTCCGGGCAGGGCCTTTCTGGCCCGACAACGGTTTTCCCGTCGCCGGATCCAGTGCCTTACCGGTAACCGTTCGCAGATCGATAGCCATGGTGTCTTCCTCGTTTCATCGCCTTTCTGTATGCAAGCTTGGGGAAAATCTCACAAGCCAACCAATAATTCTCATACCTAAAATCGGCCACCTGCTTAAAAAGTTTAGACTAGATTTCTCCCACCAATAGGAAAGCACTTTAAAATGGAACGATGACTTGGCCTGGGCCTTGCACGACAGCCTCGATAATTCTGTTGGAGCGGTCATTGCGCACACGGATCGATTCCCCGACCGCTCCCCCGGTTAAAGCGTGCCCCCCCATGCGAATATCCAATACAGAAGAGCTGGCGCGTATGACTACCTTGTCTCCCTTGGATATTACTTTGGCCGGGGTCAGCAAGGCTGGATTCAATACTTTTCCAGCCGGCACGGGACGTTTTAATTGTTTGCCCAAAACGAGTTCAGGAGCAGGAAAAAAACCCTGGCGCAAACTTCCCACATCCATACGCCGCAAGGTAACCGCATCCGCCCTGACGATCGCCCCTCGAGGCAACGCTCGGGTCAGGACCACCACCGGGCGAAAAGCTTTGATGACGGCCTTGGTATAGATCGTCCAGGGATGTTCCCCGTGGCAACGCACCCCTACTGAAAGCGCCCCTGGCTTGACTGTTTTGCGCAGCGGGAAGATATCCAAAGGGGATTGACAGGCTGGCAATTTCAAACGGGAATCCAAGGCCATCACCTTAATGTCAAAATTTTGGTATTGATGTCGTATTTTTGACGATAGATAGTCCGCCACCGCGCTGCGAACATCGGCGAGTTCCTGAAAACCGGACGCGCCACAAACCGGGCCTATCCATAGCAAACCCCAGGCGACCAGCCAAATTGTCTTACACTTCATCGATCTTCCGTTGCTTTATTTACTTGAGAAAGCCCTGATTTAATCAGCATTTCATTGAAGTATTAGCAAAATTGGTGCCGTAAATTTTTAAGTAATTCGATTCAAGTTTTTCCAAGCCGTGCCGACAAGAAAGGAAAGCCTGAAAGCTCAACCCGGATATTTCAGCCGTACGGGTTCCGCTCCAGTTCAACTGATAACAAGCCTTTGATACAACAGGGAGACGCAATATGGCCAGTATCCTCGCCGGAGTCGATCAACGCACCCAGCTTGCCGGACACAACCGTCTGGAACTGCTTTTATTCCGGCTGGAAGGTCAACAAAGATTCGGTATCAACGTCTTCAAGGTGCAAGAAGTCATCAGTTGCCCGCCCCTGACTCAGATCCCCGATGCCCACCCGGTCATGTGCGGGGTTGCCCATTTGCGCGGACGCACGGTTCCGATTCTGGATTTGTCTTTGGGAATAGGCTCTTCCCCGCTGCCACGCGATGGCTCGGGTTACGCCATCATTAGCGAATACAACCGTTCGGTGCAGGGCTTCCTGGTGAGCTCTGTGGACCGCATCATCAATATGGGCTGGGATGAAATCCAACCACCCCCCAAGGCGGCGGGTAAAAACAGCTATCTCACCGCAGTCACCGAATTCGAAAACGAGTTGATTGAAGTGATTGACGTAGAAAAAATCATGAAGGAAATCACAGGCGGCAGCGAGGAAGTTTCAGAAGGCGTGATCGATCAAACCTTCGAATCGGAGGAGCATCATATTCTGGTCGTGGATGATTCCTTGGTTGCCAGAAACCAAGTCAAGCGAGTCCTTGAACAATTAGGCGTGGAATGCACCCTGGCCAAGGATGGTCAAAATGCTTACCAAATTCTGAAAGGCTGGGTGGATGAAGGCAAGGATTTGAACCGGTTTCTGACCATGATTATTTCCGACATTGAAATGCCCATTATGGATGGCTATACGTTGACCACTAAAATCCGCGAACACCCAGATATGAAAGACCTGTATATTCTGCTGCACACCTCTTTGAGCGGAGTTTTCAACCAAACCATGATCGAAAAAGTCGGCGCCAACCGCTTTCTGGCCAAATTCGCCCCGGACGATTTAGCCAATGCGGTTTTGGAGCGGCTGAAAATTCACAGCGAAGCGGCCTGATATCCAGCGTACTACACATCATGAACCACCTCTTGTTTTCCCGACTGACATATGAGTCTTGGCAAACCAAGGCTCAACTTATTCTTGCCATCGCTTGCTTTCCCGCTCTAGCGGTATTTTCCCGGTAGGATAAACGGCAATGTTCAACGGAGGAGCCTCGCGATTATCCATACAATCCAGCTTCTCCGGGAATTTGCTTTCCGACCAGGCATTTGAAGCTTTCCAGCAATATATGCACGACCAATGCGGCATTATGATCGGACAAGGCAAACGCTACATGGTGCAAAGCCGGCTGGGAACCATTTTGCCGGAAACAAAGACGGCCAGCATCGATGAACTGATCCATGGACTGATCACCAACACCCTGCCTGTAAAAACAAAAACCCGCATTATCGATGCCATCACCACCAATGAAACCTACTGGTTCCGGGACGGCCGCCAGTTCGAGGTGTTGGCAAAAGTGATTTTCCCGGAACTGGCCACCCATCCCTTTAATGCTCTACGGATATGGTCGGCCGGCTGTTCCCATGGCCAGGAACCCTACTCCATCAGCATGGCGGCGCAAGAATTCGCCCAAACCCAGGGGGTAAGGTGTCCAAACATGCAAATTATCGGCACGGATCTTTCTCATCAAGTACTGGAAAACGCCCGCCGTGCCATCTATTCCGAATTTTCTTTATCGCGGGGACTTCCAAACCACTTGAGACAACGCTACTTTACCCCTTGGCAAGAGCAGTGGAAATTGAAATCTGAAATCACAAGCAAAGTCAGCTTCAGGCCGTTAAATTTACTGAGCTCTTTTTCCCTTCTGGGTAAATTTGACATCATTTTTTGCCGTAACGTTTTGATTTATTTTTCCAGCGAGGTCAAATTACATATCCTGAACCGCATGATTGCCAGCCTTAAACCTGAAGGATACTTATTTCTCAGTTCCACGGAATCGCTCCCGCGGGGCCTCACCGGTTTGGAAACCCTGCAAGCCCATGGGACCCGTTACTATCGCCGCATTGATTGATCCCAGCCATTTCCTTCCCTCCTTCCGAGGGTATCTCAAAAAGCGGCATTCTCTTTCTCAACGCGGCAAAAAATTGCCACTTAACTGTCACCGCCGCCAAATTGGATATATAAGCCATTGATTTCAATAAAGCCATTCCCTGGTACAAGAGTTGCATAGGATATTAGCAAACGCTTACAACCGATAAAGGAATGTCATCAATGAAAATCAGCTTCGATAATGCCCTGGGTTTGTTTCCAAAGTCTCTGGAACTCCGGGCAAAACGGACCGAATTATTGGCTTCCAACCTGGCCAATGCCGATACGCCCGGATACAAGGCCAGGGATTTCGATATTGACCGGATATTGCAGGAAGCCAACCCTCGGCAGATCCCGTTACAGACCACCCGGCCCGAGCATCTCGCCCCATCCACCGATGGCATCGAAGGCCAGCTTGCTTACCGGGTTCCCCAACAAGCGTCCCTGGATGGAAATACAGTGGAAGAGCATATCGAACAGGCCAAATTCGCGGAAAATGCGCTGCGTTATCAAACCACCCTGCGATTCATCAATGGCAAGATTTCCAGCTTGATGCTGGCTTTACGGGGAGAATAATCATGGCTTCCTTCAAAATATTTGAGGTGGCAGGTTCGGGGATGAACGCCCAAATGGTGCGGCTGAATATCACCGCCAGTAATCTGGCCAACGCCGACAGCGTCAGCAGCAGCATTGAGCAAACCTATAAATCCCGCCAACCTGTATTTGCCGCCCACTTTCAAAACGCTTTTGACCGCCTGCACGGCACTGCCACCAAAGTCAATATTCTCGGCGTGGTGGAAAGCAAAGCGCCCCTGCAAATGGAATACGCGCCCCATCACCCCATGGCCAACGAACAAGGCTATATCTTCAAGCCCAATGTGAACACAGTGGAGGATTTGGCCAATATGATCGCCGCATCTCGTTCTTACCAAAATAATATTGAAGTGCTCAATACCGCCAAAGAGCTGATGTTACAAACCTTGCGCTTAGGTCAATAACAATGGAAATCCAAAAACTGCAAGAGCTGGGCCTGGCCAAACCACAACCCCAGGCGAAACCCCGTAACCAATTGGGTCAAGATCAATTTCTCAAGTTGATGACCACCCAGATGACTCACCAAAACCCGCTCAAACCCATGGAAAACGCGGAATTTCTGACCCAGATGGCGCAATTTGGGACGGTTTCCGGTATTCAGGAACTACAAAAATCCTTTGCCGACTTCGCTGCCGCCATCAGCTCGGACCAAACCCTGCAAGCCTCCAATTTAGTGGGCAGAAAGGTGTTGGTCGAAAGCCAGCAGGCCCAGTTGACCGCCAACGATCCCATCGCCGGCGCCGTGGCATTGGAACAACCTGCCACTGCGGTGACTGTGCAAATCCTGGATTCAAGCGGGACTCCAATCCGAACCCTGAGCCTTGGTTCGCTGGACAAAGGACTGACGAATTTTTCCTGGGACGGGCTCAAAGATGATGGCACCTATGCCAATCCGGGGGCTTATCATCTCCGGGCGGAAGGCATGGTGGAGGGAGAGAATCAAGCACTGAAAACTCAGGTGATTGCTCCCGTGGAAAGCGTATCCCTGGACCGTAAAGGACACGGAATCAAAGTCAATCTGGAAGGGATCGGCAGCGTCGATTTCAAGCAAATTCAACAAATTTTGTAACCAAAAGGAGAGCCATTCATGCCCTTTAACACTGCACTCAGCGGATTGAACGCCGCCTCTACCGACTTGCAAACCACCGGCAACAATATTGCCAACGCCAACACCATGGGATTCAAGAAATCCCGGGCGGAATTCGCCGATGTCTATGCCACCAGTTTTTTTGGATCGGGAAAAACCACACCGGGCAGCGGCGTCCGGGTGACTGAAGTAGCACAAATGTTCTCCCAGGGAAATTTGGAGTACACCGACCAGGTATTGGATTTAGCCATCAGTGGGCGGGGGTTTTTCTCTTTGAGTGACACCCCCACCAATGAGCCGACTTCTTTCACCCGCAATGGTGCCTTTCAATTGGATAAGGAGGGTTACATTGTTACCGATCAAGGAAAATATCTGTTTGGCTGGCGCAAAGACTTCAGCCAGGGCGCCCTGCAAGTGGAAACCACCAAGGGCAAGCCGCAAGCTTCCGACGAAGTAAAAATGAATCTCAATTTGGATGCCGCCGAAACCGCTCCACCGCCATCGGCTGGCGCTTTCGACCCGACCAAGCCGGAAACCTACAATAAAGCCACCTCGGTCACGGTATATGACTCCCTGGGGAATCCCCATTCCCTGACCTCCTATTTTGTATCCCAAAATCCCGCCAACCCGAACAAATGGGATGTACACCAATATTTAGACGGCCAGCCCCTGGATCCGGCTAAAAACCCAGTGGTACTGGAGTTCAATACCAACGGCGCTCTGGTCAGCGTGGATGGTGTCGCCGGCGCCGCCAAAGTCACCTATGCGCCTTTTTCCATCACCGGCGCGGATGATTTGACCATTACTTACAATTACGCCGAATCCACCCAATTCAATACGAAATTCAGCATCAATGCCATGAGCCAAAATGGTTTTCCCGCCGGCGATTTTACCGGTCTGGAAATTAACGATGAAGGGATTCTTTTCGCCCGTTACAGCAATGGCAATGCCGAACGGTTGGGACAGGTGGCTTTGGCCAGGTTCCAGAATGAGCAAGGCTTGACCAAACTGGGGGACACCTTGTGGGGGGAAAGCTCAACTTCAGGCGAGAAACTGCTGGGCGCTCCCGGGGAAAGTAATCTCGGCACCGTGCAATCCGGCGCCTTGGAAGCCTCTAACGTGGACTTGTCGAAGCAGTTAGTACGCTTGATTGTCGCCCAGCAAAGCTATCAGGCCAATGCCGAGACCATCTCCACCGAAGATCAAGTCATTCAAACCTTGTTAAATCTCCGCTAAAGGTGAATCGGGATGGATCGTAGCCTTTTTGTGGTCATGAGCGGGGCCAAGGAAACCCTGCATGCCCAATCTGCCGTCAGCAACAATCTGGCCAACGTCAACACCCCAGGGTTCAAAGCAGACCTGGAACAATTCCGTAGCATGCCCGTCTTCGGCCCCGGTCATCCCTCCAGGGTCTATGCCCTGGATGAACGACCGGCCACGGATTTCAATCCCGGCACTTCCCAAACCACCGGCCGGGAGCTGGATATTGCCATTAAAGGCGAGGGTTGGATGGCGGTCCAGGCACCGGATGGTTCGGAAAGCTACGTCCGCCGGGGAGATTTGCGTGTCTCCCCCAACGGGCTGCTGGAAACCGGCAACGGTTTGCCGGTCATGGGAGAAAATGGTCCCATCGCCATCCCGCCAGCGCAAAAAATCGACATTGGCCAGGACGGAACCATCAGTATCGTTCCCCTGGGAGAAAACCCCGATACGCTAGTCATCGTGGACCGGATCAAACTGGTCAACCCGGATCTATCCCAATTGGAAAAGGGGTTGGATGGATTGATCCGGTTGAAGAATGGAGAAACCGCCGACGCGGATGCCAGTATTAGCCTGATGCCAGGTTCCCTGGAAGGTAGTAATGTCAATTCCGTATCCGCCCTGGTGGAAATGATTGAGCTGGCGCGGCGCTTCGAACTCCAGATCAAAATGATGAAAACCGTCGAGGACGACGCCGATGCCACTGCCCAATTGTTACGCATGGGGTAACGGGGCCACAGTATCTCCACTAACACCCCCAACAGAATACACAGGAGCATGAAACAATGACCGACCGAGCCCTATGGGTGGCCAAGACCGGCCTCGATGCCCAACAAACCCGCATGGCAGTGATCTCCAACAACCTCGCCAACGTGAACACAGTTGGATTCAAAAAAGGGCGCGCTCTGTTCGAGGATCTTTTATATCAGAACGTTCGTCAGGTGGGCGCGCAATCCAGCGAAAGCACAGAACTGCCTTCTGGCCTGCAATTGGGTACCGGGGTGCGCGTGGTCGCCACCGAAAAGCTCCACACCCAAGGCAATGTGATTCAAACGGGCAATGCATTGGATGTGGCCATTTCCGGACGTGGATATTTTCAAATCCTGATGCCCAACGGCGATATCAACTATACCCGCAACGGCGCCTTCAAATTGAACTCCGAAGGCCAGCTGGTCACCGACAGTGGTTATTTCCTGGAGCCTGCCATCACTATCCCCCCGGACGCCATCAGTATCACTATCAGCAAGGATGGCATCGTCTCGGCCCTGCAGCCCGGCGCCAC
>Ga0256841_1001457_pt1 | contig 20456 bp, 14 predicted proteins | sample 356308metaG_FD_185971 | JGI IMG/M metagenome (GOLD analysis project Ga0256841, IMG submission 185971) | Hydrothermal vent microbial communities from Mid Atlantic Ridge, Atlantic Ocean - 356-308 | ecosystem: Environmental > Aquatic > Marine > Hydrothermal vents | place: Atlantic Ocean: Mid... | reverse complement strand
GGACGGCGGCTGCGTGGACAGCGACGACAACGCCGCCGACTTCAGCGCAGAGACGCCCCAGCCTCGCAATGCCAGCTCACCGGCCCAGTCCTGCACCTCCACGAGCACTGCCACGCCAACCGCCACACCAACTGCCACATCAACTGCCACATCAACTGCCACATCAACTGCCACTGACACGCCCTTTCCATCGCCATCCCCGTCCCCGCAGCCCACCCACACCCCCACAGACACGCCCACAGACACGTCCACAGCCGCCCCGACGGCTCCGAACACCCCAGCCCCAGCCACCCTCACACCTACTGCCACGCCACCCCCTGCCACGTTCACACCGACGCCCACACCGCTCCCCCCAACCCCCACCTCCACATTCACCCCAACGTCCAGCCCGACAGCCACGCCTCCTTCCGCCATGCCCACCTTCACACCTGCGCCCGCCACCCCCACGCCCACCCTCCCGGACGTCTGGCAGCCAGTGGCCCAGGTCAGCCCCCTGCAGATCGAGGAAGTGGGCTTCCGGGGCAGCGATGCCGAGTTCGTAGCCTTGCTGAACACGAGCGACCAGCCCCTGGACCTGAGCGGTTGGCGGGTGGGGGACGCCCAGCGCCCTGGAGTCAATGAGGGGATCCACCGCCTGCCCGACGGATACATCCTGCCGCCCGGGGGGCTCTTCATCGCGGCCCGGGATGGTGCAGCTTTCCAGGCTCGCTGGGGACAGCTTCCCCAGGCCCAGTTCCAGGAAAGCAGCCTGGCCGTCCCGGTGCTCCCCCGGGAGCGGGCGCTGGCGTCGGGCAAGTTCGCCCTGAACGACCGGGGAGACGAAGTGGTGCTCCTCACCCCGGACGGGCGGCTGGCCGACGCCCTGGCCTACGGGCAAGGGGATAGGGCAGATCTGGGCCTCCAAGGCAGCCTGGCCCCGGTGGCGGACTTCACCCTGCAGCGGACGCCCGGCTTCACCTTTCCCGGTCAGCGGGACCAACGGCATCGCTTCCTCTGGGCGCCCGGGGACCCGGGGGGAATCCGTTCGCTCCCTGCTGCGACCCCAGCCCAGCGCCCAGTGCTGGCTCAGGGCCTGCTCCCGGCCTGGGGCAGCCTGGGCAGCCGAACCAACTTCACGCCCGGCTTCACGGCGCCGCCTCACTACCTGGCTGCCAGCGCCGGGGCTGCAGGGCTGGACTTCCTGGCCCTGGTGGCGCCGCCAGAGAGCTGGCCCCTGCTACCCAGCGGCCCCGGCGCCATCCCTCTGCGGGCCTGGTCCTGGACCGGCAGCGGGGGTCAGGAAGCCCTGGTCTACGGCGCACAACCCACCGCAGCGGACAGCCCGGATGCCCTCCTGGCCTGGCTGGCCGCCGGCCAAGGCCTGGCCCAATGGCGATCCCAGCCCCTGCCCAAGGGATCCCCGCTGATCGCCCTGCCCGGGGATGGCCTAGCCGTGCCCCAGGACCTGCCCGCCTTGGCCCAGGGTTGGCGCTCAGCAGGCGCTCCTCTTCTGCCTGCCGGCAACTCGCTCCCCCCGCTGCCGGGCATCGTGGAGCCTGCACCGCGCTTCACCGGGCTGGCCGTGCGGGCCCTGGACGAACCGGGCATCATGGAAGCCCTGGCCGCCCGCCGAGGCTGGCTGACCGACACGCCAGGCCTCTGGATCACCCTGCGGACCGAGGGGCGGGAGCAGGTCTGGATGGGGCAGAGCATCGCCCCGGCCAACCGGGCGCCCCTGGTCATCGAGTACGGGGACCGCAGCGGCCAGGTGGCTGGCCTCACCCTCTGGCAGGACCAGCGGCCCATCGCCCGGCTGGACACCCCGCCCCCGGACGGTCGCTGGCGGGTGGAGGCGCCGGCCATCCCTGGCAGTTTTCTCTACGCGGTGGCCACCCAGGCCGACGGCGGCTTCGGGGTCACAGCTCCCATCCAGGTGCGGCAGGAAGGCCAGGGCCGGGTGCTGCTCAATGAGCTCCTGCCGGCTCCAGGCCAGGACTGGAACGGCGACGGCCAGGTGGACAGCTACGACGAGTTCATCGAGCTCATCAACCTGGGTCCCAGCCCGGTCTCCCTGGCCGGCTGGCAGTTGACCGACGACCCGGTGGAAGGGGGCGAGCTGGAGGCCGCAAGCCGCTTCACCTTCCAGCCCGGCGACTACCTGGGCGTGGGAGAGCGGCTGGTGATCTGGCGACGACGCAGCCGCATCAGCCTGAACAACGATGGCGACGCCATCGCCCTGGTGGACGATCAGGGTCGCGTGGTGGATCGGGCGAGCTGGCAACAGAATCCAGGCAAGGATCGCTCCTTGAGCCGGGCGCCGGACGGGGAGGCGTGGCGGTGGACCCAGCCGTCCCCAGGCCAGCCCAACCCGGAGCAGGAAGCCGCCCCGCCTGGGGGATCCGGCGGGGAGCCCCAGCCTACGCCGCCGCCTCGCTCCCAGGGCGCGCCGCCCGGCACGCCCGGCGGGGAGGCAGTGGGGCCGCCTGGCTCCCTGGCTGCGGCCAAGCTAGCCGGCCTGGAACAACGGGTGCGCTTCGTGGCCGTGGTGACCGTGCCGCCCGGCCTCTTCAACGCCAGCATGTACGTGGCCGATCCCGCGCCCTCGGATGAGGGCCTGGCCTGGCTGGGCATCCAGGTCTACTCCCGCAGCGGGTTGCTGCCACCTCTCCAGGAAGGGGATCGGGTGGACATCCAGGGGGTGCTTCACAGCTTCCGAGGCGAGCTGGAGGTGCTGGTGGACGGGCCGGAGCAGGTCTGGCGCATCCGCGAGGGGAGGCCCCTGCGTCCCCTGCCTGTGCAGGCCCAGGAGATCGGCGAATCCCTGGAAGGGCGGCTGGTCACCTTCACCGGCGTGGTCACCGGATGGCGACGGGACAGTCTCTTCCTGGCCGACCCGGCCGCGCCCCAGGCAGAGCCGGTCCAGGTGACGGTGCGCAGCAGCCTCTCCTGGCGCCGCCCCTTCGTGGAGCTGGGGGAAGTGTGGCAGGTGACCGGCGTGGTCAGCCAGTTTGCCCGCCGATCCCCGTGGAACGGCGGCTATCGGGTGCTGCCCCGCTACCCCGAGGATCTGACACCGGTGCAGGAAGCGCCCTGAGCCTCCGAGCCCGGAGAACCCACAACGCGCCGAGGGCGAGGTCATTGCGATGACCTCGCCCTCTGGGATCCAGCGCCTGGGCTGCCCCTCGCGGCGCTCAGAGTCTCGCCCGGCTAGTCTCGGCTCACCAGGGGCAGGAAGAGCTCCAACGGGTTCAAGGGCGCGGAGATGTTGTAGGTGCGCCCGTCCCCGTCCCGGACCTGGGCCAGGTTCATCACCCGTAGGGGCGCCGAGGGGTTGGTGGTGGTCAACGTGGCCGTGTAGAGGATGGTCACCGAGCTGGTGGGACTGATGGGGCCGGTCCAGGTGAGGACCGCAGTGGGGGTCAGGGGACGAACGCCGCCCAGGGCCAGGGGCTGGGCGGTGACCAGCAGCTCGCTCGGCAGCTCGTTGGTCAGCCAAGCCGTAGTGGCCACTCCGCCCTGGTTCACCATCTGGATGGTGTAGGTGACCAGTTCCCCGACGGCCACGCTGGTGGAGGCCGCCGCCATGCTGGAGCTGGCCAGGTTGGCTCGAGGAGCGCCCAGATAGAGGCGTCCGTAGCCGGTGAGGTTGTCCATCCCCGCTGGCCCTTGGTCCACGGCTCGGCCTTCCAGGAAGGCCTGGACCTGGGCCGGGGTGTAGGAGGGATAAGCGCTCAGGACCAGGACTGCGGCCCCGGTCACGTGAGGCGTGGCCGAGCTGGTGCCGTTGAACTTGTTGACCGTGCCGTAGCTGTCCGTGGAGACGTTGGCGTAGGCCGCGATGTCTGGCTTGATGAAGCCGCCCGTCGCGGAGCCGCCGGAGCCGTTGGTCGGCCCCTCAGAGCTGTAGGACTCCTGGGGATAGGGGGCGTTCACGTCCAGGGCGGCTACGGTCATGACGTCGGGCGCGTCGGCCAGGTTGACCAGGCTGCGGCTGGTCAGGATCTGATCCATGCGGTAGAACTTGGGCACGTAGATATCGAAATTGACCGGTCGGTTGATAGGGTCGGCAGTGTACTTGGCCACGGCGATGCCGTAGGGGGCTGGCGCGCCTGTGGTCAATGTCCGAATGACCTCCGTGGGGGTCTGACCGGCGCCGCCGTTCTGGGTGAACTCGCTTCCGGCCACCGTCTGCCACTTGCTCTGGCTGCTGTCCCAGCGCAGAAGATACAGGTCGTAGTCCTGGTCCGTGACCGTCCAGTCGTTCCAGCGCAGGTAGACCGAGACAGGCACACCGCTGGGGATCAGGTAGGCGGTGGAGCCATCCCCCGGGCCGAAGAAGTTGATCTCCGTGGTGGGTGTGAAATTCAAGAACTTGTTGCCATCCGGGTCCAGGAAGGGACCGCTCCAGTGGCTCTCTCGGTCGTTCCCGGCCGCGGTGACCCACAGGATGCCCGCGGCCCGAGCCTGGGCCACCACGTCCGCGAAGAAGCCCGTGCCGTCCCCTGGCGACAGGTTGTACCAGCCGATGGAGGTGGAGATCACGTCCACCTTGGCCACATCCCGCATCCAGATCATGGCCTCCTGGAGGTCCACATCCGTGGCGATCTTGGCCAGGTAGAGCTGGGCATCCGGCGCGATGTCGTGGATGATCTCCGCACAGGCCGCGCCGTGCGCGGTGGCGCCGTCCACCTGGTCGTCCGTCTCGCCGTCCACAAAGTTCTTCACCGTCACTTTGGCCGGCAGTTCACTGCCCAGCAGCCCCCGGTAGCCCTGGAAGCCGCCGTCGATGATCCCGATCTTCACCCCTTGCCCCCGAAAGCCGGCCTGGTGCCAGGTGATGACGCCGGTGTCGTCCAGGGCCTCGGTGGTGTAGGTCCCAGAGGCCAGGAGAGCCCCGTCGAGCTCCAGGAGGGTGAGCTGAGGCGGCCGGGACACGTAGCGGACATCCGGGCGCTGGGCCAGGGCCCGCAGGGCAGGGAGGGGCAACCAGCCCTGGAGGCGCGTCCCATCCAGGGTGGCTCCGGTGATCTCCCCGCCCAGGGCGGCCACGGCCTGGGTGACCTGAGCCCGCTGGGCCGGGTCGATCACCAGCTGCACCTGGGCTCGCTCCCCCACCAGCCGCACACCGGCTGCCTGGGCCAGACGGGCCCGATCCTGGTCCCCTGGGGCGCTCGCCTGCTCCAGGGCATCCGCGAGGCGGGCCAGGCTGGGGTCCAGCCCCTCGATCTTGGCTGTTTCCGGCGCGTCGCCCAGCAGCTCCTGGACCGAAGCGAGGGTCCGGGCTTCCGGCGGCAGGGAGACGGCGCCCAGAGGGGTGGGCAGGGGCGACTCCTCATCGGCCTGGGCGGCGTCCCCCAGCAGGAACAGGAGCGAAAACACGAAAAAGAGCGCGACCATCCCTGCCCAGGGTGCGGCCCCACCGGTGATCTTGCCCAAAAAACGGGTGACGTAGTGGATTAGCAGTGCAGTCCCTGCTTTCTTGTGGTGCATCTTCCCCCCTTGTGTCCCGAGCACAGTATTCCAGGCGCAGTCGAAGCGACCGCAGTGCTGTTCGTGCATCGCCCGCCTGCCAGCGATACTGGCATTATAGTCCTCCTCAAGCTCCGGGGCAACGGCCTGGCCAGCCTGGCAACGCTTTGACCACCTGGAACCGGTGCGGTTTCGGTTTCCCCGGCACATCCGCTACAATGGCCCACGGGCGCCCTCGATGGGCCGCCCATCCCCGCCCCGCAACAGAGGACTATCCGAAATGATCTGGCAGCTCGGCCGCATCTTCCTGGACATCATCACGCCGGTCTTCGCCATCGTGGTCATCGGCTACCTGGCCGGGCCCCGGCTGGGGCTGGAGGCCCGCACCCTCTCCCGCTTCGCCTACTACATCCCGGTGCCGGCCTTTGTCTTCCACGTGATGAGCACCGCCCAGGTGGAGTCGGGTCTGGCTGTGCGCATGGTGCTCTTCATGCTGGCGGTGCAGGCCGGCTGCACCCTGCTGGGCTTCCTGACGGCCCGGCTGCTCAAGCGCCCGGCGGAGATGGTGGGGGCCTACGTGCTCATCGCCGTCTTCGGCAACGTGGGCAACTTCGGCCTGCCCATCATCGAGTTCCGCCTGGGGCCCGAGGCCTTGCTCCCGGCCACCGTCTACTTCCTGGTGATCAGCACCAGCGCTTTCGTCATCGGGGTGGCCGCGGCTGGCTGGAGCAACCAGGGCCGGCGAGGGGCCCTGCTCTCGGTGCTCAAGACCCCGGCCCTGTTGGCCCTGCCCCCGGCCCTGCTCATCAACGGAACGCCGGTGGAGCTACCCCTCTTCCTCTCCCGCATTGTCTCCCTCCTGGCCGATGCCATGATCCCGGTGATGCTGGTGACCCTGGGCGTGCAGCTGGCCGAGGTGAAGCGGATCCGGCTGAGCTGGGACACGGTGGCCGCCAGCAGCCTGCGCCTCCTGGGCGGGGCGGCCCTGGCCCTGCTGCTGGCCCCTTTCTTCCACCTGAGCCGTCTGGATCGAGGCGCAGGCATCCTGCAGGCGGCCATGCCCGCCGCGGTCCTCACCTCCATCATCGCCCTGGAGTACGACCTGGCCCCGGATTTCGTCACCACCACGGTGCTCTTCTCCACCCTAGCCAGCACGGTGACGCTGACCCTGCTCCTGGCCATGGTGTAGCCCTTTTTCCGGCCTGTGGATCTGCGCCGCACAGCCTGGAGCAGTCCTGGAGAGTCCAAACGTCGCCCACTTCCTGTCCGCGTTGACATTCCCTGAACGGTGATGGTATATTGCCCACAGAAGGCCGTCTCGGCGGCTTTCTCCCCCCAACAATTCAGCCGTTCCGTTTGTCCTTCAACCACCTCACATCTGCACAAACCACATCCGCATGAACCACCGCATGAACCACCGCATGAACAAGGAGGCAGAAATGCACAGACACCGCTTTGGGGTACTCTGGAGTGTCCTGCTAGTCCTGGTGCTGTTGCTGAGCGCCTGCGCGCCCTCCCAGGCCCCAGCAGAGGAGACGCCCGCAGAGGCTCCGGCAGAGGAGGCCGCGCCTGCCCAGCCCATGGAAGAGCCGCTGAAAGTGGCCTTCATCTACGTGGCTCCCATCGGTGACCTGGGCTGGACCTGGGCCCACGATCAGGGACGGCTCTACCTGGAGGAGCAGCTGGGCGACAAGGTGGAGACAGCCTATGTGGAGAGCGTGCCGGAAGGCCCGGACGCGGAGCGAGTGATCCGAGACTTCGCCCAGAAGGGCTACAAGCTCATCATCACCACCAGCTTCGGCTACATGGACCCCACCATCACCGTGGCCAAGGAGTTCCCGGACACCTACTTCGTCCACATCTCCGGCTTCAAGACCGCGCCCAATGTGAGCACGGCTTTCGGCCGCATGTACCAGCCCCGCTACCTGAGCGGCCTGGTGGCCGGCAGCATGACCAAGAGCAACATCATCGGCTACGTGGCCGCCTTCCCCATCCCCGAGGTGATCCGGGGCATCAACGCCTTCACCCTGGGCGTGCGAGAAGTGAACCCGGATGCGGAGGTGCGGGTGGTCTGGACCAACACCTGGTTCGGCCCGCCGGAGGAGAAGGAGGCCGCGGAGGCGCTCCTGGACCAGGGCGCGGACGTCATCGCCCAGCACCAGGACACCACCGAGCCCCAGAAGGCCGCCGCGGAGCGGGGCGCCTACAGCATCGGCTACGACAGCGACATGCGGGCCTTCGTGGGCGACACGGTCCTCACCAGCCCCGTCTGGAACTGGGGCCCAGTCTACGTCATGTTCGCGGAGCAGGTCCTGAACGGCACCTGGAAGAGCCAGCAGTTCTGGGGCGGCATGGACACCGGCGTGGTGAACCTGGCCCCCTTCAGCCCCCTGGTGCCCGAGGATGTGGTCAGCATGGTCAACGAGCGCAAGCAGGCCATCATCGACGGCACGATGGACGTCTTCTGCGGCCCCCTGGTGGGGCAGAACGGCACGGAGATCCTGCCGGAAGGCCAGTGCATGACCGACGAGCAGATGCTCAGCATGGACTACTTCCTGGATGGCGTGGTGGGCGAAGCGCCGGGGGAAGCGGCTCCGCTGGAGGGAAAAGCGGCGCCGGCTCCTGAATCCATGGGGGCCGAGACGGGGGCCGCGGGCGAACTGCCCTCCGCCGCCTTCGTCTACGTGGGGCCTGTGGGCGACTTGGGCTGGAGCTACGCCCACGATCAGGGACGGCTTGCACTGGAAGAGATGGGCGTGAAAACAGCCTACAGCGAGCTGGTGCCCGAAGGCCCTGACGCCACCCGGGTCATCCGCAACTACGCCGCGGACGGCTGGGACGTGATCTTCGCCACCAGCTTCGGCTACATGGACAGCGTCCTGGAGGTGGCCGCGGAGTTCCCCGAGACCATCTTCATGCACGCCACCGGCTACAAGACCGCACCCAACGTGGGCGTCTACGACGGCCGGGGCTACCAGGGCTGGTACCTCTCCGGCATGGTGGCCGGGGCCATGACCAAGTCCAATCTGCTGGGCTACATCGCCCCCTTCCCCATCCCGGAAGTGGTGCGCAACATGAACGCCTTCGCCCTGGGCGCCCGGGCCGTGAACCCGGACGTGGTGGTGCGGCCCGTCTGGATCTTCAGCTGGTTCGATCCACCCAAGGAGCGAGAAGCCGCCCAGGCCCTCATCGATGCCGGCGCGGACGTCATCGCCCGGGAGAGCGACAGCGTGGAGCCGGACAAGCTGGCCCAGGAGAAGGGCGTCTACGTCATCGGCTACAACGCGGTGAGCCGGGACGTGGCCCCGGACGCGCTGCTCACGGCCCCGGTCTGGAACTGGGGCGTCATCTACAAGAAGGTGATCCTGGACGTGGCCAACGGCGCCTGGACCAACGAGCCCATCTGGTGGGGCATGGCCGAGGGTGTCCTGGAGCTGGCGCCCATCGCCGACTTCGTGCCCCAGGACGTGGTGGCGGCTGTGGAGGAGAAGCAGGCCGGCATAATGGATGGCAGCTTCCAGCCTTTCTGCGGCCCCATCGCGGACAATACAGGTGAGCTTCGGGTAGCTGACGGCCAGTGCATGACCGACCCCGAGCTCCTCAGCTTCGACTGGCTGGTGGAAGGGGTGGAGGGCGAGATCCCGCAGTAAACCCCATCCCCGATGACTGTCTTTCGAGGGGCCTGCTGGGTCCGAGCAGGCCTGGCAGGCCCCTCCTGATCCGTGTGACGGACAGCCCGTCGGGCGCCCCACAGGCGCTCGAAACAGACACTGGAAACGACCATGAACGAAACCGGCTCTGCTCCCGCCACTCCCGCTGGCGCTTCTGCTGCCACTCTCGCTGGCGCTCCCACTGCCACACCGGCCGTGGAGATGATCGGCATCACCAAGCGCTTTCCCGGCGTCATCGCCAACCAGGACGTGCACCTGGTGGTCCACCGGGGCCAGATCCACGCCCTGCTGGGGGAAAACGGCGCCGGCAAGTCCACCTTGATGAACGTGCTGGCCGGCCTCTACCTGCCCGAGGCCGGGCAGATCCGCATCAACGGCCATCCGGTGACCATCAACTCCCCCAAGGAGGCCTTCGCCCAGGGCATCGCCATGGTCCACCAGCACTTCAAGCTGGTCCGCAACCAGACCGTGGCCGAGAACGTCATCCTGGGCCTGGACGAGCCCCGCTTCCACCTGGACATGGAGCAGGTGGGCCGGCGCATCCGGGAAGTGGGCCAGCAGTACAACATGGACGTGGACCCAGACGCCTTCATCTGGCAGCTGAGCGTGGGCGAACAGCAACGGGTGGAGATCCTGAAGGCCCTCTACCGGGGCGCGGAGATCCTCATCCTGGACGAGCCCACCGCGGTCCTCACCCCCCAGGAGGCCATCGCGCTGGGCAACACCATGCGGCGCATGGTGGAGGAGGGCAAGACCATCATCTTCATCAGCCACAAGCTGGACGAAGTGACCCGCTTCGCGGACCGGGTGACGGTGCTGCGCAAGGGCCGGGTGGTGGCGGAGGAGCCGGTGACCCCCGAGACCAGCACCAGCCACCTGGCCCGGCTCATGGTGGGGAGAGAGGTGGTCTTCCGCATCGAGAAGGAGCCGGTGGAGCCAGGCCAGGTGCGCCTGGAGGTGGAGGAGCTGGAGGCCCTGAACGAGAAGCGGCTGCCCGCCCTCCGTCAGGTCAGCTTCCAGATCCGGGCCGGGGAGATCCTGGGCATCGCTGGGGTGGCCGGCAACGGACAGAAGGAGCTGGCCGAGGTGATCACCGGGCTGCGCAGGGCCACAGGCGGCCACTTCCGGCTGAACGGCCAGGATCTGACCAACGCCCACCCCCGCCGGATCATCGACGCCGGCATCGCCCACATCCCGGAAAGCCGCATCTACACCGGCTCCGTGGGGGGCATGACGGTCATGGAGAACATCGCCCTGAAGCACTACACCCGCACGCCCGGCCCCTTCCTGGACAAACACCGCCTGATCGAGCTGAGCCGGCGCCTGGTGAAGGAGTTCAACGTGGACACGCCGGGCATCACCACCCGGGCAGGGAGCCTCTCCGGCGGCAACCTGCAGAAGCTGATCCTGGCCCGGGAGCTGAGCCTGAACCCTCAGCTCATCGTGGCTGCCTACCCCACCCAGGGCCTGGACGTGGGCGCCACCGAGGCTATCCGCAACCGGCTCCTGGAACAGCAGAAGGAGGGGGTGGCCGTGCTTCTCATCAGCGAGGACCTGGACGAGCTCTTCAGCCTGTCGGACCGCATCGCGGTGATGTTCGACGGCCGCATCATGGGCATCGTGGACGCCCGCAGCGCCACCCGGGAGGAGATCGGCCTGATGATGACCGGCAAGAAGGCCCCGGCCTAGCCCGACGCGAGCGCTTCCTGCTCCCGGCCCTTCCACCCGCCTGGCCGCACCGGCGCCCGAACGTCACATCCCGAACGTCACATCCCGACCCTCCCATCCCATCCGACCACCCACCCCAACCGTTCCCGCCGACCATGCTCCCTCCGTCCCACATCGCCTACACCTGGGCCGCCCTCTCCCTGGCCCAGGAGAAGTTCGACGTTTTTCCCGACGCAGACTACCGACTGGTCGCCCTGGCCGCCACGGGGCCGGATCTCCTGGACAAACCCCTGGCCTGGGCCTATTTCTACCGGCGCTACAAGTCCGCGGTGCTCTTTGCCCACACCCTGCTGGCCAACCTGGCCGTCCTGTTCCTGATCTGGAGGCGCTTTCCCCACTGGCGGGTCTACGGCCTGGCCTTCCTGGGCCACGCCCTGCTGGATCGGCTCTGGTTCTTCCCGGACACCTTCCTCTGGCCCTTCCGGGGCTGGCGTTTCCACGTCTGGGGCAAGCGAGGTTCGGAGCAACAGGCCATCGGCAAGGCCTACTGGTACGCCTTCACTCGTCGCCCGGAGCTCTGGCGTTGGGAGCTGGGCGGGCTGCTGGCGTTGCTCTGGTTCGTCTGGCGGCGCCGGCTCTACCGCTGGGAGAACCTCGGACGTTTCCTGCTCACCGGGCGGCCGGGCCGGATCCAGGCCGATCCCAACCACTCGAGGAAAGGGGGCTGACATGGCCGTCACCGGATGGCGCACACACCCAGGACGCCGGGCATGAACGACCTGGTGATCTTCGGGCTGCTGCTGACCCTGGCCCTGACCTTTGATTTCCTCAACGGCTTCCACGACGCGGCCAACGTGGTGGCCACCATGATCGCCTCCCGGGCCCTCTCGCCCCGGGCGGCTCTGGGCCTGGCCGCTGCGGCCAACCTGGCCGGGCCCTTCCTCTTCGGCGTGGCCGTGGCCACCACCGTGGGCAGCGAGGTGGTGGAGCCGGTGAGCGTCACCATCACCGTGGTCATGGCGGCCCTTCTCTCCGCCTCCATCTGGAACGTGGTCACCTGGTGGGGCGGGATCCCCTCCAGCTCGTCCCACGCCCTGGCTGGGGGGCTGGTGGGGGGCGCCCTGGCCTTCGGCGGGCCGGAGATGTTGAAGCTGGAAGGGCTGATCAAGGTGGCTCTGGCCCTCTTCATCTCCCCCATTCTGGGCTTCCTCATAGGCTGGATCCTCATGCGGGTGACCCTGGTCCTGGCCAGCGGCGCCTCGCCCAAGATCAACCGCACCTTCAACCGCCTGCAGCTCGTCACGGCCACGGCCCTGGCCCTGGCCCACGGCACCAACGACGCCCAGAAGACCATGGGCATCATCACCTTGGGCCTGGTGACCCTGGGCTTCCAGTCCGAGTTCCACGTGCCGGCCTGGGTGATCCTGGCCAGCGCCACGGCCATCGGCACAGGCACGGCCGCCGGCGGCTGGCGGATCATCCGCACCCTGGGGGGCAAGTTCTACCGCATCCGCCCCATCCACAGCTTTGTCTCCCAGCTCACCTCGGCCACGGTGATCCTGGGGGCCTCCATCCTGGGCGGGCCGGTGAGCACCACCCACGTGGTCAGCTCGGCCATCGTGGGCGTGGGCGCATCGGAGCGCATGAGCCAGGTGCGCTGGACCAACCTGACGGACATCCTCATCGCCTGGCTCATCACCGTGCCCATCACCACGGGCATCGCCGCCATCCTCTACCTGCTCCTGCGCCTGGTGCTGGGGCCCTGAGGGGGCGATCCCGCCCCACGGATGAACGCCAATTTCCTGCCGGAAGCAGCCGGCGCAGCGATAGTTCAGGGAGGCAAGCATGGGTTTTTGGTCACGCACAGGCAAACGCAAGAACATCTTCGTGGATCTGCTGGAGAAACAGGCCCAGCAGGTGCAGGTGGGCACCGAGGCCCTGTGGCGTTTCGTCACCACCGAGGACGAAGAGGCCGCCCAGATGGTGGAGCAGTGCGAAAAAGAGGGGGACGAGCTGCGGCGCGTCCTCATCGACGAGCTCCACAAGACCTTCATCACGCCCTTCGACCGGGAGGACATCTACGACCTCTCCCTCTACCTGGACGACGTGCTGGACTACGCCTACAGCACGGTCATCGAGATCCGCCTGCTCAAGGTCAAGCCGGACAGACACCTCATCGAGATGGTGAACCGCCTGCGGGAGGCCGGGGACGAGCTCCTGCTGGCCATGCAGCGCCTGGACGAGAACCCCATGGTGGCCCTGGACCACGCCCGCCGCACCAAACACCGGGAGAACCAGGTGGAGCGGGTCTACCGCCAGGCCGTGGCGGATCTCTTCTCCGGGCCAGAGGACACCCACCACATCATGGAGATGCTGCGCACCCGAGAGGTCTACCGCCACGTGAGCAACGCCGCAGACCGAGCCGACATGGCCGCCAACGTCATCGGCTCGGTGGTGGTCAAGATGACCTGAAATTTGGCAGCCAGACCACCGCTTGGTAAGCTGAAGGGTGCGTGTGAATCCGCCGAACCGGAACGAAGGCAACCCATGACCCACCCAGCCACGCCCCCCAAAGTGCTGGTCGTCGAAGACGAGCCAAGCCTGGTGGAGACCCTGGAGTACAACCTGGTGCGCCAGGGCTACCAGGTCCGCACCGCCACCGACGGCCTCCAGGCCCTGGAGATGGCCCGGCAGGAAGAGCCGGACCTGATCGTCCTGGACGTGATGCTCCCCGGCCTGGACGGCTTCGAGGTCTGCCGCATCCTGCGCCAGGAGAGCAACGTGCCCATCCTCATGCTCACCGCCCGCAGCGACGAGGTGGACCGGGTGGTGGGCCTGGAGATGGGCGCGGACGACTACCTGGCCAAGCCCTTCAGCATGCGGGAACTCATGGCCCGGATCAAGGCCAACCTGCGTCGGGTCCGCCTCACCCGAGAGGAGGCCCTGGCCGAGACGGCCGTCCCCGCCGAGGAGCGGGAGGACAGACGGCTGGTCTTCGGGGATCTGGTCATCGATCCGGAACGTCGCGAGGCCTTCCGGGGCCAGGAGCTCCTCCACCTCAAGCCCCGGGAATTCGACCTGCTCCTCTTCCTGGCCCGGAACCGGGGCATCGCCCTGGGCCGAGAGTTGATCATGGAGCGGGTGTGGGGCTGGGACTACAGCGGCGGCAGCCGCACGGTGGACGTGCACGTGCGCTGGCTGCGCAAGAAGATCGAGGACGACCCGGCCAACCCCACCCGCCTGGTCACTGTGCGCGGCGTCGGCTACCGCTTCGAGGGCTGACCCGCTCCGGCCCCGGCCCTCCCCCGATCGAAAGCGAGCAGACCCAAAATGCACCGTTTCCTATCCATCCGCTGGCGCATCGCCCTCCCCTTTCTCCTCCTGACCAGCCTCCTGGCCGCCGGCCTCACCTTCCTGGCCATCCGCCAGCTCCGAGGACTCCCCCTCCAGAACGCCAGCCCCGAGCTGGCTGCCCAGGTGGACCGAGCCGCCCGCACCCTGGGGATCCTGGGCCTGGTGGGCGGCGCGCTGGCCATCCTGATCACCCTGGCCCTGGCCGCCCTCCTGGCTGCAGATCTGGCCCGCCCCCTCCGCCGCTTGACCCGCATGGCCGAAGAGCTGATCCAGGAGGAGCCAGGGCCGACCGCCCCACCCCCAGGCGACGAGATCGCCCAGCTCACCCTGGCCTTCAACCGCCTGGTGGCCGTCTCCCAGGGGCGCATGGACCGGCTGGCCCAGAAGGAGAGCCGCATGGCCGCGGTCCTGGACCACCTGCGGGACGGCATCCTGATCCTGGACGAAGCCGGACGGGTGCAGCGGGCCAACCCGGCCCTCTCGCGGCTGCTCCAGCAGCCCGGCCCGGTGACGCCCGGCGCATCCTTTCCCCGGGTGGTGCGGGATCACCGCATGGTGGAGCTGCTGGAGGAGTGCCAGGAGGAGAACGCCCTCCAGAGCGAGCTGCTGGAGATGCGGGACGGCCGGGCCCTGCGGGTGACGGTGGCCCCCTTCTGGGACGGCTTCCGCAAGGGCTACCTGGTGGTCCTGCGGGACCTGACCAAGCGGCAGCAGCTGGAGCGCATCCGCAAGGACTTCATCAGCAACGTCTCCCACGAGCTGCGCACGCCTCTGGCCTCCCTGCGGGCCCTGGTGGAGACCCTGCGGGACGGCGCCCTGGAGGATCCACCGGCGGCCCGGCGCTTTCTGGACCGCATCGAGACGGAGGTGGACGCCCTGGCCCAGATGGTCCAGGAGCTGCTGGAGCTCTCCCGCATCGAGTCCCGACAGGCGCCCTTCCACTGGACCGCCACCCCGGTGAGCGAGATCGTCCTGGGCCCAGTGGAGCGACTCCAGACCCAGGCGGCCCGGGCGGGCATCGCCCTGGTGGTGGACCTGCCGGCCCGGCTTCCGCGGGTCCTGGCGGATCGGGAGCGGGTCCAGCAGGTGATCACCAACCTGGTGCACAACGCCATCAAGTTCACCCCCTCTGGCGGGCAGATCCGGGTGAGCGCCTACGTCCAGGAGGGGGATCCCGGGCCCGGGGAGGCATCCTCGGCCGGGGGTCAGCCGGTGACGGCCCGCTCGGCGGGGAGCCAATCAGCAAGGATCCAGTCGGTGGTGATCCAGGTGGCGGACACCGGCGTGGGCATCCCCGGGGAGGACCTGCCCCGGATCTTCGAGCGCTTCTATCGGGCGGATCGAGCCCGGTCCGGTCAGGGCACCGGCCTGGGGCTGGCCATCGCCAAGCACATCGTCCAGGCCCACGGCGGCCGCATCTGGGCGGAAAGCCAGGAAGGCAAGGGGGCCACCATCTCGTTTTCCCTGCCTGTGGCCCGGGAGGATGAAGGGGAGAACGGGCGTGAAGTGTGAAACGTGAGGCGTGAAACGTGAAGACGATGGAGGCGCGAAGGCGAGCGGCCAGCTCGTCTTTTTGTTTGGCCCCGTTTGTCGGGTTCCGCTGGAGTCCGTTGGGCCTGTTGAGCCTTCCCAGGAGCGCACGCCGCTCCCCCTGGGCTTTTTAACCAGATGTTTACACGCCGTTCGCCCCCCCTTAACCCCTTTGGCGGCTGGCCTGCCTCCTCCGTTAACCTTCCTCGGCTATGCTGGCAATGACAAGAGTTATCGACAACTGTCACGAACAACCATCACCAGCAATGAACCATTCCATCCATTCCATGAGGAAAGGAACACGCGACATGCGACGGTACGCACTCTTCCTGCTCCTGTTGGCCGGGCTGCTCCTGGCCGCCTGTGGCTCCGACGGCTCTCCCCCCAGCACCTCCGAGACGAGCCAGGATGCGAACTCCGGGACGACAGCCCTGGCCGGGGACATCCTCATCGACGGCTCCAGCACCGTCTACCCCATCACCGAGGCCATGGCCGAGGAGTTCGGCCTGGAGAACCGCAACGTGCGGGTGACGGTGGGGATCTCCGGCACAGGGGGCGGCTTCAAGAAGTTCTGCGCCGGGGAGACGGACATCTCCGACGCCTCCCGTCCCATCAAGGCCTCGGAGATCCAGCAGTGCCAGGAGAACGGCGTCGAGTTCATCGAGCTGCCCGTGGCCTACGACGGCCTGGCGGTCATGGTCAACCCGGAGAACGACTGGACCGCCTGCATGACCGTGGAGGAGCTGCGGACCATCTGGGCGCCGGCAGCCCAGGGCCAGATCACCCGCTGGAGCCAGGTCCGGGAAGGGTGGCCGGACGCGGAGCTGCGGCTCTTCGGCCCTGGCACGGACTCGGGCACCTTCGACTACTTCACCGACGCCATCGTGGGCGAGGAAGGGGCCAGCCGGGGGGATTACCAGGCCAGCGAGGACGACAACGTGCTGGTCCAGGGCATCGCCGGGGACAAGTACGCCCTGGGCTATTTCGGCCTGGCCTACTACCAGGAGAACCAGGACAAGCTGAAGCTGGTGGCCATCGACGACGGCAACCCGGACAACGGCGACGGCTGCATCCTGCCCAGCGCCGAGACGGTGGCCAACGGGAGCTACCAGCCCCTCTCGCGCCCCATCTTCATCTACGTGCGCAAGGACGCAGCCGAGCGCCCGGAGGTGGACGCCTTCGTTCGCTTCTACCTGGACCCGGAGAACGCCGAGGCCCTGGTCTCCGAGGTGGGGTACATCCCGCTGCCGGCCACGGTCTACGAGCTGGACCTGCAGCGCTTCGAGAAGCGCACCCCTGGCTCCATCTTCAGCGGCGGCTCCCAGGTGGGAGTGACCCTGGAAGAGCTGCTGCAGGCGGAGAGCGGCGACTAGGCCCGCCCTTTGCCTGGCCCTGTGTGGGGCTTGTGGGGATATGTTGTGACGTGGGGGTCGAAGGAACCGGACCGGATCCTTCGACCCTCGAGCTGCAGAAGCTGAGCTGGAAAGGAGCTTTGTATGAGCTTGAGTGAAATGGGTTGGACCGGCCAGACCAGGGCGGAGATGGCCGCTCGTCTGCGCCGGAAACATCGCAAGGAGCAAGCTCTCCGCACCCTCTTCGGCGGTGCGGCCCTGATCTCCATCCTCACCACCGTGGGCATCATCGCCGTGCTCCTCTTCGAGACCCTCTCCTTCTTCCAGGAGGTCTCCCTCTGGGATTTCCTGACCAGCACCCAGTGGACCCCCCTCTTCACAGAGAAGCATTTCGGGATCCTGGTCCTGGCCAGCGCCACCTTCCTGACCACGGCCATCGCGCTGGCCCTGGCCCTGCCTGTGGGGCTGCTGGCCGCCATCTACCTGAGCGAGTACGCCTCACCCCGAGCTCGGGCCTTCCTGAAGCCCGGGCTGGAGATCCTGGCCGGCATCCCCACGGTGGTCTACGGCTACTTCGCCCTGCTCACCGTGACCCCCATGCTCAAAGCCCTCTTCCCGGGGATGGCCACCTTCAACGCCCTGAGCGCGGGCCTGGTTATGGGGGTGATGATCATCCCCACCGTGGCCTCCATCAGCGAGGACGCCATCCACGCGGTGCCCCGCTCCCTGCGGGAAGGGGCCTACGCTCTGGGGGCCACCCGGTGGGAGGTGATCCGGGGCGTGGTGGTGCCGGCCGCCCTCTCCGGGATCGCAGCCGCCTTCATCCTGGGCGTCTCCCGAGCCGTGGGAGAGACCATGATCATGGCCATCGCCGCGGGTCAGAACCCCCGCTTGACCTTGAACCCCCTGGTGCCCATCGAGACCATGACCGCCTTCATCGTCCAGGTGAGCCTGGGGGATACGCCGACCGGCAGCCTGGCCTACCGGACCATCTTCGCCGTGGGCATGAGCCTCTTCCTCATCACCCTCTCCTTGAACGTGGTCAGTGACTGGATCGTGCGACGCTATCGGGAGCAATACGAATGAGCGACAACAACCCATCCCTGATTCGACTGGACCCCACCGTGCCTATCCCTGCTTCCCAACGTTCCCGGAGGCGACCCCGCAGGAGACCGAGGTCGGTTTCCGGGCCGATCTTCCGCCCGAACCTGGCCGCCCGCAAACGCCTGGACGCCCTCTTCTACCCCCTGACCGTCCTGGCCACGCTCTTCGGCCTGGCCATCCTGGTCTGGCTGCTCTGGAGCGTCTTCCGGGAGGGGGTGCCCCGGCTGAGCTGGCAGTTCCTGACCAGCTTCCCTTCCCGACGGCCAGCCAGGGCGGGGATCCTCTCCCCCCTAGTGGGCTCCCTCTGGCTCATGGGCCTCACCGGGGCCATCGCCTTCCCCCTGGGCGTCGCCGCGGCCCTCTACCTGGAGGAGTACGCGCCCAAGAACCGCCTGACCCGCTTCATCGAGATCAACATCGCCAACCTGGCCGGCGTGCCCTCCATCATCTACGGCCTGCTGGGGCTGGAGCTCTTCGTGCGCTTTCTCTTCCCCCTCACCAACGGGCGCACCATCCTGGCGGGTGGGCTGACCATGAGCCTCCTGGTCATGCCGGTGATCATCATCGCCACCCGGGAGGCGCTGAAGGCGGTGCCGGACAGCCTGCGCCAGGCCGGGCTGGCCCTGGGCGCCACCAAGTGGGAGGTGATCCGGGACCACGTGCTGCCCATGGCCATGCCTGGGATCCTCACCGGCGCCATCCTGGCCCTCTCCCGGGCCATCGGTGAGACCGCGCCCCTCATCACCATCGGCGCCCTCACCTACATCGCCTACCTGCCCCCGGTTTCCCTGGAGGCCCTGCGCACCCCCTTCACGGTCCTGCCCATCCAGATCTTCAACTGGGTCTCCCGGCCTCAGGCTGGCTTCCACGTGAACGCGGCCGCGGGGATCATCGTGCTCCTGGCCGTCCTGTTCGTCATGAACTCCGTGGCCATCATCCTGCGCAACCGCTACCGCCGGCGCTACGAGTGAGGCTCGCACCGGAACCCACCGGATGCCAGCGGCCTGTTGCCCGAGAGCCACCCCGAGCAACAGGCCAGCTGGAGGATCCGGGGCCGGAACGCCCGGCGAGAACGAAGGCCGAAGAGAAGGGAGAAGCGGGAGAGGCACAGGAAAAGAAACGGGACCGAGACGAGAAGAGGCCAGATAAGGAAAGACCGGATGAGGAAGGACCGGATGAGGGAAAAAAGAGGAGAAAAAACAATGGACTTGATCCACACCGACGTACGCCAAGCGGCTGAAGCGACCGAGGCCGGACTGGATTTCACGGACGTGGCCCTGGAGGTCCGAGGGCTGAGCGTCTCCTACGGGGAGGTGGTGGCGGTGGAGGGGATCGACATCCAGATTCCCCGCAACCGCATCACTGCCCTCATTGGCCCCTCGGGCTGCGGCAAGAGCACCTTCCTGCGCTGCCTGAACCGCATGAACGACCTGATCCCCTCGGCCCGGGTGTCGGGGCAGGTGCTCTTCCACGGGAAGAACATCTACGACCCGGACGTGGATCCGGTGGAGGTGCGCCGGCGCATCGGCATGGTCTTCCAGAAGCCCAACCCCTTCGCCCGCTCCATCTACGACAACGTGGCCTGGGGGGCTCGCATCAACGGCTTTCAGGGGAACATGGACGAGCTGGTGGAGCAGGCTCTGCGCCAGGCCGCCCTCTGGGACGAGGTGAAGGACAAGCTGCACCAGCCGGGCACGGCCATCTCCGGCGGCCAGCAGCAGCGCCTCTGCATCGCCCGGGCCATCGCCATCCGGCCGGAGGTGATCCTCATGGACGAGCCGGCCTCGGCCCTGGACCCCATCGCCACCCTGAAGATCGAGGACCTGATGCAGGAGCTGGCCCAGGAGTACACCATCGTGGTGGTGACCCACAACATGCAACAGGCGGCCCGAGTGTCCGACTACACCGCCTTCTTCACCGTGGACGACCGGCGGGTGGGGCGTCTGGTGGAGTTTGGCCCCACCCAACAGATCTTCACGAACCCCAGCCACCAGCGCACCGAGGACTACATCACCGGACGGTTCGGCTAACGGCAGACCGGACAGGCCCGGGGCCGGGTCCGGAAACGAGTGACAAGGAGAGACAGATGCGACGGCGATACGAACAGGAGCTGGAGCGGATCCAGGACCAGGTGCTCATGCTGGGGAGCATGGTCACCACCGCCCTCTGCCGCTCGGTGACCATCCTGCGCCAGAAGGACTCGGCCCAGGCCCTGGCGCTCATGGCCGAGGACCAGGCCATCAACGAACGGCGCTACGCCATCGAGGCCGACTGCCTGCGGGTGATCGCCACCCAGCAGCCCGTGGCCGGGGACATCCGCTTCCTGGCC
>Ga0256841_1001456_pt1 | contig 20465 bp, 16 predicted proteins | sample 356308metaG_FD_185971 | JGI IMG/M metagenome (GOLD analysis project Ga0256841, IMG submission 185971) | Hydrothermal vent microbial communities from Mid Atlantic Ridge, Atlantic Ocean - 356-308 | ecosystem: Environmental > Aquatic > Marine > Hydrothermal vents | place: Atlantic Ocean: Mid... | reverse complement strand
GCCGGTGACGGCCGATTCGATCAGGGCGGAGGTGGTCTGACGGATCAGGGAGTTGACCGCCGCCGAGGCGGCCTTTTGGGTGAGGGAGCTTCCCAGGCTGATTTCCGGAGCGATCAGGGTCGAGACCGCCTGGACGATCAGGGTGCCCATCTTGGAGAGCATGCGACGGGTTTGATTCCATTGCTTGTCGGTGAGGGTGGCCCGAAGACGCTGAATCTGGATGCCGTTGAGGCTTTGGACGCCCGAGTCGCTTCGGAGGATCTTCTTGGGGCTCAGACGGGCGTCGATCAGGCTGTTGCCCGCGATGAGAGTACTCCGGGCCTGAATGAGTGCGGGGATCGCCGACTCTTTGACGTAGCCTTCGTCATGGATTGTTCGCAACAAGACGCCGCTGCTGTCGCTGTGCACACTGCGGGAGTCGCTGTTCTTGGTCTCGATCAGATGCAGCATCTGCGTCGCGAGCTTCACCGTGTCGGCCGTGAGCTTGGAGCCGGAGAGGGTGACCTCGTGTCCCGCGACGCGGAGGGTCGTTCCCGCGGAAACCGTGCTGCCGTTTTGGCGAATCTTTTGCGTGACTTCGGAGCTTTCCGAGCCCATCAATCCGTGAAAGAGAGAGCTGGAGGATTGGACGCTGTGATAACTTGTCGCCGCAAGGGAGCCGATTTGGACGGAGCCTCCGGGCGCCGTGACGGAAGCGGAACGGGAGGCGCGCAGATCCGCAGCGGAGAGGGTGACGCCTTTGGCGCCCTTGAGGCTGAGATCCCCGGTATCGATCCGGCTGGAGCGTATCGTTTCGTCGAGACGGACCTCCTGACGCTTTTCGCTATAGAGCGAACCGTGGGAGGCGAGGTAGTCTTCGGAATGGGCTGAATCCCTGGCTCCGGTAATGCGCAAGAGCCCTCCGCTTTCGAGCCCGACCCGATCGGCCCGGAGCCGGGCGGCGCGGAGGGTCAGGTCCGTGCCGGCTTTGGCCAGGATGGCTCCTCCCGCTCGGAGGCGGCTGATCTTTTGGGTGAGAGCCTCACCCCGCAGGTATCCTCCGGACATCCGGAAATCGTAGTCGCGTGTCAGGGTGGCGGTATCGATGGAGAGAGCGTTTCCCGCATCCAGGAGGAGGTCTTTGGCGGCGTAGACGCTCCCCCCGGCGATGCGGAGGTCATGCCCGGCCCGGAGGAGGGCGGAACCTCCGCGGGCGACGATCCGCCCGGCTCCGGCGGAGCGCTGCACGGTCTCACTGCCGCTGACGCCCCGGAAGGTCTCGGTGTTGATCGCGACGCCGTTGACGAGATCTCCGAGAGTGACAAGCCACACCGAATCTCCGGAGATCGTTCCCGAAAGGTTGAGCAGACGCTTCTCGGCCGTCAAGGTAAGGGTATTCATCGCGTCGAGGGTGCCTCCCAAATTGACCAGCGCTCCCGTATCGAGACGCAAATCTCCCAGGGAGCGGACGGTCCCGGCGTTGACGAGAGAACCGGGAAGGCGCAATGCGATACGGTTCCCGCCGATAAAGGCCTGGTCCTCCGAGGCATTCAGGGACCGGCGCAGGGTCCGCAGAGTCGCCGACGGATCGTAGCCGAGCATCCGGATGAGGCCGCCGTGGTTGAGAAAATAGCCATAGTCGGCGATGCGGCCCTTGCCGATTTGCAGGTAGTCCGGGAAGCGGGGCGAAGATAGCCGGGGAGTATCCGGTTTGGGGAGCGCCGGGGAATGGGTGTCTATGTGGGGGAGGGCAGGCGGTGTGACGGGATGGGGCATCGCGACGACGCCTTGGCCGTTGAGAAGATCCCGGGTTTTTCCGTCGATGGTCCCGCCGGAAAGTATCGAGCTTCCGTAGCCTCCGATTTTCTCTTCTTTGATCGTGCTACCGGGCAGATCCACCCATCCGTATTTGTTGTGGGAAAAGAGTCCGGTCCCGAAGAGTCCACCGCTGCGACCGACTTTTTGGTATACGCGTCCGCGGGTGACGACGCGATGCGTCAGGATGCTTTGGTCGTTTAGTAAAGTGTCGAGATCGAGATGCAGGTCACCTTGGGCGGCGATGTCGCCGTATTGGTTGTGCAGAGTGTCGGCGTGGATCGTCATGGAGGTGCCCGATTCGATCAGGCCGCGGACATGGGGGAGGGAGGTGAAAGATTCGTCTCTCTTTTGTATGGTGTAGATGCGCCTGGATTCCCGATCGTAGTCGGCGGGGAAGTCGAGGATGTAGGCGGTGAAACTCTCTTTCGGCATTTGCCAAGCGTAATCGTCCCGCATTCCGGGCGGAGGCATTTTATTGATCTTCTCCTTATGCCAGGAGATTCCGAGATTCTGTTGGAGGAGCCGGGCGACGGACTCGTCGGTGGTATAGTATCCGTAGCGAGATCCGAAGTTCAGGTATCCGATACGGTCCGTCGGGAGGGCATAGTATTGTTTGTATAGCCTGATCGTTTGGGTCTCGGTGTGGGCCGTTTTTTGGGGTAGAGTATCGGAACGGTTGAGGAGCGTATCGACCGAGAGTGTCATAGAGGCACCGGATAGAATGGATCCGACATTGTCCAAACTTGGGGATTGGAGATCGAAGGTCTCGCCGGCAGCGAGGGTGCCGGTGTTGGCGACTTCATCGGAGAGGCGCATCGTCAGGGATTTGCCGGAGGCGAGGATTCCGGCGTTGTCGAGGGAGCGGGCGGCGAGATCGAGGGAGCCGGCATAGAGGGCGGCGTCTTTGCCGTTGTTGATGGCATCGGCCAAAGAGAGTTTCATGGGGCCGCCGGCCTGGAGGACTCCGGCATTCTTGAGGGACCTGCCTTTGAGATCGAGGGTTTCGCCCGCAGCGAGGGTGCCGGTGTTGGCGACTTCATCGGAGAGGCGCATCGTCAGGGATTTGCCGGAGGCGAGGGTGCCGGCGTTGTCGAGGGAGCGGGCATCGAGTTTTAGGTCTTGGGCGGCAAAGACGGAACCGGAGTTGCTAATGACATCGGAAATATCAAGACTAAGCGTATTTTCGGAATAAAGGTCTCCCCGGTTTGTGAAAGATTGTGCGGATAGGGAACCATCATGTGTGGCGTAGAGTGATTTTTCTATCGTGATTTGCGTGCCGGCGAGCAGAGAGAACGATTCGCCGAACAATGAGTCATCGAGATGAATTTGCCCGTGTTTGCTGTGGATACGAGCGCGTCCCTTTACCTTGGTTTTCCCCATAACGATACGACCGTCGGCCGTGATTCGCAGGCTTTTGCGGGCGAGTAGTTTGGGCGGGAGTTTGATGCCGATTCCTCGATCCGTCCCGGTGATACGAATGCGATCTCCGTATATTCCTCCCAAAAGACCGGAATCTATGCTGAGTGTTTTCTTCCCTTTTTTGCTCTTTTTGACGTGGATGTCGCCATGGGCATCCAGGGTGTAATGGCCGGCTACGGCGTCGAGTCGATGCGCACTGAGTATCGCATTGAATTTTAGGGTTGCGGCGTAGAGATCGAGCCGTTGCGTATCGCGGGCATCGAGCCCTTTCCCCTCTACAACGATCGCTCCGCGTGAGACATCAAAAGTCGGACGGTTTTGATCAAAACCGACTTTGGCGGTCGTCAGGGTCATTCGGGGAATATTTAAAAAACCGCCTCCGTTGACGACGATGCCGTTTGGATTTGCGAGGATCACGTCCGTCCGGGGACCCGCTACTTCCATATACCCGTTAAGACGACTGGTCTGCGTACCGGTTACTTCGTTGAGAATCAAAGAAGCGGAACCGTTGCGGAGGTTTCGATTGGGGAGAATCCACCCCGAAAGCCGGGTGCTCGTTTCTACGGCCGAATTGTTCAAAATAAGACCGCGCTGCGGGACATTGAAGCGGAGATAGCTGTTGTGAGAGACACCGTGGCCATCGGGTGAGGCGATATTGACTACCGGAACATGATTGAGCGTTTGATCCGTATAGGTATTGCCTTCCCGGGACGGATCGATCTGTACGGGCTCCGTCGCCAACGAAACGCTGAAGAAGAGGGAGAGCATCAGGAAGATTTTCAATTTTCTCCATAGCGGGATAGAAGTGACGGACATGGTATTCTCCTTGTAAAGTTAAAAAGTCCAGCGAAGATTTAGACCAAAGATTTTTCCCTGCCAGCCCGTAACGGCTTTGGATCTGGAGTCTTTCAGGGGAAAACTTTCGGAGAGATGAACCGAAAGATCTTTTAAGGCAAAGCGCAGTCCGATCGTCCCTCCCCAGATCTGCCCTCCTACACTGACGGAGTTGTGTGGGACAAAACCCGCGTCGAGACCGAGATAGGGAGAGAAGCTTATTTTGTCGAATAAGGTGTGCATAGCCAGTTCGCTGCGAAAATAGATTCCTCGATTTCCGGAGAGCGAACGATCGCTCTCAAAGCCTCTAACGCTATAAGCTCCTCCGATTTGAATCATTTCGGAACCCGGAGTTTTTTGTTGGCTGATTTGTCCGTGTGCAATGAAGTTAAAAGAGAGAGGATCTCGTCCATCACGATAAAAAAACTTCTGGATACCCATATCGAAGGTACCCTTGGAGAACTCGGGGGAGATACCGTCACGCCGGTAGGCGCCCCAGAGAGAAGTTCCCCGCTGATAGGCCAGAGTAAGATAGGCGTACCCCTCGGCAAAAGAGAAGTGATGCGTATAGGAAAGATTGAGTATGGTCAAACGATGGGTCGAGACATCGAGGAGAGTATGGGCAAGTTTATTCGTATCTTTTTTGCGCTCCAGCCCCAGAGATATAGTACCGCTGTGGGAACGGCTACGGAGCATCTCTTTTTCAATAGAGATTGAAAAATCACGGCTCTGCCCTTCGGCGGGATAGGATTTGACGATACCTCGAACCGGATGGCGATACCGATAATCGGAATAGGAGAGCTTGAGATAGGCGGTTCCGACGGGAAGCCCCCAGCCGATTGAGAAATCGCGGGCGCGTCGCGTCCGATTTTGATGGGGCGTTCCCTGGCAGCTTATCGTTAGCGTATCATTGAGTCGGAGCATATTCTCCCAGACGAGATTGCCGGTCAACTGGGTTTTGCCGGTGCTGTGTGAACCGAAGTTGTCCAGAGCTACGGAACCGTATATCGGAAATCGTGTTTGATTTCCCTCTATCACAACCTCGGAGGTCCCGACTTTTCGTCCCGGCCGGATCTGCATGTCGGTTTTCCAACTCTTGAGCCTGTCCAGCAGTGAGAGAGATTGTTCCAGGCGCCGGAGGTTGAGAGGAGCACCCTGAATTCCCATGAAGAGAAATCCTTGAGGTATTCCGACGGTTCGGACTTTTTCGACGGTTCCTTCTATGGCAGACAAGCGCAGGACCCCTCCGGAAAGTTTTTGAGGTTCCAGGTAAACAAAAGAGCTTATGTATCCTTGTGCAATATATTGATTGTTGATTGATCGTATCAGTTTTGCGAGGTCGATTATCGTACTGCAGCGGCCGATATAGGGACGAAGGATTTTTTTTAGTTTTTTCGGATCTATTAAAGTGATGCCGGAGGTATTGATGTCATGAAAAGTTACGCACGGTAATGAAGCATTTGTCTCCTTGATCGGAGGAATAAGTTTTGACTGAGTCGTCCTCCGTGAAGGAGGATTAAGCTTTTGGAGCTGTTGCTCATATAGGATCTGTTGCTGTCGATTCTTCAGAGGCGTGGCAGCCTGATCGACCCATGATGCCGAGAAAAGCAGTGTTAGAAAAGAGAATAGATGCAGAATAAAGATTTTTCTCATAAAAAACTATCGCCTTCAATATATTATCCTCGGAATCATACTGTATAGTTCCTCTTCTCATGATAAAATAAATAGGAATAGAGAACATTTTTGCCTAATACTCTGCATCTATTATTTCAGAATCCTCATAAGACCAGGGCGCTCATGTAGCCTACGACCCGGCTCGTGTCTCCGCTGGCGTCGGCGCTGGTGCGGTAGTCGAGGAGCTGGGTTTTCCATCCGTGCTTCTTGGCGACGGCGACGATGGCCTTGATCCCCAGGATGCCGCAGGCTTCGCAGCCTTGATCCAGGATCTTCAGGTCCTCTTCGGCGACGCCGGCGAGGCAGATGTTGTCCAGTTGCTTGGCTTGCTCCAGGGTGTAGAAGTGGCTCAGGTCGGAGCTGATGACCACGGCGTTGTCGGGGTCGGAGAGGATTGCTTCGAGGATCGGCACCAGCTCCGTGTAGTCGATGCGGCCGTAGATCAGCTCGACCACCTTCGCAGACGGTTCGTAGTGGCGGACGAAGGGCATCTGGGTCTCGGTGCTGTGCTCCTTTTCGTGGGCTTCGGGGACGAAGGTCAGCCCGAAGCGCTCTTTGAGCGCGGCCAGGTACTCCCGGTCGATCTCCAGGTCTCCGCAGGGGGTCTCGTAGCGATCAAAATCGCTGCCGCTGATCCCCTCGAAATAGACGTGATGGCTGGGTCCGACGACCACGACCCGCTTGGGCCGGGCGTTACCCAGGATACGATGGGCGATGTTGGCGGTGAATCCGCTGTAGATGTAGCCCGCATGGGGGGCGATGATCGCCCGGGGCTTTTCATTTAGGATCTCTTTGTCCCTCAGTGCCTGATCCAAAATCCCGTTCCAGTGGGCGATCATCTTTTCGATCTCACCGCACTCGGCGGGATAGAAAGCGCCGCGGTTTCCTGCGATACGGATGCTCATTTTTTTCTCCTTTTTTTTCGTAGTCTCAAGTCCCAAGTCGCAAGACGCAAGAGAGGGGATCGCCGCCAAAGCCAGCAGGCGAAGAAATCCTCTTCTTGAGACTTGCGACTTGCCTTTTGGGTCTGGGCTATTCATCAGCGCCAGATTCCTTCGATCGCCCGGTTGCAGGCGGGGCAGTGGCCGTCGACGAGCACGTTCTTAGTCACGTGGTAGCCGCGGCGGACGATCAGCTCCAGCCCGCAGCCGGGGCAGGTCGTGATGCCGTCTTCGGGGACATTGCCCATGTAGATGTACTTCAGGCCTGCGGCTTGGCCGATGGCTTCGGCCCGCTTGAGGGTCTCCAGAGGGGTGTAGCCCTTGTCCTGGACTTTGTAGTCCGGATGGAAGGCGCTGATGTGCCAGGGCGTGAAGGGATCGAGCTCCTCGGCGATGAAGCGGGCGATCTTGCCCAGCTCCTCGTCGCTGTCGTTGTCTCCCGGCACAATCAGAGTCGTACACTCGACCCAGAACCCGCCAGCCTTGAGCCGCTTGAGGGTGTCGAGGACCCCTTCGAGGGAGCCCTTGAGGGTCTTTTTGTAATACTCGGGGTTGAAGCCCTTGATGTCGATATTGAAGCCGTCGATGACCCCCTTCATATCCTCGATCACCTCCGGAGTCTCCAGGCCGTTGCTGACGAAGACGTTTTTGATACCGTGCTCTTTGGCCAGCAGGGCGACGTCTCGGGCGAAGGGGTAGAAGATCGTCGGCTCGTTGTAAGTGTAGGCGATGCTCTTGCATCCCTTCTCCAGGGCCAGAGAGACCAGCTGTTCGGGAGTGACGTCGTAGCTGCCGTCGAGCTCTTTGGTCTGGGAAATCTGCCAGTTCTGGCAGAAAGGGCACTGGAAGTTGCATCCCACGGTCCCCAGACTCAGGGCGAAGGTGGCCGGCAGGAAGTGATAGAGGGGCTTTTTTTCGATGGGATCGATGTTCAGAGCCGAGACTTTGCCGTAGACCAGGGTCTTGAGTCGGCCCCCCTCATTCATATTGACTCCGCAGATCCCTACCTGGCCCTCTTTGAGTTTGCAGTAGTGGCGGCAGAGTTCGCAGACGATCCGCTCTCCCTCCTGCCGGTAAAATCCCGAATAGCCTCGTTCGGCCGGGGGGGTGACTTTGTGTTCCATCGGTTTCATTTTATGCCTCCTCTTCAATCTTTTCGGCCTGGTAGGTGTAGATCACCGGATGGGCCTCCAGGCAGTTGGGTGCCAGCCCCGCCTTTTGGCAGAGGGTGGCGAAAAAGCTGTCGAAATCCGGCAGCTGCTCCCAGACGCTGGGCAGGTAGGTGGCTTGATGGTTCCCCAGGCGCAGGATCACGCCATCGATGCCGGGGCGGATCTTGCGCCGCAGATCGGCGATATCGCTGTAGGGCAACTCTTTGGGCGGGCTCAGCAGGGAGACCTCTACCTTCAGTTTATCGTACTCCTCGGGTCGGACCGGAGCGAAGCGCGGATCGCTAAAGGCTGCGGCTTTGGCGTTGTGGATCAGATCGTCGATCAGGGGTTGATGGGCGACGATGGATCCGATACAGCCTCGCAGCTGACGGTTTTCGTTGAGAGTGACGAAGACCGCTCCGGGCTCGGCGAGCCAGGGATGCTCACGAAGCAGTGCTTCGCGATCGAGCAGTCTCTTGCCCGTCAACTCCTCGGCGATCGCCTTCCGGGCGATTTCCAGGATGGTTTTTTTCTGTTCGTTGGTCATAGACTCCTCCTTCTTCAAACTTAAAACAAAATAACAGAAAGATTCTACTTCCAATGCTACCCAGTTTGCATTTTCAAGTCATTAGGGAAGAGGATCCTCCTGTGATATAATCTTCTGCAAGTTCTCCGAAGGGATAGATTATGCTCGTAGCCCCCAGTATCCTCTCCGCCGACTTCGGCCGCTTGGCCGAGGAGGTCCGTGCGATCTGCGACGCCGGATGCGACCTGGTCCACGTCGATGTGATGGACGGCCACTTCGTCCCCAACATGACCATCGGCCCCGTCGTCGTCGAAGCGGTAGCCAAGGCGGCCACAAAGCCTCTGGACGTGCATCTGATGGTGGAAGACAACAACTTCTTCGTCGATCTCTTCGCGCCCCTGAAGCCTGAGTTTATCTCCTTTCATCTCGAAAGCGAACGCCACCCCGACCGGCTGATGCACAAGATTCGGGATCTGGGGATCCGTCCGGCTCTGGTGCTCAATCCCCACACCCTGCCCGAAATGACCGAATACCTGCTCGAAGGTCTCGATATGGTGCTGCTCATGAGCGTCAATCCGGGATTCGGCGGGCAGAAGTTTATCCCCCAGGTGATCGAAAAGGCCAAGCGACTTAAGGATCTGATCGAAAAGCGCAATCCTGATTGCCTCATCGAAGTCGACGGCGGGGTGAGTGATCGGAATATCGCCGAGCTTAAAGCCGCCGGGGTGGACGTGGCTGTGGCGGGCAGCTACGTCTTCAAGCATCCGCAAGGGTATGCCGAGGCGATCGCCTCCCTAAAACAGTGAAGAGTGAAGTGTGAAAAATGAAAAGTTGAGGTTTGCGTTGCGTTGCAATGCCCTTTTTCAAACAAGGGAGCTCGTTAAGCGAGCTCATCCAAAATTATTCACTATTCACTATTCATTATTCACTCTCTCGCGAAAGGAACTTTCGTGAGAGTAAAGATCTGCGGCATCACCAACTACGACGACGCCATGCTCGCCGTCGATGCCGGGGCCGATGCCCTGGGCTTCGTCTTCTATCCCCGTTCTCCGCGCTACATCGCTCCCGCCGAGGCTGAACGGATTATTGCCAAACTGCCTCCTTTCGTGGAGAAGGTGGGGCTCTTCGTCGAAGAGGAGGCGGAAACGATCGCTAAAACGGCGCGAGATAGCGGCATCACCCTGGCGCAGATCCACTTCGACGTGGACGAAGCCTTTCTCGATGCGGTGGAGTTTCCCGTCTTGCCGGTGATACGAGCGAAGCGTCCCGAGGATCTAAAACGCTTCGCCGGGCGTTACCGGCTGGTGGATGCCTACTGCGAGGGCTACGGCGGCAGCGGCAAACGGCTGGCCTTGGAGTGGTTCGAGGGGCGGGACAACTCCCGGATCATCATCGCCGGAGGTTTGAGCTCTGAGAATGTCGAGGAGCTTTCGGGCTACGGTTTCTACGGCTGCGACGTCAGCAGCGGCACCGAAGCGGCCAAGGGGCGCAAGGACCCCAACAAAGTGCGGGAGTTCGTGCGTCGTGCAAAAAGTCTTTGAGGAGCTCACCGTCGCCTTTCGCCGAGCCGGGGGCGAGATCTCCTACGCAGCCTTCGACCGGATCGTCCGCAAGCATGCGACCCTGTTTGAGGACAGCGATACCATCTTTTTGCTGCTGCAGGCTTCGGGCTACCCCATCGAGGAGACGGTCACGGGCTATCGTCTGCGGACAATGTTTACCCCTTGGCAGCAAGAACGCTATTGTGTGATCGATATCGAGACCAACGGTGCCAAACCCGGGCGCTCCCAGGTCATCGAGATCGGGGCGGTGATGCTCAAGGAGGGGAAGATCGTCGATCGCCTGGAGAGCTTCGTCGCCTGCGCCTATCTGCCCGAGCATATCGTCAAACTCACGGGGATCGAGCCCTCCGACCTGGCCGAGGCCCCTAGCCGCAAAGAGGCTCTCACAGCCCTACGGAACTTCATGGGGGATGCGGTCTTTGTCGCCCACAACGCCGGCTTCGACCACTCCTTCCTCAACGCCTCTTTTCAACGCTTCGGCTTGGGGCCCATCGGCAATCCGGTGCTCTGCACCATCGACCTGGCCCGCCGGACCTTCGAGAGCGAGCGCTACGGCCTGGCCTATCTCAATGAATCCCTCGGCCTGGGAATGCAGGCGCACCACCGGGCCTACAACGACGCTCTGGCCACCTCCAAGGTGCTGCTAAAATCCTTCGAGACCCTTCCGGAAAACGTGCGGACTACCGACGAACTTTTGCAGTTTTCTAAGTCCTCCCGCAAGGAGCGAAAAGCCGCTCAAAAGGCCGTCTCCGGGAAACGTTAGTCCTCTGTGCTATGATTGTTGCATGGAAACGACGGAGATCGAACGCAAATTTCTTCTAAGACCCTGCTCGCTTAAAAAATTCCTCAAACGCCACGGATTATCATATCGCAAGGTAGTGATCGAGCAGTTCTATCTGCGTAGCGATGCCGAAGGATCGGAGCGCTACCGGCGTATCGGAGATCGATATATCCATACCGTCAAGTCGGGAGGGGGGATGGCCCGCACGGAGAGGGAGGAGGAGGTGGACCGAGAGACTTACCTCGCCATGAAGGAGCGGGCGGCTTCGGGCCTGATCGAGAAGGTCCGCTATCTTGTGCCGGTGGGGGAGCGAACTTTTGAGCTCGATGCCTTCCGTGGAGCCCTCAGGGGGCTCAATTTCCTGGAGGTGGAGTTCAAAACTCTTCAAGAGGCGCGTTCGTTTATTCTCCCAGAGCCCTTTGCACGGCTTCTGATCGCCGACGTCAGTGAAAATCCGGACTTTACCAACGGTGCACTCTCCAGGAAGATGCGGCTACCCGTGCTGAGCGAGTCGCTAAATCGGATCCTGGAGCGGATCGCGGCACAAAGGAATGATTTTCTCAAAGCCTCCGTGCTCGTGGAGTTCGGCCCCTTCGAACGACTCGATCACGCCGTGCGGGCGATTCTCTTTACCCTTGCGGAAACGATGGCGCTCAATCGCCGCGCGATCCTGGAGGGGGAGCGGGACCCGGAGCGGCTCCATCAGTTCCGGGTGGCCTTGAGGAAGCTCAGGGCTCTTTTCTCCCGATTTCCCGAGGCTTTTGACGAAAGATGGCTTGGGCGGCGCCTCGGATTTTTGCGTGAATTTGCGGAGGCTACCGGGCCGCTGCGGGATCTGGATGTGGCACTGGAGCGGATCGACGACTATCGTGGGATGCTCGACGAAGATGCCCGGGAGGAGCTGGAACGGCTCAGGGCGATGCTCGAAAGTCGCCGGCTCGAGGAGCGGGAGCGATTAAAGCGTTTTTTGGAGTGCCAATCGGTGCGCAGCGAGCTGGAGGCGCTGGCCCGCTACGGCCGGGGAGAAGAAGCGTCCGGTCCTACGGAGGCGGGGGAGGGGCCGGTGCTTCCGGCTTTGGCGCCCAAGCTGAAAACGCTCTATAAAACGATCCGTAGAGAAGGGGAAAAGCTCGGGCTCCACGCTTCGGACCGGGAGTATCACCGCCTGAGGATCCGCTTCAAAAAGTTTCGCTATCTCCTGGAGTTTTTCGCAAAGGTTTTGGACCAAGAGGCGACCGGTGAGCTGCTTGGGGCCTTGAAGCGGATTCAGACGCTCCTGGGAGATCATCAAGACTGCACGGTTCAGATCGCCTGGCTCGAAGCGCTGGAGAGAGATGCGGCCTTCGGCGGGGGGAAGAGCCGAAAGATGCTGCGCACTCTTCGAAAAGCCTTGAAGAAGAGAAGAGGAGAACTCCGAAGGGAGTTTCACCGGACTTTCGAAGAGATCAGAGGAGGCAAAGATCTGCTGCGCCGGGTCATTTGCCGGGACTGATCAGAGCATCGCTCCTTTGAGAATGTAGAAGATCAGGGCGGAAATCACCACTGCGGCGGAGAGGGTGATGATCCAGTTATGTCAGTACGTCCTAAAATTTTTCCCAAAATGTCTCCGATTTGTAACCGTTCTGTTTCCAAGGGCTCTTATACTTGCGCCGTAACGATTTTACACCAAAGGAACATTATGCTCAAAAAATTGATTCTGACCGCTACCACTGCCGCCGTGGCTCTGAGCTCTGCTCAGGCCTACGAAATTAACGGACGGGGAGCCTCTTTCCCCGCACCCGTCTACAAAGCTTGGGCCTCCGACTACTACAAGGCTACGGGAAACAAAGTCAACTACACCGCCTCCGGAAGCGGTGACGGGATCAAATCCATCGAGAAGCGCATCGTCGACTTCGCCGGAAGCGACAAGCCCCTCAAGCCCGAAACGCTGCGTAAGCACAAGCTCTACATGTTCCCCGCCATCGTCGGCTCCATCGTTCTGGCCTACAACCTCGACGGCGTCAAGGACAATCAGCTCAAACTGAGCGAAAAAGCCATCGCCGCCATCTTCAGCGGCAAAGCCAAGTACTGGGACGACGCCGTCATCGCCGAGAACAACAAAGATCTCAAACTCCCCCATGCTCCCATCAATGTCTGCGTCCGCGCCGACGGTTCGGGAACGACCTACAACTTTACCTACTATCTGAGCAAGATCGATCCCGCCGACTTCAAACCCAAGAAGAAGTTCAACTGGAAAGCCAACGTCATCGGCGGTAAAGGCAACCAGGGTGTCACGGCCAACATCAAGCAGAACAAAAACTCCATCGGCTACATCGAGTACTCTTATAAGCTCGAGTCCGGTCTTCCCGCCGCAACGGTAGAAAACCGCGAGCATAAGTTCGTCGCTCCGACCGTCAAGAGCTTCCAGGATGCGGCCAAGTATGCCAGCTGGGACAAGGCCAACGATTTCTATGCCGTCATCGCCTATCCCAAGGGTGCAACCTCCTATCCCATGGTTGCCGCTTCCTTTATCCTGCTGGACGAAGAGAAGAGCGATGCCAATAAGAAAGTCACTGCCTTCTACGACTGGGCCTTCAAAAACGGCGCCGACGCCGCTGCAAAACTGGGCTATGTCGCTCTGCCCGAGGCGACCGTCAAAGAGATCCGCGCTTACTGGGAGAGCAAGGGAATCACTCCTGCCAAGTAAGTTGAAATTCGGCGCAAAGCGCCGAATGCGTGCTACGTGTTACGAGAGAATTTTTTCATAACACGTAACTCTTAACACTCCCCTCTTTGTTTCCAAACTGTTTCCGTCCCCCGATACAATCCACCAAACTTTTCCGGAGCCTGCTATGTTCAACCGATTGTTCCGATACAGTTCTTATGCCTCGTCTTGGCTTGTGCTGATCCTCTTGGTCGGGATCTTCGCCAGTCTTTACTACTATGCCTCCGACGCTATTCATCAGTTCGGTTTTTGGCACTTCGTTACCGATCCCACCTGGGAGGTGGGCGAGGACGACGAGGGAGGAGTCTTCGGCGGGCTGATCCCGATCCTGGGGACGCTCTTATCCACGGCGATCGCTATGATCGTCGCCGTGCCTTTGGCCATGGGGATCGCCCTCTTCCTCACCGAGATCGCCCACGAGAAACTCATCGCCCCCGTGAGCGTCGCTATCGAGCTGCTGGCGGCAATCCCCAGCATCATCTACGGCATGTGGGCCCTCTTTTTTCTCGGGCCTATTCTGCAGCATCTCTTCGGCGGACAGAGTAACTCCCTGCTGACGGCGGGGCTGGTGCTGGCGATCATGATCATCCCTTTTATGGCGGCGATCACCCGGGATGCCATGAATACCACTCCTGCCGTCCTCAAGGAGTCGGCCTACGCCATGGGGGCAACCCGCTTCGAGGTGGTCAAGGATGTGATCTTCCCCTATGCCCGCCGGGGGATTATCGGCTCGGTGATCCTGGCCCTGGGACGGGCCTTGGGAGAGACGATGGCCGTCGCCTTCGTCATCGGCGGGGTCTTCCGGATGCCCGAGAGTTTGACCCAGCCGACCATTTCGATCCCGGTCCTTCTGGCCAACAATTTCGGCGAAGCGGCGGATCTGGAGCTTAGCGCTATGTTCTATTTGGCCTTGATCCTCTTTGCCATCAGCTTTGGGACCATCAGTATCGCCAAATTCTTTTTCCTGAGGAAAGAAGCATGAATCGAAGATTATTGATCAACAAAACGGTGATGGTCCTTGCCACGGGAGCGGCGCTGATCGGCTTGGCCGTACTTTTCTGGATCCTGGGGGTGCTGCTCTTCAAGGGGGTCTCCAGTATCGACTGGGCGGTGCTGACCCATGATTTGGTCAACAAGGGCTTGCGCAACGTGTTGATCGGTCAGTTTGTCCTGGCGGGAGTCGCTACCCTCATCGGCGTGCCCCTGGGGATGCTGGCGGGGATCTATCTGCGGGAGTACGGCGTCAATTCCCGCTTCGCCTCCCTGATTCGTAACCTAAGCGACGTGATGATGTCGGCCCCCTCCATCGTCATCGGAGTCTTCATCTACGGACTACTGGTGGTCCCCCACGGCAGCTATTTCGGATGGGCCGGCGCGGTGGCCCTGGGAATCATGATGATTCCCATCGTCGTCAGCACCACCGACTCGATGCTCTCCTTGGTGCCCCAGGAGCTGAGGGAAGCGGGGATCGCCCTGGGAGCCTCCAAGGCCCAGGTGATCACCACCATCGTGGTCAAAGCGGCCAAGGTGGGCCTCATCACCGGGATTCTGCTGGCCTTTGCCCGGATCGTCGGAGAGACGGCGCCGCTGCTCTTTACCTCGGCCAACAACGACTACTTCACCCTCAATATGAATCAGCAGTTCCCCTCCTTGACGGTCAGTATCTACCAGCTGGCGACCTTCCCCGACCAGCGGAGCATCGACCTCGCCTGGGCGGGATCGGTGATTTTGACCTTTTTGGTCCTTTTTATCAATATTACGACACGATACATATTTCGACAAAGGAAGATCAAATGACCCTGGCGATGGATACGAAGGATTTCTATTTCACCTATGCCGGAGCTCCCGCTCCGACCCTCAAGGGGATCAATATGCCGATCTACGCCAACAAGGTGACGGCACTTATCGGCCCCAGCGGCTGCGGCAAATCGACCCTCCTACGGGCCTGGAATCGGATCCACGACGTGTATCCCGGCAACAAGTATGAAGGGGAGGTGCTACTCTACGATGAGCAGGGCGGCAGTGAAAATATCTTGAACTATACCAAAGAGGATGAGCTGATCAAGTTGCGACAGCGGGTGGGGATGATCTTTCAAAAGCCGACTCCTTTTCCCATGAGCATCTACGACAACATCGCCTACGGTCTGCGTCTGGCGGGGATCAAAAACCGCTCCGAGCTCGACGAACGGGTGGAGAAGGCTCTCAAAGGCGCGGCGATCTGGAACGAGGTCAAGGACCGGCTCAAAGAGAGCGCCATGGGGCTCAGCGGCGGGCAACAGCAGCGGCTCTGCATCGCCCGGGCCGTGGCTCTCAAGCCCGAAGTGCTGCTTTTCGACGAGCCGACCTCGGCCCTGGACCCCATCTCCACGGGGGCTATCGAGGAGCTCATCAGCGAGCTGCGTAGCGAAGTGACCATCGCCATCGTCACCCACAATATGCAGCAGGCGAGCCGGATCAGCGACTACACGGCTTTTATGTATCTCGGGGATCTGATAGAATTTGACAAGACCGAAAAGATCTTCGTCAACCCCAAAGAGAAACTGACCGAAGATTACATTACGGGGAGGTTCGGATAATGTTGAGTAAATACCAAGAGGCTCTCGAGAAACTGATCGAAGAGGTTCACGCTTTTGGCAAATTGGACATAGAGGCTTTTGCGCTGGTCTTCGAGGCAGTAAAAAGCAACGACCTGGAGAAGGCGGAGGAGGCCCGCAGACTCCTCAAAGGCAATCACAAAGCCAATGCGACGATCGATATGAACGCCATTACGACCCTGGCCCTCTTCGCTCCAGAAGCGAGTGACCTGCGTCGGGTGGTGACGCTGATCAAAATCGCCAGCGAGCTCAGTCGTATCGGAGATTACATCAAGACCCATGCCAAAAACGTCCGTCAGCAGATCGTCGGAGAGGAGGGCGGCTTGCCGGTGGACGAGACTTGCATCGGCTTTCACCAAAGCACTCTGCGGGCCCTGGAGTTGGCGCTGGAGGCGATTGTCGAGGAGGATAGCGAATCTCTCGATCGAATTGCCCGTCAGATCAGCGTCGAAGAGAGCAAGTGCGACGATTTCGTCTCGATTCTGGAGAAGAATATGATCGGCGAAATCTGCTCCCGCCCCGAGCAGGCCGACGAGTTGGTGGGGCGGCTCCATGTCATGCGCAAGCTCGAACGCGTCAGCGACCGCTGCGTCAATATCGTCAAATTGGCCCGCTACGCCCTCGAGGGAGGCAAGCTGAAGCTCTAAGTACGGAAGGAGCCCTATGAAGGATACCCCGCTGATCTTGATCATCGAAGATGACGAAGATATCCTGGAGCTCGAAGAGTTTCACCTCTCCAATGCCGGGTTTGAAGTTCTGGGATTTCGCTCGACCCGGGGAGTGGAGCAGGCTCTCGAAGAGGAAGAGGTGGCGCTGCTGGTCGTGGATCGGAACCTTCCGGGAGCCGAAGGAAGCGAATTCGTCGCTCTGCTTCGCTCCAAGGGCTACGACCTGCCGGTGATCTTCGTCAGCGCCAAAGATCAGGATTTTCAGGTGGAGGAGGGCTTCGTCCGCGGCGGGGATGACTATCTGCGCAAACCCTTCAATATGAACGAGCTGGTTTTGCGGGTGCGGGCCCTGCTGCGACGTAGCGGCGCCGTGAGCGGGGAGCGGCTGAGCCACGGAGACCTGAGCCTCGATCCGGAGAGCCGACGATTACAGCGCAACGGGGAAGAGATCCATTTGAGCCGTCTTGAGTTTGATCTCCTGGCCTATCTGATGCGTCGGCCCGGCCGAGTCGTCAGCCGCGAAGAACTTCTCGACGAAGTATGGGGCGACGAGGAGGAGCGGGGCCCTAAAAGCGTCAACGTGGCGATCAACCGGCTCAAGAAGAAGATCGACCGGGAAGGAGAGGCCTCCCATATCGAATCGGTCCGGGGGATCGGGTATCGCCTATGCTGAGGCTCCATCAGCTCTTTTTCCGCCAGACGGCGCTGCTTTTTCTGTTGATTTTCCTCATCGGTGCCGTTTTGGGTTATGTACTCCTGAAGCAGATGGAGATCGAAACTCACGAGAGGATGCTGCGTCATACTCTGCTGGTTCTCGAGAAAGATCTGCAGACCCTTCCTCCCCGGGAATTTGCGGATCGCATCCGTACCTTGCGCCGCAAGACGGGGATCCGTACGACGGTGATCGCGGCCGACGGGCATGTCATGATGGAGAGCGACCGGGATCCGAAGGGGATGGAGAACCACGCCGGCCGTCCCGAGGTGCGTCAGGCCCGGGCCGAGGGCTGGGGGAGTTCGGTGCGCCATTCTCATACCCTGGGGGTCGACCTGCTTTACGTAGCCCATCGGACCGACGGCAGGACCCTCCGGCTCGCCTACGCTCTCTCTGCGATCAAGAGTCAACTTTTGGCTCTTTGGTTCAAAGCGCTGCTTTTTCTGGGCGGGGTGATGGGAGTGCTCTTCTGGCTCAGCCATCGGCTTCACCGCAGTATAGACCGGGACGTGGCGACGATTCGGAGTGCGTTGGATCGACTCCTGCAAAAAGAGTTCGATCAGGTCTCGGGAGATGCACGGTGTTGTCTCGAATTTCAGGAGATCTCCCGATTGATCCGTAAAGTGGCCAAGAAGCTGGCCAAACGGGAGCGGCAGAAGGCCAAATATACCCGTAAGCTCAAAGAGGTCACCCAGCGCCAGAGCGATATCATCTCGGCTATCAGTCACGAGTTCAAAAATCCCGTCGCTGCCATCATGGGCTATGCCCAGAGTCTCCGGGAGGCCCGGGGGATGGATCCCCGGCTTGAAGCGCGTTTTCTGGAGAAAATCCATCTTAACGCCGAAAAGATCTCCCATATGATTGACCGCCTGGCCCTGGCGATCAAGCTGGAAAATCGGAGTTTTCAGCCCAGAAAGAGTCGTTTTGCCTTGCCACCTCTGGCTGAAAGCGTGCGGGAGATGCTTCTGCAGAAGTATCCCGGCCGGACGATTCGATTGGAGTGCTCCGATCGGGAACTCTGGGCCGATAGGGACATGATCGAGCACGTCCTGATCAATCTGACGGAGAACGCGTTGAAATATTCGGAGGAGGAGGTGATCCTTCGCTGCCGAGACGACCGCCTCGAGGTGATCGACGAAGGAATGGGTATCGAGGCGAAGGAGATCGAGAAGATTACCCGTCGTTTCTACCGGGTGGATCGCCTCAGCTGGAACAACTCCATCGGCGTCGGACTCTATATCGTCAAATATATCTTGGAGCTCCACGGCAGCGAACTGGAGATCGAAAGCGTTCCCGGTCAGGGCTCTGTCTTTGCCTTCTCTTTGAAGCCGATGGCACAAGGAAAAGTGACCGAGTGACGGAGGAGCTGTGATAAAATAGCGGCACGATTAATTCTTACATAATTAAAAGGCCTGTTATGACTTTTGCTATCCTCTTCGGCGGCTCCAGTTTCGAGCATGAGATCAGTATCGTCAGTGCTATTACCCTTAAAAAAGTGCTCAAAAAAAACTCTTTGCTCTTTATCTTCCTGGATCAAGAACGGGAGTTCTATCTCATCGACTCTCAGAAGATGAAATCCGACACCTTTAGTTCGGGAGCTTATAAAAAAGAGAAGAAGCTGAGCTTGGGAAAGGATGGCTTTAGCATCGGAGGCTTTTTAGGGAGTAAAGCCTTGAGCTTTGACGTCTTGCTCAATCTGATTCACGGTCGCGACGGAGAAGACGGCAAGATCGCTGCGTTGATGGAGTTTTACGGAGTTTCTTTCATCGGTCCACGTCTCGAAGCTTCGGTCCTGAGTTACAGCAAGCGGCATACCAAAATGCTCGCCCGGGAGCTAGGGATCGGAGTCATGGAGTATCGGGTCCTTTACCGGGGCGGCTCCCGTGAACACGATCTGGACTATCCTTTGATCGTCAAACCCGATCATCTGGGCAGCTCCATCGGCGTCAGCGTCGTGCGTAGCGCCGCGGAGCTCGACTACGCCCTGGATGTGGCTTTCGAGCTGGATGATACCGTGCTGCTTGAGCCCTTTGTCGAAGGGATTTGCGAGTATAACCTGGCCGGCTGCAAAACTTCCCTCTGGGAGCTCTCTCTCGTGGAAGAACCCCAGAAGGAGGAGTTGCTGGACTTCGACAAAAAATACCGGGATTTTTCCCGGGATGAGCGGGTGAGGGAGGCCGTGATCGACGCCGGGCTCAAAGAGCGGCTTGAGGAGGCTTTCAAGAAGATCTATGATCCTCTTTTTGCCGGCAGTTTGATCCGTTGCGACTTCTTTGTCGTCGAGGGGGGCGAAGTCTATCTCAACGAAATTAATCCGATTCCCGGCTCCATGGCCCATTACCTCTTCGAGGATTTCGAAGGAATGTTGGAGCGGCTTGCTTCCCATCTGCCTTGGGAAAAGAGTATCGAGATCGACTACCGGTATATCCACTCGATCCAATCGGCCAAAGGCAAGGCCTGAAACGGCTTTTCTCGTCATAAACTTAAAAGATTCTTTAAAAAATATATTAATAAAATACACCATTTAAAATCCGTTTATTTAAGTTTTTTTATAGCTTCACTCTCCTATAATATGCCGTTACCGTTACATCGTCGTAACAAAATCTAATTTAGGAGGCTTGTATGCAGTCTAGCGCAGCGCTGGAGTATGACTACTCCGTTGCCAAACTCTACATGTGGACTATGGTCATTTTCGGCATCGTCGGAATGTCCATCGGTGTTCTGATCGCCAGCCAATTGGCGTTTCCGGAGCTCAACTATCTTTTCGGTGAATACGGGACCTTTTCCCGCCTTCGGCCTCTTCACACCAACGTGGTGATCTACGGCTTCACCGTCAGCGGGATCATGATGTCCTTCTACTACTCGGCTCCCCGAGTCCTGAAGGTCTCTCTCGGCGAGCTTCCCTTCTTCAAATTTCTGGCGAAGTTCGGATTTGTCATCTATCTGATCGCCGCTACCTTTATGGTCATTAGTGAGCTGATGGGGATCACCGCCAGCAAAGAGTATGCCCAGATGGAGTGGCCTCTGGATGTCGCCATCGTCGTCTACTGGGTGATCTGGGGTGTGGTCATGTTCGGCCTCATCGGCGCGCGTCGTGAGAAA
>Ga0256841_1001455_pt1 | contig 20470 bp, 19 predicted proteins | sample 356308metaG_FD_185971 | JGI IMG/M metagenome (GOLD analysis project Ga0256841, IMG submission 185971) | Hydrothermal vent microbial communities from Mid Atlantic Ridge, Atlantic Ocean - 356-308 | ecosystem: Environmental > Aquatic > Marine > Hydrothermal vents | place: Atlantic Ocean: Mid... | reverse complement strand
ATTGTAAAATATCCGCAAGAGTTGAAAATTCACATTGGAGATAGTATTACAGATATTTCTGCTGTAAAAGTAGCAAACATAATTTTTGCCAGAGGAGATTTAAAAAATCGTCTTGATAAATTAGGTATAAGGTACATTCCATTTGAAAATTTCTTTGATATAAAAAATCAAATTTTAAAAATGATAGTAGTGGTTTAATTTAAAATTGTAAATTTTGTATACAAAGTTTCAATAATAGAAAATCGTTTTAATTTCAAACACTTATATTGAGGCAGTCTATGCTAACTTGTTTATAATAAGGAATGTAAAGAATTTTTATGTTATATAATTTTTATAAATTTAAGCGCTAAATTGAATATGTGTTAAATTAACGTGAATATGTTAAAAATTTTCAAATTGAAAAAGAATTTAGGACTATTTAGAATTAAATTTTAAATAAATACTAACTATATAAGTTTTAAGGAGGTATCCTTATGGGAGAGAACAGTATTTTGAGGTGGATTTTATTCTTCTTCCTCCCGGCAGTATTTATCTATGGATTGATGCATGTGTACTCATCTAAACCTGCACAGGCAAAAAAATCTCAAGACCTTACAGCTATGGAGGAAGCAGGTAGAAAGGTTTATAACAAGTTTTGTGTAGGATGTCATGGTCCTAATGGAGATGGTAATAGTCTTGCAGCACCATTCTTCAAAGATAAACCACCAAACTTTAGAACAGCTATATTTAGATGGAAATCTACACCAGAAGGAACATTACCTACTGATGAAGATTTAATGCATATACTAAACTGGGGAATTCCTCAAACTCCAATGCCTTCATTTGCACTTGTTCCTGAAACTCAAAAAAGAGCTGTTATAGCTTATATAAAAACATTTTCTGACAGATGGAAAAAGGAAAAACCTGGAGAGTCTGTTTACAAAAATATAAAAGGTGTTCCTGATTTCTTTGGAACAAAAGAATCTATAGAAAAAGGAAAACAGCTATATGCAACAAACTGTGCTGCATGTCATGGACAGGAAGGTAGAGGGGATGGACCTGTAGCAGCTACGTTGCCAGTTCCTCCTACAGATTTAACCTACCCAGTTAGAGCTGCAGGACCAAAACCTGAAGATACTTTTAGAGTTTTAACAGTAGGTCTTGAAGGTTCACCAATGCCAGCTTTCAATTATCTTTCTGAAGAAGACAGATGGCATTTAGTATCTTATATTGCCTACTTAATGAATAAAGGTAAATAATAAGGAGGGATAAAAAATGGCTAACAATCAACAGCTTACTAACCTTGTTAATTACGGGTTAGTAAAAGCCCATATTGCAATGGGATTACTGTTTTTCATTATTGTTGCATTGATGGGATTTTTGTATTCGCTGCAACTTGACGGAATATATCCATTCCCAGGAATTGAGTTTTTATCTCCTGGAAGAGTTAGAATGATACACACTGCAGGTGCAGCTTATGGATTTTTAGTTAACCTGTTTACAGGACTTTTATACTGGGCTGTTCCTAGGTTTACAGGTTATAGAGTTTTAAGCGATGCTCTTGGATGGTTTATGTTTATAGCTCTACAGGCTGCAGTATTGATTACTGTAGTAGGTATATTATTCTTAGGTCAGGCTGATAATGTTGAATGGGGAGAAACACCTTGGTGGATTGACCCAATAATTGTATTCTGGTTATTACTACATCTTATTCAGTTTGGTGCTCCACTATTTAAAGCATCACAAAGAGGACCTTTATACGTTTCTGGATGGTACATTTCTGCAATGCTTGTATGGACACCACTTGTAGTATTTATGGGTAATCTAATTCCAAGGTTCTGGTCTGCTGGAACAGGTGCAGGAGCGGTACAGTCTACATTTATTCATGACCTTGTTGGTTTATATGTTACGCCTGTAGCATGGGGATTAATGTACTACTTTGTTCCTGTAATACTTAAGAAACCTATGTGGTCTCATGGATTATCTCTCCTTGGTTTCTGGGGACTTGCATTTTTCTATCCAATGAATGGTGTTCACCACTTCTTATGGTCTCCAATTCCTATGTTTGCTCAATATTCAGCTGTTTTTGCTACAGTTGCTATTGAGTTTGCGGTAACATCAGTTCTCATAAACTTTATGATGACAATTAGAGGTTCTGCAGAACAGTTAAAATATAACGTTCCTCTAAGATACATGTATACTGGAGCAATATTCTACTGGATTACATGTTTCCAGTGTGCTTTCCACGTTACTTTAACATTCCAAAAAGTAATCCACTTTACAGACTGGGTAACAGGACATGCACATCTTATAATGTTTGGTACTTTCGGATTATGGGTTCTTGGTATGGCAGAATATGTATGGCCAAAACTCTTTGGTAAAGAAACTATGTACTCCAAAGGAATGTCTGAAGGAGCATATTGGTTATTAGCAATAGGTGTTTTTGCTATGTTCTTTGACTTAACTGCTGCTGGACTTGTTCAGGGATTTGACTGGATTGGATTAAATCCATGGATAGATTCTGTAAACTTCTCAAAACCATTCTGGTACTTTAGAAGTATCACAGGTATTATGATGATAACTGGACTACTTATGTACGCAATTAATTTCTATAAGACAGCTACAACTGCTAAAGGATTAACTGCTGAACTCAAGTCTGAGTCAGCTTAAGGAGGGATTGAAAAATGGGTAAAATGGAAAGATTTTCATTTGTTGCACTTGTAGCTGGGATTATATTCTTCCTATTTGCCGACTTTGTTTCATGGGCTCTTCCTATGTTTGTTTTAAAAGATATTCCTATGAAAAAAGTAGAAGACCTTGCTGCTGAAGCAAAAGCTAAAAATACATCAGCATGGTCTGATTTTCTTAGACTTGCAAAAATATATTTCCCTGAACAATTCAAAAAGTATTATGGAGAACCTAATGAACAGACTTTTGCTGAAGCACTAAAAATCGGACATCACTGGTATGTAGCAGAAGGTTGTTGGAACTGTCATTCACAGGTTATAAGACCAGTTTCTAATGAAACTCTTAGATTTGGAATTCCTGGTGTATCCAACACTGTATCTTACCCTTCTGAATATCAAAATGAACTGCAAGCTCCGGTATTATGGGGAACAAAAAGAATTGGACCTGACCTTATAAGGGAAGCTGCAGTTCACGATATTGGATGGCAGGTAGCACATCTTTATAACCCTGAGTCTACTTCTCCAGGTACAAATATGCCTGGTTATCCATGGTTCTTTGAAAAAGATGAAAAAGGAAATATTGTTCCTAATAAACGTGGTTTAGGATTGCTTGTATACCTTATGTGGTTAGGTTCTTGGGAAGTAAAACCTCCTAAAGAATGGGCATTAAAAGAATAAAAGTTTGGGGCTTTTTGCCCCTTTTATCCAGGAGGATAACCGATGAGAATCAGTAAAAATCTCGTTGCACTACTTACACTTTTTATCTTTATATTTGTTGTAGGAACTGTTATAGCAGTAAGGACTGTTGCGTATCTTGAAGCTGGTTTTGAGCTTAAGGGATTTTTAGTTGAAGTAATAACATACGTTATTGCATTAACAGGGTGGTTCTTCTTATTTATTTATTCATATTTAAAGGGTGATTTTAAGGACATAGAAGCTCCTAAATACGATATTTTGGAGCTTGAGGAAAAAATTCAAGAAGCAGAAAAAGGAGGGAAAAAATAATGGCTGTAGAAAATCCAAAAGCAGTAGATAAGATTACTTATGTTACAGACGCAGTTCCAACTTGGTGGATGTTATTCTGGATTGGTTATATTATATTTGCTGTGTCTTATATTGTTTTAGAATGGATTCCTGATTTCGTTGGATGGATGTCTATTTTAGGACAGGGGCCAGAAGCAGCTGACCATTATATCTGGCAAAGAGAGTTAATGAGAGAATAACCTATTACCTATTCATAGAAGGGGGATTTCCCCCTTTTTCCTTTATTTTTTCCTTGATATAAGCCAGTAAACAATTCCAAGAGATAAAACAATAGCACTGTAAGATAATAATTCTGGGATTTTACTTGCAGAAAGAGAAGCTATAAGGATTTTTCTTATCATTGCAGCAAGAGCTAATCCAATAAAAGCACCTAATGCAAAACCTCCACCTTTTAGATGTTTTATTTCTTCTGTCATAAGTTCACTAACAGCCCAAAGGATAAGTAAACTACCTAAAACTTTAATTATTCCTTTTTCAAAGGAAACTTTCTGGAATATTAATTCATATATATCGTACATAAAAAGACCTATAACAAAAAATGACACTATTATCAAAGCAATAACTAATGTAAAATCTAATATATCTGCAAATTTCCTTGCTATATTGATTAAACGCTTTTCAACAATAGAAAAAACTCTATACTTGCTTAGTTCTTCTTCTCTGTATGCACTTGTAAGTACATCTAAATTAATATCTAATAGTTTGCCTAAGGATTCTACAAGTTGATTTCTTTCTTCAGATAAACCGTATTCTTGATTTATCTTTTTTATAAAAAATCTTCTTATAAAGTTAAAGCTTGCATTAACATAGTGAGGAGGTAAACCTATATCTACATGTTTTTCTCCAATCCTGTATAATCTTTGAAAGTATTTTTTATCATATTTTCCTGATAGAAGGTCTTTAAACCATTCTCTTAGTTTTTCTTCATGTCTTTTTTTTCTTTCTTTTGGAAGATATTTAGAAGTTTCTGGAAGATGAAATATAAATTTATAAAATTTTTCTATAAATTCATCTTCATATTTTAAAAGATTTTCTCTCATTTTTATTATGTTTCTTATGTCTTTATCTGTAAATTGGTAGTCTTTTTTTATCTGCTCGAAGTTTATCATTTATTTCTCCTTAATTATCATATAAAAGTAAGTTGCATATTTTTTTGTGTTTTTGTTTAAGCATTTAATACCTATTCTATTTTTCCACCTTTTTAAAAAAGGAATATCACTATTTGATAATAATATGTTTTTATGCTTTTGTAAATTAAGCCATCCTATCTCAGATATGTATAGTTTACAGTTTTTATATTTATCTGGATTTTTTAAAATAGCTTTAAATTTACCTGGTGGATTTTTTTCTAAAAAACCTATTTTGGGATTTATAGGTTCTACATCTAAAGGTTCTACATTTAATATATTTTTAAAATGCTTTATTGAAGCCCAACTTCCTACTATTGGTTGACGGGGAATTAAGTATTTATTTGTATTTATGCTAACGTTAAATGGGTCTTGAGTAAAGGCCGCTTTATATCCTAATTCTTTTATAACTTTTACAAATATTTCATTGTATTCTCCATATGGATAGGCATAAAACTTTGGTTTATATCCTATTAATTTTTTAAATCTACATTCTGCTCTTTTTGTGTCTTTAATTAACATATCTTCATATTCTTTTTTTGTTAATTTTTGAGGAAGCTTTGCTAATCTTTTATGAGTATATGAATGATTTCCAAATTCCACTTTTTTATATTCTTTTAGTATTTTTATTTGTTCTTTTGTAAGAAAATCTGGGTATCTCCCTACAGCTTCCATATATAAAAAAATGGTAAAAGGAAAATTATACTTTTTCAAAATATTAAAAGCTTTCATTGTTGATTTATATCCATCATCAATAGTTATTACAACAGTTTTAGGTGGGATATTTTTATTTTTGATATAAGTGTAAAGTTTTGATAAAGATACAACGTTATACTTGTTTTCTTTTAAATATTTCATTTGATTTTCAAAGGTTTTTAAATCTATAGATGTTGATGGAGATTTAGGTTCATCAAATTTATGATATATAAGAACTACCGCATAATCAGCTTTTGTTGTCTTAAATGATATTAAGTTAATAAATATAATCAGGATTAAGCTTGCAGTTATCATATTTCTCAAGATTGTTCTCCATTATTATAGTTTTAACTCTTTTTACATATTTTTTCCTAAGTGTTGAATATTTTTCAAGATAGTTAGAAAGTATTAAAGGGTCTGAATATTTTAATCTTACAAGTCTCAGTCTTTCATAAGCCCAGCTTACGTTTAGACTATATATATAATCTTCTACTGAAGATAAAATATCAGGATATTTTTTTAGATAAACTTTATTGTTTTTTGCTTTTATTTTGTTTTTTCTATTTTTTTTGAAAGTCCACATACCATACACATTGTTTGCCTCTACGAAAAATCTTGAGCTTCCCCATCCACTTTCTATAGCGGCTTGAGCTATTGCAATACTTACTGGTACTGTATTTAATCTTTTTAGTAATTCTTCTATAGAATCTGTCTTGTACTCTTTAAGCATTTGAGATAAAAATCTTTCTTCAGAGTAAGTTAATTTCTCTCCTTTTTCTAATTTTTTTCTTATAGTAATTATTCTTTTTCTTTTTGTTTTTATTTTAAAATTGGCAATTAATATTGATGGAAGTACTATATCTATAAATTTTGTCTTTTTTATTTTTACTGGAAGGTTGTTTAAAGAAGGAACTTTTTTATAAACTATAGGTAAAACACTTTCACACTCTATTTTAACAATATCTTCTACTTTATTTGCTTCTTTATATATTATAATTATGTTTTCTAATCCAGCTTCTGGATAGTAAGGTTCTGTATGTTCTTCTGTAAAAAGCTTTGGAAATATAATTATCATTATTAAAATTGAAGAAAATAGAAGTAGAAAAATTACTATATATACTTCTTTTTTGGGCTTTATTTTCATTTAGATAAAAAGGGAGGAAAAGACTCCCTTTAGTTTGACTGATTATTTTGGTTTTGGTCAAGGTAGTTTGGTCCTAACTGAGGAATGTTTCCATCCCACAGTTTTGCTCTAACTCTGAGGTCTTCTTCATCTAATGGCCATAGTGTTTGGTCTTCTCTCCATCTTGATTTTTCATCAAATTTTTCTTTTCCTCTTCTTGCTATAAAGTCATCTGCTATTTCTGATAACATTTCTTTATTTAAAACCCAGTTTCTTCTTGTATATGCTGATAAGTCATAAACATCTGTATGAATGATACAGTCTGTAGGGCATGCCTGTGTACAAAGACCGCAGAACATACATTTTGATAAATCCATATCAAAGACATCAAGAACTTTTAATCCATGATGTGGATGGTCTTCTGGTACGTCTAATTTTTTTGCTTTTATAGTAAATAGTTCAGGAACTGGACATGCAGCCTGACAGAATTTACATGCTATACATCTTGTTTCTCCCATTTCTGGTGGTTTTATTTTTAGTTTTTTCACCCAGGACATAAAATCATCTGATTCTGTCCCATCAACATTCCTTAGTCCATGAACTCCTCTAAATCTTATAGTTGGTTCTAAAACTTCGTACGGGAAGGTTACAGTTATTGTTCTTTTAAATAGATGTTTTATTGTTGTGCTTAACCCTTTCATAAAGTCTAAGAAAAATATTTTTTCTACTAATGTTTGTGGTTTTGCACCTACTTTTTTTATACCCATCTTTGTCCTCCTTATCTGTCAGTTTCTCCAACTACTGGGTCTAATGTTGATAATAAAGTAATTGCATCTGCTATAGGTCTTCCTACTATTGCTTTTGTAAATACCTGTAAGTTATAAAAAGCTCCAGACCTTATTCTAACTCTGTAGGGCTTTATACCTGCTTTTTTGTTATATATGTAAAAACCTAGTTCTCCCCTTGGGTTATCTGTAGAAGCATAAACCTCTCCTTGAGGTAGTTTCATACCTCTACCATCTATGGATATTTTTAGTTTCTTAGGATCTTCTGGTTCAAAGAAATAAGGGTCATTTTTAGAGAATTTTCTAAGTCTTTCTATACATTGTTGTATTATTCTTACACTCTGTCTCATTTCTTCCATTCTAACTAAATATCTATCATAAGAATCTCCAGTATCTCCTATAGGTATATCAAAGTCTACCTCGCCATACATATCATATTTATCGATTTTTCTAAGGTCGTATGGAACACCAGAAGCTCTTGCAACAGCTCCAGTTAAGCCGTAATCATAAACATCTTCTTCTGTAATGATGCAAACATCCTTATTCCTGCTTACCCAGATTCTGTTTCTCGTTAAAAGCCTTTCATAATCATTTATTCTTTCTGGAAGGTCTTTGATAAAAGCTTCAATAGCATCTAAAGCTCCATAAGGTAAATCAGCAAAAACACCTCCAATTCTAAAGTAGTTTATAGTAAATCTTGCTCCTGTTATTCCTTCAAAAATATCCATTATTTTCTCTCTTTCTCTGAATGTGTATAAAAACATTGTTAAAGCACCAAGGTCAAGAGCATATGTACCAAGCCATAGCAGGTGAGAATTTATTCGTGAAAGCTCAGCCATCATTGTTCTAATCCATTTAGCTTTTTCTGGAACCTTTTCGTGAATGCCCATAAGCTTCTCTGCTGCTACTACATAAGCATGATTTTCATTAATAGCTGCTATATAGTCCATTCTGTCTGTATATGGTATAAACTGTTGATAACCTATATTCTCGGCTATTTTTTCTACACCTCTATGAAGCTGACCGATGATAATATCACATTTTTGTACATATTCACCATCAAGGTCAAATAAAAACCATATTGTTCCGTGAGTACCAGGATGAAGAGGTCCCCAGTTAAGTACTATTTGCGAGCTTTTTTTAGGCATTCTGGCTTTTTGGGTTATTTCTAAATCTTCAAGAGTAGGTATTGCTGTATGCATTCTTGAGTAGTTAAATAAACCTTCTAACTGGTCTCCTCTTTCGGCTTCATTTAAAGATGGAAGTTCAACTTCTTCATAACCTTTTAATGGAAAATCTTTTCTTAATGGGTGATATGGATAAGTTTCCCACATAAACATCCTTACTAAATTTTCATGTCCTTCGAACTTTATACCAAACATATCATAAGCTTCTCTTTCTGCCCATTTTGCTCCAGGCCATATCTGTGTTAATGTAGGTAGTTCCTCATTAGTTGCCCATGTCTTTACAATAATTCTTTCTTTGTATTCTGGTGAAAATAGTATTATAACTCCTTGAAATCTTGGGTTTGATTTTACGTCGTGGTCTATTATTGTAAGGTCTATAAACATTTTAAATTGATATTCTGGGTCTTCTTTTAAAAATTTCAGGAAGGAAATTAAGTTTTCTTTTGGAACTTCTACAGTAGTATATCCATTATTTTCATTTACTGTGATATTTTCAAACTTTTGTTTAAGTTTTTCAGCTTTTTCTAAGCTTATCCACGACATTAATTCACTCTCCAAAAAATTTTTTCAAACACTGTTATAAAATTTTAATCCTTTGAATAGATTTTAGCAAGAAGTTAACTTGCTAGTTTGTGATTTTTTTCAAACTGTTTTATTTGATGGTAAGGCATAGGTTTTGCTAGATAAAATCCTTGCCCATATTTAATTCCTATTTCTTTTACTTTTATGAGTATATCTCTGGTTGCTATAAATTCAGCTATTGTTATTACTCCTATATTAGTGGCAAAATCGTGGATTGTTTTTACTGTCTGATATGTAAGTTCATCTTTTGTTATATTTTTTATGAGAGAAGCATCTATCTTTAGATAATCTACTTTCAGATTTATAAGATGTGTGAAGTTTGAATATCCTGTGCCAAAGTCATCTATAGCTATTTTATATCCTGCCTGTTTTAATTCCTGAATGATTTCCCTAAATAAGTTATAGTTTGTTATTTCTTCTGTTTCTAAGATTTCAAGTATTACTCTTGATACTATGTCTTTATTTTCTTTAGCTTTGTTTATAAGGAAATCTATTATAGATTGATTAACTATGTCTTCTGCTGATAGATTTACTGCAATTTTTATATCAGAATTACTCTTTAGTATACTAAAGTTTTTCTCCAACACTTTTTGGGTTAATTGAGAGTATAGTAATGTACCTTTTATTTCAAATAGAAACTGTGATGGATATATAAGCTTACCTTTTTTGTCTACTAATCTTACAAGAGCTTCATAATGGAGTACTTCTCCAGTTTCTAAATTTAGTATTGGTTGATATTCACATAGGATTCTACTTTCTTCCAGTGCATCTTTAATATCATTTATAGAATATAAACCTGTTCCTATTTCTTCTGAGTACTTTATGAGCCTATTTTTTCCTTCTTTTTTTGCTTTATATAGTGCTATGTCTGCTGATTTTATTGCCTGTTCTAAAGACCTTGCTTTTTCAGCATCTTCATAAAGCCCTATTGATACTGTAACTTTTAGCTTATCTGTGTTTCCTATATTTATAGGGTGGTTTGCTATCTGTTTTCTTAATTTTTCAAGAAGTTTTATAGGGTCTGCTATATCTTTTTTTATAAATAGTAAAAACTCTTCTCCTCCATATCTAATTATTATATGTTCTTTATCTTTTAGTATTTCTTTTAGTCTGTGTGCTATTGTTTTTAGTATTATGTCTCCAACATCATGCCCATAGGTATCATTTATTGTTTTGAAATTGTCTAAATCTATAAGTGCAATAGCATAAGATGATAAATCTATATATGGACTTATGTCGTTAAGATAGTTTCTATTGTATACTCCTGTAAGAGGGTCTATAAATGTTCTTTTTCTAAGTATTGAGTATTTATATAACTGGAACATTACAAATCCTAACAATCCAAGAGTTATAACTATAAATACAAATAGGAAAACTCTTAAACTATCTATAAGAGCATTAATCTGTTTTAATTTTGATACTGAGAAATCTACAGCAAGTATAGCTCTAACTTCATTATTTTGTATAATAGGTGATAAATAAGTAATCCATAAGCTTTTTAACTTTGATTGTTTTATAAGAACATCTGTTTTTGTAGTGAATATTTCATACCATTGGGGATTAAAAACATCAAATTTCTGATTTGGTCTTGCTTTTTCTTCCTTTGAACCATCAGCTAAAAATCTGAATTTACCATCTTTGTCTTTAAAGATTATATATACGTACTTTATATTTTTAGTCACTAAAAGTGATAGTATGTCTTCTATCTCTTTTCTTAGATTTTCATTTTTTAAAAGAGATTGTACTATATCCATGTTTTTCGTTTTTTTAATTACTATGCTTTTTGTATTGTTTGCTATTGTTGTTATTTCATCAATTACCAGTTTACTTAGTTCTTCTTCTAATTTTTTCTTAAAAGAAGGAGCTGCTATATATAGACTTATAAGCACAGATACTGTTACTATAAGCGATATTACCAGTATATAAGGTTTATTAAATAAGTTGCTATTTCTATTTACCATATCTGCTCTTCTATGTATTTTGAATAGCTTTTAGGTAATTTAATTTGAAATTGTTTAAGTCTAAAACTTACAAATACAAGGTTTGGTCTTCCTTTGTACCAGAATAAAGCTCCTATAAAGTTTTTATTTTCTTTTAAAAGAGAGTATCTTAGAGCTATCCCTGGAATTTTCTTTTTACAGGAAGAAAATATTATATCTTTTTCCTCTTTAGCTATTATTATATCTGCTTTATTACAATCATCTACAACTATAAGCTTTTTAGCATACTTTTTTATATAGTTTTTGTCATAACCAATGACAAAGACTTTTGCAGGTTTTTTCTTTGTGATATCTACAGATATTTTTTCTAAGATTTTAACTTCTATAATTATTTCTTGCTTTGAGCGTAGAGTTTCAGCTTTTATATGTAAGTTAAATATGCTACATAAAAACAAAAAAATTATAGCTATATATTTGTTCATTTTTTAAAAACTGCTCACCAGCGATATATATATATTTCTATCTAAAGAAGGATATTTTTTTATCTGGGATAAACCTACTATATATGGTATTTCCAGTGATTTGTTTAGAAGATTTTCACCTCTTATTCCTAAGGATAATTTTTCGTTTATTCTGTATTTTACTGCAACAGTAAGGTCTATCCCATCATCTATATCCAAATCCCAAAATCTATATCCTTCTCTATAAATTATACCAAGGTATGTATCGATTTTTCCAAATCTTTCAAATATATGAAATCCTGCTCCTTCTTTTGAAGAAAATGGTAATAAATCTTTATTCGGATCTATTTTAAATATATCAAGTAATATTTTTCCTGTTTTACTTATTTTTAGTTTGGAGTATATAGAATAAAAGGTAAAACTTAAATCTTCATTAAGGTTTTGGAATTTAAGAGCAACAGGGTCGAAATATATTCCGTTTGTTATAAACATCTTACCAACAGCTAAGATTATATCGCCTTTTTTGTATTTCTTTTCCAGTTCAAAGGTTATAAGTTTATTTTTTTGAATTTTTATTTCAGGATTACTTGCTACTTCTATAAAGGCTGTAGGTACAAAGAAACTTCCTCCAAATATTTTGTAATATATATTTCTGGGAAGTTTATGAACGAGTTCTGCTTTAATCATAAATCCCTTTATATCGTCATAAGGTTCTTTTCTTTGATAGCTATCATATCTAATACCTGCAACAAAGAATATTTTGTTATTTATTTTCGACTCTCCTTGTGCAAGTAAAGATATATAATCTTCTTCTGCTCTTCCTTTTAAGAAAAAGGGAGTAAGGTCTATAAGGTTTCCTTCTTTTGTGAATTTGTAGCCTCTTTTTTTGTATATTCCAGAAATAAATAGTTTATTGTTTTTAAAGCTGTACTCTTTTTGAATAAAAACGTTAGATGAGTATTCTTTTGATATAACTTTTGCATCTTTAAATATAAATCCTGGTTGAGGTATACAGCTTAAAACTCCCGTATTGTCTCTTTCATGGGTATCAAATTTTATATCATCAAAAGAAAATGTTAATTTTAATGATTTATCATCTAATAAGTAGCTATTGATTGATATGTATTTGTGAAAACTCTTTACTTTACCATAATCAAGACTGTTATCTAAAGCAGAACCTATAAAAGCATCATAGTTTTTATTCATATAACCTGATTCTAAATTTATGCTTTTATAATTAAGCTGAAAGTAAGCGTATCTTATATTGGAATCTCTTGATAGATTTCCATAATCTTTTCTATCAAATTCTGAAAGATTAAACATAAACATATACGAAAGGTTGTTTTTTATTTCTCTAGCATCGTATATGCTAAATCCATATCCTTTCTTAAAATCTTTTGATATTCTGGTATAAACTACGTTTTCTTTAGTTGGGTCTTTTGTATAAAGCTTTATGAGAACGCTTGCATATTCATTTCCAAATTTTATTGCTGATTCACCAAGATATATTTCTATATGGTCTATGTTGTCTAAAGGAATATTATCCCATATACTAAATGGAGTTCTTGTTGATACGGTGCTTACTTCGTGGTCGTTTATGAAAAGTCTTATTGTTGTTGCGTTTTCAAAAAATAGTAGAGAATAATTAAATAGATATCTTCCATATCTATCTGTATAAACATGATAGAATTTGATAGTTTTTAGGACATCTTTTAGAGTGTAAGCCTGCATTCTTTCAAGGTCTTCTTTTGAGAATAAGATTACATGGCCTTCTCCTTCCTGAACAGTTTTGTACTCTAATCTTCCAACCTGTTCATATTTTTCAAGTAATGCAGAGATGCTTTCATCAGCAAAACAGTTAAACAAAATACCTGAGAGTAAAATAAATTTAAAAATTTTTCTCATTAATACTCCTTAGTTTTAAGAAGTTTATAAAAGGACAAATAAAGTCCATGATTTTTTGCAAGTGGTAGGTTTTCCTTTATTATAATTTCGGCTTTATCTTTATTACCTAAAGCTAAATAAGATTTTGCCGTAAAGTATACACTTTCAAGATAGTTTCTCATATTTCCAATTTCTTTAAATAAATATGCAGATTTTTTTAGATGCATTATAGCTTTCTTAAAATCTCCTATTTTATAGTATGATAGACCAATATTAAACAAAATTAAAGCCTGATAGCTTTTTCTTAATTTTTCCTTTTTTGCTAATTCTAAAGCATTCTGGTAAGTATTTAAAGCTTTTTTGTAGTTTTTGTTTTCAAAATATATATTTGCAATGTTGATAAGTATTATTGGTATCATTTTAGCATTATTATTTTTTTTAGCAAATTCTAATGATTTTTTAAAGTATTTTAAGGCATAATCACTTTTTCCTAAATTCCTAAAAATTTCACCTAAAAGGGTATAACTATAAACTATCCATCTATAATTTTTCTTTTTTTCTGCATATTCTACAGCTAATCTTGTATATTTTAGAGCATTATTCATGTCGTTTATAGAAAAATATGCTATTCCAAGATAATAGTAAGATTCAGCTATGCCTTTTTCATTATTATATTTTTTTGAAAGTTTAAGAGTTTCCTTTGAATTTTCTATCATACATTTATAGTTTCCCTGTTCATAACATTCCCAAGATTGCTTTAGCAATTGGTCTATCCTCTGATTAAAATTTTTTGAGTTTAAGCCGAAAACGTTATACGACAAGAATATGATGGACAAAAGGATATGTAGCATGGAAAAGACCTCTGAAATTTTGATATTTGAATATAAAAAAATTAAAAACTATATCAATACCATTCTATGATTTATATAAGGATTATTTTTCTGGTACTTTTCTTTGTTTCATATATCTACGCACAGGACATAGAGTATCTGTTTAAAAAGTATGTTCAGTTGAGTCAGCCTTATAAAAAAACCTTAAAGGAAACTTTAGGACATTATATCGTTTATACAAGAGAAGATATAGAAAAGATGGGAGCATACAGGCTGGTAGATTTACTAAAATCTGTACCTTTTGGAAGTATGCTTCCTAATCTATTTGGATTTGCTACTTATAACTTTGGTGGTATATATGATTATGTTCCTTTTTATACTAAACTTTATATAAATGACCATGAGGTTTCATCTTTATACTTTGGTTCGCCTTTCGTTGTATGGGAGGATATTCCTCTTGATAATATAGACCATGTTGAAGTTTATTTTTTTACAGGTGCTACAGCTATAGGAAATGAACCTACAGCAATGATAATAAAGCTTTACACAAAAGACCCTACATTAGAAAACATTCCTCTATACGCAAGACTTGGTACTTCAAGTAGAGGAGGTTATGATACGTCATTTTTATTTATGAACCATACAGGTAATTTGTCTTATCTGGTGATGTTTAATCAAAAATTTAATGATAAAAAGGATTTGTATTTAGGTGGTAGACATGTAAAAAGAGATAGCCTAAACAGATATATATACGCACAGGTAAAGTATAAAGATACTTCTGTAGAGTTTGGAGAGGGTCATATAAATCGTTATCCATTTCTTGGATTTGCTTTAGACGGTACTCCTGATAGTGGAAAGGTGTTCATAAGTGAAAGATATATACATTTAACTCAAAAATTTTTAGATGATAAATCATTAAAACTAAATATTTCCTTAGATAATAATTACAGAAATTTTTATATATCAAATCAGAATTTAATTTATATTCCTGCATTCTGGGATAATACAGATTTGTTGAATAATCCAGTTTACTATGATGAAAAAATAAACTTTTTTAAATATAACTTTTATCTATCAAAGATTTTTAAAACGAAACATCATAATCTTTTAGTTGGTAGCAATGTTAAGTACTATGATTATAGAATAAGGTGGAGAAATTATATAACTGCTTCTGGTAGTTCTATGCACAGAAAATATATAACACCTTTTACTAAAGAAAAAGTGTTCTCATACTTTGTAGAAGATATAGTAAAACTTAACAAAAAGAATGTAGCAATAGTATCAGTTAGATACGATGACTATAGAAGAAATGGTGGATTTAAGGACTACAAAGAGTACGTAGCTAGGGTTGGATATGTTTATGCGCCAAGTAAAAAGTTTACATGTAAAGTCTTTTTCCAAAGGTATTATATAGCTCCTTTTTTCTACCATATAGACTTTGCTCAAAGAGACTTAGACACTCAAAAAGTACCTTATTATGTATCTACAGAGTTTTTATTTAAGAAAGAGAATGAAAATTTATCTATTATTATTGGAACTGCAAAGCTAAAAGATACTCTTACAATGAAAGAACCGTTAATTTTTTCTAACGATAAGAAGAATTATTATCCATCAATTTTAAGTATAACTTATGATAAAAAAATTGATAATTTTAGAATTGTTCTTAATTACTTTAAGCAATCAAATATAGGAGTTTACTCACCTAAAAGTGGAGGATATATAAAACTATTTAATTTTGGAGAAAACTATGATTTTTATACAGAGCTGATTTATAGAAGTAGTATATCTTTTAACCTTTTTGATAAAAGAGTAAAGGTAGATGACTCTTATGATTTAAATGTATCTTTAAAGGTAAAGTTAGACAAGAAAAAATCATTAACTTTTAAGGGCGAAAATCTTCTTAATAAAGGCATAAAATATCCATTTTATATTCCTCTTCTAGATACAGTAAAATATATTCCTACCTTTGACAGAACTATTTATATTGTCTTTGAATATAATCTTTAGTTTAACTTTTTTGAAATTTTCAATTACTATAATATTTTATTTTTCAAAAATCTCTTAAAAAGGAATCTACTATGAGAAAACTTAAAGTGGCTTTTTACACTCTTGGCTGTAGAATGAACCAGTTTGAAACTTCTGGTATAGAAGAGTCTTTTGAAAAAAAAGGATATGAGATAATAGACTTCAAAGAAAAAGCAGATATATATGTGATTAACACATGTACTGTTACAAATGATGCAGATAGAACATCAAGGAAAATAATAAGGCAGGTTAAAAGAAGAAACCCAGATGCTTTAGTTGTAGCAACAGGTTGCTATGCACAGGTTTCACCTATGGAACTTGCAAAAATGGAAGAGATAGACCTTGTAATTGGTAATTCAAATAAAAATGCAGTATTGGAGTTTGTAGAAGATTATTTAAATAAAAAATATGAAGATAAAGTTTTTGTAGATAATATTTTTAAAGAAAATGAGTTTAAATCTTTTCAGATAAGTACATTCTATGAAGGAACAAGACCTATTTTAAAAGTTCAGGAAGGGTGTAATAGTTTCTGTACATTCTGTATCATTCCATATGCAAGAGGAAAAGTAAGAAGTGCAAAAATCAAAGATATCGTTAATCAGGCTAAAATCCTTGTAGATAAAGGATATAAAGAAATAATACTTACAGGAACACAGCTTTCTCAATTTGGTTATGACCACAGGGAAGGTTATCTGGTAGATTTACTTTTAGAGCTTATTAAAATAAAAGAGTTAAAAAGGGTTAGACTATCTTCTATGGGGATAAATGAGATTGATAATCGTCTTTTGGATGTTCTTATAAATGAAGAAAAAATCGCTCCACATTTTCATCTATCTCTGCAGTCTGGAGATGATAGAGTTTTACAGGATATGAAAAGAGGATATACAGTGAAAGAATATGCGCATATAGTAAATACTATAGTAAGTAAAAGACCAGAAACAGCTATCGGAACAGATATAATAGCTGGATTCCCTACAGAAACTGAAGAAGCTTTTCTAAATACAGTAAAATTAGTAGAAGAACTTCCATTTGCATATATACATGTATTTACATACTCACCAAGAAAAAATACAAAAGCAACCAAGTTAAGAGATATTGTTTCTCCTAAAGAGAAAAAAAGAAGAACAAATGTTCTTATACAGTTATCTAAGAAAAAAAACTATCAATTTAGGAAAAATTTCCTTGGAAAAACTATAAAAGATGTTCTAATTCTTTCTAATAAAAATGGTAAAAAGTTTGGTATTTCTGGAAATTACATTCATATGTACATAGATACAGACAAGAATACAAACCAGCTTATAGATGTAAAGCTTGTAGATATAGGTAAAGAAAAAGATGAAAATTATGCTGTTGAAGTTCAGTCTTTGGATTTTGTGGCAGTATAAATCTTTATAAAAACTTTTATAAGATGGTATGTGATAACGATAAAAATAAATAAAAGAATAACAGCAAGTACACCAAATAAGTTAAAATTTTCCATTTAATCTCCTTAATGAAAAATTATTTATCTGATAAATAAAATTAAAATTTTGATTTTTCTATTTCAACTATAGACAATGTTTCAGAAAGTAGTATCTCTGATATAGAAATATTTAGTTCTTGAGATATTTCTTTTACTTTATCGTAAGCTTCCTTTTCAAAATATAAAATCAGACTGTATATCTGTCCGAGAATACCTTCTTTTTCTAAAAGAGCTTTTTTTACAGAATCTTCTACAGCTATTTCTGAAAGCAGTTTTTCAAGAGGTGCTTTGGTAATAACATCAAGATTGGAAAGTAAACCGACAAGATATGCCTTGTCCTTTTCTTCTTTATCGGTGCATACTTTTTCGCACAGCTTTTCCATCATCTTTGCTCTTAGTAAAGCCTGTATAAAATATGGATTATTTTTTATGTCCGTATAATCTTCAGAGTAAATCATATATAATACCCATCTTTTTAAATTATTTAATCCAAGTAAGACAAGGGCTTTTCTTATTGAGGAAACCTGAGTACTTAAAGAATTATAAGCAGAGTTTATAAGCTTTAATAATTTATAACTTAAGTCTGGACTTTTTTTAAAGATACTTTCTATCTGAGTTATATCTGGGTTTTTTATTATCTTATTGTAAAGATTTATAAGATTTGCCTTTGAAGGTGATATTTGATTGCTGTCTTCTATCTTTTCTTTATCTGTTAAAAACTCTCCGCAAAAGTAATCAAACCCATAATTTTTAAATTCATTAAATTCATTTTTATTATTTACATTTACAGCCATAATTTTCTTATCTTTTTGATGAAGAAACTCAAGCATATTTATAAGGTATTCTTTTTTTTCTACATATTTTTTTGGATTTATTTCTACAATATCTACACAGTTTAAAAAACTTTCATTAAATAGATTTTCATCTATAACAAATTTAAAGCCCTGTTTTTTTAGGAACTCCAAATGTTCAAGTGTATCAAAAGAAGGATTTATGTTTAAAAGCTCAAAATATATTTTTTCTTTAGAAATAAAAGATATAAATTCGTTTCTTATAATCTCGTCATTTACAGGAATAAAAACAGGTTTTCCTCCAGAGAAACTATCAATACCAAAGTCAATTATGTATTTTAGTACTTTTTTTGATATACTGCTGTTTGTAAAAGGATTAATATCATCTACAATCTTTTTCTCTAAAAAGTTAAGCTTATATCCATATATTTGGAAATTTTCATCTACAACAGATAATCTTAAAACAAAAATTCCCTCCTGAGTTAGGTTCATAATTTTTTCTCCGATTTTTCCTTTTTAAAGATTTCGTATAAAATTTTCAATAAATTAGAATGAATTAGCTTAGTTTAGGTAGTTTCCAATTGTATAAAATAGCTACTATTCTTATCATAAAAACTACAATACTGCACAAAATACTTGCAGAGGTTAAATCTAATCCTGAAAGGATAGATATATAAAAAACTATTGCACCTATAATTGCACAGCTTGCATAAAAATCATCTCTAAGAACGGTAGGGATTTTTCCTAAAAGGATATCACTTATAATCCCACCGCCAACACCTGTAAGCGTGGCTAGTATTATTATTCCAAAAAAAGAAACATCTGCATTGTACGCAATAATAGCACCTGTTGTAGTAAATGCTGAAAGACCAATAGCATCTGGAATTAGTATAAAGTATCTATTTCTTATATCTTCTTTGAATATTTTATGTAAAACTACAGCCATCCATACACCTACTAAAGCAAAACTCATATCCTCAACAGACTTTAAAGCATTTGGTACATTATTAACTAAAAGGTCTCTTGTAATTCCTCCACCTAAAGCAGTCATTATTCCAAGAACTGTTATACCAAATAAATCAAGATTTTCTCTTATCGCTTTTATAGAACCTGTAATAGCAAATGCAAGTAAACCTATAAGGTTCATTACAAAAAACACATTTTCAGCCATATCTTAGACCTACTGTATTTAGATTTGTTTTAAACAATTATAATTAAGTTGTAATTTTCTACAGATTTTATATAATATTTATCTACAATTCATTATGCGAGCGTGGCGGAACTGGCAGACGCGAGGGACTTAAAATCCCTTGGCCGAAAGGCCGTGCGGGTTCGACTCCCGCCGCTCGCACCACTTTTATTGTTTAATAGAAAATTCTTTTAATTGACTATAAAGTTCTGCGATGCTTTTTTTTAGTGTAGGGTGAATAAATTCAGGTTCTAAGTCTTTAAGTGGTTTTAAAACAAAATCCCTTTCATGCAGTCTTGGATGAGGGATTATAAGACTTTTAGACTGTATAACTAAATCTTCATAAAAAAGAATATCTATATCTATTTCTCGTGGTCCCCACCTATATCTGTAAATTCTACCTACTTTTTTTTCTACTTTTTTAGTAAAAGCAAGTAGCTCAAATGGAGAAAGCTGTGTATAACCACAAATAACAGCGTTTATAAATGTAGGTTGGTTTTCTATTCCTACAGGTTGCGAAATATAAAATTTAGAAGTTTTGATATTAAATATTTTTGTACTTAAAAGTTTTATTGCCTCTTTTATATTTTTTTCTTTATCCCCTACATTAGAACCTAAACCTAAAAAGATTTTTTTCATTAGCTTTATAACCTTGCTTACAATATCAACATTAATATT
>Ga0256841_1001454_pt1 | contig 20508 bp, 21 predicted proteins | sample 356308metaG_FD_185971 | JGI IMG/M metagenome (GOLD analysis project Ga0256841, IMG submission 185971) | Hydrothermal vent microbial communities from Mid Atlantic Ridge, Atlantic Ocean - 356-308 | ecosystem: Environmental > Aquatic > Marine > Hydrothermal vents | place: Atlantic Ocean: Mid... | reverse complement strand
GAAGACCACCAGGTGGGCCACGATCAGGGGAACCCCGAGGTCGGCCAGCGCAGGGCCGGCCAGGATCACCAGCACGATGTAGCTGGCGGTCACCGGCAGCCCCATGCCCAGCACCAGGCTGGCGATCGCTACCAGGAAGAGCGCCGCCAGGGTGACCCCGCCCGAGGCCGAGAGCACCAGGCCGGAGAATTTGAGCCCGACCCCGGTGAGCCCCACCACCCCGACCACGATGCCGGCGGCGGCGGTGGCCACCGAGACGGGGATCGCCGACTTCGCCCCGGAGACCACCGCCCCCGCCAGCTGGGCGAGGGTGAGGGGGGACAGCGGCGAGAGGGTGGAGAGCAGGGCGCCGCCGACCAGGGCGTAGAACTGGCCGAGGCTGATCCCCTGCCGGCTCTGCATCCCGACGTAGAGCAAGAACCCCAGCATGACGAGGTGGTAGGCGTAGTGGGCGGCGCGAAGCCAGGGCGTCCCCGGTCGGGCCCTCAGGTTGGCCGAGAGGACCACCGCCAACACCCCGATGAACCCCACCTTCATCGCCGAGACGTTTTTCAAAAGGTAGAAGACCAGGATGAAAAGCGGCAGCAGGTAGTGCCAGCCCTCGGCCAGAACCGCGCCCAGCCGGGGGAGCTCGGCCCGGGGCAGGCCGCGCATCCCCCGCTTGGCGGCGATCGCGTCGACGAAGAGGTAGACGGTGAGGAAGTAGAGGATCGCGGGGATCACCGAGAGCTTGACGATCTCCAGGTAGGGCACCCGGGTGTACTCGGCGATCAGGAAGGCTCCTGCTCCCATGATCGGGGGCATGATCTGGCCCCCGGTGCTGGCCGCCGCCTCCACCCCTGCGGCCTCCTCCGGCCGGTAGCCAAGCTTGCGCATCAGGGGGATGGTAAAGGCCCCGGTGGTCACCACGTTGGCGATCGCCGAGCCCGAGAGGCTGCCCATGAAGGCGGAGCTGATGACGCTGGCCTTGGCCGGGCCGCCGCGGCTCTGGCCGGCCAGGGCGTAGGCCAGGTCGATGAAGAACTTCCCCGCCCCGGTTGCCTCCAGCAGGGCGCCGAAGAGGATAAAGATGAAGACGAAGGTGGCCGCCACCCCCAGCGGAAGGCCGAAGATCCCCTCGGTGGTGAGGTAGAGCTGGGTGGCCAGGCGCTCCAAGCCGTAGCCCTTGTGGGCGAAGACCCCTGGGAAGAGGGGCCCAAAATAGGCGTAGGCCAGGAAGAAGGCGGCGATCAGCGTCATCGGCCAGCCGATCGCCCGGCGGGTGGCCTCGAGCACCAAAAGCGTCGCCACCACCCCCAGCCCCACGTCGGCCGGCTCCCACCAGCCGAAGCGGTCGGTGATCTCGTCGTACTGGGTGTAGAGGTAGCCGACCACCAGCAGGGTGGCGGCAATCAAAAGCCCGTCCAGGAGCCAGCGGAGCCAAGGGGGGACGCGCTTGGATACGGGGACGTAGAGGAAGAGCAGGACCAGCACGAAGCCCAGGTGGATCGACCGCTGAAAGATCGCGGTCATCGGCGCGTAGCCGGCGGTGTAGACCTGGAAGGCCACGAACAGCCAGGCGATGAGGGCAACCAGGCGCGCGATCATAGGCAAGGATCCTTGGTGGGAAACAGGGCAAGCAGCCAGGGACGGCGGACCGGCTGCCAGGTCAGCCGGCGGTGGGGGAAGCACCGGGAGAGCCGGTAGGCCCGGCCGCGGTACCAGAGGGTGTGGTCGATGTCGGGGGCGCCAAGCCGGAAGACGATCCCTCCGGCGGGCTCGTCGATCCCCACGATCGCCACCGCGTGCCCGGCCTCGGCGACCACCCGTCCCCTTCCGGGAACCTCGCCGAGCCCGGCGGCGAACCAGGGGTTATGGGTGGCGGTAAAGAGGAGCCGACCACCCCGGTAGCGGAAGACCTCCCGCACCGGGATCCCCGACACCGAGTGCAGCCAGGTGAGTTCGAGCCGCTCCCCGTCCCGGAGCCGTAGCCAGGCCACCGGTCGGCCGTCAACCCGCAGCAAGAGCCCGGGTACCGGCCAGGAAAGGAGGAGGCCCACCCCCAGCACCACCGCGGCGAGGGCGGGCCGCCTCATCGGTTACTTCTTGGGCTTGAGGGCGTCGGGGACCCGGTAGCCCGCCTCCTGGTAGTAGCGAATGGCGCCGGGATGAAGCGGGATCAGGGTCGCCTTGAGGACGTACTCGGGACCGATCGTCTTGGCGGCGGGGTGGATCTTCTCCAGCTCCGCCTTGTGCTCAAAGAGCGCCTTGGTCAGCTGGTAGACGAGGTCCTCGTCCATGTCGGCGCGAACGAAGAGGACGTTGGGGGTGCCGACGGTGGGGCAGTCGTAGTCCACCCCGTTGTAGGTGCCGGCGGGGATGGTGAAGGGCTTGTAGTAGGGGTGGCTCGCCTCGATCTTCTTTTGCTCGGCCGGGCTCAGGCAGACCAGCACCATCTTGCGGGTGGTGGAGAGGTCGATCAGGGAACCGGGGCCAAGCCCCACCGACCAGGCGCCGACGTCGATGGTGCCGTCCTTGAGCGCGGCGACCTGCTCAGCGAACGAGAGGCGGAATTCCTTGAAGTCCTTTCCGGGCTGGTAGCCAAGGGTTTTGAGGATCGCCCGGGTCATCACCGCGGTGCCCGAACCGGGGGCGCCGGTGGAAACCCGCTTGCCCTGGATGTCGGCGACCTTCCGGATCCCGGTCTCGGCCACGGTGACGAACTGCCACGCGTTGGGGTACATGGCACCGATGGCCAGAATCGGCTGGGGGCCGAACTTCTTGAACTTGCCCTCGCCGCGGTAGGCGGTCACCACCACCCCGCTGGTGCCGAGCGCCACCTGGGCCTTGCCGGAGACCACCAGGCGGACGTTCTCCACCGAGGCCCCGGTGACCTCGGCGCTGGCCTCGACGCCGGGGACGTACTGGCTCCAGACCTTGGCCATGCCGCCGCCCAGGGGGTAGTAGACCCCGCCGGTTCCTCCGGTAGCGATCGAGATCCGGACGGTCTTGGCCGTGGCCGCGCCGGTCAAGAGGACGAGCGCAAGAAGATACAATGCGGTCCTTTTCAACATGAACGCACCTCCTACGATACCTTACGGTCCTATGCTAAAAGGCCAGGCCTTGCTTTGTCAAAGCCGCCGACGGAAAAACGCAATATAGTACGGACATGCTCGACTTTTACCGGGTCCAAGAGCTCTTCACCGAGGAGGAGCGGGCGGTCCAACAGGCCGCCCGGAGGTTCCTCGAGGCCGAGGCCCTGCCCCAGATCCGCACCTGGTGGGAGGCCGGAACCTTCCCCACCCACCTGATCCCGAAGTTCGGGGCGATGGGGTTTTTGGGCGCGAACCTGCCGGCCGAGTACGGGGCCGCCGGGGTGTCGAGCGCCGCCTACGGGTTGATCATGTACGAGCTCGAGCGCATTGACTCCGGGCTCCGTAGCTTCGCCAGCGTCCAGGGGGCGCTGGTCATGTACCCGATCTTCGCCTACGGCTCCGAGGAGCAAAAGCGGGAGTTCCTGCCCAGGCTCGCCGCCGGCGAGCTGGTGGGGGCGTTCGGCCTCACCGAGCCCGACGGCGGCTCCGACCCCGGCGGCAACATGAAGACCCGGGCGCACAGGGACGGCGACCACTGGGTGCTGAACGGCACCAAGATGTGGATCACCAACGGCTCGATCGCCGATCTCGCCATCGTCTGGGCCAAGGACGAGGCCGGGGTGGTCCGCGGCTTCATCGTCCCCACCGACACCCCGGGCTTCTCCGCCCCCGAGATCAAGTCCAAGATGAGCCTCCGGGCCAGCGTGACCTCCGAGCTGGTGCTGGAGGAGGTCCGCGTCCCCGACGCGCTGCGGCTACCGGGGGCCGAGGGGCTCAAGGCCCCCCTCTCCTGCCTCACCCAGGCCCGCTACGGCATCGCCTGGGGGGTCCTGGGAGCGCTGGAAGCGGTCTACACCGAGGCCCGGGACTTCGCCCTGTCGCGGAGGACCTTCGGCGAGCCCCTCGCCAAGAAGCAGCTGGTGCAGGCCAAGCTGGCCGGGATGCTGGCCGACCACACCAAGGGGCTCCTCCTGGTCTGGCGGCTCGCCCGCCTTAAGGACGCCGGGAAGCTCCACCACACCCAGGTCTCGCTGGCCAAGCGGGACAACACCTACGCCGCCCTGAAGGCCGCCCGCCTGGCCCGGGACCTCCTGGGGGCCAACGGGATCACCCTGGAGTACCACGCGATCCGCCACATGCTGAACCTGGAAACGGTCTACACCTACGAGGGCACCCACGACGTCCACACCCTGATCCTGGGGCGCGAAATCACCGGCTTGGCCGCCTTCTAACCCGGCCCCCGGCCGTCGGCGGTAGAATGGCGGGGACGGGGAAAGGAGGCGCGATGAAGAGGATCCTCATCCTGACCGGGGACGCCGGCGAGGCCCTCGAGGTGATGTACCCCCTCCAGCGGTTCCAGGAGGAGGGGTTCGAGGTCACCGTCGCCGCTCCCAAGAAGGGCGTGATCAAGACCGTGGTCCACGACTTCGAACCGGGGTTCGGGACCTACACCGAAAAGCCCGGCTACCGGGTGGAGGCGGAGGCCGCCTTCGCCGAGGTCGACCCGACGGGGTACGACGCCCTCTACCTGCCCGGCGGCCGGGCCCCCGAGTGGATCCGGAACGAGCCCGGGGCCCTGGCGCTCGTCCGCCACTTCTTCGAGGCGGGAAAACCGGTGGGCGGGATCTGCCACGCCGCCCTCATCCTGGCCGCCGCCGGGGTGCTCAAGGGGCGTACGGTGACCGCCTACCCCGCCCTCAAGCCCGACGTCGAGCTGGCCGGGGCCACCTTCAAGGACGCCCCGGTGGTCGAGGACGGCCAGCTGGTCACCGCCCGGGCCTGGCCCGACCACCCCCACATCCTGAGGGCGTTCCTCGCCCGGCTCCGGGGCTAACCGGCGGTCCCCGCCGGCAGGGGCAGCTCGCCGGCGTTGAGGGCCTCGAGGAAGAGGGCGACCACCCGGGGGTCGAGCTCTCGGCCCGCCAGCCGGCGGAGCTCCTCGACCGCGCGGTCGAGCGACCAGGCCTCCTTGTAGGGGCGGCGGCTTAAAAGGGCGTCGAAGACGTCGGCCACCGCGAAGATGCGGGCCTCCAGCGGGATCGCCTCCCCCTTGAGCCCGTCGGGGTAGCCGGAGCCGTCCCAGCGCTCGTGGTGGTGGCGGACCACGTTCAGGGTCACCTCGGGCAGGAAGCCGAGGGGCTCCAGCATGTTCACCGCCACCTCGGGGTGGGAGCGCATGATCTGCCACTCGTGGGTCTCCAGCGCGCTGGGTTTTAGGAGCACGGTGTCGGGGATCGCCAGCTTGCCGATGTCGTGGAGGTAGGCCCCCCACCGGAGCGCCCGCAGGCGCTCGCCGCGAAACCCCAGCTTCCTTCCCAGGAACTCGGTGGTCCGCACCACCCGATCGGTGTGGCCGCGGGTCTCGAGGTCGCGGTGCTCGAGGATCCGCCCGAAGCTCCGGAGGATGGCCTCGCGGGTCCGGTCGAGCTCGCGGAGGTACTCGGCCCGCTCCAGCATCCGGGCCAGCCGCCGCACCGCCAGGACGAAGACGTCGCGCTCCTCGTCGGAGAGGCCGCCGCCCTTGGAGGCGAGCAGCTCGATCGCCCCGTAGGGCCGCCCCGCCACCCAAAGCGGGGCGACCACCACCGAGTGGACGCTCAACCGCTCGATCGCGGCCGGGTCGCCGGCGAAGTCGGCGACGATCCGCCGCTGGGCGAAGGCCTTCTTCACCGCCCGCCTGAGGACCGGCGGGCGCAGGCGCTCGTAGTCCTCGAGGATCTCCCGGCCGAGGGCGCCGGCCACCAGCTCGGGCCGGAGCCGCCGCCCCACCAGCCGGGCGAAAACGGCGGCGTCCATGCCGGTGAGGCCCACCAGGAACTCCAGGGTGAGCTCGAGGATCCGGCGGGGGTCGGTGGTGGCCTCGAGGGTGTTGGCCATCGAGAGCAGCTGGTAGTAGGCCTCCTCCCTCCGGCGCGACTCGGCCAGGGCCCGGTTCCGCTCGGCGGCCAGGGCCGCCACCCGAGCCAGCCGCTCGAGAAAGCTCTTCTCGCTGGCGGTGAGCGTCCGCCCGGCGAGCCGGAGGGCCTGGCCGCCCCCCAGGAGGAGCCAGACCGCCTCCCCCTCCTCCTTGAGCCCGGAGCCAGAGGGGGCGGGGCTCTTAGCCCGCTCGATCCGGACCCCGTCGAGTTCCCTGGCCAAAAGCCCCTCGACCACCGGGGCCATCTCCTCGGCCCGGGCCTCCCGGAGGCGTTCGGCGGCGCGCATCAAGAGGTCCTGCCAGTAGGCCTCGGTGGCGTCGAGGAGGGTTCCGGTCACGGTCAGGCGGTCGCCGTTGATGGGGAAGATCGAAAACAGCAGGCGGCGGTGGTTGTAGCGCACCCGGAAGATCAGCGCCTCGCCCCGGCGCAACCGCGCCAGGCCGGCCTCGAGGCGCTCCTTGGCGGAGTGGAACTGGGCGAGGTGAACCCGCTCGGGGGGACGGGTGCCCATGACCCGCTCGAAACCGGGACTCAGCTTGATAAAGCGGACCTCGCCGCCGGCGCCAATCTCCGCCAGGAAATGCCCCACCTGGTAATCGCCGTCCTCCGGCCATGAATGCATGGCGGGTTTATCATACCCCCGAGAACGGTGTGGATCGCCTTCACCGGAGACCCCTACCTGGCCCGCCGGGAGGCCCTCAAGGAGGCCCGCCTCCGGGGCCTCGCCGAGCGACTTTTGCCCCCCCAGCCCGAGGCGCTGGAGGCCCTGGCCCAGCCCGGGCTGTTTGGCGGCTTGGGCGGGGTGCTCGACTTCCGGGAGCTCAGCGAAAGCACCTGGAAGGAGCTCAAAGAGCGGCTGGAACGCCTCCCTTCCGATCTCTTGATCTACGACCCCAAGCCGACCTCGGGGCGGACCCGGTTCTATAAGCACCGGGGCGAGGTGCGCCGCTTCCCCACCCCCCGCTTCGGCGAGCGGAGGGTCTTCGTCCAGAACCTGTTGAAGGCCCGGGGGCTCAAGGCCCCGGCGGCGGTGGTCCACCTGCTGGCCGAGAGCGAGGCCGACACCGAGGGGCTGGTCCGGGAGGTGGAGAAACTCGCCCTCCTCGACCCCCCCCTCACCCCCGAACGGGTGGCGCCCCTTCTCGCCTGGTCCCCGTCCCAGAGCGCTTTCGACCTGGCCGAGCCGCTGGCCCGCCGGGAGCCCGGCGAGGCCCTGGCGGTGCTCCGGCGGCTCCTCGAGGCGGGGGAGGCCCCGCTCCGGATCCTGGGAGCGCTGGGTTGGCACTACGCCAAGCTGGCCGCCCTCGGCTGGCACCTGGAGCACCGGCCCCGCGCCCGCGAGGCCGAGGTCGCCAAGGCGCTGGGGGTGGCCCCCTTCGCCGCCCGGCGGCTGCTCGGTCAGTACCGCCGCATGGGGGCCCACCGGGTGGAGCGGGCGCTCGGCCTCCTGGTCGAGAGCGAGCGGCGGGCCAAGTCCGGGGGCGACCCCACGGTCCAGCTCGCCGCCCTGGTCGACCGGCTGGCCCGGCTTTGAGCCGGGATGGCGTAGAGTGGCGGATATGGCCTACCCCCTGGCCGACGCCCACCTCGACCTCGCCTACAACGCGCTGGAGCACGGGTGGGACCTCACCCAACCCCTCCCCGTTCTGCGGGAGCGCACCGCCGGTCCCTACCGCCCCACCGTCACCCTCCCGGCCCTGGCCGAGGCCGGGGTGGCGGTGGTCTTCGCCACCCTCTTCGTCGACCCCGGGCGCTACCCGGAACCCGCCGACGCCGCCCGGGCCGCCCGCCGGCAACTCGGCCTCTACCGCCGCTGGGAGGCCGAGGGCCGGGTGCGGCTGATCGAGGACGACCGCGGCCTGGTGGCCCACCTGGCCCGCTGGCAGGCCGACCGGATCCCGGGGCTGGTCCTCTTGATGGAGGGGGCCCACCCCCTGGCCGACCCCCGCGAGCTCGCGGCCTGGTACCAAGACGGCCTCCGGATCCTGGGGCCGGCCTGGAAGGACACCCCCTACGCGGGGGGCACCGGGGGCACCGGAGGCCTCACCCCGGCCGGCCGCGAACTGCTCTCGGCGATGGCCGATCTGGGCCTGGCCCTGGACCTCGCCCACCTCTCCGAGGCCGCCTTCCTCGAGGCCCTCGACTACCCCGGCCCGCTGCTGGTCTCCCACGCTAACCCCCGGGCGCTGGCCTGGCGGGAGGGGGCCGGCCCGCCCGCCAACCGCCACCTCTCCGACGCCCAGATCGCCGCCCTGGCCGACCGCGACGCGGTGGTGGGGGTGGTGCTCTATAACCGCTTCCTCGACCCCGACTGGGCCCCCGGAAGCCCCCTCCCCCTCGCCCGGGTCGCCGAGCACATCGGCTACCTCGCCGACCGGCTGGGCTGGGAGCGGGTGGGGATCGGAAGCGACCTCGACGGCGGGTTCGGGGCCGAGGCCACCCCCGCCGGCCTCGACGCCCCCGCCGGCCTCCTGGGGCTGGCGCCCCTCCTCGGTCCCCGGGCCCGGCGGGTGCTGGGGGAAAACTGGATCGCCTGGCTCCGGCGCGCGCTCCCCGGTTAGGCCGTGGGGCACGGGTTGGCCGCCTTTCCCAAGGAAAGGCCGCCGGGCTCGCCGGCGGCCTCCCTGGCCCCAGGACCGGGGCCTTAGATCTCCCGGGCCGCCTCGGCCGCCCGGGCCTCCATCTTGCTCTTGATCTTCTTGAGGCGGAAGTTGTCCTCCCGCTCGCGCTGCTCCAGGACCTGCCGGATGTAGCGGATCTGGGCGTCGAGCCCGGGGATCACCACCTGCTCCAGGGCGTTGACCCGGCGGGTGGTCTTCTTGATCTCCTCGCCGATCATCTTGAGCCGGGTCTCGGTGTTGGCCACCGCCACCAGCGCCTCGGCGAAGTCGCGGAAGGCCCGCTGGGCGGCCAGCGTCTGGCCCCCGGTAGCGATCAGGCTGGCCATCACCCGCTCGGGCCAGGCGACCTCGAAGCGGGGCACCTTGGTGCCCCAGACGTTCTCGACTTCGGCCCGGACCTGCTCGATGGGGGGCACCCCCAGGGCCAGGGCCTCGACCTCGGCGGGACCGTCGAAGGCCTTGGCCAGGAAGAGGGCGAGGTAGGCCTCCTTGGCCGCCGAGGAGAGCCGCTCGCGGGACGCCAGCGCCGACCCCACCAGCTCGAAGAACTCCGCCACCAGCGCGTCGCGCTTCTTCTTCAGGAGATCGGCCCCCTTCTCCGCCAGCTTCTTCTGGTTCCGCTTTTGGAGCAGGGCCATGCGGGTGGGGCTGATCTGTTCCACGGCTCCCCCCTAGGCCTCGGCGGCCTCGACCTCGAAGTCCTCGAGCTTGTACTTGCCGTAGTACTGTTCCAGGAGCTTTTTCGAGATGCGGTTCAGGGCCGACTCGGGCAGGATCGAGAGCAGCGCCCAGGAGAGGTTCAGCGACTCCTCGATCGAGCGGTTCTGGTCGCCCTGGTTGAGGAAGAACTTCTCGAAGGCGTCGGCGAACTCCAGGAACTTGCGGTCGGACTCGGTGAGGGCGTCCTCGCCGATGATCGCCACCAGCCGTCGGATGTCGACCCCGTTGGCGTAGGCGGCGTAGAGCTGGTCGGCCACCTGCTTGTGGTCCTCGCGGGTCTTCCCCTTGCCGATGCCGTTGTTCATCAGCCGGGAAAGCGAGGGCAGGGGGTCGATCGGGGGGTAGACGCCCTTCCGGTGCAGCTCCCGCGAGAGCTGGATCTGGCCCTCGGTGATGTAACCGGTGAGGTCGGGGATGGGATGGGTGCGGTCGTCGTCGGGCATGGTGAGGATCGGGAACTGGGTCACCGAGCCGTTCTTGCCCACGATCACCCCGGCCCGCTCGTAGATCGTCGCCAGGTCGGTGTACATGTAGCCGGGGTAGCCCCGCCGGCCGGGCACCTCCTCGCGGGCCGCCGAGATCTCCCGGAGCGCCTCGCAGTAGTTGGTCATGTCGGTGAGGATGACGAGGACGTGGTAGTCGTGCTCGAAGGCGAGGTACTCGGCGACGGTGAGGGCCATCCGGGGGGTCAGGATCCGCTCGATGGTGGGGTCGTCGGCCTTGTTGAGGAACAGCACGCTCCTAGAGAGCGCCCCGGTGCGCTCGAACTCGTTGACGAAGAACGAGAGCTCGCGCTGGGTGATCCCCATGGCGGCGAAGACCACCGCGAACTGCACGTCCTCCCCGGGCACCGTGGCCTGGCGGGCCACCTGGGCGGCGAGCTCGTTGGCGGGCAGGCCCGAACCGGTGAAGATCGGGAGCTTCTGGCCGCGGACCAGGGTGTTCATCACGTCGATCGCCGAGATGCCGGTCTGGATGAACTCCTCGGGCTTCCGGCGGGCCACCGGGTTGATCGGCTGGCCGATGATCGGAAGGCGCTTTTCGGGGGTCACCGGGGGCAGGCCGTCGATCGGCCGGCCGATGCCGTTGAACCGCCGGCCCAGCATCTCCTTGGCCACCCCCAGCCGGGCCACGTCCTCGACCAGGCTGACCCGGGTGGTGGCCAGGTCGAGGCCGGTCGTCTCCTCGAAGACCTGGATGACCGCGTACTCCTCGCTGACCTCGATCACCTGGCCGCCGCGGCGCCGGCCGGTGCCGTCGACGATCTCGACGATCGCCCCGTAGGCCAGGTCGCGGGCGTTCTGCACGAAGAGCAGCGGCCCCGAGATGTAGTTGACCGAGGTGTACTCCTTCTTTAAAAGGTCCATGGCTCCTCCCTAGGCGGGGGTCTTGAACCCCTCGGCGATGGCCTTTCTGACCCCCTCGGCGTAGGACGCGAACTCGTCCTCGGGGACGTAGCGGGCGCGGGCGAGCTGTTCGACCACCGGGGAGGCGAGGATGTCCTCGATCGGGACCCCGGCCTGGAGCGCGGCCTCGGCGCTGGCGTGGAACTCGAGGATCAGGCTCATCATCCCGTAGGCCTTCTTGAGCGAGCAGTAGGCGTCGACCGGGTCGAAGGCGTTCTGCTGCAAAAAGCCCTCGCGGATCAGCCGGCCCACCTCGATAATCAGCCGCTCGGCGTCCTGCAACGCGTCGGGACCGACCAGCTGGACGACCTCCTGGAGGCTCGCCTCCCGCTGCAGGAGCTCGCCGATGGCGTCGCGCTTTTCCGGGTAGTCCTCGGCCACGTGGCTGCGGTACCAGGAATCGAGGGCGCCGGTGAAGAGCGAGTAGGAGCCGTTCCAGTTGATCGCCGGAAAGTGCCGCCGGTAGGCGAGGGAGGCGTCCAGCCGCCAGAAGGCGCCGACGATCCGCAGGGTCGACTGGGTCACCGGCTCCGACATGTCGCCGCCGGGCGGGCTCACCGCCCCCACGATCGAGACCGCCCCGGGCTCGCCGGCCAGGCTGACGGTGCGGCCGGCCCGCTCGTAGAAGGCGGCCAACCGGGCGGCCAGGTAGGGGGGGTAGCCCTCCTCGGCCGGCATCTCCTCCAGCCGCGAGCTGATCTCCCGGAGCGCCTCGGCCCAACGGCTGGTCGAGTCGGCCATCAGGGCCACCGCGTAGCCCTGGTCGCGGAAGTACTCGGCGATGGTGACGCCCACGTAGATGCTCGCTTCCCGGGCGGCCACCGGCATGTTCGAGGTGTTGGCGATCAGCACCGTGCGGTGCATCAGGGGGCCGCCGGTCTTGGGGTCCTCGAGCTCGGGGAACTCGACCAGCACGTCGGTCATCTCGTTGCCCCGCTCGCCGCAGCCGATGTAGACCACGATGTCGGCGTTCGACCACTTGGCCAGCGACTGCTGGGTCACCGTCTTCCCCGAGCCGAAGGGGCCGGGGATCGCCGCCGTGCCCCCCATCGCCAGCGGGAAGAGCACGTCGAGGATGCGCATGCCGGTGAGGAAGGGCTCGTCGGGGTCGAGCTTCTTCTGCACCGGGCGGGCCTTGCGCACCGGCCAGGTGTGGTACATCTTGAGCTCGGTCCCGTCCTCCAAGACGGCGACGACCTCCTCGACGGTGTACTCGCCCTCCGGCTTGATCGCCTTGATCTTGCCGGTGACCCCCGGCGGCACCAGGATCTTGTGGGTGAACTGGAACTCGGGCACGGTGCCCAGGACGTCGCCGCCGGAGACCTCGTCGCCGGGCTTTTTGGCCGGGGTCCAGGCCCACTTCTTCTCGCGGTCGAGGGCGGGAACGAAGATCCCCCGGGCGATGAACTCGCCGGTGGTCGCCTGGATCTTGTCCAGCGGCCGCTGAATGCCGTCGTAGATCGAGTTCAACATCCCCGGGCCGAGCTCCACCGAGAGCGGCTCGCCCAGGCTCACCACCGGCTCCCCGACCTCCAGGCCCGAGGTGTCCTCGTAGACCTGGACGAAGGCGGTGTCGCCGTCCAGGCGGATGATCTCGCCAAGGAGGCCCTCCCGGCCCACCTTGACGATGTCGAACATGCGGGCCCCGTGCATGCCCTTGGCGATCACCGCCGGGCCCGCGATCTTTCGGATGACTCCTTCCAGCATGGTTCCTCCCTAGCCTAGAGCTTAATCTCGTAGCCGATGGTCGCCTTCACCAACCGGCGGATGTAGTCCTTGGCGTCCCCCCGCTCCTCGCCGAAGGCGAAGGCCAGCGAGGGGAAGGGGAGCACCACCGGGAACTCGCGGCCCCGGAGCTCCCGGGCCACCACCGCCTCGGGGTCGGGCAGGAGCCCCTGGTCCACCGCCAGCAAACCGAGGTCGCTCCTTCCGACCAGCTCCTTAAGGCGGGCCTCGGCGTCCTCCCGTCCCTCGGCGACGTGGACCTCCATCCCCGCCAGCCGGAAGCCCGAGGCGCTCTCGGCGTCGGTCAGCACCGCGATCTTCACGGGCAGCTCGCCTCCTTCTCCACCGCCTCCGGGGGCAGGCCGTAGTAGGCCCGGCGGGCCAGCAGGCGGATCCGCGCCCCCTCCCACTCCTTGGTCCGGACGTAGTCGAGGACCAGGCCCGGGCCCAAGGCGTCGGTCGCCCCCCGGTGGGCCCGCTCCAGGAGGAGGCAGCGGGCCTTCCGCTCGAGCGCGCTCAGGCTCCGGACCCCGGCCAGTTCCGCGAGCGGGGTCTGGGAAAGCTCGTCGACCGCCGCCAGGTCGCCGCCGGCCACCCGCAAAAAGAGCGGCAGGGTGACGTACTGGGTGCCGGGCAGGAAGAAGCGCTCGGGGTTCTCCACCCCGCCCAGGGCCGCCAGCTTGAAGGCGGTGGCGAGGTTGGCGATCTCCTGCTCGGCGCGGAAGTAGGCGGCGAAGGGACCGCCGACGGCGGCGGCGCGGCGGGCGAGGTCGGCGAAGAAGGCCCGGTCGAGGTGGAGCTCGACCTCGTAGGGGTCGCTGCTGGCGGCCGCCGCCTGGCGGAGGGCCTTGGCCAGGGGGTGGCCGGGAACCACCAGAGCCTGGGCCATGCCGGCGGCGTCGGGGGCCTCGATCAGGGCCTGCAACACTGGCTCGGGCAGGGTCCCCCCCACCAACCGGGCCCGCACCTCCTCGGCCGGACGGCCGGTGGCCTTGGCCCGGAGGATCGCCTTTAGGTTGGCGAGGTCGGCCCGGAGGAAGAGCAGCCGCACCGCCTCCCGGGCGTCCCCCGAGGCCAGGGCGGGGAGGTCGGCCACCCGGTGCGCGAACTGCTCGCTCACCGCCCGGTCGACGCCCGGGAGGTCGCGGCCGGTGAGGTAGTCGCCGTAGGGGCTCTCGGCCAGCAGACGGAGGAAGTCCTCGAAGCCGACCCGGGCGGCCTCGCTAAAAAACCCCTCGGGCAGCACCTCCGCCCGGCGGGCCCGAACCCGCGCACCCAGGTAACCGAAGTCGTCGGACACCGACTACCCCCAGAGGATCGCGGCCACCTCGGCCGCGAGGGCGTCCCAGGCCCGCTCCAGCCGACCGGGGAGGGTGTTCTCCACGTAGGTGGTGCCGCCGGCGGCGTAGACCCGCACCCCCAGCGCCACCGCCTCCTCGGTCTTGAGGGCGAGCCCCTTCTCCTTGGCCCAGGCCTCGAGGGGCCCCCGGTCGTCGGGGTGCACCGCCACCGCCTCGGCCCCGGGGACCGCTTGCAGGGCCTCCTCGGCGAGCTTTCTCAGGACCTCGGGGTAGGCGGGGTCCCGCCGCAGCTCGGCGAGGCAGCGCCCGGCCTCCTCCCGGACCCGGGCCACCACCTCGCCGCGGGCCCGCATGCGGGCGGTGGTGACCTTGAGCTCGGCGGCGCTCTTCGCCCGGGTCAGGGCGGCCCGCTTCTCGGCCTCGAGGCGGCGCTCGGCCCCGGCCTTGATCCGCTCGGCCTTGGCCTTGGCCTCCTCCAACAAGGCCTGGGCCTTCGCCTCGCCCTCCGCGAGGATCGCGTTGATCTCGCGGAGGGCCTCTTCCTGGAGGATCGTCTCCAGTTTGGACACGCGCGTTTCTCCCCTCGCGCCCCTAGGGCGCCGCGACTACATCTTGATCCAGAGCAGGAAGGCGAACAGGAAGCCGAAGATCACCAGGGTCTCGGGGAGCAGCAGGAAGATGATCGCGGTACCGAACATCGAGGGCTTCTCGGCCACCGCGCCGACGCCGGCGGCGCCGATGCGGGACTGGGCGTAGCCGGTGCCCAGCGCCGAGAGGCCGATCGCCAGCCCGACGCCGACGCCGACCAGCCCGCTGCCGGTTCCGCTGCCCCCGCCCTGCTCGGCGGCCAGGGCCAGCGCGCCTAGGACCATCATGGAAAGCCAGGTAAGGATCTTCTTCTTCATCTTCAACACCCTCCTCATACGCTTTACGCTCCCGCGTCTTGGCGGACCGACTTGAACGGCCGGTAGGGCCGGCCCGACTCGTCGTAGAACCCGAACTTGGTGAAGAACTCGACCCAAAGCAAACGCACGGGCTGGAGCGCGTGGCCGATGATGGTGAGGGTCAACACCAGGCCGTGCACCGAAAGCCCCACGACGAGTCCGATCAGCACGCCGATAAGCCCCAGCTTACCGGCGATTGCGAAACCCAGGTCGGTGGAGAGGTTGGCCATGATCGCGCCGCTCACCCCCACCGCGTAGATACGGACGTAGCTCAGGATGTGGCCCCCTTGGGTCGGCAGCTCGGCCAGCATCAGCGGCATCCGGGCCATGAAGACCGCGAGCAACAGGATCGCGAAGCCGAGGACGATCAAGAGGGTCAGGACGGGGGACTGGATCTTGGCCAGGAAGACCCAGGCGAAGATCGCCAGCGCCACCAGCCCGGCGAAGTAGCCGACCGCTTCCCAGAAGTGCCGCATGTGGCGGTGGCGGTAGCCAAGCCAGGCCCGGATGTAGAGGCCGTAGAGCACCAGCCCCAACCCGAACAGGATGGTGACCAGGATCAGGCTGGTGGCGGTGCCCGCCAGGGTGCGGGGGATCAGGATCGGAATCCACCCGCCGCCCTCGTGTCCGGGCACGTAGAACACCCCCAGCCGCTCCAGGAAGTCGCCGAAGAACTCGCCGTAGAGGAGGCCGAAGATCACCGTCCAGACCACCATCGGCCTCAGGATCCGGACGCTCTGGGCCAGCAGCTCGGGCGAGAGGGTCATCCCGAAGAAGTCGATCACCAGGGGTTCCCGGCGCTCGGCGTAGCCGGCGAGGAAGCGCAACAGGAGCCAGAACAACAGGGCGTAGCCGAAGTCGCCGACGATCATCCCGAACCAGAAGGGGAAGAAGGCGGCGATCGTCCAGCTGGGGTCCCAGCTGCCGTACTTCGGGGTGTTCAGGAAGGTGACCAACAGCTCGAAGGGCTTGACCCAGGGGGGGTTCTCCAGGGTCACCGGCACCCGCTCGGCCTCGTGATGCTCGTCGACCGGCTCGAAGGCGTAGACCACCCGCTCCCGCAGGCGCTCCAGGGCCTCCTCGACCTTGGGCTTCTTGGCCACCGGCACCCAGCCGAAGAGGCCGAAGGAAAACCGCCCGCTGGCGAGCGCCTCGAGGCGGCGCAAGCGGGCCACCTCGTCCTTGGCCCGGGTCCAGATCGCCCGCAGCCGGTCGGCCGCGGTGCGGGCCTGCTCGGCGAGGGCCTTTTCCACCGACTCAAGCTCGGAAGGCGCCAGCCGGGCCCGCTCGGCCATCTTGAGCTTGGCCTCGGCCAGGCTGAGCCCGGCGTAGCCGCCGGGGAGCTTGAACTCGGCGAGCCCCAACCGGCCCAAAGCGGCGTGGGCGGCGTCGGCGTCGCCCCGCATGGTCACCACCGCGGCGGCCAGCAGGCCGTCGACGGGCTCGGCGGCGAGGACGTAGCGCTCGGGGAGGGCCTCGTCGAGGGCGGCGGCGAGCTTTTCCAGCAGCTCCTCCTTCTCCAAAAACAGCGGCAGCACCCGGAGCCAACGGCTCTGGTCGAGCCCCTGGACCAGATCGGCGAGGGCCGCCACCGGCTTCTGGTAGAGCTTGAGGAAGCCGAGCTCCTCGTTAAGCCGGTCGCGCTCGGCCGCCAGCACCCCGACCTTCTGGGCCAGGGGACCGTAGACCTGGCGCACCTCGGCGAGGCTGCCGGTGGCCGGCTTGTCGGGGCCGGGGGCGAGCCCCAACAGCCTCAGGGTCTGGTCGGCTCCGGCGGCGAGCTCCTCCCAACCGCGGAGGGCCGCCTTCTCGTCCTCGGAGAGGGCGTAGGCGGCCAGCTCCTCGGTGCGCAGGGGGTCGATCTGGACCACCCCGGCGCGCTGGAGCTCGGCGAGAAGCTCGCGGGCGAGCCGCTTGGGCCCGGCCACCACCAGCTTCTCCATCGGTGCGATCACGGAACCACCTCCTCGAGGACCCGCCGCACGGCGTCCTCGAGTTTTTGCTCGGCCCGCTCCCGTACCTTCTGGGCCTCGGCCTGGGCCTGAGCCTCGGCCTCGAGCTCGATCCGCTCGACCTCCTTGGCCAGCTCGGCGCGGCCCTGTTCAAGAAGACGGGCCGCCTCCTGCTCGGCGGCCTCGACGATCCGACGGGCCTCCTCCTCGGCCTCGCGTACCTTGGCCTCGGCCATCGCCCGGGCTTCCTCGAGCTTCCGTTCGAGCTCGCGTTCGCGCTCCGCGAGGCTCTTGATCAGTCCTAGGCCATGCATAGGCGCTCCTTCCACCGGAAAACGCGCGTCCTTGACGCGCCCCGGGCATAATACCGACCGCTCTCCCGCGGTGTCAATGAAAACCGCTAGACTTGGGCGACGTGAGCGCGAGGGTCGGGGTGAACGCCCGCGGGGCCCGGCGGCTGCTCGCCCGCCACCCCTGGGTCTACCGCAGCGACGTGGTCGAGGCGCCGGCGCGGCCCGGCCTCTACCCGGTCTTCCACCGCGGGCGGTTTTTGGCCCTGGCGGTGGTGAACCCCCGCTCGGAGATCACGGTGCGGGCCTACGCCTGGCGGCCCGGCGACCCCTGGGCGGCGCTCCTCGACCGGCTGGAGGCGGCCCTCGCCGCCCGGGCGGCCGACCGCGCCGCCCGACCCGAGGGGGCCCGGCGGCTGGTCCACGCCGAGGGGGACTTCCTGCCCGGCCTGGTGGTCGACGAGTACGCCGGTCACCTGGTGGCGACGGTGAACACCGCCGCCCTCGAGGCCCGCCTCGACGACCTCCTGGGCCGCCTGATCGAGCGCCTCGAACCCCGCGGGGTGCTGCTCAAAAACGACAGCCGGGGGCGGGCCGCCGAGGGCCTCCCCCGCTACGTTCGCCCCGCCTACGGCGAGGTCCCCGAGCCGCTTTGGTTCCGGGAGGGGGCCCGCTGGCTCGCCGCCCACCCCCGGACCGGGCAGAAGACCGGGGCCTTCCTCGACCAGCGGGAAAACCGCCTCTACGCCGCCGGGCTGGCGGCCCGCCACAGGCCCCGCCGGGTGCTCGACGCCTTCGCCTACCAGGGGGCCTTCGCGGTCCAGCTCGCGCCCTTCGCCGAGGAGGTGGTGCTCTTGGACCGCTCCCGGGAGGCGCTCGACGCCGCTGCCCGGGTCTTCCGGAAAAACCGCCTGCCCGAGCCCAAGAGCGTCGAGGCCAACGCCTTCGACTACCTGCGGGCGGCGGCGGGGCGGGGGGAGCGCTACGACCTGGTGGTCCTCGACCCCCCCTCCTTCGCCCGGCGCCGGGCCGACCTCGAGCGGGCCTACCGGGCCTACAAGGAGATCAACCTGCGGGCGATGGCCCTGCTGCCCCCGGGGGGCCTTTTGCTCACCGCCTCGTGCAGCTACCACCTCGAGGAGCCCCTCTTCCTGGCCATGCTCCGGGAGGCGGCCGGCGACGCCGGCGGGAGCTTCCGGCTCCTGGCCCGGCGGGGGCAGGCCTGGGACCACCCGGTCCTGGTCAACGTGCCGGAGACCGGCTACCTCAAGTTCGCCGCCCTCGAGGCCTTAGGATGAAACCGATGGAGATCTCCGAAGAGGCCCTCTTGGAGCTCGGCCGGCACCTGGTCTGGCGGATCGGCAAGGACGAGCGGGGGGAGGTGCTGGTGGTCCGGGTGGGGCTCGCCAGCCGGACCCCCAAGTTCGCCCAGCTTCCCCGCCTGGCCCCCGCCTCCGACGCCGAGATCGAGGCGTTCGTGAAGGCCGGCAAGGTCAAGGTGGAGTGGGTCGAGTGATGCGGCTGGAACAGCCCTTCGAGTTCGCCCTCCGGGTCGGGGAGGAGGACGCCCGGGCGCTGCTCTTCGCCCCCGAGCGGGTCTTCGCCGGCCTCCCCGGCCTCCGCGACCTGGCCCGCCAAGGCCCCCTGCTCTCCGGCCGGCTCTGCGGCGAGGCCCTCCTCTTCGGCCAGGTCTGCTTTCCCTTCCAGAGCCGGTTGGAGGGCGAGGACCGGGCCCGCCTGGTCCCCCTGCCGCTGGCGGAGGCGTTCTGGGCCGAGCTCGCCGGCGAGGGCGAGGCCCAGGGGAACACCCTCCGCTACCGCGGCCGGCTCGTCCTCCACGCCCGGCTCCCCGAGGGGGAGAAGTGGGGCGGCCGGGCCCTGCGCCGCATGGCCGAAACCGCCCTGGAGCGAACCCTCCGCCGGGCCCTGGCGGCCCTGCCCGGGAGCCTGGAGACCGGATGGTAGAGTAGGAAACAAACGGAGGTGATCGGCATGGTGGAGGTTCGTTTTCTGGGCCACGCGGCCACCTGGATCCGGGGGGCGGGGAAAAACGTGCTCATCGACCCCTTCCTCACCGGCAACCCCCTGGCCCCGCTGGGGCCCGAGGAGGTCGAGGCCGACCTGATCGTGCTCACCCACGCCCACGGCGACCACTGGGGCGACACCCTGGAGATCGCCGAGCGCACCGGGGCCACCGTGGTCTCGACCTTCGAGATCGCCACCTACGCCCAAAACCGGGGGGCCCAGGCCTGGGCGATGAACATCGGGGGGAGCTACGCCTTCGAGGGCGGCTTTTTGAAGTTCTTCCCGGCCTGGCACTCCTCCTCCTTCCCCGACGGCACCTACGGCGGCATGCCGATGGGGGTGGTGGTCGAGCTCGAGGGCAAGCGGATCTACCACGCCGGCGACACCGCCTTGTTCTCCGACATGCGGCTGGTCGGCGAGCTGGGGCTCGACCTCGCCCTGCTTCCGATCGGCGACACCTTCACCATGGGCCCCGACGACGCCCTCCGGGCGCTGGAGCTCCTGCGCCCCCAGGGGGTGGTGCCGATCCACTACAACACCTTCCCGCCAATCCAGCAGGACCCCGCCGCCTTCGTCGAGCGGGCCGGGGCGCTGGGCTTCGAGGCCTACGCCCTGAACCCCGGGGAGTCGCTCGCGCTCGAATGAAACCGGGCCTGAGGCGGGAGGACTTCCGGCTCGAGCTCCTCTTGGGCCTGGGCACCACCGGGCAGGTCTACCTCGCCCGCACCCCCGAGGGGCAGCCGGTGGCGCTCAAGATCCCCCGCCTCGAGGTCCACAAGGACCCTAAGCTGGCCGACCGGTTCGCCCGCGAGGTCCGGCTCTCGCTGGGCCTCGCCCACCCCTTCCTGGTCAAGGGCTACGCCGGCAAGCCCTACGGCCAGGGGGCCTTCCTGGCCCTGGAGTACTTCCCCGAGGGGAGCCTGGAGGAGCGCCTGCAAAAGGGCCCGCTCCCCCGGGAGGAGGCCCTTGGCTACCTGGAGCAGATCGCCCAGGCCCTCCTTCACCTCCACCGCCTGGGGATCGTGCACCAGGACGTGAAGCCGGCCAACGTCTTCATCAAGGAGGGCACCGCCAAGCTCGGCGACTTCGGGGTGGCCAAGACCCGCGAGGAGGCGACCCCCCTGGAGCGGGCGGGCAGCCCCTTTTACATGGCCCCCGAGCTCTTCCGGGGCGAGCCCGCCACCCCGCGCTCCGACGCCTACTCCTTCGGGGTCCTGGCCTACGAGCTCCTGGCCGGCAAGCGGCCGTTCTACGGCGAGACCTACGAGGAGCTGCTGGCCGCCCACCTCACCCACCACCCGCCCCGGCTCAAGGACGAAAACCCCGCCCTGGCCCGGGCAGTGATGGCCCTTTTGGCCAAGGAGCCCAAGGAGCGGGGGAGCCTCGAGGGGTTCCTCGAGGCCCTCCGCGCCCCCAAACGCCCCGCCCCCGGCCGGGCGGGCGCCCCCGCCGCGCCCCCCTGGTGGAGACGCGTCCTGAGGAGGAAACGATGAAACCCGTCTGGTACCCCAGCGAGGCCTACACCCGCGGCA
>Ga0256841_1001453_pt1 | contig 20519 bp, 16 predicted proteins | sample 356308metaG_FD_185971 | JGI IMG/M metagenome (GOLD analysis project Ga0256841, IMG submission 185971) | Hydrothermal vent microbial communities from Mid Atlantic Ridge, Atlantic Ocean - 356-308 | ecosystem: Environmental > Aquatic > Marine > Hydrothermal vents | place: Atlantic Ocean: Mid... | reverse complement strand
ACCCAACCACTCAGCCATCTGGCGACGAATCGGGTCGCTGCCAACAGGACGAAGCACCCGACCACGAAAAGACCTAGCGCCAATGCGCCCAACACCCGCTCGCTTCCGGACTCTCCATAGGGCGTGTAGAAGATGATCGTGCGGATGAAATCACGCTGGAATGGCCTCCTGACGATGAACCCAATCACCAGAGCATAAAAGGCCAAGGCTACCCACGTGACGAAGTTCATCGGACGCCGCTCGCCGAGATGGTCGGCATCACCTGTCGAGCCCCCGAACAACGTTTCGGCCAACCTCAGCCCAATGACGCCGACGCCGGCGAGTCCCCCCCCAATGGCTCCCGCCAGGATATCGAATGTTAACACGGAGAGGAACGAGGCTCTCTCCCTGAAGGTCGAGAAGAAGGGGCTCAGGGTCAACGATTGATGGGCAGCTTCCAAGAGGAAAAATCCCACCCCTGCGATCACGCCGGCCCGAAAAAAATGGACCACCGTTTTCAATTCCCACCGCCAGTTCGCCACTCACACTCTCCCGAGATGATCACCGTGCGCTTCACCAGGGTGTGGTGGATGCGCAAACAAAGGTGGCAATTCTACGAACGCATCCTCCTCCAGTCAAGTAATGCTCCTGGACCAGACTGGTCGCGGGCCGCCAACATGAGTCCATCCCATTCATCGATCGGTGTCAGCCACCCGGTTCTCTTGACAGGGAGACGCTGGTCGGCTATCTATCCTCTTTTTAGCACAAAACCAATGCTCGATCATTATCGCGAAGAATTAACTCGTTTTTACGAAGCGTTGGGGCGAGAACAGTATTGCTACTTCTCGGGGCAGAAGGATCGATTGGAGTTGCGACCCATCTTCGACCGATATAGCGATCTCTTTCGGGAAGACACGATCCAAGAGTTGAAACGAACGCTGGACCAAACCCCAGAGCACTTTCAAACCCAGCGGGAGGGCATCCGTCGGCTCATCGCCTGTACCGAAGAGCATGTCCTCGAGCGCTCAGTGGCGGAATTGACCGAGCAGATTGCCGAACGAGAGGGTCGCGCCATCATTGGCATCAACGGCTCAGAGGTTCCTTTCCACCGGATAACGGAGTTGATGGCCCATGAACCCGATGCGGCCAGACGGCGGCAGATGAACGAACACCGGCTTGCTGTTATCCGGCAAAGTCTCGAACTTCGAGAAGAGCGGGTCCGACGCTTGCACGAAGGAAGCCGACATCTCGGCTATGACAGCTACTGGTCGATGGTCGAAAACTGGCCCGGATCGGCACTCCGTCGCACCGCCGATGACTTCGGTGATTTCCTCAGCCGTACGGACGATCTGTACTTTCGACATCTGGAGCGCGAACTGACCGCGTCTCTCTCCTTGAGGCTGGACGAAGCCGATCGAGCCGATATAGAGCGGTTCCTTCAACTCGATGAATATGCTGACCTCTTCCCCGCCGATGGAGTGATCCCGGCGTATCGTGAGACGCTGCGAGAGCTGCACATTGATCTGGATGAGCAGCCGAACATCGACATCGACGATATCGAGCGTCCGCGAAAGATTCCTCGCGCCTTTTGCACCCCTATCAGAGTACCCGAAGAGATCAAACTCTCCATCAGTCCCCGCGGAGGGGTGATGGACTACGAAGCCATGCTTCACGAGGGCGGTCATGCTCAACACTACGCCTGGACGTCTCCAAGGTTGCCGGTGGAGTTCAAGCTGGCCGGCGATGCTGCCGTCACCGAAGGCTACGCTTTCCTGTTCCAATACCTCGTCCTCGATCCGCTCTGGCTCGATGATCTCCTGCGGTTCCCTGGCTCCCAGTCACTGGTCATTTCCCTCTGGTTGCGCAAGCTCTTCTTTCTTCGCCGATATGTGGCCAAACTGAGGTGTGAACACCATCTGCACACGACGGGCGCACTCTCCTCATCGAGTCTTCACTATGCTCGAACCCTGACGGAGGCGACCGGGTTTCGGTACACATCGGATGAATTCCTCCACGATCTGGATGATTATATCTATGCGGCGAGTTATCTCCGAGGCTGGCTCTTCGAAGTCCAGCTCAGGGAATTTTTACGAACGCGATTCGGTCACAAATGGTGGAAGTCAAAGAAGGCCGCTCACCTGCTGATCGATCTCTGGAATGCGGGAGAACGATATCCGGTGGATGAGTTGGCGTCACTGGCTGACTTGGGAACCCTATCGGTCGAGCCTCTCATCGACGAAGTCATGGAGGTTCTCTCATGAATCGTCGCGCAGACGCCAGGCCTCCTTCCTCACCCACGATCGTCACCGTCCCCCTCGGCGAGCGCCAGTACGATATTGTCATTGGCGCCGGGTTACTCTCAGAGGTGGGGAGCCGCCTTCGATCACTCCTCGGCGATCGGTCCCTGGCCGTCATTTCCAATCCCACGGTGTTCGAGCTTTACGGGCAACCACTGCGCCGCAGTCTCAGGCGCGCCCGATTCCGGCCAATCACCTATCTGATGGGCGATGGCGAGCGATATAAGACCCTCCGGACCGCCGAGGCCATCTATCGCCATCTGGCCACACATCGACTCGATCGATCGTCGGCCATCATCGCGTTCGGCGGCGGGGTGGTCGGGGATGTGGCCGGCTTTGTGGCCGCTACGTTCCTCAGGGGCATCGCTTACGTTCAACTACCGACGACCTTACTGGCGGCCATCGATAGCTCGGTGGGCGGCAAAACGGGAGTCAACCTTCCCGAAGGAAAGAACCTGGTGGGGGCCTTCTATCAACCGCGATTGGTGATCACCGATGTTCGCCTGCTTCGCTCTCTGCCCACCAGAGAGTTGAAAGCAGGCTTCTATGAAGCGGTCAAGTATGGAGTCATCGCTGATGCCGAGCTATTCGAATTCATCGCCCGGATGATTCGCACCGAGAGGCTCCTGGACGAAGCGCAGTTGATCACGCTGATCACTCGCTGCTGTCAGATCAAAGCCGCCGTGGTCGCCACCGACGAACGCGAATCGGGATATCGGCAGATTCTCAACTATGGACATACCTTCGGACATGCCCTAGAGGCGCTGACGCGTTATCGGCGGTTCAAACACGGCGAAGCCGTCGCCTATGGCATGATCATCGCCGCCCGGCTGGCCGTCGAGCTTGGACTCATGGATCGCGGCGCGGCCGAGAACCTGGAATCGCTGGTGCGATCCATAGGCCGACTCCCCCCCATTGCTGACCTGGATGCCCGAGCCTGGTTGAGCGCCATGCAATACGATAAGAAAGTGCGGCAGAAGAAGCTCACCTACATCCTCCCCACGACCATCGGTTCGGTGAAAATGGTCACCGATGTCCCCACCCGGCTGGTGACCAAGACGCTCGCGCGGTGCATTCAAGGACGGTGACGGGCTCTGCCCGCATCGCTGGAGAGCGAAGGATCGTTCCAACTGCCTGTCGAACGTGCACCCCGAGACGGTGACCAGCGATCGTGGCTCGCGATGGTCCCCCCTGGCGCTCTCTGGCGGACCATTGCTCCATCGCCCGTCACCGGAAAAGCCTTTTGAGGGACTGTTTCAAAATCCACTCCATGGAGTGATCGGATTCGGCGGCCATCGTTGAGGTCACTGCTCGTTCGGCGACTGACCGAGCGTACCCCAGATTCACCAAAGCCGATATGACGTCACGCTTCACGGCTTCATCCGCTTCCTCGGCCGCCGACGCTTGTGCGTAGGCAGCTTCGGCCTCTTCTGATGACAGTGGCGCGAGCTTATCGCGGAGTTCGACCACCAACCGCTCGGCCGTCTTCTTCCCGATGCCGGGAATGGAAGAAATCTTGGCCAGGGCATTGGTCCGAATGGCCATGATGAGATCATCGGCACTCAGTCCCGAAAGAATGGTGATAGCCAGTTTGGGGCCGACGCCACCGACGCTGATCAATTGCATGAACAGCTCCTTCTCCCTCTGAGTGCGAAACCCGTAAAGCTGGATGGCATCTTCGCGAACATGCGTGTGCACGAACAAGGAGACGGCCGTTCCCACCTCTCCCAGTTCGTAATAAGTGGAGACGGGGATTCGCACCTCGTAGCCCACTCCCTGCACATCGACGATGATCGAAGTCGGTTGTTTCGAGATGAGCGTTCCTGTCAGACGGGCAATCATAGGACCTCCGGCAAACCCATATTCTGCCTCGTTTGTCGGAAATGAACAAGCCATTTATGATCCACCGGCGACCAACGGGCGTCAGCGTGCACGTTTTGACCGATCGGTCATCTTCGCTCATGGACGATTCCCGGGGCGAACATTGGCATGAGCCGATAGGTCCGGTTGTAGCGATGCCTCAATGGATCCAGATGCCGATCAGGGACGGTCAGCATCTGGATGAACCGATGCGTTCGGTCATCGACTCTCCAGGAAACCTTGACGTCGTCAAACGAATCAAGCTATGTTCGACGTGAGGATGAACGACCAGACGGCGCGACAAATGATCGTCGAAGTGGGCCGACGGCTCTACGAGCGCGGGTATATCGCCGCCGCTGATGGAAATATCAGCGTCCGACTGGAAGGTCGCCGACGGGTATTAGCAACTCCCACGGGCGTCTGCAAGGGATTCCTCAAACCGGAGATGCTGGTCATCGTCGACGAAGAGGGTCGAAAACTCCAGGGCGACCTCAATCCCTCATCGGAGTTGGCCATGCACGTGGCCATCTATCGACTTCGTCCCGACATCAATGCCGTCGTCCACGCCCATCCCCCTGTGGGTACGGGATTCGCCGCGTCGGGAATTCCCCTGACCAAGCCCCTGGTCTCCGAGGTCGTGCTCACGCTCGGGTGCATTCCGCTGGCCGAATACGGGACGCCGACGACGGAAGAACTGGCTCGAGCCATTACACCCTATGTGCAACACTACGATGCCCTGTTGCTGGCCAATCATGGCGCCCTCACGTATGGCGCCGATCTGGAGGATGCTTATTTCAAGATGGAAACGCTGGAACACTTTGCCCGTATTGCTCTGGTCGCTCATTTGCTCGGTCAGGAGAGGCCTCTGCCCCCAGAAGCGGTCAACAAGCTGTTCCAGATTCGCCAGCGCGCCGGGCGAACCTCTCCGACGCCTTCGCTCTGCCAGGTTCCAATATCTTCGGAGCGCGCGGCGGGGACACCGGCCAATGCCGACGACCGGATCACGTTGACTCGGCGCGAACTGGTCGATCTCATCGCCGAATCCATTGAGGCGACGTTGGCGGCTCTCATCAACGAGAAGCGATCGTCAACCTGAGCCGAATCAATGGCCCTTGGGAGGATGGGGCGAGAGCGCCCACTCGGGCCGTCAGCCCCGAGAGATGGCCAAGGGAGTATTTTGACTTGCTTCGGCCGCCCGCCATCTTTATGATATGGGCGAAGTCAATCTGAACAGACGTGAGGAGCAGCTATGGATGCACTGGGCATGATTGAGACGCGAGGCCTTGTGGCCATGATTGAAGCCGCCGATGCCATGGTCAAAGCGGCCAACGTCTCGCTGGTCGGATACGAGAAGATCGGATCGGGGTATGTGACGGCCATCGTCCGAGGTGAGGTGGCGGCCGTCAAAGCAGCCACCGATGCCGGAGCAGCGGCGGCTCGTCGCGTAGGTGAGCTGGTGAGCGTCCACGTCATTCCCCGCCCCCATCAGGCGGTGGATGAGGCGCTTCCGGTCAGTCTGAAAGGTCGCGAGCGATAACTCATGATCCTAGCGCGAATCCTGGGAACGGTGGTGGCCACCAGAAAAGACGAGCGCCTTCAGGGCAAGAAGCTCCTCGTCGTGCGACCGGTGACTCTGGAAGGCGAGGAGGAGTCCGGTTATCTGGTCGCCGTCGACACGGTGGGGGCTGGATTTCGCGAGACGGTCCTCGTCGTTCAAGGCAGTTCGGCGCGGATGGCCGCCGGTTGCAAGGATCGTCCCATCGATGCCGCCATCGTTGGCATTGTCGATACGGTACAGGTTGAATCGGCTTGACGGTGACTGCCTGAGATGCCCCGCCCGGACCCGAGCCTCCTTTTCACCGCCATGACTGGCGCGGGCGGTGAGCAATCGAGTCAGTGCATCGTTGCTCCCTCATCGGCAGGATGAGACTGTCACGCGAAAACCGAATCTTCGTCATTCACCGCGAATGGATGAACGCCAGCCCGGGCCGCCGCTTGACACTCTCAACAGGGTGGGCTAGTATGTTCAACGGTTTGGGCCGGTAGCTCAGTTGGGAGAGCGCAGCTTTCGCACGGCTGAGGTCACGGGTTCAAGTCCCGTCCGGTCCACCAGTTCTTGTCTCCAGGCCCCCAGACCAACCGACGATGGGATGCGGGCGCTCGTACGGCGTCAACGATTTCGGTGTGGTCGTTTCGCCACCCCGCCCCTTGAGGGCTCATGGTGGGAGATCTCCTCTCTGGAGGGTCCGCTTCAGGCCATGCTCACGGCGTCCTCTCCGGGCGATCGATTTCCGGTCGGCGCACGGTAGTGACTTGACGAAGCCCCGGAAATTGGCCATATTTGCCATTCTGAGACACAATCGCGATAAAACCCGATGAACATTTTAACGGTCGTCTTATACGAACTCCAAGAAGCCGCCTTGCTCGCCTGGAGCGCCTTCAAAGGTCTCTTCAAGCGCCCCTTTTATTTCCGCGATTTCATCGAGCAGATGGACGGGATTGGCGTAGGAAGTTTGATCATCATCCTTCTGACCGGATTCTTCACCGGCGCCGTATTGACGCTCCAATCGGGAGATACCATGGCGTCTTTTGGAGCCAAGGGATTGACCGGCCAGTTGGTCGCCACGTCGCTCATTCGCGAACTGGGACCCGTGCTCACCTCATTGATGATCGCCGGACGCGTCGGATCGGGGATCGCCGCCGAGTTGGGCTCGATGCTGGTCACCGATCAAATCGATGCTATGCGCGCCCTGGGGACCGATCCGGTTCGCAAGCTCGTCGCGCCCCGGATCGTCGCTCTGTTGGTGATGGTCCCCGCGCTTTCCATGATCTGCATCGCCGTGGGTATTTTTGGCGGGTGGATCGTGGCCCAATTACTCCTGGGCGTATCGCCGGCGCAATACTTTCGCTCGGCCGAAGACGCCTTCAAGCGGAACGACCTGCTGGGGAGCGTCGTCAAGGCCGTCATCTTCGGATTCATCATCGGCGTCGTCGGATGCCGATCTGGATTGCGAACCCGCGGGGGAACAGTGGGCGTGGGACGCTCGACGACCCAATCAGTGGTCGTCGCCTCGATTCTCATCATCACTGCCGATTTCTTCGTCACCAAAGCTCTCCAAAGCTTCCTCCCCCCCGGACGGTGATAGAGCCCACCCGGTGGCAAAGAGCGTACAAACGGGGTATCCTAATGTGTTGAGATTCCAAGTCGTGGAGGGTGATTATGGAACGACGGACCAAACGACTGTCAATATCCGAACTGAAGGTGGGCATCGTGGTCCTGGTGAGTATCGTGATCTTTCTGTTCATGGTGCTCACCGCCAGCGGGGGGATGAGTCGGCTTTTCTCCAAGCCGTTCATTGTGAAAACCCGATTCGCCGAAGTGGACGGATTGCTTCCCGGTCACGAGGTGCGACTGGCCGGCAAACGGGTGGGCAATGTCATGGCCGTCAACTTCTACAAGATTCCCGAGCACCCGGAGGACCTGGATACCGTGGAGGTGGTGATGTCGGTCGATCCGGAGATTGCCCGGAAATGGATTCGAGACGACTCCAAGGCCACGCTCGGCTCCATCGGCCTGCTCGGCGATAAGGTGGTGGAGATCTCGCCGGGAACGAAACACGGAAAGCCCATTCACAGTGGCGATTACATCCCCAGCACGCCGGGAACCAATATTCGCAAGATCATCTCCGGAGTCGATCCGCTCATCGCCGACCTGACCGATACCGCCGAACAGATCAAGCGGCTGGTGGTCAAAGTCAACGAAGGAGAGGGAACGCTGGGGCGCCTCATCAACGATCCCAGCATTTACGAAGAAGCGGACCGCTTCGTGCTGGAACTGAGAAGCTTGTTGAACGAGGTGCGCGAAGGCCGCGGGACGTTGGGGCAACTCATCACCGATCCCGAGCTCTATCACAATTTGAAGACCACGGCCGTTCATCTGGAGCGGGTGGTCAAGTCCCTGGATGAAGGCGATGGGACAATCGCTCACCTCATCAACGATCCCGAATTGTACAACCGGGTGGATCGGGCCATCTCCCAGATTCAACAGACGGCCGATCGATTGAACACCATCGCGGCCCGCATCGAACGAGGAGAAGGCACGCTCGGTCGGCTCATCAATGATCCGCGGATCGCCGAGGAGACGGAGAAGACGATGACCAACGTGAGCCAGATTATGGAACGCGTCAATCAGGGGCAAGGGACGGTGGGAGCTCTCCTCCACGAGCGAGAGTTGTATGATAACCTCAATGCCCTCTCCTCCCAGCTCGTGCGCCTGGTTTACGACTTCAGACAGAATCCCAAGAAGTACCTTCGCGTGAAGGTTTCGATTTTCTGAGCCTCGTTGGCCCGAACCAACGTGGCCCATGCTTCGTTTGATGTCAATGAGCCCATGATGACGACGTCGGTCAGGACCACACCTATGCCATCACCCCATCATCTGGAAAACAGCGACAACGTTGTGGTTGACGTCGACGCGGCGCCACCTGCCGCCGTCGAGAGGCCACGATTGGCACTCATGACCCGGGCGCGTGATATCTTCCGGGGCGGGATCCGGAGTTTGGAGATCATCTCTCTGGCCATCGTCTTCGGCCTCTACGTCTATCTCGACCTGTTGGCAGCCACGGATGCCAAGAAGATCAGAGGCCGGCTGCGCCAGGGCCTGCATGTGGTGGCCAAGCTCGTGTTCTCGCAGGAAGCTCTGCAGCGAGAAGAACGGTTGGCCAAACAAGCGGTATGGCTCAAGGGGCGATTATTGAAGCTCGGCCCGACGTTCATCAAAATTGGCCAGGCCCTGGCCACGCGGGCTGACGTGCTTCCGCTCGCCTACGTCAAAGAGCTGTCCAAGCTGCAGGATGAGGTCCCGCCCTTTCCCCACGAGACGGCCATGCGCCTCATCGAAAGCGAACTCGGCGCTCCGGTGGCCACCCTGTTCGCCCATCTGGATGACGCCCCCGTGGCCGCCGCCAGCCTGGGACAAGTCTACTACGGGCGGCTCACCAACGGTGAGGAAGTCGCCGTCAAAGTCCAACGCCCGCGGCTCAAAGAGACCATCGACTTCGATCTGCGCATCCTGAGGCGGATCGTCGGCTTCCTCAAGCGCTATCCCAACCTCTTCCGGGGAGTGGACTGGACGGGCGTGCTCAACGAGTTCGCCACGACTATCTATCAAGAGATGGACTACATTCAGGAAGCCAGGAACGCCGATCGCTTCCGTCATCACTTTCGTTCGTGGAGAGACGTCTACGTCCCCAAGATTTACTGGCATCTGACAACCCGACGCGTCCTCACCATGGAGTATATTCACGGTTTCAAAGTCACCGAGGTGGATATCCTGCGGGCCCGGGGGTTCACTCCGGCGAAGATCAACCGACTGCTGGCCCGCACCTATTTGAAGCAAATGCTGCAGGACGGGTTCTTTCACGCCGACCCCCATCCGGGAAATCTGCGAGTGATGCCCGACGGACGATTGGCGTTCTTCGACTTCGGAATGGCCGGACACATTGACAAACATATTCAAGCGCTCATGATCGACGCCTTCTTTCACATCCTGGATCGGGACGTCGATGGGCTCGTCGAGGATCTGATGAAGTTAGAGTTCCTCGATGCCGATGCCGATCGCGATCAGATCCGTCCGCTGGTCGAGGATTTGTTCAAAGACTATCTGGGATTGAAACTCAGCGAGATTCGCTTCAAGGAACTCACCTACGAACTGGCCGATGTCGTCTACGAATATCACTTCAAAATTCCTTCGCGATTCACCTACATGATCCGCGCGCTCATGGAACTGGAAGGCATCGGCGTGGCTATCGATCCCGATTTCAATTTCATCGATACGGCCAAGCCGTTCGCCCGCCAGTACCTGCTCAGTCGGGAAGCCCGTCATCTCCGAAATCAATTGCTGGGCAAGATCCTTCGAGGGGAGAATCATCGACTCGACTTCGGTAAGCTCTGGTATCTGGCCAAGATCGGCGCTCGAGTCCTCCTGGACAAGCTTCAGAGCGAACGTTGAGCTCAGGGCTTGAGGCGGCGCTCGGGCCGCTGCGGCTCGGGACTCCGAGGTCGAACCGTCGAGCTCAATGGAGGCACTTGAAGGACATCCGATGAAGGGAGGAGCCCCTCCGGGGAATCCGGCGTGGGGACGGGAAGAACATCTAATCGCGGGGGCTCACCAACCAAGGGGAGCGGTTGCCCCCTCGAGCCGACGACCCACGCGCCGCGCTCCTGCTGGCGCTCGGCTTGTAATTCAGCGAGCATCGGCGGCGGTTCGGTGACCAAGTTGAACGTCTGCGGGGGCTGGCCTTTGAGGTATTCTTTCATGAATGCGATCCAGATGGGGAGGGCCGCTCGAGCGCCGGTCTCGCCCTTGCCCAATGACTTCTTCTCATCATAGCCCACCCACACGCCGGCGCAAACCGTGGGAGTGAATCCAATGAACCAGGCATCGGTGAAATCGTTGACCGTCCCCGTCTTTCCGCCGATGTCCCACTGGTTGAACTCGGCATGAGCGCGGATGGCATGAGCCGTTCCCCGTTCCACGACGCCCTCCAGTAATGAGACGACAGTGGAAGCTACATAAGGAGCGAGAACCTCTTCTTCCGGAGGTGGTTGCCAACGTTGGAGCTCTACCCCATCACGGTCCACGACCCGGCGAATGAAGTGTGGATAGACGCGTTTCCCCAGGTTGGCGAAGACGGCGTAGGCTTTCACCATGTCCAGCAATGGTTCTTCGGTCGCTCCCAGAGCCGATGGGAGATAGGGCGCCATAGGATTGGACAACCCCAGACGCTCGACGACTTCGGCGGCTCGATGAATCCCCACTTCTTGAAGGATGCGTACGGCGGGAACATTTCGCGACAGCGCCACGGCGGTGGCGATATCGATCACTCCCATGAACTTCTCATCGTAGTTCTGTGGCTCCCAATCGTCCAAGATGAACGGCTCATCCTCGACCGGGCTTTCCGGCGTCAATCCATACTCGATCGCCGCCGTGTAGATGAACGGTTTGAACGCCGATCCCGTCTGGCGCTTCCCCTGAGTGGCACGATTGAATCGCGACCGATTGAAGTCATAACCGCCGACTAGCGCCTTGATCTCTCCAGAGGGGATCTCCATGGCCACCAGAGCCCCCTGCACGGCGGGGAGTTGAAGCAGCGTCACCTTGAGCTGCCGGGTCACCGGATCAATGCGGTTAATCCGGAAGATGGTCAGATCGCCCGGCTTCACTAACGTGTTCAGCGGGCGCCGCCAGGGCACATCCGAACGAGTCACACGAGCCGTGTACTCACCGAACCGAACGAGCGCTTCCCGACGAGTGACCTGCATGACCAGCCCGGTGATATAGTCTCCCACCTCGAAAGGTCCATTCCAATCGGGATGATGATAATGCTGCAGCGAATAGCCCTGGTCGAGAATATTCTCCAGCTTATTTCGCCACCCATGACGCTGATCGAAGGCATGAAGGCCCTGACGGACGGCTCGCACGGCGGCTTTCTGGGCATGCACATTGATCGTGGTGTAGATTTGCAGGCCTCCAGCATGCGTCTTGTGGGTCCCGTACCGGCGCTCCAGCGTCCGCCGAACCATCTCCACCACGTAGGCATAAGGAGAATCCACGTTATTGATGCGCTCGCCCGTGGAGAGCCGAATGGGCTCTTTTTTGGCCCGTTCGGCCTCGGCACGGCTGATGAACCCCTGCTCGACCATGGCATCGAGAACGAGATTCCGCCGACGGCGGGCAGCTTGGGGATGAAGAACGGGCGAGTAGCTGACCGGGGCTTTGGGCAAGGCGGCTAACATAGCGCTCTCGGCCAGCGTGAGATCACGAGCCGATTTCCCGAAATAGTACTGGGCGGCCGCCTCGACGCCATACGCATTTCCTCCCAGATAGATCTGATTGCAATAGAGCTCCAGGATCTGCTCTTTGGTATAGTATCGCTCGATGAGCAGCGCCAGGAGCGCTTCTTTCAGTTTCCGAGTGAGCGTGCGTTCGCGAGAGAGATAGATGCCTCGCGCCACCTGCTGCGTGATCGTCGACGCCCCGGCGACGATACGACCCTCGCGGAGATTATCCCAGAGGGCCCCAGCGATGCGAATGAAATCGAGTCCATAGTGTCGATAAAAACGCGCATCCTCGATGGCGATGAATGCCTGGCGGACTCGCTCGGGAATCTGGTGGTAGGCGACGGGGATACGGCGTTCCAAGTAGAATTCGCCGATCACCGTCGTTCCATCATCGGCATACACGCGGGAGAGGACGCTGGCCTCATAATCGCTCAATTGAGCGACCATCAAGGCGTATTCGGATCGATCGAGGGCAAAAGCGATGAGGAACCCCGTCAACGTTCCCGCTACGGCCGACAGCACGAAGAGGGAGAGAAGTCGCGAGTGCCGCAAGATGGCGATCATCCTGTTCACCAATTCCGACCCCGACTCGTTCATCGCCCAACGAGGTCATTGTAGCACAACCAACTTGCTGGAGACAGAGCGACGTGGTATCATGCGCCCCTCAGCATGAGAGCGGAACTCGGGGGAGGCAGTCAGACCAACATCGGACGGATGGCGCGCCAGAGGTGACGAGGATGTGGCATTGGGCACTGATGGTGATGACTCTCCTCCCGATCAACCTCCCCCCCTCTCCTCCGATGTACCTCCAGAACGCTCCGGCCCATCATCGCGCGCCCGCCTCGCCTCCATCGACGCCATCGGATGATCAGATCATTGCCGGCACGCTCATCGTCACCTCGGACACCTCTCGGCGCGAGGGGAAACGAGTGATTTACCAAGGGTATGTCGATGCGCGCATGGGCTCGATGCGCCTCCAATGCGACACGTTCATCTTCGACGAAGAGACGGAAGTCGCCGAAGCCATCGGCAACGTGATTTTCGACCTGGATGGCCAGCGCATCACCGGCAGTCGGGCCGTATTCGACCTGCGAACGCGAAAAGGAACCATATGGGACGCCACCGGATTCACCAATCGCACTCCCGATGGCGTGACCGTCTACTTTCGTGCCAGACGAATTGAGCGCACGGGATTGAACCGTTTTCGGATTCACGACGGGTGGATCACGTCTTGCCAAGAGCCGGTCCCCAAATGGAGCTTCACCGCGAAGACCATCACCATCACTCTCGACCGACGCGTATCGGCGCGATTCCCTGCTTTTCGCATCAAGAATATTCCCCTGCTCTGGCTTCCCTTCGCCACTGTGCCCATCATGAAGCGGGTGCGCACGTCTGGATTCCTCACGCCCGGTTTTGGCAACTCCAATGTGCGAGGGGCATCCATTCGCATCCCTTACTACCAGACGTTGGGGCGCAGCGCCGATGTGTTGCCGCGATTGGAGATCTTCACCAGTCGCGGTATCGGGTTCGGGGCCGATTTCCGAGCTCGGACCAGCCAAACCTCGCACCTGAATACCGGGTTCTTCGCCGTCTTCGATCGCCTCTTCGGCCAGCCGGGGCCCGACCAGGGGGGCACGGCCTTTTATCTGGATGCTGTTCAACACTTCGGCAAAGGCTTTCTTCTGGCCACCGATGTCAACATCACCAGCAATCTCGCCTTCCGCCAGATCTTCTCCGATTCTTTCGAACAGGCCATCTCGCCCGAGGAGCGAACCGAGATTTATGTGACGAACAATTTCGACGGCTTCTCTTTCAACCTCCTGGCCCGGTCGCGGGACATCTTTTTGCCCAATGAGCAGGTGTCCATCCGACACCTTCCGTCGTTCGAACTCGCCAGTCGTCCTCGGAAGCTGTGGTCCCGGTGGCCCATCTATATCTCCTTCCGATCAGCAGTGGAGGGATTGAGCCGAGGGGAGTCCACCTTCCGAGCGCCATCCATTGTGCAGCGGATGGATGCTCGGCCGGAGGTAACGATTCGTCTCCCCTCTCTCGGCGGGATGACCGTCACCCCACGTCTCTCGCTGCGGAGCACCTTCTATTCCAACAGCGTTGATCCCAGCGATCGAACGAAGGTTCTCGGCGAGAGCATCACCCGGACGTATCTGGAATTGACTGTCGATATTCGCCCTCCAGCACTGGAGCGCTGGTTCAGGCATCGAGATGGATCGCTGTGGTTCAAACATCTGATCGAGCCCTCCATCACCTATCGGCGCATCACCGGCATCGGGAGCGATTTTGCTCGACTGCTCCGATTCGACGAACATGATACCATTGCCGATACCAACGAACTGGAATTCGCGCTCACCAACCGCTTCTTCACCAGGCGAGGACGTCCCGAAGGAGGAGGCCTCCAACCGCATGAATGGTTGACGCTCACTCTGGCGCAAAAATACTTCTTCGATCCCACGTTCGGGGGTGCGCTGGTCCCGGGAAGACGAAATCAGTTCTTTCCCATCAATACGCTGAGCGGATTCAGCTTCGGCGGCACGGAACGGCGGTTCTCGCCCCTCACGGTGAAGGCCCGCCTGCGCCCGCTCTCGTCGCTGTTTGCCGACCTGCGACTCGATTACGACACCCGCCAAAAGAGCGTGCGCAACATCAGTTTCACTGGTGGACTTCACCGTCACCATCTCTCGTTGAGTCAGACCTGGACCATCACTCGCGCCATGAAGCGCTCCGACGGAACGAATGAAGCGGGCACATTCGCCGGAAATCTCTATCAGTCATCGGTCGTGCTGGGGAATCCTGACCGCGGGGCATTCGGGGGATTCGACCTCATCTTCGATTTCACCGATCGGCTCATCGATGGGCAGTTCACGTCGGGCCGACTCGTCTCCTCCTCGATTCGATTCGGATACACCTTCGACTGCTGTAGTTTTCAGATTCAAAACACGACCTTCAAGATCGGACTGAGGAACGAGAACCGACTCACTTTCAGCCTCACGCTATTCGGGATCGGGAGCTTCGGCCGACATACGTCGGCCGGCCGGCGCATCTTCGGCCGATGACCGGCAACCGACGAAGCGACAGTTGATCTTCGACCTCCTTCCAGGTGGTGGGGAGGAATGTGTTATGATAACCTCGATGCGGGTGATCGCCGGGAGGTACAAAGGGCGACGGCTCTCCTGTCCCAGAGGCCAGCATATTCGTCCCATCCCCGATCGCCTCAAGGAGGCTCTGTTCAACATCCTCGGCCGAGAGGTGGAAGGAGCGCGCGTTCTGGATCTCTGCGCGGGGACGGGGGCCATGGGCATCGAAGCCCTGAGTCGAGGAGCGGCCTGGGTCACCTTCGTCGATTCCTGGAGGCCGGCCATCGAATGCATCCAACACAATGTGCGGGCCTGCGGTATCGATTCCGGCTATGACATTCTCGCCCGTGATGCGCGCACCGCGCTGACGCGACTCTCGTTGCGCGGCGAGACCTTCCATCTCGTCTTTTTCGACCCTCCCTACGCCTCCTCTCTCTATGACGATGTGCTGGAATCGCTGGGACGCGGGGGGGTGGTGAAACCGGGCGGGCGCGTCCTCGTCATGCACCATGCCAAGCGCCACCTCCATTCTCAGTACGGGCGCCTGCGCCGCTATCGAGAGGTGAAACAGGGAGAAAACATATTGAGTTTTTACATTTCGGATTGACACCTTCAGAGAGACAGTCTAATCTTTGAATTTTGCTTTAAAAATCCCTCAAAGGAAAGGATAGCGGAACATGGCAAAGCAAATTGTGTTTGGCGAGGATTCCCGTCAGGCGATCCTCCGAGGAGTCAATAAGCTGGCCGATACGGTGAAGATTACGCTCGGTCCCAAGGGACGGAACGTCGTCCTGGAGAAAAAATTCGGCTCGCCGACGGTCACCAAAGACGGCGTCACTGTGGCCAAAGAGATCGAACTCGAAGACCCGTTGGAAAACATGGGAGCGCAGATGGTTCGCGAGGTCGCCTCGAAAACCTCCGATATCGCCGGCGATGGGACGACAACGGCCACCATTTTGGCTCAAGCGATCTTCCGCGAAGGCGTCAAGAACGTCGCCGCCGGCGCCAATCCCATGGCATTGAAACGAGGCATCGAAAAAGCCGTCCAGTGCGTCATCGAGGAGATTCGCCGACTGGCCAAGCCCGTGCGGGGCGAAGCCATCGCCCACGTGGGGACGATCTCGGCCAACGGGGATGAGACCATTGGCCAACTCATCGCAGAAGCAATGGCCAAAGTCGGCAAAGATGGGGTCATCACTGTGGAAGAGTCCCGGACGCTGGAGACGACATTGGATCTCGTCGAAGGCATGCAGTTCGATCGAGGATATCTGTCCCCCTACTTCGCCACCGATCTGGAGCGCATGGAATGCGTCCTGGATGATGCCTATATCCTCATTCATGAAAAAAAGATCAGCTCCATGCGCGACCTTCTGCCCGTCCTCGAACAGGTGGTTCGAGCGGCCAAATCCCTTCTCATCATCGCCGAGGACGTCGAAGGCGAAGCGCTGGCTACCCTGGTGGTCAATCGCCTGCGAGGATCGCTCCGCGTCTGCGCCGTCAAAGCGCCCGGCTTCGGCGAACGGCGAAAAGCGATGCTCCAGGATATCGCTGTGCTCACTGGCGGGCAACTCATCGCCGAAGAACTGGGGGTGAAGCTGGAGAATGTGACGCTCGCTCAATTGGGCAGAGCCAAAAGAGTGATCATCGACAAAGAGACGACGACCATCGTCGAAGGGGCGGGAAAGAAGGCCGACATTCAGGGTCGCGTCGAGCAGATCCGGCGGGAGATTGAGGAGACGACCTCCGATTACGATCGGGAGAAACTACAGGAGCGGCTGGCCAAACTGGTCGGTGGCGTGGCGGTGATCAAAGTGGGAGCGGCCACCGAGACGGAGCTCAAGGAGAAGAAAGCGCGCGTCGAAGATGCCATGCATGCCACCCGAGCTGCCGTCGAGGAAGGCATCGTCCCCGGCGGCGGAATCATTTATATCCGCTCGTTGAAGGCCTTGGACAAACTGCAGCTCGACGACCAGGACGAGCAGACGGGAGCCCTCATCGTCCGCCGCGCCCTGGAAGAGCCGCTCCGACAAATCGCCCAGAACGCCGGGGTGGAGGGTGCCATTGTCGCCGAGAAGGTGAAAGATAACGCCAACATGAATTATGGCTTCAATGCACAGTCGGAGCAGTACGAAGATCTGGTCAAAGCGGGCGTCATCGACCCGGCCAAAGTGAGTCGCATCGCTCTGGAAAATGCCTCCTCTATTGCTGGCCTGCTCATCACCACGGAAGCGCTCGTTTCCGAAATCAAAGAGGAAGAGGAGGAGACGCCGCCGCCAGGAGGATTTTGATTTCATCTCGCTGTCGCGATCGATGCGGGCTGGCGGACGATGCGAGATCGGGTGAGACGAGAGCGATCTGGACAGGCTATCCCGGAGAGCCCCCGGGTAACCACCCTGAAAAGCGAGTGCCGGGCTCTCCGGAACTCACTGAGGTGAGACCGCGGAAGCATCCATGCGCGCTGGCCAGAGTGGTGAGCACTCTATTGGACCCTGCGCCGACTTGCTTCCCGCTCACCAATGGAGCATGATGAGGGCTATGATACTGGGACTGGGCGTTGATCACGTCGAGGTACCCCGATTCCAACAGGTGCTGGACCGGCATGGTGAACGTCTTCTCCGACGACTGTTCACCGCCAACGAAATCGCTTATTGTCAGTCGAAGGCCCGGGCCGTGGAACACTTCGCCGCTCGATTCGCCGCCAAGGAAGCCGCTCTGAAAGCGTTAGGAACGGGAAAAAGCGGCGGCATTGGTTGGCGAGATGTGGAGATCACCCGCCAACCAGGACATCCCCCACAGGTGACGTTTCATGGGAAAGCCAAAGAGCGATTCGAAGCGCTGGGCGCCCGGCGAGTCATCGTCTCCCTCACCCACACCAGCCATTCGGCCATCGCTCAGGTCATCATCGAGGATTGAAGGGATGGAAAGGCCCGGTCTGAGGACTCGGCGATGGATCTGGTCATCGGACAGGAGATGAGCGTTCAGGGGCGCTCCCCTTCCTCTCCACCCGTAGCCACATAGAGCCGCACCATCGCCTTCTGGAGTCTGGCTCGCGCCCGCATGAAATCGATCTCTTCCGCGCTCGCCCTCAATTCCTTCAACGCATACTCCCGAGCCAGCCGGGCGCGTTCGATGTCGATCTCCTCGGGCGTTTCCGCCGTCTCGGCGAGGACGGTCACGCAATCAGGCCTCACCTCGACGTATCCGCCGCTGACGGCAATCATCTGTCGCTGGCCATCCCGATGATAGGTCAACACGCCGGTGTCCAGCATGCTGAGCAGTAGAGCGTGCTCTGCCAAGACGCCCAACTCGCCGCCCCGGCCGGGCAGTTCAACATCATCGACCATCTGTTCGAACACCAACCGTTCTGGTGTAACGACCACTAACTTAATCTGTTTCGCCATAAGATTCCCACACCGCCGAACACGTCATACCGCGCCGTGAAGGGCTTCGGCATCAACCTGGGAGAGCCGTCCATCGTGGGTCCTCCACGGCCCTTTCGCCTCTCCACGATCTCAAGCGGCTTGCTTTTGCATGCGCTCGGCTTTCTCCAAAACTTCCTCGATCGTGCCGACCATGTAGAAAGCCTGTTCGGGGATGTCGTCGTGCTTGCCGTCCACGATTTCTTTGAATCCTTTGATCGTGTCCTCGACCTTCACATACTTCCCGCTGATGCCGGTGAACTGCTCGGCCACAAAGAAGGGTTGAGAGAGGAACCGCTGGATCTTGCGCGCTCGCGCCACGATCAACTTATCCTCTTCCGAGAGCTCGTCAATGCCCAGAATAGCGATGATGTCCTGAAGATCTTTATAGCGCTGGAGGATGGCTTTCACGCGTTCGGCCACTTCGTAATGCTCCTGGCCGATAATCCGGGGATCGAGAATTCGAGAGGTGGACGCCAAGGGATCGACGGCCGGATAAATGCCCAGTTCGGCGATCTGTCGCGAGAGCACCGTGGTAGCATCCAGGTGAGCGAATGTCGTGGCTGGCGCCGGATCGGTGATATCGTCAGCGGGGACGTAAATGGCCTGCACCGACGTGATAGAGCCCTTCTTCGTGGAGGTGATGCGCTCCTGAAGCTCGCCCATCTCGGTCTGCAGATTGGGTTGATAGCCCACCGCCGAGGGCATTCGCCCCAGCAGCGCTGAGACCTCAGAACCAGCTTGAGTGAACCGAAAGATATTATCGATGAACAGCAACACGTCCTGGCCTTCCTCATCGCGGAAGTACTCGGCCTGGGTCAACGCCGACAGAGCCACGCGCAATCGGGCGCCCGGCGGCTCGGTCATCTGTCCATAGACGAGCGCGGCCCGGTCGATCACGCCGGATTCCTTCATCTCCAGCCAGAGGTCGTTCCCTTCGCGGGTTCGCTCGCCCACGCCGGCGAAGACCGAGAATCCACCATGGTGCATGGCCACATTGTGAATGAGCTCCATGATGAGAACGGTCTTGCCCACGCCGGCGCCGCCGAAGAACCCGATCTTCCCTCCGCGAAGGAACGGCTGGATGAGATCGATGACCTTGATGCCCGTTTCGAACATCTCCAGCTCGGTCGATTGCTCTTCGAACGTCGGCGCCGGTCGGTGAATGGGATAGAATTTCTTGGCGTGGACCGGTCCCCGTTTATCAACTGGTTCGCCGATGACGTTGAGCACGCGGCCAAGCACCTCACGCCCGACGGGCATCTGAATGGGATGGCCGAGATCGATGGCTTTCATTCCCCTCACAACGCCCTCGGTCGGCTTCATCGATACGCAACGGACGCGCCCCTCACCAATGTGCTGTTCGACCTCGAGAATAATGTCAATGGGTTCGGGGACATCGAATCCCTCGCTGGTCACCCGAATGGCATTGTAAATTGTCGGCAGGTGATCCTCAAACTGAACGTCAATGACAGGTCCCATGACCTGGATGACCTTCCCTTCTTTCATGAGTGCTGTCCTCTTGGTTGGTGATGTCCTGAAAATTCAAGCGCGAAGTATAGCACATGACCCCACCGCTCGCTAGTCGGGCTCACCAGGTGGGAGACGGCGGCATGGGCGACAACGAGATCGCCAGTCGGCCCACCCGGAGGCCTCGGCCTCGAGGCGGCTCCATGCGCGGTCCGATGCTCAGCATGAGGAAGGAACAGAACCATCCCCGGAGACCAGCTCCGTGGCCTGCCCCCCAGGGTGAGGCGCGTCCCGTGGGGGGGACCAGACCACTCCGGCGGGGAGCGGAGTGGCGGTAGACGAAGAGCTGACGTTCGCTCGTTCAGACTCCTTTCCTTGCCCCGGGTTTGGGAGTATAATGGCTTCTATGCTACAGACCCATTGCGCGACCTCAGGCCCTTTCGCCCCTCGCCCCATTATGGGAATTCTTCTCGCCCTGCTCGGCATGGGTTGGGCACCGGTGGTGGAGGCTCAACAGCCGTGCCATCCTCCCATGCCCGTCCCGACGCTCATCCGGCGAATAG
>Ga0256841_1001452_pt1 | contig 20521 bp, 20 predicted proteins | sample 356308metaG_FD_185971 | JGI IMG/M metagenome (GOLD analysis project Ga0256841, IMG submission 185971) | Hydrothermal vent microbial communities from Mid Atlantic Ridge, Atlantic Ocean - 356-308 | ecosystem: Environmental > Aquatic > Marine > Hydrothermal vents | place: Atlantic Ocean: Mid... | reverse complement strand
CGATCTTTTTTTAATTCCCACCGGCGAGGTTCCGTTGACCAATCTACATCGGAAGGAAATCATCTCCGGCGATATGCTGCCGATTTATTATGTCGCCTATACTCCTTGTTTCCGCCGCGAAGCCGGTTCTTATGGCAAAGATACCAGAGGAATAATAAGAATTCATCAATTCGATAAAGTCGAATTGGTGAAGATATGCAAATCTGAGGATTCTTATAATGAGCTTGACAATTTGGTTTCCGAGGCGGAAACGGTTCTGCGCGAGTTGAAGCTGCCCTATAGGGTTGTAGAGCTTTGCACTGCCGATTTGAGTTTTGCCTCCGCCAAGACTTACGACCTTGAAGTTTATTCCGCCGGCGTCGATAAATATCTCGAGGTTTCGTCTTGCAGTAATTTTGAGGATTTTCAGGCGAGACGGATTAACATTCGTTTTAAACGGACTCCGGATAGCAAACCGGAATATCCTCATACATTAAATGGTTCCGGTTTGGCGCTGCCGCGGGTTGTTATTGCAATTCTTGAAAATTATCAATTGAAAGACGGAAGGGTTAGGATACCGGAAGTCCTTGTCGATTATATGGGTGGAAAGGAATTTATCGGGTAAGCTTCCAAATGAGATTATGAAACTTTTTCCCAGGGGTTCGCTCCTCCATACTGAATATTCGTTTCCTTTCAAGCTGTTTTTGGTTTTCGGGATGGTGGTGGTGGTTTTGCTTTTTGTACTTTACACCCAAAATATAATCTCTGGAATGAAAAGCGATGCGGTTAGGATATCCCGTGTTTACGCCAAATTCTGGCAATTGGCGGCATCCGATCCATCTTCAGGGCCTGAAATGAATTTGATTTTCGAGGAGGTTATTCAAAAAAGCAACTTCCCAATTATCATCACCGACCCCGAAGGCAGGCCTCAGTTTTGGAAAGATGTCGGTGTTGCCACAAGCGATACCTCGCCCGAGGCACAGGCGAAGCTAAGAAAAGAATTAGAGGAAATGGACAAAAATTCGGAACCGATTCCGATATATTATGATACCGCCGAAAAGAAAATTATCCATTACCTTCATTACGGTTATTCGCCTTTGGTCAACAAATTGAAGTGGATGCCTATCATCGAAGGGATCGTTGTGGCGATATTTATTATAATAGCAATCGCGGTTTTTAGGAGTATAAAAAGGAGTGAACAGAGATCTGTTTGGGTTGGGATGGCTAAGGAAACGGCACACCAATTGGGAACCCCACTTTCTTCATTGCTCGGATGGCTGGAATTGATCAGGATGAAATCCGCCTATTTGCCTGTGGAGATAGATAATTTGGGGAAATATAATCTTGGTGAGGTTACGGACAGAATGCTGGGTGATGTCAAGAGACTTGAAAGGGTGGCTAATCGCTTTGGCCAAATAGGCTCCATTCCCGAGTTGAAGCCCGCCGATATTAATAATGTTGTCGGAGAAGTTGTGGAATTTTATCGCCTAAGGGTCCCCGATAAGGGAAAGAGGGTCCTGATAGAGGAAGAATATGGGGAAATAGGCGAGGTTAATATAAATGTCGAACTTATGTCGTGGGTTATCGAGAATCTTATTAAGAATTCGCTGGAATCTATAAGTCCCAAACAGGGAAAGATATCTATAAAAACTATGCTCTCCGACGATAGGCGGTGCGTAAAAATATTAATAGCCGATAATGGGAAGGGGATACCGCCGCGAAAACAAAACCGCATATTCTTGCCGGGTTTCACAACTAAGAAGCGGGGTTGGGGTTTGGGGCTGACTTTGGCAAAAAGGATAATAGAGGAATATCATAAAGGTAAGATAAAATTAGTCGAGAGTATCCCCAATGTAAAAACTGTTTTCGAGATAACACTCCCTTCAAGTTGAATTTTATTAATATTATGGATAAGAAGATGGCAAAAAAGAGAATATTATGGGTCGACGATGAAATAGAAAGGCTTCAAGCCCACATATTATTTCTGACAGAAAAAGGTTATGATGTTTCCCGTGCGTCCAACGGTGACGACGCGGTGGAGATGATTAAAAATGAAGACTTCGATTTGGTGTTGTTGGATGAGATGATGACCGGCAAAGATGGGCTTACAACTTTGGAGGAAATCAAAGAGATTAAACCGAGCCTGCCGGTAGTTATGGTTACCAAATCGGAAGAAGAGCATCTGATGGAGCAAGCTATCGGGAAAAAGATTGATGATTACTTAACCAAACCGGTGAATCCATCACAAATCTTGTCGGTTGCCAAAAAGATTTTGGACTCCAAGAAAATAATGAGCGACCATCTTACCCAACAATATATTCGGGATTTCAATAAAATTTCTATGATGCTTTCCGGTCCGATGAATTGGAAGGATTGGCTTGATTTGGGGTTGGTATTGGCAAAACGGGATTTGGAAATTGAGGATTTTCCGGAATTGGAACTTCGTCAAACTCTAAAAGGACAAAATAAAGAATGCAATCTCGAATTCGGAAAGTATATCGAGAGAAATTACCCAAAATGGTTGTATAGTGAGGATAGGCCTACATTATCCGTCGATATCGTTAGAAAGTATTTAATCCCTCCTTTGATGGATTCCGTTGGCAAAGTCGTATTCATCATTATAGATTGTATGCGCTTGGATCAATGGTTGGTGTTGGAACGAATTCTCTCCGAATATTTCAATATCAAACGGGATTTATATTACTCCATATTGCCTACTGCAACTCCGTTTTCGAGGAATGCGATATTTTCGGGCTTGTTCCCTGATCAATTTGTGAAACTCCTGCCGAAAGCGTGGAAATCCGAAGGGGATGAGGAGCATTCCCTGAACCGTTATGAAAGGCAATTCCTTGAAAAGCAATTGGGGAGATTAAAAATTGAAATGAATGGGGAACCAAAGTATATTAAAGTACTCGACCAATCGGAAGGTGATGATCTCCTTAAGAAATTGGACAGCTACTTAAATGCCCCTTTACTTTCGATAGTTTACAACTTCATAGATATACTTGCTCACGGGAGGTCGGAATCCGAGATATTACAGGAAATAGCCCCAAACGAAGCGGCATTTAGGTCGTTGATGAAATCATGGTTCATCCATTCTCCATTATTCACTATTTTGAGGGAATTATCCACGCGGAAATGCACTGTAATTATTACTACCGACCACGGTTCCGTGCTGGGGACTAAGGGAACTACCGCTTATGGAAGGCGGGATACCTCGACCAACCTTCGTTATAAGTATGGAGATAACCTAAACTGCGATAGGAAACACGCTACTTTGATTAGGGATCCGAAAGATTATAGACTCCCGTATTTTACCGGGCATACGACATATATATTTGCCCGCGAGGATTATTATTTTGTTTACCCGACCAATTTCAATGAATATCAACGGTATTATCAGAACAGTTTTCAACACGGCGGGATCTCCATCGAGGAGATGATTTTGCCTGTAGCGATATTAAGACCAAAACGAATGTAAAATGCCTTTGACTATTACGACTTATAAATCTGCCGGTGAATCGGAAACGCGAAAGTTGGGGGAAGAGCTTGCCGGGGGTTTGGAAGTTGGATCCGTTGTCAGTTTGAGCGGGGAGTTGGGAGCGGGTAAGACGGTTTTTATCCGTGGAATTTGTAATTGTTTGTGTCCCGGGGTTTCTATTTCCAGCCCCTCTTTTACTTTGATTAATACTTACCCCGGGCGGTTATGCGATATTTATCACATTGATTTATATCGCCTTTATTCTATTGGTGAAATTGAGGAGTTAGGGATTGAGGAATTGATTTACGGCGATTGCATAGCCCTTATCGAATGGGGTGAAAAAATCGAAAACCTTCTGCCTTCCGATACAATCAAAGTTGATATCCGAATTATGGGAGAAAATACAAGGGAAATAAGGGTAAGGCGATGAGGATTTTTGTTCTTGATATTTCAATGGATAGAGGGGCTGTCGGGATAATCGATTCCAATGAAGTAGTATCGGAATTTCATTTTGAGATTAAAAGGGGTTCTACGAATACAGCCCACTTTTATATAAAAAAGGCTTTTGCGAATTGTGGTATTACTCCGCGTGAAGTGGATTTAATTGGGGTGGTAATAGGCCCGGGATCGTTCACCGGCTTAAGAGTGGCGCTATCGGCTGCCAAAGGATTAGCGCACCCTTTTAGCACTTCCTTAACTGGAATTATTTCAACTGAAGCCGTTGCGGAGATGGTCGAAGAGGAAAATGTTTTTATCGTTTCTGTGATTGATGCGCGCCGTCTGCAATTTTATCGCGGAGTTTATATGCGGGAAAATGGAGAATTGAGCATTAAGTCCGAGCCTGCCGCGATTAACGAGGAGCGGATTTTTGATGGTATTCCCGCCGGGTCAATAATAACCGGTCCCGGACTAAAGAAGATTGAAGTCAAACATCTTAATCCCTATAAAATGGCTCCCGAAGACAAGTGGTATCCGTCGGTAGCGGTTTTATCAAAAATAGCCGAGAAACAATATTCTTGCGGCGATACATTGGATTTAGCCGATTCGGTTCCGTATTATATCCGCCGACCGGATGCAAAGCCGAATCCTCCGTTGGGAAAGGGATAATTGTTTTAGCTGATATCTTTCCAAATGGAGGTAATATCGATCCCATATTTGGCGGCGATCTTATTTATTGAATCGACCGTATCCTTATTTACCGGTATGATTGTTGAGGTCCTAACACCGAATCTGCGTTTATCATAATGAAAATAGATGGGTTTGAAGCCTACCCTTTTATGCATCTTTAAACTGCCCTTATCGCCGATCCATACAGCCCCCCAAACATTTTCAACTCCCTGCGGCAATAGATATTCCGGCGTATGTTTGAAAATAATAAATTCAAACCCCTGTCCCCGGTAATCGGGATGAACTATGATATCCACGCCCCAAACATCGTTTTTGCCCAATTCTATTTCCAGTCCCAGAGCTTTTTTCACTTCAGGGTCTATATTTCCGTGAGAAACCCAAGTACAGCAGACCATATCATTCCTTATTTTACTGAGGTGCCCATAGGATCCGTTTCTCAAATACTTGGTGAATTTTCTTCTTTCCCAAGGGAAAAGATCTTTTATAAGATTATCAAAATTATCTTTCGTTAATGGGTCAGTTCGGTAGCTTTTCGGATCCAATTTCATAATCCTCTTTTCATAACGATTATCTGGGTCCATCAAGGCCATATCCTCCACTTTCGCTTTTACTATGAGGTTATGCGAATCCGAGTATAAATTCCGTTTTAACTTGAGCATTATATAGTAATTAAAATACGCTTCGGCCCAGATTCTCAGAGACATTTTTTTGGGCTTAAAGTCGAGCCATTTTAACAAAATTTTATTCCTCCGTCTAAATTTGAATAAATAGATAAAACAACATTGTTTCTATTTTGACGATATTTACAGAGCTTATTTGTAATAAAAAGGATACGGAACATTATTGATTTTATTTTAATATTATTACCAATCTATTGTTGTGGGAAACCGAAATCAAGTTATTATCTTTAATTTAAGGAGCTTTTATAGGGAATGGAACAAAAAGTATTTGGGAATAAGTTATTTTTTTGTTGAATTTTGATTAATTATCCCATATAAAGGATAAATTGTGTGGATTATTGGGAAAATGCCATATTTGTTTTCCGCCGTAATAGTAATACTTTCCCTTCAGGGTTTATTTCTATTGAGTCGAAATGCAAATAACAATTATTAAGTTGGAGGTACGCTTAAAAAGCGTAGAAGTAGGAATCTCGATATAGGGCAACAGAATGCGCTGTATCGATAAAAAATAATTTTTTGGAGGCTATTAATGAGCCAAGTTAAAAATGGGGACAAAGTTAAAGTTCATTACACCGGGAAATTGGAAGATGGAACTGTTTTCGACTCATCCAGGGAAAGGGAACCATTGGAGGTAACGGTAGGAAGTGGAAACCTCATACCCGGCTTCGAAAATGCTGTTATCGGTATGAAAGTGGGAGAGATAAGGACCATCACCATTGAGCCTGAAGATGCCTATGGGCAATGGCGCAAGGAATTGACCGCAAATGTCAATAAAAGCGAATTTCCGGAAGGACTTGAACCTTCCATAGGGAAACAATTGCAGCTAAAACAAAATGATGGCCGTTTTATCGATGTAATTATAACAGAAATGGAGGATGACATCGTAACTTTAGATGCCAATCATCCGCTCGCAGGGAAAACCTTGATTTTCGAAATAGAGTTAATGGAAGTCGCATAATTTGTTGTATTTCCCTTCAATTAATTTTCGAGGTTATTATGCTCAATGAAAATAAATGGTTTACTTCGATAACTGATATCAAACCGGGGAAGATCCGTATTCGGGGATACGATATTGCTGAGTTGATGGGAAATAGGTCTTTTGCGGAAGTTATTTATTTGGTATTGAGGGGTGAGTTGCCAAACAGCGCTGAGGCTAAAATGTTCGATGCGATTCTAGCGAGTTCTGTAGATCATGGGGTAACGCCGCCCTCGGTCTTAAGTACACGGACCGTTACTTCCGGGGGAAACCCCCTTAATGCAGCTGTGGCTGCCGGAATTTTGGCGATTGGTGATACCCACGGGGGAGCGATTGAGCAATGTGCGAGGATTTTACAGGAATGGGCGAGCAAAGATGGCAATATATCGGAGCTGGCGGAGAAGTTGCTCGATGAATTCATCTTTAATAAGAAACGACTTCCCGGATATGGTCACCGATTACACAATGTAGATCCGAGAACGGTACGGTTATTCAAAATCGCAGAAGAACTTGATTTTTCCGGTCGGCACATCGAATTAGCAGTCGCTGTTCAAGATAGATTTGCTGAAGTAAAAGGAAGGAAGTTGCCCATAAATGTAGATGGAGCAATAGCTGCGGTAACTTCGGATATGGGGTTTGATTGGCGGATCGGTAAAGGGTTTTTCATAATTTCACGCATTTCGGGACTAATCGCACATTATTATGAAGAACTTATCAGAGAAAGACCTATGCGAAAGTTGGGCAATCCAAACTGGGAATATGACGGTCCTAAAGCCCGAAAATTGAAATAATAGCCATAGATTGTGAAAAATATCTCTTGACATAGGTTAGGCTTACTTTTATTATAAAATTCCTTTTTGAGTGGTGAGATACGAAAAAAGGTAAAGGAAAAAAAGACTATGGAGCTTATCGACAAATAGGCTTGGCTACTACCATTCCTTTGATGATGGCGGCAGGTCCGTTGATAGGTTATTTTATAGGAGATTTTTTAGATAAGAAATTGGGAACTGAGCCATTTTTAATGATATTGATGATAGCACTGGGACTGGTATCTTCCGCCGAAGAAACATATAAGTTGATTAAAAGAACGCAAGAAGAGGAAGATGATTGATATTATGGGAATTGATTTTATAAATCGTGTAGCCAAGACATCATTTATTCTTTCGTTAATACAATTCCCGTTTACAGCTGTATATTGGAGTTTTCAAAATGCTTCGGGAATATTTATCGGATGCCTATGGGGAGCTGCTAATATCCTTTTGATTAAATATATTATAACCGGGTTATTAACTCCCAAACCTTCATCAAGTAAAAGAAAAATGCTGATTTTGGGATTCATTAAATTCCCTCTCCTTTATGGCATAGGTTTTTTATTGCTGGAAATCGGCTATTTTTCGGCTATAAGTCTGTTGATTGGATTTACGATTATTTTTTTAGTGGCTCTTTTGAAAGCATTGGGTATTTATTTGATTGATAATAAAATAATTAACACCGAATTACCGAATCGATACAATAGGAGCAGCATTAAATGATTACTGCGAAGCTGTTGCAGTATATGTTGATAACCGGCGAAGCCGGACATAAGGTTGCTCAGGAAGCAGCCAAACACGCGGAGAGCGGAAGGCCTGAGATTCCCAATATTCTTACATTATTACATACAATCTTCCCTCGTGAGGCCTGGGCTGAGTGGCTTGTAAAATGGCAATCGGAATTCTTTTCCCTCATTGTTATTATCATTTTAGCGACAATTGCCTATTTGGGGTCGAGGAAAAGGGAGCTTATCCCTTCCGGATTACAGAATGCAGTTGAGGCTGTTGTCGAAGGGTTATATAATTTTCTCATCGGGGTCCTTGGTCCTCAGGGCAAAAAATTCATCCCGTTTTTGGGGACTTTATTTATTTATATTTTTACGATGAACCTTTTCGGTTTAATACCCGGTGCTTTATCATCTACTTCGAATTTGAATACCACCTTTTCTATGGCTGTGATAGTTTTCCTTTATGTACAATATACGGGGATAAGGAAAAATGGTTTGCTCGGGTATATCAATCACTATGCCGGTAATCCGAAATCGGTGGTTGAATGGTGTATGGTCCCGTTGAATTTCCCCATTCATATAATCGGGGAGCTCTCCAAACCGGTTAGCTTGAGTCTTCGTCTCTTCGGCAATATAACAGGAGAGGATGTTTTGATTGCGGTATTTACGGGATTAGGCATTTTGGTATTAAGCTTTATCCACACTCCGGTGGGAATACCGCTGGAATTACCGTTTATATTTCTGGCGATTTTGACAAGTTTAATACAGGCTTTGGTTTTTGCATTGCTTTCGACTATATATTTTCAGTTGATGTTCCCTCATAAGGAAGAAGGAGAAGAGGGACATTAGGAGAGGAAATTGGAAAATAAGAAAAATAATAAAATCCTGTAACGATTAATAAGATTAAGTAAAGAGGAGGAAAAATTGGACGTAGGAACAGCATTAGGATTTGGTTTACCGCTTGGCGTGGGGATTGCAGCTATCGGTTCCGGGTTAGGACTTGGACGAGCCGTCGGCTCCGCGATGGAGGCTATGGGACGCCAGCCGGAAGCGGCAGGTAAGATTCAAACCGGAATGATTATCGGTGCTGCGTTTATTGAGGCATTGACCATTTACGCTTTGGTTGCGGTTTTCGTCCTGTTGGCTAAATTGTAAATTACCCTGAATAGTTAGTGTAGTTAACTGGAGAACTAATGGAATCCATTGCCTCATCTCTCGGTCTGGAATTGGGACAACTAATAACGCACGCTATCGGTTTTCTGATTGCGGTTTGGTTATTGAAGAAATTTGCGTGGAAGCCGTTGTTGGGGTTGCTTGAAGAGAGAAAGCAGAAGATTAAGGATGAATTCGATACCATAGACCGTAAGAAGGAGGAGATAGACAGGTTGACCGCCGAATATGAGCAAAAGCTGAAAGAGATTGATGCCGAAGCTCGCAAGCGGATAAACGAAGCAGTTGCCGAAGGCCAGAAAATCGCAGCTGAGATAAAAGAACAAGCCAAAGAAGACCGTAAAAACGAAATAGCTAAGGCAAGATTACAAATCGAATCCGAATTAGCAAGCGCGCGGATGCAGTTGCGCGATGATATCGTAGAATTAGCGGTCGAAGCAGCTTCCAAGGCTGTGTCGGAATCCTTGGATGATAAAAAGCATAGGGAATTAATTTCCAAATTCATCGAGGATTTAGAGCAGGTTCAATAGCATCGGGCTTAATCCTTTATCGAATAATAATCAGGGCTCTTGTATTTTAGGGGCCCTTTTTGTCTCGTTATTATGCTAAATAATTTTCCGTTTTAAGCCGAATTTATGAATGGGTCGTGGGATCGATGTAATTTAAATTTATCATTGCAAATTGAAGCTGTCCTAGTATATTATGTATAGAACGAAAAAATATAAACATTGGAAACGGAAACGGCCGTTCGTGGGTATAAAATTTGAATGTTGTAATATCTATACGAGGATATATAAAAACAGGCGCGGTGATGCGTATGTTGGATGGTGTCCTAAATGTGGGCGGAAAGTTCACATAAAAATTGCAACAAATGGAGTTGATAATAGATTTTTTATTGCTTTTTAATTAGATGGATTACATTATTTGGCAGTTAGCCGCCCTGGTTATATTGGTTGTAGGGATAGGCTTAATCGGTGTTTTATTATCGCCGAAAGGTAGAATCGAAACAAGAAGAGAGGAAACCGGGATGCAGAAAAAACTTTATCTTGTCCCGCTCGATGATATAAGCAGAGAATTAGTCGATTATTTGGGAACGAAAATTTTAGGAAGATTCAAATTTAAAATAAATTCGGGGATGATAGCAAAACTTCCTGAGGAATCTTATAATCCCGAACGGGGAGGTTTTTTTTCTTCCATCATCCTGAACAAACTTCAATTTTTGAAGGCTTCCGATGACGAGTATATCGTTGCCGTTACGGATGAGGATTTGTTTACTCCGGGTACAGATTATATTATTTCCGATTCGGATAGGCTTGGTGGTGTGGCAATTATTTCGACCCATCGTTTAAGGCCTGAGTTCTACGGTCTGCCGCAGGATAATAGTACATTGAGATCCCGCGCACTAAAAAAACTGATTTACGAAATAGGGCATCTTTTGGGGCTTAGCAATTGCGAGGCTAAAAATTGTGTTATGTATTCTTCCAAGACAATTGCCGATATGGATAGTCAATCCGATAGGTTTTGTCGCCGTTGCCGTTTGGAATTATCCATACCGATAAAAGTTCCCAAGTTATAATTTGTATCTTTATCTTTAATCGAATTACTCAAACTACATTATGTTTTGTGCATCTTTATGGAAATGAAAGGCGTGGGGGAAGGTCGGGCGTTTTTCTCAAATTGCCTCAGATTGATCTAATTGCGAATAATTTTTTTTAAGATTGCCGATTACTTCACTGGAACCGGAGAAGTGGACGATCATCTTATCGCCATCGGTTTTAATATCAATAATCCTACAGCTTCCCGCGATTTTTGAATAAGCCTCTGAATCTTTTTGTTTCAGGATAAAGACAGCTTTTTTCTGCGATTTATTGTATTCCGATAAAATCCTTTTTTCTACCTTATCTATATAATTCGATTCAATCGCACTTATAAACAGAGAATTATTATGCCGCTTTTTCAACATTTCAAGCCGAAAGCTATCCTCCATCAAATCGATTTTATTAAAAACCAATACCCTATTGGGTGTAAGCGGACTGAAGCGATTGAGTTCTTTATTTACGATGGCGATTTTGTTTTCCATTTTGGGGCTGGAAGCGTCAATTATATGGAGGAGTAAGTCGGCGTCCCGTACATCGGTTAATGTGGAACGAAAGGAGGCTACGAGATGGGTGGGTAATTTGGAGATAAACCCGACGGTATCGGTAATTAATGCCGTTTGACAGGGGCCTAAATTCAAGCGCCGAGTAGTTGAATCCAAAGTTGCGAATAGTTTATCTTCCACAAGGACATCGGCGCCGGTTAACTTATTTAGGATTGTTGATTTACCCGCATTCGTATAGCCAACCAAAACCACTCGATAGAATTTGGATCGCTTTTTCCTTTGGACTTCCCTCTCCCTTTCGATTTCTCTTAGACGGCTTTGGAGGTCTGCGATTTGCTTTTGGACAATACGCTTATCGGTTTCAAGTTGAGTTTCGCCGGGACCCCGTGTGCCGATAGCTCCTTCCTGTCTTTCCAAATGCGACCACCTGCCGGTCAGACTCGGTAGAAGGTGTTTCAATTGAGCGAGCTTAACCTGAGCTCTTGCTTCCACAGTTTTTGCGTGGAGGGCGAATATATCCAAAATAAGCGTGCTTCTATCGATAACCGGCACTTCAAAAGCATCCTCGAGATTTCTAACCTGAGCGGGGGTTAAATCGTCGTCGAATATAAATAGATCGGCATTTTCTTCGGAGATCAGCTCCGATATCTCTTTAACTTTCCCTTTGCCAAAAAAATATGCCGGGTGCGGGCGGTTCCTGATTTGTATCACCTCTCCGACAATTTTTGCTCCGGCGGTTATCGCCAAAGCTTTTAGCTCTTTTAAAACCGATTCTCGTTGAGAATCATAATCATTGCTCGTTAAAACAGCCCCCAATACCGCGTTTTGATAAACCATTTTTTCAAGTTCGACCGCTGTCATTTTTCGGATTTATCTTCCTCTGCGGTTTTTGCTTTGCCTTCGGATTTATTATTCTCCTCTTTGGAGTCATCAGCTTTTTCGGGCTTCTCGGATTCCTCCGTCTCTTTGCTTCTTTTTTCCTTCTCGAACTCATCGACATAGTTGATTTGCGTCTCATAGATTATTTTGTCGAGAGTTTTTCTCTCTTCGTCGGAAAGGTTACCTTCAGTTTTTGATTTAAGCATTCTGAGGATGTCAATTGAATATCGTGCTTGGTCCAAATCCCGTTCGATTTTTCCGGTAATTGGATTGGCTATTTTTCCGAGCTGTTGCATACAGGCGCTGCTGAATGATAGTATTAATTGAAGAAAATAAGCATCAGTATCTTTTGCCATATAATATTCCCTCCTGCTTAAGAATCCGATTGTTTCCCATGGCCATTAAATTCTATGACTTTTTGCCAATCGATTGGCGATGTCGATTTTGTATTTCATATCCATAAAATCGGCGTCAACATTTTTCATTAACCGCTCTAAATCATAATCTTTCGATTCAACAGCTTGTTTTATTTCCTTGATTAATTTACCCATATTCTCGGCGGTTTCTGCGAGCTCTTCGATATATCGGGCTGCTCTCTCCATTTTCATCCCTTCTATTTTTGATTGATTCCTTTGTTTCTGCTTGGTTAAATATAAAATAATTTTTTAAAAAGTCAATTTATACCGTATCCGCAAATCTAAAAACACCTCTAAACCTTTTACGCAGATAATCCTTAATTGTTTGATTTTCGGGCAATTCCAATTTTGGATCCTCGGAAATCAGTTGGAATGCACTCTCCCGCGCCTGCCTTAACAATTCCATATCTGAAGTTATATCGGCGAATTTGAAATTCGGGAATCCGTGTTGTTTTACACCGAGGAATTCCCCGGGACCACGAATTTTTAGGTCGAATTCGGCGATTTCAAATCCATTATTTGAGGAGAGCATTGCCTGTATCCGTTGCTTGGCGATATCGCTTGGCGGATGGGTAAGCTTTAGGATACATTCCGCTTTGCTTTCCCCTCTGCCGACCCTCCCTCTTAATTGGTGAAGTTGTGATAGCCCAAATCTTTCTGCGCCGATTATCACCATCAAAGTTGCTTTTGGACTATCGATACCGACTTCAACAACTGTCGTGGAGATTAAAATTTTTATCTCGCCCCGATTAAATTTGTCCAACACCTCCGATTTTTCAGCCATATCCATTTTACCGTAGAGCAACCCTATACCGAATTTTCCGACAGTAGTCTTTTTTAGTTTTTCATAGGCGTCAACCGCTGCTCGAAGGTCGATCTTCTCCGATTTTTCGACCAGCGGATAGATTATATATACCTGTTCGCCCCTTTTGGCATAATCGAAAATCTTATCGAAAATCAGATGCTCACTACCTTCCTGTGCTAAAAGGGTTTTTATTCTTTTCCTTCCCGGAGGCATCTCATCGATAATGGATATATCGAAATCGCCATAAAGCGTCATAGCCAAACTTCTGGGGATAGGTGTGGCGGTCATAACCAATAAATCCGCTCGCTGGTTTTGGGAAATTAAGTCAAGCCTTTGACGGACACCGAAACGGTGTTGTTCGTCGATGACGATAAGACCTAATCGATTGATATCGACCTTCTCCTGTATCAAGGCGTGAGTGCCGATAACAATACATTCTTTGTCCGATTTTAGTTTCTCGTAGATTTCGTTTTTATTTCTCGAACTTTTGGTCAGAAGGGTAGTCTCGATTTTCAGCCGATTAAATAGCTTTGCGAAATTGATATAATGTTGCTCCGCCAATACCTCCGTAGGGACCATAACCGCCGATTTGTATCCATTCTCTACCGCCAATGCGCAGGATAGGGCAGCGACAATTGTTTTCCCCGAACCGACATCCCCTTGAAGTAGCCGCCTCATAACTCGAGGTGAATTCATATCCTTAAAGATATCCTTGATGACCCGCCTTTGAGCGGAAGTTAATTTAAAAGGCAAATATTTTCCTAATCGGCTGACCAACTCTCCAGCCTTTTTAAACTTTATACCATTGCGGAGAAGCTTATTGCGTCTCTTTTGCAAAGCAAGTAATAATTCAACATAAAAAAGCTCGGAGAATGCCAACCGCCTTTTTGCTGAGGCTATTTCTTTATGAGTTTTTGGAAAATGGATGAGCGATATTGCATCCTTGTGGGATATGAGATTTGCTGTTTTTTCGATTCTTGGGTTAAGGTCATCTGGTAGTGCATCAATGTATTTATTGAGAGCGGACTTAATGATTTTTCTGAATCCTCTACTGTCGAGACTTATTTTTTTTAATTCGGCGGTGGTTGGGTAAAGGGGAACAAGTCCGATTGTATGCAATGGCTCTTTGCCCTTAAATAGGAATTCGAACTCCGGATGAACCATCTGGGGAAATACCGTCCTCGATGTTTTTCCGCTTATGTATAATAAATCGCCTTCCTTGAACAAACCCTCGAAATATTTCACATTCCTGAACCATATCAATTCCAAACTTGCGATTTTGTCGGTGACATTTACGATATACATCTTTTTGCCGCCGCGGATGAATTTCATCCCGTATGATTCCACCTCCGCGAGAATAGTTGCTTTTGTATTGGGAGTTAATTGGTTTATCGGGGTTATGTTGCGCCTATCGATATAATCGCGGGGGGTATAGAGAAGTAAATCATATACGGTGGATATGCCGTGCTTTTTTAGAACCGAAGCTCGACGGGGGCCCACCCCTTTCACAAATGTTACATCATCATCGATTCGATTATAATCCAAAATGTCTCTATTATTGTCCGACATAAAAATTTTAAAAAAATGTAAAATATGTTGCTTTTAATTTAATATTTTATATAATAACAATCTATGTAAAATACAAATCATTCGAGGAAAGCTATGTCTAAAGTTTGTGAAATATGCGGCAAAAAACCTATTTATGGCAATAATGTGAGCCACTCGCACCGGGTTTCAAGGCGGAGATGGGAACCCAATCTTCAGAAGGTGCGCGCTAGTATCAACGGAGTAAACAAAAGAATTGTAGTTTGCACTTCCTGCCTAAAGGCTGGAAAGGTTGTAAAAGCTAAGTAGAGAATATTTTCATTCCGACTGTAATCCCAAGTCGCTCAGTTATTTTTTATTTTTTACTCTTAGCGGCAATATAGCTTTTAAATAAAAATTCCTTGTCGAATTCCGCCTTTATATTATCCCATGGAAATTTATATTCTAAATCTTTCTCCTCAAAAAGTATCTGTCTTACATCAACTTTATTATCTTTCAAAGCGGAATTTAAATTTTTTCCACGGACAGCATAATCCCTTATTGCCTTACCGACCCGCTCATCTCCCATTGACAGTAGCGCCGCTGTATAAGCCTCGCGGTAGCTCGGATAGGAAACCTTAACTTTAAGCCCCTTGAATTCTTTTTTCAAGGTGTTTGACTTCTTGTTGAATTCTTCCTTGCCGATAAAGGTTGTGAATTGGAATGGGGTATGAGCCTTGGGGGTGAAGATGCTGATAGAGACCCTAACCTCGATATTTTTTGAAATGACTGAAATCTTCCTGCAAAGCTCGGGGATGGCTGACAGGTCATTATCGTTTTCGGTCGGTAAACCGATAATAAAATATAATTTGATGTATTTAAAACCTATATTCCCCATCCGTTCCGCAGCATCGAAAAAATTATCGTCGGGGATTGCTTTCCCGCACCTAAATCTTAAATCTTCCGATCCGGCTTCGGGAGCTAATGTTAATCCCTTTACTCCCGCATTATACAAAATTCGCAATAGACTGTCATCGAGCAGATCGACCCGAAGGGAGGAAATCCCCAAGGAGAAACCATTATCGGCTATTTGTTTGACGATGTTTTCAAAATTGGGATTATCGGAGATAATCGAACCTATTAATCCTATCTTTTCGGTGTTGTAATCGAAGACGGTTTCGTTTCGGAAAAGGGGTTTGCGTCTCATATATCCGGCGGCGCAGAATTTGCATTTGAAACGGCAACCGCGGCTTATATCGATTAATAATGCTCTTCCGAAATGAGCTTCGGAAGTTATTATCTGCGAGAGCTCCATTAGTCCTTCCGGTTGTTCCACCCTCGCTATTTCAATGATATTTTTATCCTTACCGGATATCATAACTCCCTTAAGTTGAGATAGCTCATTTAGGATTTCCCCCTTTTGATTCAATTTCGATTTTTCGCTTATAACTTGAAAAAAATCGTCCCAAAACATTTCTCCGTCGCCCAGAAAGAGGAGGTCGAAAAAAGGTTTGAAGGGTATCGGGTTTAATGTGATTGCGACACCGCCTGCTATTTTCAAATGCTCATTGTCCTTTTCCATACAATCCCCATTCCGCATCATCCTCAATGCATTTATCAAGTCGCGCTCGTAAGGAATTGAAAAGGCTATTAATGGAAAGCCCTTTAATTTTCGGTTGTTCTCGAAGGAGTATCCTGCTGCATCTTCAAACCCGCGGAAATGGAAAAAGCGCTCGAATCCCCCGTTATCCACAAAAACTGAAAGCAGCTGCGCATATCCCAAATTCGCCATTCCCAACGCGTAATCGTTTGGGAAGCAAACCGCAGCCGTCGGATCTTTGAGCACAGCAAAGGGAGATTGCTCTTTATTTTTGAGGTTTATTATATGATTCAAATAGGTTTTTTTCATAAAATATACCTTCAGCCCGCTGGGAGTTAAATCTTTTTATAAAGCCATCCTCCGCGGCGGTAAACGAAATAATATATTATCGCACTTATTACAGATCCGATAGCCAATGACCACCAAACCCCGTTTTGATTGAATCCCAATAGCTTGGTCGATAACAAAATCAATGGTATTTCTATAGCCCAAGAATGGATAATGGATAATATCATAGGTGTTTTGTTTTCACCGGCGCCGGAATAGATCATCTCGATGGTTATTATTATGCCGATAAAGGGAAGAATTAAGGAGATGATACGGATTATGGTTATTCCCAAAGAATAAATCGGTTCTTCCGTGAAAAAGAATTTAACTATAATCGGTGCGCCGACAATATTGATTATTGTGAAGCCCAACATAAACAAAGCGGAGAATACAATCGCTTTATCTGCGGTTGTTTTTGCCCGTTCCAGTTTGCGCGCTCCCAAGTTTTGTCCTATGAGCGCCGATAAACCAAGCCCCATCCCGACAACCATCATTATTCCCAAAGCTGATACACGAGTTCCCATTCCGTAGGCGGCTACGACCGCAGTGCCGAATACCGCCACCATCGGCATTACCACCAGCCGTGAGAGGGAAAAGGAAATGGAGTTTATCCCTGACGGAAAGCCGATACTCATCATACGCCACATCCCCTTGATACCAATAGGCACCCTCCCGCGCAACCCAAGGCGCACCGAGGTAAACCCGCCGAAGAATATTATCAGTCCAACGATAAAAGTAAAACTATAAGAGATAATCGAAGCAATCGCCGCCCCCACAAGGCCTAATCGCGGAAATATCCACCAGCCAAAAATAAGAAATGGGTCCAGAACAAGATTCATCAGGACCCCGGATATCATCAACACCATAGCTTTATTCGGATCCCCAACCCCCCTTAAAGCGGTGTATATCGTATAGCTGGAAAATGTAACTCCCAACCCAAGAAACTGAACTGTTCCATATTTATAAGCTAAATTCAAGACCTCGCCCTTAGCTCCTAAAATGGCCAATATTTTCGATAATAATAACAACCCCAAACCGCCGAACAATATCGCTAAAATCCATTTAAGCAGGATGGATTCTTTTATGGCGGCCTCGGTAGCGGGATAATTCTTTTCCCCATATCGCCTTGAGATTATCGCTACCGAACCGGTGCCGGCTATCTGATTGGTAGAGGATATCACCCAATAAAAGGAGAAAAATATTGTGATGGCCGCTACATTTTCCGCCCCTAACTTCGCCACCCAAAACATATCCGCTATATCGTATAAATTCGAAGTTGCGAAACCTATCATCGATGGTAAGCCCATTCTCAGAATAGAACCGATAATACTGCCTTCGGTATGGTCTCTTGGCTTCAAAGTATTTTATGTGGATTTAATGTTTTTCGCTCTGCAATCTATGCAGCAGATTTTCAGCCCTTTTCAAGAAATCTGCCGCTTTGCCGAAATCGATAATTTTATCCTTTAGCGAAACAGCTTTTTTCAACTCTGTTATCGCTTTATCCTTCTTTCCTTGATTTTTCAAAGCAACCGCAATGTCATAACGGATTTCGACTTCCGCATTGGGATGATAATATGAGGAGTTTAAAATGATTTTCAAAAGGTGTTTATATGCTTGCTCCGATTTTCCCCACTGGCCTAATTGTGCATAACCATCGGCTAACCACCAATAGGAAAAAGGATCATCGGGATTTATCTTAATCAGATAATTGAACCATAAATTATACATAGAATCCCAATCTTTTTCCTCATGATAGATCCTCAACAAGGCGTAACGACACTCATCGGGGGAATATTTCCCTTTTTTGATAGCTATCCATATCTCGTTAATTCCTTGCTTTCGTTTATCGCTTATAAATGGCAGCCACCACAGTGATTTGGTTTTCACCGACCGCCAATAATCATAAGTTCCCAAGCCATAATAGACATCGCTATTTGTGGAATCAATTTCTAACGCCTTCACTAATTTTCCTCTTGCCCGAAGGCCATCCTTGAATGCGCCAAACCAATCACCAATATCCGCTTTGTAAATTCCTCTATAACCAAGTGCGGCTCCATAGTAGAAATAATCCTCATCGGTTTGATTTTCGGATTTTGACCTCAGCTCTCCAAAGTAAACAGCGGAATCTATGTAAGCTTCGAATTGGGGTTTATAGGTTGGATTCCGATACTCATCGATTAAGGAGAGGTAAGTGGCGGCGATATAGAAATAAGGCATCGGTGTTTCGGGTCTTAATGGTTCTAATGACTTGAAAGTATTCACAGCTTCAAGAAACTTCTCCCGGTGAACCTCGGAGATAGCTCTTATCACGATACTGTCAACCGCCTCATCTCCCACCGCCGCTTTCGCTTCCCTTACCATACCGATAAATAGAAGTAAAACGGAGATAACCAAGATGGGGAAATAAAAATGTTTCTGTATTTTTTTCACAACAAATAGTCTCCCTCAGAAATTATCGGCTGAGAATAAGGTAATACGATATCATTAACCCTCGGAGATTCTTTTCCATATTAATTTCCCGGGTATGGCTCCCCGGTATTTTCTCATTAATAATCCCATCCAATACTTTTTGCGTTTTAATGGATCCGATGGCAGATCGGTTCGGTATTCATCCAATTCGGCGCCGATGTCTGCCGCTTCTTCGGGAGGAACCTTAAATATTATATCATCGATAGCACCTCGGACCTTTTTATCTTTTTTACAGATTTCCTTTAGGATATCGATTGTTCCTTCACGGTAAAATTCTTTTGCCCCATAGAGTGAGGCCAATTCCCGCAGGCGGTTATCAGTCAGATTCTCAGTGTCAAAACCTCTACGCTTCAGATACTTCAAGGTTTCCGCAATTACAATAGCCGCCCATTTCGGATCACCGCTTGATTTCGCCATTTCCTCAAATAGCCGAAACTTTGGATGGACTACCAACTCATCTATTAAATGAGCCGAAAGTCCCATCTTCCTTAACCTCTCGCGCCTAATCCACGGTCGTTCTGGAATCTCGCTTTGAGCCTTTTCAACTCTTTGTTTTTCGATAGTAACCGGGGGATGATCGGTGTCGGGATACATCCTGTCCGGTCCAGGCAATATCCTTTCAAAATCGGTATATCTGTTGTTCGATAATACTTGCCGTGTTTCGAGCGGAATTCCGATAGCTGCTTCCTTACATCTAATGGCTATTTCCCCCAGAGCCGTATCAACATCCTGTTTAGATCCCCATACTAAGATTAGATCATCATTAATACCAACATCCAAAGCTTTGCATACATTTTCCCATTCCTTATCGGGAATGCCCAATGCGGTTCTGTTGGAGCGATGGGCTATATTGGGCATCCTGTCAAGGCAGGCTATCACTCTGACTCTACCGGCTATCTCATCGGCGAAATTCCTTTCCGGGAAAACCAGCCAGTCTAACAGCCCTCGGAATCCTTTAATGACTATAGCCCCAACTTCCCCGCCTTCGTCAATTGCCCATCTACCCATAAATCCTTCAGTCCTCACAAAATACTTGGTAACATCCATCGAATCGGAGGAAAAATTATTCGAAGTGATTCCGCGTTGATTTATTTCGTCCCGTAAATCGAGGAGAGCCCTTTGCCTCAAAGCCTCAAAATGAGTCAAAGCGGGGATATACCCGATTTTCTCCACCCCTTTTATCTCCACTCTATCCCCACCGGTTATGGAAACATTTACATCTTGACGAGCCGTCCCGATCCCTCTCCGTACAAGCCCCGATATTCGATTGGTCTCCGCCAACAGCCAAGTTATTTCGCCGGCTTCAACGGGATTACGCATATCCGGATCGGTGATTACTTCTACTAACGGGGTGGAAAGTCTATCGGTTCTGAAGACTACTCTATGCCCTATATCGCTGACTTCACGACAAGCGTCCTCCTCGACATTAATTTGGCGGATTCGGATTTT
>Ga0256841_1001451_pt1 | contig 20539 bp, 14 predicted proteins | sample 356308metaG_FD_185971 | JGI IMG/M metagenome (GOLD analysis project Ga0256841, IMG submission 185971) | Hydrothermal vent microbial communities from Mid Atlantic Ridge, Atlantic Ocean - 356-308 | ecosystem: Environmental > Aquatic > Marine > Hydrothermal vents | place: Atlantic Ocean: Mid... | reverse complement strand
CATTTTCATTTTATCGTAGAGTGCTTTTTTATTTTCAGAACGCCTCATATCGATAAAATCAATGAGGATAATTCCCCCTAGATCGCGAAGACGAACCTGTCTTGCGATTTCTTCAGCGACTTCAATATTGACCTTCAGGGCAGATGATTCTTGATCTTGTCTTTGTGACTTTGGTCCACTATTAACATCTATGACATGCATAGCCTCTGTATGCTCAATAATGATATAGGCACCGCTTTTAAGGGTAGAGGTCTTACCAAAAGAAGCTTTAATTTGACGTGTTACTCCAAATTTAGAAAAAATAGGGGTAGGCGATTTATAGAACTTTAGTATTTTAACGCTTTCGGGAGCGATATTCTTCAAGAGGGTCTGAATGGTATTAAACGCTTCTCGATCATTGACAATAATAGAATTGAACTCTTCTGTAAGCAAATCTCTAAGAATGGAAGAGGCCTTATCCAATTCGGCCAGGAGCTTAGCGGGTGGAGTGGCCTGTTTGAGTTGGGCATGGATTTGTTCCCATTTCATCTCAAGTTCACGGACTTCACGATGTAAATCTGCTACTTTTTTTCCCTCTGCAGCTGTGCGAAGAATGATTCCGACATTCTTTGGCTTGATACTTTCCATCAGTACTTTGAGTCGCTTGCGCTCCTCAGCATTAGCTATCTTTTTTGAGATACTGATAAAGTTATTGAAAGGAGTAAGAACGAGATACCTTCCCGGAATTGTAATTTCACAACTCAGTCTTGGCCCTTTTGTTGAAATAGGTTCCTTTAGGATCTGTACCAGAACAGTTTCATTCTTTTGTAAGACTTCAGTAATCTTACCGGATTTGATAATCTCGGGCTCGAAGTCAAAGTTGTCCAATCTAGCTGTATTCTGACCGGCAATCGCGTGCTTGGTCCATTTCATTAAAGATCTGAGGTTAGGACCTAGATCAGTATAATGAAGAAATGCATCTCTCTTGTTTCCGATATCAACAAACGCAGCGTTGAGGCCGGGCATAAGTTTTTTAACTCTGCCCAGAAATATATCACCGACATTGAAACGCACATTATGGCGTTGCCTATGAATTTCAACGAGTTTAGAATCTTCAAGAAGTGCTATTTCAACATCAGTCTGGCTAGCGTTGATAATTAGCTCTTTTTTCACTGTATGTATATTTCTACACGCAGCCTTTGCAAGAGAATGTCAGTATGTGTAAGTAAGTTGTTGTAAGGACCTCCATCGACAAAACGATAAGAGGGTAGGCAGTACATTATCCACAAGGAAAGAAAAACACGAGACTCAATGGCCAAAATCGTATTCTAAGTCTGCCCTGCCAGATGGTATCTCAACCTAAGTAGGAGTTCAATTTTTGGGATGTTTCACTTAACTACATTTCAAGCTGTTAGTGAAACAAAATATATTTTACAACAACCTAATTACATCCTTCATTACGCGAGTAATATCCGCATGTAAAGACCAGGTGTTATTACTTATTCTTCTTCTTATGTCTGTTCTTGCGCAAGCGTTTTTTACGCTTATGCGTTGCTATTTTATGTCGCTTTCTTTTTTTACCACAAGGCATATTCTAAGTATTTTCTATTATTTTGAGAGGCTTAATCCTTTGGGTCAGACTTAACATTTTCCTTGACTTGCTGCATAAATACTTTTGCAGGTTTGAAGGCCGGTATATAATGCTCCGGAATTTCAATGGCTTCATTTTTCTTTATATGACGTCCGATCTTTTTAGCTCTTTTCTTAATAATAAAAGAACCAAATCCACGGACATAAACATTTTCTCCACTTGACAATGAACGTTTCACTTCGGAGAAAAACTCCTCAAGTGTCACTAATACATCAACTTTTGGTACTCCTGTTTTATCAGAAATTGAATTTACTAAATCTGCTTTTCTCATTCTTTCTCGTTTTTTTGGTTTTTAGAGGCACAAAGGTCGCAAAATATTCTATTAAAAGATGTTTTTTATCTATTTTTTTTCATAATGATGTGATTTATAGTTGAGATAAGGTATTTGGACTCCTCTTTCTCTCTAAATAGTTCTTCAGATTTAACGATTATACATTTGTTGCACATGACCTATTTGCGGTTGTTACGCTCTTAGTATCCCTTGACAATCTAGATACCCAAATCTATAAATTTTCTACCTTTGTATCATAGTGCTGGTTTAGGAGGTACTTGGTGTATTGTGATTACAATCCAGAATTTTATCCATCCTTCGCCAGACGAAATAGAAGAAGTAATGCGACTCATTTTTATCGAAGCAACAAAAAAATTGTACCGAGTATGAAACAAATTATTAATTCGCCCAATGCCCCCAGTCCGGTGGGGCCCTATAACCAGTCCGTTCGACATGGTCACACGCTGTATTTATCAGGTCAGATCGCCATCGATGCGGACTCGGGTAAACTCATCACAGATACTATCCAAGCAGAAACAAAACAGGTAATGAAGAATATCAAAACCGTTCTAAATCAAGCGGGATTAACCATGGATCATATTCTCAAATGCACCTTATTCGTAACTGATATTAACCAATACTCAGCTATCAATACAATATATGCCGGATTCTTCAACGAGCAAACTGCTCCGGCACGAGAGTTGGTCGAGGTCCGTAGATTGCCAAAGGGGGTCCATATTGAAATATCAGCCATTGCGGGGTTTCCAGATTAGATTTTATTATGAAACGAACATCAACTTTATACACCTGGATTTATGTCCCTTTCATATCTTTAAAAATTTCTAATAAATTGATAATAAATGTATTATAAATTTTCTGCAGCTATGTAACCGCTGCGCTCTCACATGAATTTTTTTAAACAAAACTCTGTGTGAAATTTATGTTTAATAAAATTCATGTTCGTTTCATAACTATTCAGTCAACCATTTCATACCATAGAAAAATGAAATCCATTACGCTTTTACTCCTTTCATTGATTATTTTATCCTCTTGCAACAGAAGAATGGATCTCCCTTCACATCAAAATGATGTTATCTCTGATGCGAAGCTTGCTTTTGGGTCCTGCAACAAACTGTCCAAGCCTCAACATCTATGGGATGATATTCTCGCTGATTCACCTGATGCCTTCATCTGGTTAGGGGATATCATATATGGAGATACGGAGGATATGGGGGTGTTAAGAGATAAATATCAGCGACAAAAATCCCAACCTCAATATGCCCAGCTCAGGAAGCAAACTTCGATTTACGGTATTTGGGATGACCATGATTACGGGAAAAATGATGGGGGCAAATCCTACCCAATGAAACGAGAAAGCAAAGCAATACTCTTTGACTTTTTAGAGGTACCTCCCCAGGATCAATCTTGGAATAGAGAGGGGGCATATCAAGATTATAAACTTAATGTTCACGATATATCAATCCATTTAATTCTCCTCGATGAGCGGTATTTCAGAGATACGCTATTGAGACCCGATGGGATTTATCAACCCAATGATACCGGGACAGTATTAGGAGAAACCCAATGGAAATGGTTTGAGGAAATGATTAAAAGCAGCACTTCGGATCTTATCATCATCGGGTCCGGGACACAGGTATTCCCTGAAGAACACAGATTCGAAAAATGGGCTAATTTTCCACGAGAAAGGGCAAGATTCATACAGGTGCTGAAGACGGCAAGCAGACCTATCCTCATTCTCAGCGGTGATCGACATTTCGGTGAAATATCACGTTTTTCTGCTGCTGGTCAGCTACCTGTTTATGAAGTCACATCGAGCAGTTTAACACATACTTATCCCACTCGTAATGAACCCAATAAATATCGTATAGGTACGCCGGTAACCATAGACAATTACGGCCTCCTACATATCGTCAAGTATAAAGATCACCTTGACCTGGAACTGATGCTCAAAGGAGAAGGAAACCGAATACTGTCCAAAGAAATATGGTCTGTCCCTAGGTAAACCTCGATTAAAATACAGAACTTATAAGGGAATTAAAGTGTTATATTAACTTAGAGTTAAGTTACATTAGAAGAACGTTGATGGGAAAGTAAAACCGAAGATCAATTTTTAACCATCAACACTATCGTAATGTTACCATTTGTAACGAACATGAATTTTATTTTCCTATTTAAGTTTTATAGTCCATGAAATTTATACTTCGCTCTTTTAGATTGCCCAAGCATATGAGCTACGAGTTCAAGCCTCGTTATTACGATGAGCGCAAAGAACATATCGAAGGGGTTAAAGCAAAATACGAGGCTACTGAGTCATCAGACAAAAAGGAAAAAATAAAATTGCGTTTGCAATCCAGCTTTCAGCGAAGGTTTGAAGAACAGAGGAAAGGGGTCACCTATTCTAGTCGTCAATCGAGCATCCGCGTTCTCATAATCTTTGCAATTCTTTCTATCTTTACAGCCTATCTCATATTGCGTTTTCTTCCACAACTCAATGCTCTTCTACGCTAATGCAAGATGTAATTCAACTTTTACCCGACAACATTGCTAATCAGATAGCGGCCGGTGAAGTCGTCCAACGCCCGGCTTCTGTTGTTAAGGAGCTACTGGAAAATGCACTGGATGCCGGAGCAGATAGGATAATGCTCCAAATAAAGGATGGTGGAAAAACCCTTATTAGAGTGATTGATAATGGCTGCGGAATGTCTGATACAGATGCACGGATGAGTTTTGAGCGACATGCTACTTCTAAAATTCGAAGTGCTTCGGATCTTTTCAAAGTACGCACCATGGGTTTTCGTGGAGAAGCCTTAGCCTCAATTGCTGCCGTCTCACAGGTAGAACTAAAAACGAGGCGAAAGAAAGACGAGATGGGAACCCTACTATCGATTCATGCTTCTACGGTCAAAAAGCAGGAGGCTATTCAAGCCCCACCCGGAACTTCTATCCTTGTCAAACAATTATTCTACAATATTCCGGCCAGGAGAAAGTTTCTAAAGTCAGATGCTGTAGAACTAAAACACATTATCGAAGAGTTTAAGCGGATAGCATTGGCGAACCCGAATGTGTTCTTTTCCATGCACCATAAGGAAAATGAATTGTTCCATCTTCCTAAAGGTTCCTTAAAACAGCGTATTCTCAATCTTCTGGGGAAAAAATACGAACCTATTTTACTACCTGTTGAAGAAGAGGTAGACCAAATAAAAATTAAAGGCTGGGTCGTCAAACCGGAAGGGGCAAAAAAACGCAAGACCGACACCTACTTATTTGTGAATAACCGTTTTATCAAAAGCCCTTATCTCAACCATGCCATAAAACTGGCATATGGCGATTTGATCGAGGCTTCCAGCCATCCTCCATATGTATTGTTCTTGTCTATGGATCCATCGCGTGTGGATGTCAATGTTCACCCTACGAAGCAAGAGATAAAATTTGAAGATGAGAGACTCATTTACAATTATGTACGAGTCTCCGTTCGGCATGCGCTAGGACAATACAGCTTATCTCCTCTCATCGATTTTGACAATGCAGAGAGTCAACAGAAGTTAACCGGTAAATCCATTATAGACGAACAAAAATCCGGAAGAACGGGGGGAGGTTTTGGATACAAAAAAGTTGCCGGTTCTGCAGTACCTGACAATTGGACGGATTTGTATGAAATAGCCAAAAGCGGAAGAGGGGAAGCATCAGATACTCGAGAATTGAACGAATTACAGGATTCAGCCGGTCAAGGATGGGCTGTCTTAATCCACAATCGATTTATCGGTGCTTTGATCAAAGACGGATTGGTGTTGATACATAAAAAGCATGCACTATATAGAATATACTACGAAGAACTATTAAAAACTGTGACCACAGGATCTGCTGCTACCCAGCAAGAGTTGTTTCCGACGAATCTAAATCTATCCAAAGAAGACGCTATTCTTCTCAAGGAAATACTCTCCACAGTACAAAAAACAGGATTTGATATCGAACATTTTGGAGATGAAACTTTTATAATCAGGGGTATTCCGGCAGATCTAACTCAGGCAGGTATTTCCCCTCAGGAATGGATAGAGTCCTTGGTGCACAGTTATAAAAACGAATATGACCAAAAGCTCAGCCTTAGAGAAAAAGTGGTTAAAAACATGGCTGCAAATAAAGCGAGATATCACAATAAGCCATTGGAGAAAGAGGAGTTAAGTATTATAATCGACCGGCTTTTTGCTTGTGAACAGCCGCAGTATTCTCCTGATGGAAAGCGATGTTTTGTCACTATAGGAATAGACGAAATAGAAAAAAGATTTGGCGGTTAAGGCCATAAAAAGATATATCAAATGAATAGAATCACACCCGTTGTACAATACTTAATAATCATCAATGTCCTGATGTTTATCGGCACCTCCCCCCTAGGGCAGGACAAGTTGATGTTTGCCCTATTTTATCCGGAGACTAGCTATTTTAAACCCTATCAGTTGGTCACACATATGTTTATGCATGGAGGAATAGCGCATTTACTATTCAATATGTTATCTCTATATTTTTTAGGGCCAATGCTTGAAAATCTTTGGGGTCCAAAGCGATTTTTAAAATATTATTTTATTACCGGACTGGGAGCGGCCGCCTTACACTTAACCGTTAAATTTGTAGAGGTACATTACATGGGCGACACATCAGACATATACGTACCTGTGTTAGGTGCCTCCGGAGCTATTTACGGTGTTTTCATTGCCTTTGCGATGTATTTCCCCAATGTACAGCTCATGCTCTTGTTTCCACCCATTCCCATTAAGGCAAAGTATCTGGCTTTGGGATTAGTCGCCTGGGATTTATTTGCCGGGATGTCAAATACGGCGACCTCGATTGCACATTTTGCGCATATAGGAGGCGCACTTGTAGGTTTTTTGGTGATTAAATATTGGCAAATGACCGGACAAAAATACAATAGATATTGATATGCTGACTTCACTTTATCAAGACATACGACGCCAGTTTCAATTTGGAAATATGATCACCAGACTGATCATAATCAATGGGGGGTTATTTGTATTGACCAGCTTGTTGTATTTATTTACAGGATATAGCGGAGGCAATTTATACCACCAAATCATCAACTTTTTCAGCCTCTCCTCTGATCCAATGGAAGCCCTTTCTCACTTTTGGGGCGTACTCACTTACAACTTTCTGCACAGGGGATTTTTTCACTTACTTTGGAATATGCTCTTTTTATATTGGTTTGGTAGAATTGTTGGGGATTTGATCGGAGATAAACATATTTTTCCTCTTTATATTTTAGGAGGAATCGCAGGTGGAATACTATTTATATTGGGCAATATACTCCTCCCCTACACTCATGGAGCCTCTTACATCATAGGCTCTTCCGCATCTGTTATGGCCATCGTCGTCGCCTCTGCCACGATTGCACCGGACTATGAGCTTAATTTGCTCTTGATCGGAAGAGTTCCATTAAAATATGTCGTATTGGTTTTAGTCTTTTTGGATGTTATCTCGACAGCAGGAGTTATCAATTCGGGAGGGCATTTTGCACATATAGGTGGAGCGCTGTTTGGGTATATTTATATCTATCTACTTCGAAAAGGAATCAATCTCTCCAGTTGGTGGGTACAAATAGTACATCGTACACGATCTCTCAAAACTCCTAAACGCACTCCACGAACTTCTTCTAAAAATCGCCCCATGCGCGTAGTCCATAAAAAAATACCCATGGATGAAACATTACAAAAACAAGTAGATGAGATATTAGACAAAATAAACGAAAGTGGGTACGATAGTCTTACGGAGGCTGAAAAGGAAATTCTCTATCAAGCTGCAAAGAGTAAAAAATAATATAAATGCATTAGTAATGCTTATTATTCTTGATTTATACGATCGGGCAAAGCTGCCTAAAACCCATCAAGAAGTTGACCGGGATGCCAAAAATAATCCTCAAAGGAACGGACTTTCCCGTGCTCTACAGGCACTCCTTCCTCTTCGAGCAATTTAGCCATAAGAGAAGGTGGGTGAAAAGAAGCACTTCCCGTCAAAACTCCTTTCGCATTGACCACACGATGTGCGGGGATTTGCTCCGGATTATTTCCCGATAGTCTATTGAGCGCCCATCCTACCATTCTCGCAGACCCTAAGGACAAAAATTCTGCAATTGCCCCATATGAAGTCACCCTTCCACAAGGGATCATCTTAACAACATCATAGATCGACTGTTGGTAATTTTGTTTACTCATATCTGGTATGAAATGGTTTTATTCCTGCGTTTATAGTAACCTCTTTGTGTACTTTAAGCTGATAGTGACACCAAATATACATTAAATATTAGAAATTCAGGGTACACTGTTTCATACCTAGTTTTCAGTCTTTCCAATTCAGCACATTACAACTTTATACTTCTCAATCTCAAAGCATTGGCGATCACAGATACCGAACTAAAGCTCATTGCCAAAGCGGCAATCATAGGTGAAAGTAATAACCCAAAGATAGGATACAGAATTCCGGCCGCTATAGGAACTCCCAGAACATTGTAAATAAAGGCAAAAAACAAATTCTGCTTGATATTCTTCATGACAGCTTCACTGAGGTGTCTTGCTTTTAGTACTCCTTTCATATCCCCTTTTACAAGAGTAATTTTAGCACTTTCAATAGCAATATCCGATCCTGTACCCATCGCAATCCCAACATCTGCTTGTGTTAAAGCAGGAGCATCGTTAATACCATCACCCGTCATCGCTACTATTTTGCCCGCCTGTTGAAGTTGCTTAATGGTCAGTAGTTTATCCTCGGGAGATACCTCTGCTTTGAATTGGTCAATTCCCAATTTATCAGCGACTGCACGAGCGGTCTTCTTGTTGTCTCCGGTCAACATAATAATATCTACTCCATCCTCTTGTAGGGCTTTGATGGCATCCTTACTAGTTGTTTTGATAGGGTCTGAGATAACCACAAAGCCTTTAACCTCTTCTCCCACCATGATATAAGAAACTGTTTTGCCCTCTGATTGATAAACCGAAGCCTTTTGGAGCATGCCCTTGGGTATTTCCCCTGCAGAGGTTTGGACCATTGCTTCATTACCGATAGATACTTGGATCCCCTTGATTTTTCCCTTAACTCCTTTACCGGTAATGGATTCAAATTGTTCCACCTCCTCCCATTGGTTATTCGTTTGGGTAGCAAACTTGACAATAGCCTGCGCTAATGGGTGCTCACTGCGGAGATTGAGCGAACCTATATACCTTACAACTTTATTTCTATCGCCCTCCGCCTCTACTATCACCTCTTCCACAGTCGGCTTTCCCTCGGTCAAAGTACCCGTTTTATCGGTCACAAGTACATCTACCTTAGCCATGGTCTCCAGCCCTTCTGCATCCTTGACTAAGACACCATGCTGAGCGCCTTTACCCACCCCTACCATCACAGACATCGGTGTCGCCAAGCCCAAAGCGCAAGGACAAGCGATGATCAATACTGCTATGGCATTGACAAAGGCATAAACCCAACGCGGCTCCGGACCAAAAATAGCCCAAATAATAAAGGTAAGAACCGAAACCAACACAACGGTCGGAACAAAAAACTTAGATATTCTGTCTGCCAAACTTTGAATGGGTGCCCTGGATCTACTCGCTGTATTGACCATCTCTACAATACGGGATAATAACGTGTCCGCACCTATTTTTTCTGCTTGTATCACGATGGAACCCGAAGCGTTAATAGTTCCTCCGATAACTTTGGCCCCCTGTTGCTTATGAACGGGAATGGGCTCTCCGGTGATCATCGATTCATCAATCTCAGTCTCCCCTTCCATCACAATACCATCCACCGGAACTTTCTCCCCCGGTTTTACACGTAGATGATCTCCTACTTGTATTTTATGGATAGAGATTTTTACATCCTTACCCTCCTTAACTAAGGTAGCCTCTGTAGGTGCTAATTGAAGTAATTGCTTAACGGCTTCACTTGTTCTACTGTGGGCTCTGGCCTCTAATACCTGGCCCATGAGCACTAAGGTTAAGATAACCGTCACTGCTTCAAAGTAGACATGTACCGTTCCACTGTCTGTCTTAAAATCATCGGGAAAAATATCCGGGAAAAGCATAGCTATGACACTAAAAACAAAGGCGACACCAGCCCCAATCCCTATCAAGGTAAACATATTGAGGTTCCAGGTTCGAATGGATCGATAAGCTCGTTCAAAAAACATCCACGCAGCATAAAAAACTACCGGTAGAGATAAGCCAAACTGTATCCAGTTCCAAGTGTATTGAGGTAGGATGTTAAACAGAGGATTGTCCGGAATCATCTCCGACATAGCGATTAGAAAAACAGGTATTGTAAATGCTACGGCAATCCATAACTTTCTAAGTAATTTTTTATAGGTCTTTTCCTCTTGGGATTCTGAAGGTGCCATAGGAACCAGATCCATCCCACAAATAGGACAACTCCCCGGGCCTTCCTGTACTATCTCCGGATGCATGGGGCAAGTATATAAAGGTACAGTATCTGTTCGGATCTGTTCTAAAAGATCCATTCCACAGACCGGACAACTTCCAGCTTTATCATAAGTCTTGTCTCCTTCACATTGCATAGGACAATAAAAAATACCATTTCCTTGACCTTTTACTTCATCCGCAGTGTGATTATGCTCTGAGCAACAAGACTTCTCTTCTCCCGGTAAAGAAATAGAGTAATGCAGGCCTTTCTCCTTAAAAACTGATTTGAGATCATCTATATTGAGCTCACGATCTGTTTGTACTACGGTATTGCCTGATTCGAGATCAACTTCTACTTGCTGTACACCTTCAATAGACATCAAGGCGGTCTCGACGCCTGTCTTACATCCTAGGCAAGACATTCCATCGACTTGATAATTTTGTGTTATATGGTCTTTTTTCATTTTATTAATATTTTATACTAATTTTATTATATAATGTATTATAATATATCTATACTGAGTAACCACTTCATGCTCAAATGAATCCTACTACTCGTAAATGTCTGTAAAATTCCGGAATAATAATTTTCATGTTCATCCCATTTGCTTTAACAAAATCTATGCGATTAACTCTTCATAATTTATTAATTTAATACAGGAGTGATTTGCCTTTCTCTATGCTAAAACCATCCTGACGTCTAATCTTTAAAAAATATATCATTTCCCACATTTGCCCTCCCCGCATTTCATACCGGATGCTTTATCACCAGGCATCTTGTCATGTTGCATGGAAGATTTTTTCATATCAGAACCACATTTACCCTCCCCGCATTTCATACCGGATTCAGACTCATTTGAAGGGTTACCATTCACATCGTCTAAATGCACCAATTGGTTCATCATGCTTTGTCGGTTGTTAAGTTGAGCAGAGGCATCGATGGCAAAGGCGCCATAAGTGACGATTTCTTCTCCGGGTTGGATACCTTCTTGAATGACGTATTGGTCTCCAGTTGAAGGACCGAGTACCACTTCCCTATACTCGAAAGTCGGCACTTCAGCATCCTGAATTTTCACCCAGACAACACTGCGTTTACCCGTCCAAAGTATGGCCGTTTTGGGGACCGACAATTTAGAGGTAGAAGCAGCCTTAGCATGTATGGTTCCTTTGACGAACATAGCCGGTTTTAAGATACCTTTACGATTAAATATTTCTCCTCTCAAGGAAGCGACCCTAGTCTTGGGGTTAATGATAGGATCGATAAAGGATATCTTAGTATGAAAAGTCTTTCCAGGCAATGCTGCTACCGTAAATTCAATCCGATCTCCCAAATGCACATGTTGCAAATCTTCTTCATATGCATCAAATAAGATCCATAATTTGCTCAAGTTATTAATTCTAAACAATACAGACCCCTCTTTCACATGGTCTCCGACATTGACCATTCTCTGGGTGATAACTCCCGTAGCATCTGCATATATTGGGAATACCTCCTTGAGCTTTCCCATATGGATGATCTCATCAATATCCTTTTCCGGAATTTTCCAATTGCGCAATTTTCCTTTAGCCGATTCAATCATTTCCGGATTAATATCTACGTATTTGATAGCTTCGAGGAGTTCCTGTTGGGCAGTGATGACATTTGGGGAGTAAATTTCAGCGATTTTCTGTCCTTTATATACTTTTTCACCAGTGAAAGAGACATATAGTTTCTCGATTCTCCCAGGAATATGGGCCGTCTGACTCCAGGTTCTTCGCTCATCAGAATCTACTTTTCCATTTAAGATGATTTTTTTGTTTACATCATGAGAAGAGCCTACCTTGGTGGTCTGGATATTGGCCAATTGTACAGCTTGAGGCGTCATGGTAAATCTAAGGGAATCTTCGCCACCCGCCCCTTCTTCCAAGGGGATAAGATCCATCCCACAGATAGGACATTGGCCCGGTTCGGGTTGTCTGATTTGGGGATGCATCGAGCAGGTCCAAATGGTCTCAGAAGCTTGTTCTGCTCGATGGTCATGAGCTGATTGTGGTGTAGAAATTTCTCCTTTTGAAGCTACACTCCCGGAAAACATCCAATATCCCAATGCCCAACCAATAATCAAGGTAGGAAGGATAATTTTAATTTGAGATAAGTATTTCATTTGATTATAATTTTTTTAAATTTCAGAAAACACGTCCACTTTCGGATAATTCAATAGAGTGATACGCGCTATGGTTTTTAATATTTTTTTGATTTTAAGAATCGAACATAAATTTACTCCAGTCTTTACAAACCCAGATATAGGCTTTTTATCTTAGCTACCGCCTGTGCTTTTAAGACATATGCATCCAATATTTTAAGGTCGTATTCCACTAAGTTCACATGATATTTGAGTAGTTCATCAAAACTCTTTCCGGCACTGCTGTAATCGGTCTGCAAGATTTTAATAATTGACCGTGTAGTTTGGGCTTGCTCATGATAAAGCACAAATTGTATGTGAGCAGATTCATAGGTTTGAAAGGCTTGTCGAGCGCGATCAGACAAACGTAGAACCACTGCATTTTTCTTTTCTTCTAACGCGTTTATTCTCAGCTTTTGCTCTTGATCTCTTGCTTCATATTGTTTTCTAAAGATAGGAATCTTCACTTTAAGCTTAGGGATGAGAATATCTCTACCATTGTAGGCCGGATCAGCATCAGAACGCCTACCCACCGCGATATAATCGAGGCCTACGCCAAATGTGGGTTTCCCCTTGAGTTTATTAAGCTTGATATTTTCATTTGCGACTTCCTCTTGGACATCTAACAATTCGATAGACGGATGATCAACACGCAGCTGGTCGATTAGCTCTTCATATGAAATGGTGAGCATCGTATCCGGTTTATCCACGATTCGGATATCGACATCCGGAACTCGACCTATAGCTGTGTTCAACATCGACGTGGGTGCTTGCTCCGCTGTTTTTAAGAGTTCTATTCTTCGTTCAAGTTCCCGTATTTTAAGTTGAACTCTAAGGACATCTGACATACTGGCTTTGCCACTTTGTACCTTCACCATAGAAAGCGATTCCAATGCTTTGAAAAGCTCAATGTCCTCGCGGAGAATATGTTGCCGCTCCCTCAATTGATAAAGTGCGTAATAAGCCCATCGTATTTTTCCCGCCAAGTCTAACGAAACCAAGTCAGCTTGAATAGGCTTCATCTTTGCCTTGGTATCAGATATATCCGCTTTGGTCTTTAATGTACCCTTCCAAGGAAACATTTGAGAGGCTCCAATGGAGATTCTCTGAGGACCCAAGCGAGTTTCCGGAGGAAGGGCAAAAAGCCCAATACCGACCTCCGGGTTGGGAAGTGTATTGACCTGAGGAGCTATCTCTTTATCTGCGAGATAACCCTGTTCAAGGGCTTTAAGAGAGGGGTTTTCTTTTTCTGCCCAACTGAGGAGGCTATCCAGGGGTTGGGTGTGTCCTATGACACTTAGAAAAAGCATCCCTATGAGAATTATTTGTTTCATAATCACTATATTTTTTGTCCATAAAAGAGGGGACTACCCCAATTTTTTACCGGACCATTTTAGTTTAAAATCTTCATAAATGTAAAACAACACCGGAACCACAAACATGGTTAAAACTGCTAATACCATGCCTCCAAACGAAGGTATCGCCATGGGAATCATGATATCGGATCCCCGCCCGGTGGAGCTCAATACCGGCAAAAGGGCTAAAATAGTGGTGGCCGAAGTCATAACCGCAGGACGTATCCTTCTCAGTCCTCCTTCTAAAATCGCATGCTCTAACTGGGCATCCGTCTGAGGTTTGTTCTTCTTAAACGAATCTTGCAGGAACGTAGCAATCAAAACGCCATCATCTGTAGCAATTCCAAACAAAGCTAAAAATCCTACCCATACAGCAACACTTAGATTGATGGCATGAATCCCAAACAAATCTCTCATATTTTCTCCGAATAGGTGAAAATTCATAAACCAATCCTGTCCGAATAACCATATCATTATAAATCCCCCGGAAAACGCTACAAAAACCCCGGAAAATACCATTAGGGTTACAGGCAGAGACTTAAACTGAAAATAAAGTATCAGAAAAATCAGTAAAAGAGCAATAGGTACAACGATACGCAATCGTTTGTTGGCCCGTTCTTGCTGTTCAAAGTTGCCTGCAAATTTATAACTTACTCCGGGTGGAACTACGATCTTTCCCTCTTTGATACGAGACCTAAAAAACCGGTTAGCGTTCTCTACCACTTCACCTTCAGAGTATCCGTCTTCTTTGTCAAATAGCACATATCCCACTAAGAATCCATCTTCACTCTTGATAGATTGCGGTCCACGCACGAATTGGATATCCGAAACTTCGCTCAAGGGAATCTGTCCTCCATTAGATGTGGGCAACAATACCCTACCCATCGCATTTGGATCATCTCTCAACTCTCTGGGATACCTCAATCGAATAGCATATCGCTCTCTGCCCTCGACAGTTTCTGTCATTTTCATACCGCCGATAGCTGTTTGGATATAGTTTTGAACCTTGGCTATGGTTAGGCCATGCCTGGAGATGGCATTCCTATCAATTTTGATCTCCAAATAGGGTTTACCGATAATCCGCTCTGCAAAAACAGCCGCATCCTTGACCCCTTCGACCCGCTTGAGTTCCTTTTCCAAGACTAATCCAAAATTCTCTATCGTCTTTAGATCCGTTCCGAAAACTTTGATTCCCATCGGCGCACGCATTCCAGTTTGCAACATCACCAACCGAGTTTCGATCGGCTGTAGTTTAGGGGCAGACGTAACACCCGGCAAACGGGTTACTTTGACAATCTCTTTCCAAATATCATCCGGTGAATGAATATGATCCCTCCATTGCCGGAAGTACTTCCCGTTTTTATCCGGGATAGGTTCCCCCTTATCATCCAAGATAAATGCACCCTCTTCATCTACCTTAAATCGCATCCTGTGGCCTTCCTTATCTGTCTTGTACTCCGATTTATATAGGATGATATTCTCATACATCGAAGTCGGAGCAGGATCCAACGAACTTTCGATTCGACCTAATTTTCCGACAACTGTTTCAACCTCAGGAATCGCAGTCACTGCCATATCCAACAGTCGCAAATTATTAATATTTTCTTCCATACCGGCATGAGGCATCGCCGTAGGCATGAGCAGAAAGGATCCTTCATCCAAGGCCGGCATAAACTCTTGCCCGGTATTCTTCATTATTCTAAATCCCAATATGACGATTAGAACTACTAAGGTGAGAAATAACCACCTCATCCGAAGTATGGACTTAAGAATTATTTCATACCATCGAATAACTCCAAAGAAAAATCCCATCATCAATACGATCACCAAGAGAAGAAAAAGATAATTCGTAAAGATAGAGTGTGTTACTCCAAGCGGCATCCAGGAGATAGTGAGCAGCCACAAGACAACCATCGCATAAAGTATATTCTTTATCCAGTCTACATACTTTTTCCATTTTTCATGACTATAACCTATAATAAGAACAGACAACAACTCACTGACACCAACAAATAGAGCAATATACCCCAGTCCCATACTGAATTTCCATACCAAGAGCGCCCCGCCAAGGATAAGTAATACCGGTCCTATCATTTTCCCTCTATTGCCACGTGAACGAATCGAAAAAATCGAATGCGCCATCGTAGGCAAGACCGTCACCGCTAAAATTATGGAAGCCACTAGGGCAAAAGTCTTTGTAAAAGCTAATGGACGAAACATCTTTCCCTCCGCAGCTTCCATGGTAAACACGGGTATAAAACTAATTATCGTAGTCATCACTGCCGTAACTACTGCTGAAGCTACTTCGGTAGTGGCAATGTAGACCGAAGTTAGTTTATCTTCGCCCTCCGGAGCTATCTTAAATCGATGTATCATACTTTCCACCAGTACAATTCCCATGTCCACCATAGTTCCTATCGCAATAGCAATACCCGACAATGCCACAATATTGGCATCTACTCCAAACTGTTTCATCGCTATAAACACCATAAGTACAGCTACAGGTAAACTTCCTGCAACAAGCAGCGATGACCTCAAGTTCATTAGTAAGAGAATGACCACAATGATGGTAATTAAAATCTCCAGCTGCAACGCCTCATCCAAGGTCCCTAGGGTCTCCTTAATCAAATCCGTTCGGTCATAGAACGGGACAATGGTAACCTGAGAAACCGTACCATCTGCCAAGGTCTTTTTCGGAAGCCCCGGTGCTAATAAAGCGATTTTGGCCTTTACATTATTGATAACCTGAAGGGGATTGGAACCATACCTCGCAACCACAACCCCTCCTGCTGCATCCGCTCCCGACTTATCGAGAACACCACGCCTTACAGCTGGACCGATATTTACTCTCGCAATATCTTTGATCTTGATAGGTACATTGTTGCGGGTGACAACTACGGACTCTTCGATATCTGCAATGTTTTTGATATAACCCAGACCGCGAACAAAGTACTCTACCATATTAATCTCAAGGGTCTGGGCACCGATATCCAGATTGCTATTTTTGATAGCGCTCATTACCTGATCTAGGGTGATATTATAGATGCGCATAGCATCCGGGTCTACGTCTATCTGATACTCCTTGACATATCCACCAATAGAGGCTACTTCTGACACGCCTTCAGCTGCGGCCAGTCCATAACGCACATAGTAATCCTGTATGGAGCGCAATTCTTGTGGGTCCCATCCACCAGTCGGTTGACCTTCCGGATCCCGCCCTTCCAAGGTATACCAGAATATCTGCCCCAGCGCTGTCGCATCCGGTCCAAGGGCTGGCTTCACACCTGTAGGCAATAAGCCACCGGGGAGTGAATTGAGTTTTTCAAGAATCCTGGATCGACTCCAATAAAACTCTACCTCCTCTTTAAAAATAATATAAATACTTGAAAAGCCAAACATCGAGTTACTCCGTATACTCTTCACTCCCGGAATCCCAAGTAAGGCACTACTCAGTGGATAGGTGATCTGATCCTCTACATCCTGAGGGGAACGACCCGGCCATTTGGTAAAGACGATTTGTTGATTTTCTCCTATATCGGGGATGGCATCAACAGATACAGGGTCCTTGGGCAACCCATCTATCCCCAGATCAAATGGTGCATGAATGATTCCCCACCCCACCATTAAAGCCAAAAATAGAAAGGAGACTAATTTATTATATAAAAAGAATCGAATGATTTTATTCATTTCCGTTGTTTTTGTAGTTGATTCCAAACTGCCTCAAATACATGAGATGCACAGTTGAGCACTTCATGATCGTCGCTTTGAGGCACTTTTAAAAGAATACGATTTGGCAGGCTGTACGTGAGACAATAATTCTAAAAACGCACGCAACAAGCACACCACCGAGCTTTCTATTAAAAAGCCATAAAAACACAGCCTAAAATAAGCTGCAAACTACAATTTTATAAACGGAAATTTTCAAAAAGGGCATAGATATCCCTTGTTAGAGAGGCTACTAAATACCTTGGAGGATGGGCAGAAAGGTAATTTCTTGAAAGAAAAGACCAGGAGGAATAAAAGGGAGCCACCCAAACCCATCCGGGAGCATAATCCTCCCATGCGAAGTGAGATATCGCTACCGTTCCCCATGCTACCCGCAGGGAAAGTTTACTGTATTTGGATTCATTATGGCAACAGGGTTTGGTCTTTTTGCCGGAATGACGACAATGCCTATGCATCCGACAAGTACCGGAAGTCTCAGTGTCAGACTGCATCTGAAGACAGGTCTTAGCTTTACCAAAAAAAGCTACGCTCTTGACCTTCCCCTGACAAACATGCTTGTCCATACTCAAGCCCATAGAGGATAGCCCTACTATAAAAGCAAGTACCAATGCCAGTGGCTTTAATATGTGTTTCTTTCTAAGCATATCAGAATAAGTCAATTCCTTAATAATACCTATCAACAACATATTTCGGACCAAAATTGTTGTCCTGTCTTTAGATTTAATCTCCCACAACCTGATTTTGGGCATATTCATAGCCTTCCTTCCACCATTTTTGCATCAGTCTGGGGATAAAAAGTAACGGATTGTTTGTCAAATGCACCGGAGTATGAAAGTAGTTGATATTAATAGGATTTTGGATGGATTCAAGTAGGGCGGTATATTTTTCATTCTGGACGTGCTGCTCGATCATAAAATCACCTACTCGCAGAAACAACTCAAATGCATTGTCAATCGGGTCGTGTTCTTGTGTACCCGTCTTAGGATTGAGTACGATGACATCTATCTCTGTCGCTCCGGCATCAATCGCCACATCTATCGGGATATACCTTCCAAACCCCCCATCTCCATACTCGCTCTTATTCACCTTTGCCAAAGTCATAAAGGGAACAAAATTCGAGGACATCCACATCCAATCTGCAAACTCCCTCGGTGTACAGTCCTCCAGAAATTTATACTCCAGCACATTGTAGGTAAAATTGGAGACGGAGACGACGACCTTTTTATTTCTGCTTCTAATTTTTTCATACATCTCCTCATTGATGTGTTTCCTCAGTAGTTTTCTCAGGTTGTAGGATTCCCCAAACGTCTTTCTCCCCTTGGCAAATTGTTTGATGATCCCCAAGTGGTGTATCCGAGTATCATAGACTCCATTTTTGCATATTACCTTAAAGGGATGCACATTAAAAATATCACTCTGACTCGTATTGTGGAAGATGTCCTTAATCGTATCTAGTTCCCCTGCTGCGAGAAAGGGTGTCAGCAATGCCCCTGCCGAAGTGCCGGCAAAAAAGTCATACTCCCGCCCGGCATCTCGTATAAGATACTCCGCCACCCCACCTGCAAACGCAGCTTTGGCACCTCCACCCGATATAACTAATGCCCTCATTGGTTGTCAGTCTTTCGATACTAGTAACGCTTTATCGGTATGAAATGGTACCGCACAGGAGTTATTATTTGAACCTTCGTCCGCCAAATGCCAAAACGCCTTTCTCTCCATAACCAATTCCACCATTCCCACCTTACAGTAAATACCGATCCATCCTCATCTATCCTTGAGGGTGTAAGCGCTCTTAGAATGGTCCAAATGACCCGCAGGGAGAGAAGAACTTCTCGGGTCCTCCATAAAATGCACCCGCCGGATGTAGCTGACTTCTATGCTATAGAAGTCAAAGGACACCCCAACTTTGCCTACAATGCGGTAGATGCCCCGACCGTATATAGGGAACTTGCGTGCCGTTTCAGGAAAATGTACCGTATCAAAAATACGTCCCTTCCGGTCTCTAAATGTACCGAAAAACATGCGGTCCCCTTTGATCGTTCGGGTCATCTTTAGGGTAATGAGATATCCGTATATCGTGACGGGAAGCCGTAAAAACTGCGGAAAGTCATCGGCATCTATACCGTCTTGCGGCGCCTCGGGCAACAGCTCAAAAGGATCGCATAAAGCAAACCCCAACAGCTCCATCTCGTCATAGGCATCTTCTACAACAGAGGCTTCAAACCCCGGCAATGCAAACTGCCGCTCTTCTACTTCGAACAACTCGGGAACAGCAGGACCTGCATGCATAGAGCGAATATAAAAATGCGCCTGCCATAAAAGGGCTTGCTTGGATAATCGGGTAAAGCGAAGGGCTCCTACTCTAATCAATGCAGACAGCGGCTCGATCCCGATGCCTGTGCGCCGGATAAAATCTTCAAGATGCCGATAATGCCCTTGTGCCTCCCGTTCCTGTACGATTAAGCGCACAAGCGTGTCGCGCAAGCCCTGAATCATCCCAAGCCCCAAATAAATATCATTTCCTCGAATGGAGGTCTCCTCCCGGCTTTGTTGGACACAAGGAAGGTGGATATGACCACCGAGCCGTGCAGCCTCCCGCACATAGGTCTCGGTACGGTAAAACCCTCCCCCATTGTTGATGACGGCAACCATATACTCGAGTGGCCAGTGGGCTTTGAGAAAGAGACATTGGTAGCTTTCGACTGCGTAGGAGGCCGAGTGCCCTTTGGCAAAGGCATACCCTGCAAAACTCTCGATCTGATGCCAGATCTCCCGCGACAGTTTAAGAGAATACCCCTTTTCCATGCAGTTATTAAAGAACTTCCTGCGCACTTCATCAAAAGCTGCGCGTACTCTGAATTTGCCGCTCATAGCTCGCCGAAGAACATCGGCTTCCCCCAAAGTCAACCCCGCAAAATGATGGGCAACCCGTAAGACATCCTCTTGATAGACCATCACCC
>Ga0256841_1001450_pt1 | contig 20544 bp, 17 predicted proteins | sample 356308metaG_FD_185971 | JGI IMG/M metagenome (GOLD analysis project Ga0256841, IMG submission 185971) | Hydrothermal vent microbial communities from Mid Atlantic Ridge, Atlantic Ocean - 356-308 | ecosystem: Environmental > Aquatic > Marine > Hydrothermal vents | place: Atlantic Ocean: Mid... | reverse complement strand
GTTTCCCGGTGGCCGATGACCCGAATCCATTCACGGTCGAGCAAGGTTTTGATGATGGTGGAGCTGACGCTGACGCCGCGCACGTCCTCGATCTCGGCCCGTGTCACCGGCTGGCGGTAGGCAATCAGTGCCAGCGTTTCGAGCAACGCGCGCGAATACTTCTTCGGCTTTTCCTCCCACAGTCGCAGCACTGCTTCGGCGTATTCTTGCCTGACCTGGAACCGAAAGCCGCTGGCGACTTCGACCAACTCGATGCCACGCGAAGCACAATCGGCCGCCAGGGCTTTGAGCGCCGTATGGACATCGCTGAGCGAGACCGGCTGATCGAGCCGATCGACCAGCCCTTGCAGATTGCGGGCCGTCAGCGGCTGGTCGGACGCCATCAGAATGGCTTCGATTTGGGCTTTCAGGGATATTTCGCTCATCCGTCCTCCTTGCCGCCGTCGGCCAGCGAGACATGGATCGGCGCATAGGCATCGGCCTGGGCCAGATCGATCAACCGCGCCTTGAGCAGTTCCAGCAGGGCCAGAAAACTGACCACGACGCCCATCCGGCCTTCCTCCACATCGAACAGTTGGTGGAACGCCACGAAGCCGCCCGCGCGGTTCAGGGTTTCGAGCACGGAAGACATTCTGGCACGCACCGAGAGGGTTTCCCGTTCGATCTGATGATGGGCGTACATCTGCGCCCGTTGCAACACATCCTGCAGCGCCAGCAGCAGTTCCTTCAGATCGACCTCAGGCTGTGGCGCCTCGTGCTCGATCTCCGGCACATCGGCATCCACCGGAAAGTTGTCACGATAGAGACGCGGCAGTGCATCGATATCTTCGGCAGCCTGCTTGAACTGTTCATACTCCTGCAGGCGGCGCACCAGTGCGGCCCGTGGATCCTCCTCTTCCTCCACCTCGGCCGGCCGCGGCAACAGCATACGGGATTTGATTTCGGTCAATACCGAAGCCATCACCAGATACTCCGCCGCCAGATCCAGCCGCATCGATTTCATCATCTCGATATATTGCATGTATTGCGCGGTGATCGGCGCCACCGGAATATCGAGGATGTCCAGATTCTGGCGCTTGATCAGATACAGCAGCAAGTCCAGCGGCCCCTCGAAGGCTTCCAGAATCACCTCGAGCGCATCCGGTGGGATATAGAGATCGACCGGCGGCGCGCTCAGCGGCTCTCCCTGGACGATGGCGAACGGCAGTTCACCCTGGGCTGGCGTATCGGTTTGGACAGTATTCATTCAATACATCAGGTTCATGGCCCGCTTGACCTCGTCGAGGGTATCACGCGCGACATCACGGGCCGCCTCGGAACCTTCTCCGACGATCCGCTTGACCGCTTCGAGATCGTTGGTGTATTCAGCAGCACGCTCCCGAATCGGCTTGAGTTCGGCCAGCACCGCTTCGATGACCGGTCCCTTGCATTCGACACAGCCGATGCCGGCACTGACGCAGCCTTCACGAACCCAGTCCCGGGTCTCCTGGCTGGAGTACAGCAGATGGAACTGCCAGACCGGACATTTCTCCGGGTCGCCCGGATCGGTGCGGCGCACGCGGGCTGGATCGGTCGGCATGGTGCGCAATGCCTTTTCGATCACCGCCGGATCTTCGCGCAGCGGGATGGTATTGCCATAGGATTTCGACATCTTCTGTCCATCCAGTCCCGGCATCTTCGGCGATTCGGTCAGCAACGGCGCCGGTTCGGGCAAAATCATCTTGCCCGAACCTTCGAGATAGCCCAGCAGACGTTCGCGGTCACCAACCGAAATGTTCTGTTGCGAGGTCAGCATCGCAATGGCGGTCTGCAAGGCTTCCTGATCGCCCTTTTCGAGATAGGCCCGGCGATGCTGGCGATAGAGCTTGGCATTCTTCTTGCCCATTTTCGCAATCGCTTCCTCGGCGCGGGTTTCGAAGTCCGGCTCCCGTCCGTAGAGATGATTGAAGCGGCGCGCCACTTCGCGGGTCATCTCGATATGCGCCACCTGATCCTCGCCGACCGGCACGCCTCCGGCCCGGTAGATCAGCACATCGGCGCTCTGCAACAGCGGATAACCGAGAAACCCATAGGTCGAGAGATCCTTGTCGCCCAGCTTTTCCTGCTGATCCTTGTAGGTCGGCATGCGCTCCAGCCAACTCAGTGGTGTGATCATCGACAGCAGCAGGTGCAACTCGGCGTGCTCGGGCACACGGGATTGAATGAACAGCCGCGCGGCGCCCGGGTTGATCCCGCAGGCCAGCCAGTCGATCACCATGTCCCAGGTATTCTGTTCGATGATGGAAGGATCGCTGTAATGCGTGGTCAGCGCATGCCAGTCGGCAACGAAGAAGAAGCACTCATGGCTGTTCTGAAGCTCCACCCAGTTACGCAAAACGCCGTGGTAATGGCCAAGGTGCAACAGCCCGGTGGGCCGCATGCCGGATACGATTCGTTGTTGGGAGTGGGTCAGGCTAGTCATGGACGCATGTCATTGAAAGTTCGTGATACGAGTTCATCTCACAGGCTGATACCGAGCAAGTGCTCGATCAGGGTGGTAAAGAATCCGGTCACCGGCTGGATGACCTTTTGCCACAGCCCGAAATACAGCAGGGCAATCAGAATCACGATGCCGAAAGGCTCGATCTGATCCAGCATGCTGGCCCAGCGCGGCGGCAGCACCCAGGTCAATACCCGCCCGCCATCCAGCGGCGGCAACGGCAGCAGGTTGAGCACCATCAGCAGCAGGTTGAGGAAAATACCGATCTTGGCCATCAGCAGCAGCGGTACCGCAAAATTACCCAGCATGCCAGAGAGCAGAATGGTCAGCTTCCACAACAGCCCCCAAAGCAGCGCCATCAGCAGATTGGAGGCAGGCCCGGCGACCGCGACCATGGCCATGTCGCGGCGCGGATGCTGGAAATTGCGCATATTGACCGGTACCGGTTTGGCCCAGCCGAAGATGAAGCCTCCCATGACCAGCATCACCGTCGGCACCAGCAAGGTGCCGATCGGGTCGATATGCGGGATGGGGTTGAAGGTCAACCGCCCCAGCTGCCGCGCGGTCGGATCGCCGAGTTTGCTGGCAACCCAGCCATGCGCCGCCTCATGCACGGTGATGGCGAAGATCATCGGCAGGATCGCAACGCTGAGGAACTGTATCGTGTTCATGGGGATAAAAGCGGCTCCAACCGCATCAGTGAACATCCAGCCAGTCGAGATCACCCTTGCCCTGACGCAGCACTTCGGGGAATCCGGCGGTCAGATCGATCACGCTGGTCGGTTCGATATCGCAGAAGCCGCCATCGATGACCAGGTCGACTTCGTGTTCCAGCAGTACACGGATCTGATACGGATCGGTCATCGGCAGATCGGTATCGGGCAGAATCAGCGTGCTGCTCATGATCGGCTGCCCCAGCGCCTCCAGCAGCGATTGGGCGATCACATTGTCCGGAATCCGGATACCGATGGTTTTTCGTTTGGGATGTTGCAACCGCTTGGGCACGTCTTTGGTTGCCTTGAGTATAAACGTATACGGGCCCGGGGTCAGTCCCCGCACCAGGCGGAAGGCATCGTTGTCGAGCCGTGCATAGTTGGCGATCTCGGACAGATCCTTGCACACCAGCGTGAAATGATGATCCTTTCCCACCCGCCGGATGCGGCGGATACGCTCCATGGCGCGCTTGTCCCCCAGATGACAGCCAAGCGCGTAACACGAATCCGTCGGATAGACGATCACGCCGCCACGCTCCAGAATGGCCACTGCCTCATTGATCAGTCGATGCTGAGGATTCTCCGGATGGATCTCGAAAAACTGGCTCATGTTTGGCTGCCGGCTCGCTGCTGGCGTGGAAAATCGGCCATCATAATCGTTCAGCATCATTTGGCAAGCGACCGGGCCGAACGATCCGCGTCGACAATGAAACCGCGAACAAGTTCATTCCGGCAGCGGCCAGATTTCCGGCATTGCGTTTCCCCGGTCACACCAGCGCGGGCCAAAGGACGGGATAATGCACCAAAAAACAACAATGCAGGAGGCGCTTCCCGCCGTGACTCACAAAACCACCTATCTGCTCAGCTCTTATCCGGCTGTGTCGCACACCTTTTTTCTGACCGAGATCCGGGCACTGAGAGAGCAAGGGCTCGATGTCGATGTCATTTCGATCAACGACTGCGACCGCCCCAACGAACGTCTTACCGCGCTGGAACGACAGGAAAAGGCGAATACTTTCTACCTCAAGTCCTCCGGTCTGCGCCGCGTACTCGGCGCCCACCTGAAAACCGTCTTGCACGCGCCGCTGCGCTATCTGCGGGCGCTTGGCTATGCACTGGCGCTGGCAGATGGGTCTCCCCGCATGTTGTTGTACCGGCTGTTCTACTTCCTCGAAGCGGTGGTGGTGATCCAGCACATGCGGCGCACCGGCAGCCGCCATCTGCATGTCCACTTCGGCTCCGAAGTCGCCACTGTCGCACTGATCGCCAAACAACTGGAACCGATCACGCTGTCGCTGACGATTCATGGCTCCGACGAGTTCTACAATGTCTCGGCCTATCACCTGGACCGCAAGATCAAGGCGGCGGATTTCATCTTCTGTATCAGCCATTTCACCGCCAGTCAGTTGATGCGGCTGACGGACTATGAAGACTGGGACAAGATCCAGGTCTCGCGGCTCGGCATCGATGTGGAGAAATTCACCCCATCGGCGCCAGGCGTGAAGCTCCACGATGACATCAACATTCTCTGCGTCTCACGACTGACCCTCTCCAAGGGATTGCATTTACTGTTACAGGCCTGCGCGCCGTTGATGCAGAAATTCCCGCAGTTGACGCTGACCGTGGTTGGCGACGGTGAACAGCGCGCCTCGCTGCAACGACTCGCCGCCCGGCTGAAGATCGAAGACAGAATACATTTCGCCGGCGCTGTCAATCAGGATCAGATTCTGCCCTACTATCGCCAGGCCGATATTTTCTGTTTGCCCAGCTTTGCCGAAGGCGTGCCGGTGGTGCTGATGGAAGCCATGGCCATGGCCCTTCCCTGCGTCACTTCTTGCATCAACGGTATCCCGGAACTGATCGAGGATGGCCATAACGGTCGACTGGTCAGCGCCGCCGATGCCCAGGCACTGCAAATGGCGCTGAACGAACTGATCGCCGATCCTGAGAAACGCCAGCGTATCGGCCAGGCCGCCCGCGAGACCGTGGTGGCGCGTTATAACCGCGACACCAACTTCGCCATGCTGGCGCGGCGTTTCAGTGAACGCCTGGCTGCTTGCGAGCATCCCGGACAGCCCCACCCGGATCGCCTGGAAAGCTATGTCTGAACCACTCCATATCCAGATCGTCCTCGATCCGAAGCGGGTATACGCCTGGGAGAAACAGATGCTGGACAGCCTGGCGGAGCTGTCACCGTTACAGTATTCGCTGCAGGAAACGGTATCGCCAGCCGATGATCTGCAACCACCGCTGGCCTACCGGCTCTACGCCCGGCTCGACGATGCACTGTTCGGTGTCGCCGATGATCCGCAGGCCGTGGTCGATTTCGACCCCACCGCCTACCGGGACCAACTACGCCAGCGACATCGCTGGTGCGAAGCGCCAGGTCAGCCCGACTTCACCCTCTTGTTGACCGCCGCGCACCACCAGCTCGACCACTGCCGCAAGGCCAGCCGCCAGGGCGTGCTGCTGTGCGAATCCGTGGATCACCAGCATCGGTCGATGACACCACCGGGCTATCACGAGGTCATGGCGCAGGAGCCGGTCTCCCGTCTCATGCTGTGGTGGATCGAGGCCAATGGCATACGACACCCGGTAGCATCGTCCTGTTCCAGTACCGAGCCGTTCTCTCCCCGTAGAAACCGGGAGAAAATATTCTGGAAAGGCGCGCCGATGGTGACCCGCTTCCTGCGCCGGATCGCGGCGCACCCGGCTGGTACGGGTTCGTTCACCACTCTGGCGCGTCCGGCCAACGACGATCGAGTCGTTCCGCCCTCGATCCCGACGCCACAGCCAGGCATTGCCGACACCATTGCTCCGGCACTGTGTCTTGCACCAGCCAGTACCGCCCTGATGCCGGCAAAGACCGATGCGCGCGCGGGTTTTCCGGCCCTGCCCCGACTGTCGACCGATCTACTGCAGGCGCTGCCACGGTTGTTCCGGTTCTATTACCACGCCAAGCTGACACGAGAACAATGGTTGCTGCGGTTCAAGTTCTCGCAACAGCCGACGACCGAACTCGAGCACTTCACCGAGATTCCCGTACCCCCGGACCGGATCTGGGCCGATCCCCATATCTTCGTCAAGGACGGCCAGTACCATGTCTTCATCGAGGAAATGCTGTTCACGGAAGACAAGGGCTATATCTCCAGCTTCACGATCGACGAAGATGGCCGTTACAGCACACCGCGAAAAGTGCTCGAGCGCGACTACCATCTCTCCTACCCGCAAGTCTTCGAGTGGCAGGGCCAGATCTACATGCTCCCAGAAAGCTCTGCCAACCGGACCGTGGAACTGTATCGCTGTGAACGTTTCCCGGACCGCTGGCAACGGCAACGCATCCTGCTCGATGATATCGAAGCCGTGGATGCCTCACTGGTATTCCACCAGGAGAAATGGTGGCTGTTCTGCTCGGTCAAACCACACCCCGCCGTTTCCGAGAACGATGAACTGCACATCTTCCACACCGACGATCTGCTGGCCGGCGCCTGGCGGCCTCACAAGGCCAATCCAGTGATCAGCGATGTCCGGCTGGCCCGTCCGGCGGGCAAAATCCATTCACACCTGGGCCGGCTCATCCGACCTTCACAAAACTGCGCCGGCATCTATGGTTATGGCTTCAATCTCAATGTCATCACCGAGCTGTCGGAAGAGCACTACCGGGAAACACCGCTGAACCAGATCGACGCCTCACTCTACCCCGACCTGATCGGCACCCACACCTATGCCCGTGAAGGACACCTCACGGTGGTCGATGTCTGCAAACGGATTCCGCGCCGCATTGGGCTGCCGCAGCCGTGATCCTGTGAGAAATACAGGCTATGACGTCGGCTGCAGGGACAGCGGCCGTCGAGCCTACACGGACGTATTCACAGCGGTCCGTGAACGGCCGGTGACTGACGGGATGCGGGGGTCGAAAGAACCCCAAAACACACTCGCAAGACTGGCCCAAGCCCACGGGACCACATCCCTGTGACTGGTTCCCGGCATCCATGCCGGGATGACGGAAAAAACGAAGTGGATGAACTCTCCTCGGAGCAGCCCGACGGGCAGCGGCCGTTCCCGGGCGTCGGCCGCAGGGATAGCGGCTGTCGAGCCTACAGGGATGTATTCACGGCGGTCCGTGAACGGCCGGTGACTGACGGGATGCGGGGGTCGGAAGAACCCCAAAACGCAATAACGCAAGCCTGACCCCCCATCTGACCCCCCATCGGATGAGGTGACAGTGCAGGCAAGATTCGGGCCGGGTCTCGCTGTTTTGAGAACCGGTTCGGATAAAAATGAAAACCATCGTGACAAATGGTAGTATTTCCCCGTCAACACCTTGTCCCCTGCACCAATCAACTTCCTGAAGGAGAGATCATGGATCTCGAAAGCGCTTTGGGTTTGGGCGCTGCGTCCCAGAATCCCGCGACCGAACGTGAAAAATTGCACCTCTACATCAACCTGAAGCTCGCTTCATCCGGGTACGAGGCCCAGTTGCCGGGCCGCTCGGGTGACTTTCTCGAGACGGCACGGGATCTGCTCAGCAGCTATCGCGAAAAGAACCGCCTGCTGTCCTCATATCTCTGTCCGGTCGATCAACGCATCCAGCAATTCCTCGACAACTATCTCGGACCGGGCGATGACCTCAAACTGCCTTCGAATACGCTGATTCTCGATCGCCATGGCGTCGCACGCGAGCTGTCGCTGCCCTTTGGTGAGGATGAGTTCCATTCCGATATCGTCTCCAGCTACCGTGTCCGGCAGGGCGTGCTGCACAACCCGGCCAATGACCGGCGCACCACCAAGGGCTCGTTCCATATCGCCGAAGGGGGGCTGCCTATCCCCGGTGACAAAACGCCGACGCCGAAAAATGTCTTCCGGCAAATGCTGATCGAAGCACTGAACCCGCCGGATGATCTGATGGTGCTGCCGTTCACCTCGAAACAAAAGCACCCTGCACATGCGTTCGTCTCGCTGCTGATCCGCCCCGTGGTGTGTCCGGAGATACCAGGCGTATCACCGGAGAAGACCATGGAAATCCGCTTCTTCGCGCCCGGCAATCTGGTCAGCAATCTCGACTTCGTGGAAAGCATCTTCGGCAATGGCGGCAACCCCAATCTACCCAAATTCGACGCTGCGCTCGATGTCGAACACTGGAGCGGCCATACCGGCTGCGTCATTCTGGCGCCGCATCTCACCCGCATCAGCAAGAAATCGCTGGGACTGCCGCACTGGGACGATGCCACCGAAGCACAACGCGAATCCGGCATGTGCTGGCGGGATCCGGAAGAACCCTACAACGACGGACAGGCATTCAAGGTTACGGCCCGAGACCGTTCCGGCGTCATCGTCACGCTGCTGGCCGACAACTACTTCGGCTACTGCAAGAAAGAGGTCAAGACCCAGATCGGTTTCGCCGCCAATCTCTACGGGCTGGCCGAGGAAGAACACGCCGGTGGCGCTCTGGCCTTCCACTGCCGCAATCACGGCGAGGAATATGGCGTCGATACCGTCACCCGTGAACCGGGCTACGACTTTGATGAACTGGTGCGCCATTACGGTGACATCATGACCGTGATGCCCGAGGGCTATGGCATCGACAAACAGTATCCGGACATCATCTACGTACCACAGAATCTGCGCATGGACATGAATGCGCAAACCATCACCTGGTATCACAACGACCAGAAGCAGAGTATCCGGCTGCAACCCGGCAGAACCTACATCCAGCCCAATGGCTACAAGATCGAGATGCGCAAGCATCCTGGCGCGCCTTCGTGGCGACTGATCGGCATCGCGCCCGAAGGGACACTGTGTCACAAACCCTCGACGGTGTCGGGCGGCGGCAAATCGGAGATCTCCAAATCGATCGACGATGCCGTGGTATTCGGTTCGATCTTCGTCGATGAATTGCAGAAGGATCTCGACCGCATCGAGGAAATCATCAACTACGACTACACCCACCGCTTTCTGCCCGGCTACGAACACGAAGACCGGGATCCGACCCGCAGCCCGCTGAGCATGGAACGCAGCCTTGGCTCGGTCATCAAGCTGCTGACACCGTCGGCCATCCATGTGCCCGAATACAACGAATGGCTGGCCTCGATTCCGCCCCGCATCCTGGCGCAATTGTTCGTACTCAAGCGCTTCTATCGTCCCGAATGGGGTGACAACTGGCGCGAACATCTGTCGGTGGATGAAATCGACGGTGCGCCAGGTCACGAACTCAAGCTCAACAACCGCAAGATGGTTGGCACCTATCTGCGCGTCGGTTTCGATCCCAACCACAAATGGCGCATCTTCAAGGTGCGGCAGGATTACGTACCGGCCGAAAAGATACAGATGGAAGACGATATCACTGCTTCCGTGGTCGTTCCCGGCCGCCAGATCGCCTCATGCACCACCGGCTACCAACACAACCCCAGCGTCAAGCTGGTCTACAACTGCGAATTCCGGCTGTTCCAGCGTCCCGACGACGCGATCATCCCGGGTTATGACAAGCAAACCGAATATGACATGGCACAGCCGGGCAATTTCCTCGCCAACTACGAACCGTTGTCCGGAGACAAACTTGCCACGATCGTCGATGATGTGCTGACCTTTGGCGCCTTCACCCGTCCAATGGCCAAACTGCTGAAGAAAGCCCACAAGAAAAAGAAAGGCTATGTGGTATCCTCGGCGCATCCCCGTTTGATCGACGGTAAACCGTCCAGGAACCCCCGCTATCTGCAGACCCGGCCTGACCTGGTCGATCCGCGCCGCAGCTATATCGCCGATATCGGCGCTCGCTTCCACCGCAAACTGCCGCTGAGCGAACCTGTCTGCCACCCGGTCAACGCCGTACTCTGTGGGCGCCGCAACAACCCACCGGAAAAAGACATCCGGCCACTGGCAGTATTCAACCCGATCCATTACCAGGAACTGCCCGAGCTGTTCATGGACTTCATCTGCTCGCTCACCGGCAAGTCACCCTCGACCACCGGCGCTGGCAGTGAAGGCGCTCTGACCAAGGGGCCATTCAATGCATTGCGTCCAACCGCTGACCTCAACAATACCCTGGTATCGTTCATCCTCACCGGATACGACGGTTTCTCCAGTTCAGCCGGCTTCATTGGCCCCGACATGCGGATCGATCACGACATCAGCCTGCTGATCCCGGAGATCTGGGCCAGACTGTCGCCCGAGGAACAGCGTGCGGAGTACATGATCGAGCGGGAATATCTCGAACCATTACGTGACTTCGAGCACAATGGACAGACCGTGCTGGCCAGCCGCCTGGGTTATCGCATCACCGAACGTTTCGTCAGCAGCGTGCTGGGCAAGATATTCGACAACCCGTCAGTGGTGTTCACCGAGGAGATCCTCAAGCCCGAGATCCAGGATCTGGATGTGTTCGTCGATGGTGTCAACAACATCGTCGAAGCCCAGCAGCAGGTCGCACGACAATACCTCTCCGATGGCAGCATCGACGACGCCTGCCCGCCACTCAAGGCGCTGTTGCATATCATGGCCAACGGCAGCTATCAGGGCATGCGTGCGGACTCGCCCGAATTTCGCGCCATGTTCACCCGTGACTACCTGCTGGATTCCGACTGGTACCAGGAGCGGCTGGAAATCAAGCAGGCCAACGATATCGCCCTGTGGACTCGCCATGTCAGGAATCTGGAAGATTTTCTCGCCAAGCCCGGTTACAGCGAGGAAGCTGAACGACTCGGTATCCTCGACAAGCTCGACTACGCCCGGGCGCAACTCGAACGGGTGCGCGCGCCCGAATACCTGGAGCAACTCAATGGCACCATTGGCGCCGATCCGTTGGGTCCGGCGCGTTCCGATCAGGGCTCGATGGCGGGACGACGGGAGCAGCGCGCCGCCTGACTCAGCGTGGCGCGCGCCGCGTCAGACGATCGCCCGACCATGCCCGCACCATCGCCCAGGTGGCGATCAGAATGAACAGGCTGTGCACCAGGGTGAAATAGGAAATCACATAGACCCAAGTCCAGGGTGACTGCCAACCCCCCAGCCAGATCATCAGGCCGGTGGCCAGCAGCAAGGCCACGGCCGCCATCAGATTGAGCCCGATACCCAGACGGACATGGTAGCGGTCGATCCGGCCTTCGGATGTCTGGTGGTAGAGCCACAATAGCCAGATGAAGCCGATCACCGGCAGGAAAGTCAGATTCAGCAATGAGGCAAGCGCCGCCCGGGAGGCGCGCTGTACCTCGCTCCGCGACCTGCCCCGCATTTCTCGGCCTCGCAAACGCGACCCTGTGAGAAATGCGGACTAAGCAGTTTCCGGCTCCGCCAGGGTCACGGTTTCGCCCTTGGCGAAAAAGCTCATCACATAGAGCACCAGCCCCACCAGAAAGACCAGCCCGGTCAACTCACGCAGCCAGTAGAACAGCGCCAGCTTGTCCTGAACCACCATGAACGGCAACGGACTGTCGGAGTAACGTTGCAGATAGACCTGCAAAATACCCGCGGCGGTGAGAAACAATGTGATGAATACCATCGACACCGTCATCAACCAGAACGACCACATCTCCATCACTTGCGCCTTTTCATTGGCGGCCGGCTGACCGCGCAGAATGGGCATGGCGTATGAAATGATGGACAACACCACCATCACATAGGCGCCATAGAAGGCCATGTGGCCATGTGCGGCCGTGATCTGGGTACCATGGGTGTAATAATTGACCGGTGCGAGCGTATGCAGGAATCCCCACACGCCAGCCCCCAGAAAAGCCATCACCGAGGTACCGAGCACCCATAGAGTCGCGGCCTTGTTGGGATGCTCACGGCGCCGCTTGTTGACCATATTGAAGGCAAAGACCGTCATCATGAAAAACGGAATCGGTTCCATGGCGGAGAAGACCGATCCCAGCCACTGCCAATAACCCGGTGTTCCAATCCAGAAATAATGGTGACCGGTACCCACCAATCCGGTGATCAAGGACATTGCGATGATGATGTAGAGCCATTTTTCGATCACTTCGCGATCGACGCCGGTGATCCTGATCAAGACAAAAGCGAGAATGGATCCCAGAATCAGCTCCCATACACCTTCCACCCACAGGTGGACGACCCACCACCAGAAATATTTGTCCTTGACGACATTGTCAGGGTTGTAGAAGGAGAACAGAAACAACACCGCCAGCCCGGTCAGGCCGGTCAGCATGACCAGGTTGATCACCGTCTTGCGCCCGGTGAGCACCGTCATACCGATATTGAACAGAAACGCCAGCGCAACCACCACGATGCCAAGCTTGGTGATGGTCGGCTGTTCGAGGAACTCCCGCCCCATGGTCGGCAACATATCGTTCATCGTCAGCCTGGCGAGATCGGAGTAGGACAACAGCAGATAACCGACGATCGTCAGCGCACCGGCAATCAGAAAAATCCAGAACATCAACCTGGCCAGCCAGGGTGCGAACAATTCACGCTCGGACTCCTCTGGCACCAGATAATAGGCAGCGCCCATGAAGCCGAACAGCAGCCAGACGATGAGCAGATTGGTATGCACCATTCGTGCGACATTGAACGGAATCGCCGGAAACAGGAAATCGCCGACGACATATTGCAACCCCATGATCAGGCCAAACAGGATCTGACCAACGAACAGGCCGATGGCGGCGACGAAATAGAGTTTTGCTACGGATTGAGATTGGTATTTCATGTCACTTACCCTCTTAGCCCTGAACATTGGGTGGCCAGTTGCGCGCGGTCTGAATGCCGTCCACATATTTCAGAAACTGGGCCAGTGCTTCCAGCTCCTGGTCGCTGAAATTGAACTGCGGCATGCTGCGGCGGCCGGGAATACCGTCTTTGGGGCGACCGGCGATGAAGCCCTTGATCGCATCGGTGCTCTTGCCGAAGCGCGTATAGACATTCCCCAACTCGGGCGCGAAATAAGCACCTTCACCGAGCAAGGTATGGCAACCGATGCAATCGTTGGTTTCCCACAGTTTCTTGCCCAGCGCCACCTGTTCGGTGAGATTGGCGGAATTATCCGAGGCCGGCAGGCCACTGATGGTATCGAAGGTCAACGCGACCAGAACAAGGAAGAAAAATACCGCCCCTCCGTAGTAGATATTTCTTGCCATGCCCTTCGTGAAGGTTTCTCTCATAGCGCACCTCGGTAGTCTTGTGAGTCATTGTGCCGCCAGTGAACTCTAGGGAAGTGGCGCCGAAGCCTCCTTGATGTTGATCAAGCTGCTAGCCCGCATTTCTCACAGGATCATGGCTGTGGCCGCCCGTTCAATGTCCGCGTCGCAGCGCGGAGACATCGATCGGCGCACCGGAAAGTGACTCGCAGGGGCGTTTTACAGGAGAATCGATGTGGACGTATTTGCGCAGCTCGACGATGTCCTTGAGCAGGATGCGTGAATCGACAATTTCGATATAGTTGGCCGCGATCAGCTTGGAAAATGTCCGTGACAAGGTCTCAGGCGTGATCGACAGACGTGAAGCGATGATGTGCTTGGGAATGTCCAGTTCCAGCACCGAGGAATGCTGGTCGCTGTCTTCGAGCGGGATCTGATCGAGCAAATAGCAAACCACCCGATAGGTGGCGTTGTGCAGCGTGAGCCGGTCGATCTCCGCCAGTTGCCAGTGCAGCCTGCGACTCATCTGCGCCATCACCGCAAAACAGGCATCGGTCGATGCCCGCAGGATCCGGCTGTACTGACCGACATTGACGCACCACACCCGGCTGGGGCGAATCGCCATCGCCTCGACTGGATAATGGGGACGCTGATCGAACATGATGGCTTCGGCGAACGTGCGGCCCGCGGACACGATATCGATGGTTTTCTCGTGTCCTTCCGGAGAGGTCACCGCCAACTTGATCTTGCCGGACTGGACCCAGAAAAACTCCTCCGCCGGCTGCTGCTGACCGAACAGGGTCTCGTTCTCGCCCAGCTCACTGATCTGCATCCGCGCCACCAGGGCCTCGAACTCGGCCAGCGGCAGTGAAGAGAACAACGGACTGCGGCCGATGGTCGAGCGGGCCGATGCCCTTTCATTCGAATCCAGATGTCGACGTTTCATGCCAGAGCGCGCGGAAACCGGGGCTAGCGGAGGACACCCCTACCGTACCGGGCTCACCGGGCGTGCTATTGATCTAGATCAATATTTCCCGATCCCGGCGGAATCGTTTCGTCCCAGATATATTCATCGACCACCAGATCGAAACCGCCAAGGGCGTGGAATTTTTTGGGCGCGCTCAGCAACCGCATGTGACGAACGCCCAGGTCGGCGAGAATCTGCGCGCCAACGCCGTAGGTACGTAGATCCTCCGGCTGATCGGAAGCCCTGCCATCATCGTCTTTGTGATGCCGCTCACCCAGCTGACGGATGCGTTCGATCAGCTGTTCCTCGGATTCGGGTTGCCGCAGGACAATGGCGACACCGACGCTCTCCTCCCCGATGCGCCGCATGGCGTCACGCAGCGGCCAGCCGAAATCGGTGGATGCGATCGGCAACACATCGGCCAGCGCATCCTGCAGATGGACACGTACCATGATGGAGTCTTCAGTCCTGATCTCGCCCTTGACCAGGGCATAGTGCACATGCCCGGAAATATGATTCTTGTAGGCGATCAGGTGGAACAGACCGAATTCGGTGGGAATATCCGCTTCGGCAACCCGTTCGACCGTTTTTTCATTGTGGATGCGATAATGGATCAGGTCCTCGATCGAGCCAATCTTGAGATTGTGTTCAGCAGCGAACTTCTCCAGGTCCGGCCGGCGCGCCATACTGCCGTCCTCATTGAGGATCTCGACGATCACTGCCGCTGGTTCATAACCTGCCAGCCGCGCCAGATCACAGCCCGCTTCGGTATGGCCGGCACGTGTCAGCGTACCACCTGGCCGCGCCATCAGTGGAAAGATGTGGCCCGGCTGTACGATATCCTCCGGTTTGGCATTGGGGGCGATGGCGGCCCGCACGGTCTGGGCGCGGTCGTAGGCCGAGATGCCCGTGGTCACACCTTCGGCCGCTTCGATCGACAGTGTGAAATTGGTGCCCTGCGCATCGCCCGAGGTGCCCACCATCAACGGCAGATCGAGCTGCTTGCAACGTTCCGGCGTCAGCGTCAGGCAGATCAGACCACGCCCGTACTGAGCCATGAAGTTGATGTCCTGCGGACGCACCATCGAGGCTGCCATGAGCAGATCGCCTTCATTCTCGCGGTCTTCGTCATCGACGATGATGACCATCTTGCCATCGCGAATGTCGGCAATGATTTCTTCTATCGTGTTGAATGTCATGCGTGTGTCCTTCAGGGGCCACCGACGGGAAAGCCTGCGCGCGCCAGCATGTCCCGAGTCAGGCCTTCGTCACCGGAGGTTTCCGCGCCGCTGAGCAGACGCTCCAGGTAACGGGCAATGATATCCACTTCCAGATTGACTCGCCCGCCAACCACAGCCGCGCCAAGGTTGGTGGCTTGCAGGGTATGCGGCACGATATTGAGCGAGAAATCACAGCCCTCGATCCGGTTGACCGTGAGGCTGATGCCATCGACGCAGATCGAACCCTTGGCGGCGATATAGCGGGACAGCGATGCCGGTGCGCGGATTTCGAAACGCACCGAACGGCCGTCTTCCTCGCGCGACAGGATTTCGCCGAGGCCATCGACGTGACCGCTGACCAGATGACCGCCGAGGCGCGTCGTCGGCAGCAAGGCTTTTTCCAGATTGACGGGCGCACCCGGCGTCAGCAGCCCCAGCGAGGTATGGGCCAGCGTTTCATTGGAGACATCGGCACTGAACGATTCGGCATCGAAGGCGACGACGGTCAGACAGACACCATTGACGGCAATGCTGTCGCCCAGTTGCACATCCCCCATATCCAGCGAACCGACTTCGACCACGATCCGTTGGTCGCCACCTTGCGGAGTCAGTGAACGCAGCGCGCCAACCGCCTGAATGATGCCGGTAAACATCAGACTCTCAGCGTTTGGTGTTCAGTATCACGCAAAGTCACACTGTAACAGGTCATCGGCAAGGCGGTATCGGTATTGAACTTGGCGCCCGCTTCGATGCCGATACGGGCGATGGATTCGACATCGTCATACTGGTCATAGACTGCATACATCGCGCCGAGCGCAAATTCCGATCCGGAACCGATCGCCCAGTAAGCTGTATATTCGAACACCTCGCGCAAGGAGAATATGCCGTAGATGCCGCTGTCGTTGACCAGCAATGCATCGATATGGGTCGATTCATAGGCATCGTCCTCATCGTCCTTGGGATTGAGGAAATAATCCTCCTTGAGCAGCGGATGCAATCTGCGCAATGTTTCGAACACCGCCAGACGGCTGGAGAAATCGGGTTTCTTCAACTGCCCGAAGGCACTCTGCACCACCAGATGATGCGCGGCGCTGCCGACGATACCGAGAAAATTGTCATCGAGCTGAAGAATTTTTTCCGAATCGGCATCGAGATCGGCTGGCTGCCGGCAACTGCCGAACGTCGTCAGGCTGTCGGCGGCAATGCAGGCCCGACCGTTCTTTCTTACAGCGACAATCGTGGACATGGCTTCACTCGTGTTCTACTCGTGCGGTTATTCTCCAATCCCTGCCCACCGGACGAATATCCTCGATGTGCAGTCCAATCCGGTCGCGCATGCTGGAGAGCGTCGGCAGATGAAACAGGCCATGGGCCGAATCGCCCATCAGATGCGGCGCCATGTAAACAATGATCTCATCCACCAACCCGGTTTCCAGCAAGCCGCCGGCCAGCTTCGAACCGGCCTCGACATGGCATTCGTTGACTTCGTGTTCGGCCAGCCTTGCCAGGACACCCCGTAACCCCAGATAGCCATTGTCCTCCTGCACTTCGATGAGTTCGACTTGCCTGGGATAGTGGGTCGAGCACCCCAATGCCGTGGGTGCATGGAAAATCAAAACCTTATCACAGCTATAGAGAATCCGGCTATTCGCCGGCGTCAGCAGGCGGGCATCGACGATGGCATGCAACGGCTGGTGTGGCGCGGCGCTGGCGCCGAGAAAATCGGCATCGACCCGCACATCCATCGAAGGGTCGTCCGACAGCACCGTGCCAATGCCGGTCAACACCGCCGAACTACGCGCGCGCAGACGCTGGACATCCAGCCGCGCCGCTTTGCCGGTGATCCATTGGCTTTCACCGGACGCCATCGCGGTGCGCCCGTCGAGGCTCATGGCCAGCTTGATCCTGACCCAGGGCAGGCCTTCGCGCATGCGTTTGATGAAACCGGGGTTCAGCCGCGCTGTTTCCTCGGCCATCAGACCCACTGCGGTTTCGATGCCGGCGTCACGCAGCTTTGCCAGCCCCTTGCCCGAGACTTGTGGATTCGGATCCTCCATCGCCACCACCACCCGGCTGACGCCCGCGGCGATCAGTGCATCGGCGCAGGGCGGTGTCTTGCCGTGATGGCTGCATGGTTCCAGCGTCACATAGGCAGTCGCGCCGCGTGCCTTCTCGCCCGCCTGGGTCAACGCATGCACCTCCGCATGCGGCCCGCCCGCCTGCACGTGAAAACCGACACCGACCAGTTCACCCTCGCGAACCAGTACGCAGCCGACACGCGGGTTGGGATCGGTGGTATACAGTCCGCGCGCCGCCAGACGATGGGCCTGCGCCATCCACGTAGCATCTTCAGGGAGGAATACAGAGGCTTGGGTCAGAAGGCGCGGCTGCTCGTTCACTCGGGATCGATCAATGGAATCTGATGTCGACGCGCCTCGGGAGACAAATCCTGTTCCAGACGCTCGATGGTTTCACGGAAGGCATCCATGTCCTCGAAGCTCAGATAGACGGAGGCAAAGCGGATATAGGCCACCTGATCGATCTGGATCAGTTCGTTCATCACCCACTCGCCCAGTTTGGCGGTTTCGACCTCCCGCTTGCCGCTGGAGATCAACCGTTTCTTGACCTGGCTGATGGCCTCCTCGACCATTTCGGTGCTGATCGGACGCTTCTCCAGCGCAGCCAGAATGCCGCGCCGCAGCTTTTCCTCGTCGAAACCTTCCCGCCGACCGTCCCTTTTGACCAGCCGCGGCATGTTCAGTTCAGCGGTCTCGTAAGTCGTGAACCGCTCACCGCAAGCCACACACTCTCGCCGCCGGCGCACCTGCTCGCCCTCCCCGGCCAACCGCGAGTCGATGACCTTGGTGTCCTTGTGATGGCAGAACGGGCAGTGCACGGCAGGTCAGGAATTATTGGCCATAAACGGGATGACGACGGCAGATATCCAGTACTTTCTCCTTGACCTCGGCGATCACCGCTTCGTTCTGGTGATCGTCGAGCACATCGCAGATCCAGCCAGCCAATTCGCGGCAATCGGCCTCATCGAAGCCGCGCGTCGTCACCGCCGGCGTGCCGATGCGCAGCCCGCTGGTGACGAATGGCGATTCCGGATCGTTCGGCACCGAATTCTTGTTGACGGTGATATTGGCGGCGCCCAACGCGGCATCCGCCTCCTTGCCGGTCATCGGTTTCTCGATCAGATCGACCAAGAACAGGTGATTACGAGTGCCGCCGGACACGATCCGGTAACCTCGCGCCTGCATCACCTCGGCCATGGCACGGGCATTGGTCACCACCTGCTGCTGATAATCCTTGAAGCTGTCCTCCATCGCCTCCTTGAAAGCCACCGCCTTGGCGGCGATGACGTGCATCAAAGGCCCGCCCTGGGTGCCCGGGAACACCAATGAATTGAGCTTCTTCTCGATCTCCGGATTGCTTTTGGCGAGGATCAGTCCACCGCGCGGGCCGCGCAACGTCTTGTGGGTGGTCGAAGTGGTGACATCGGCGATCGCCACCGGGCTGGGATAGACGCCCGCCGCCACCAGCCCGGCAACATGCGCCATATCGACCATCAACCAGGCGCCGACCTCGTCGGCAATGTCGCGAAACCTTTGCCAGTCCACCACCTGTGAATAGGCGGAGAAACCGGCCACGATCATCTTCGGCTTGTGCTCGCGCGCCAACGCCTCGACCTGGGCGTAATCGATCTCGCCGGTGGCCGGGTCGAGACCGTACTGATGCGCCTCGTACAGCTTGCCGGAAAAATTCACCTTGGAACCATGCGTCAGATGACCGCCCTCGGAAAGGCTCATCCCCAACACCACATCGCCCGGCTGCAGCAAGGCCATGTACACCGCCGCATTGGCCTGCGAGCCCGAATGCGGCTGCACATTCGCATAATCGGCGCCGAACAGTTGTTTGGCGCGATCGATCGCCAGCTGCTCGGCGACATCGACATTTTCGCAGCCACCGTAGTAGCGCCGGCCGGGGTAGCCCTCGGCATACTTGTTGGTCAGCACCGAACCTTGCGCCTCCATGACCCTCGGGCTGGTGTAGTTCTCCGAGGCGATCAACTCGATATGCTCCTCCTGTCGGCGGGCCTCGTCGTCGATGGCTTTTTTCAGTTCGTCGTCGTAACCGGCAATCGTCATATCGGCGCTAAACATGCGTGCTCCATCCTCGTCGGAAAACTGCAAAAAACGGGAGTATAGCCCTGGGATTCATCTTTGTCTTCCGTCATCGATCAGGTGATGCCGCTTGACCGGGGTTCGCCATGTCGATACCGTGGCCGCATGTATTCAACGACAACCCTTTTACCCATTTCGGCAAGCGGCCTGATGACCCGACTGCACTGGCGACTGACCAGCCGCCGCTGCCGTTTGCGCCTGAATTGACTTTCCCACCGGCAGCCGCGCATCCGTTGCGACTGCCGGGTATCATCGACCTCCTCGCCGGATCCGTGGCTGCCTCAACCGGAGGCTTGCCTTGGACCAGACAGACCGTTTCACGCGACATCCCCTCAGCGGCTACTTGCTGGTGATGCTCGCCATGCTTGGCTTTTCGTCGAAAGCGATTCTCGTCAAGCTCGCCTATGGCGATGATGGACAACAGATCGACGCCATTACGCTGATGGCGTTGCGAATGCTGTTCTCGTTGCCGTTCTTCCTGACGGTGGCACTGTGGCGTCGGAAACACGCCACCGGCGCGCGCAATGGCAAAGACTGGGGCATGCTGGTCGGACTCGGGCTGCTCGGCTATTACCTCTCCAGCCTGCTGGACTTCAAGGGACTGGCGTATTTACCCGCCGGGCTGGAACGGCTGATTCTGTTTCTGTACCCCACTTTTGTGCTGTTGTTGAATGCGCACCTCGAAGGGCGGGCGGTCGGGCGCAACCAGCGGGTGGCGCTGTCGCTGAGTTACTTCGGCCTGGTGCTGGTCTATGGCGAGCATCCCTTGGCGGCTGGCGGCGATACGCTGTTGGGGGCGACGCTGGTGCTGGGCAGCGCCATCAGCTATGCCATCTACCTAGTCGCCAGTAGCCGGATCATTCCCCGGTTTGGATCGAGGCGGTTCACGGCCT
>Ga0256841_1001449_pt1 | contig 20547 bp, 22 predicted proteins | sample 356308metaG_FD_185971 | JGI IMG/M metagenome (GOLD analysis project Ga0256841, IMG submission 185971) | Hydrothermal vent microbial communities from Mid Atlantic Ridge, Atlantic Ocean - 356-308 | ecosystem: Environmental > Aquatic > Marine > Hydrothermal vents | place: Atlantic Ocean: Mid... | reverse complement strand
CAAACTTGGCCCACTGGCCGCCCCAACTTCGAAAAAAGCGCTCGATTTCCTCCCATCTGCCCAAAGGCGTCGAGGGGCATCGACGGAAAAAACGCTCTGAGGAGCCTGCTTTTACCGGAAACTAGAGTCGCGCGATACAGGAGAAATATAGCAAAAACGCCCCCTGTCCTGCATCGGGGGCGTCCTCTATCTTTTGCCGAAATGTCCCCTATTCTGTGGAGAGGATGCCCAGATTCAGGGCGGCGTGGGCGGCTTCCGTTCGGGAACGGACGCCGAGTTTGGAGAGGATGGAGGAGATGTGGTGTTCCACGGTTTTGGGAGAAATATGCAGCCTGCCGGCGATCTCTTTGTTCGTCAGCCCGGCCGCCAGCAGTGGCATGACCTCCATTTCTCTGTCGGTCAGCCCGGCGGGATTTTCCCGGGTGCTGTGACGCGGCCCGCGGGGAATGCCGCGGACGCCCTGCGCGCGCAATTGACGTTCTACGACTTCAGCGGCCGGATTGGCGCCAAGCTTCCGCAAGATCTGCAAAGCCTGCAATTGGGCCTCGCTATCGCCATCGGCCAGCGCCATGGCCCTTTCATAGGGACAGCCGATGCTCTCCCACTGCCTTGCTGCGCCGCGCCAGTCGCCGGCCATCTGGCTGGCGAAAGGCTTCGCGGCCCCTTGAGGCGCTTCCCCCAGGCTTCCGGCCCGCCATAGCCAGAAGGCCAGCAAACCGAGGGACCAGGCATCGCCATGCTGCCGCGCCAACGCATAAGCCGGCTGCACTTCTTCCCGACATTGCGCCCTGTTTCCCTGCAACCAGACCGCCTCCGCGCGGGCGGCCGCCACCGGAGCAATGCGCTGCAGCTCTTTTGTGGCCAATGCCAACTCCTTGGCCTCGCCCAGAACGGGCATGGCCCCGGGATCGCCGCTGCGAACGCGCACCCATCCCAGGGCGGCCAGCGCCGGAATTCTGGTGATCGCTGAAAGCCGGGGCGTTTTCAGCACCGATTGGGCCGTTCCCGCGGCTGCCAACCACTCCCCCCGCTCAAGATATAGGTGCGCCAGCCAGGCCTTCATGTAGAACGCCCAGGAATCGAGGTCCCGCTCCGTGCAATAGGCGATGCCCTCGTTGAGATAGCGGTCGGCCTGCTCGAATCTGCGATTGCGCACCGAAGAGGTGGCCAGGTTGGTATAGGCGCGGGCGGCATGTTCTTCAAAACTGTTCTCCAGAGCCAGGCGCAGGCTTCGGCTGAGTAACGGTTCGCCGCGTTCCACGTCGTTGGCGATGAACCAGGCTGACCCCACATTGTTCAAAGCATGGGTCAAGGTCTCTTGATCGCCCAACGATTCAGCCAGATGGATGGCTTGCTCGCCCCAGTGAACGGCTTCCTCGGTTTGATCGGCCAGCATATGCAGTTGGGCCATGTTGCTGTAGGCCATGGCCTTCTCCCGGCATAGCAGCAACGGTTCCAGAATTTCAAGGGCCTTTGCCCCGTACGCCTCGGCCTCACTCTTGCGACCCATGAACCACGAGAGACGGGAGAGCCAGCGGTAACTGTTTCCCTCTTTCACCGTCTGGTCGAGCTGTCGCCAGATGGCCAGCGCGGCCTTCTGGGCTTCGAACGCCGTCTCCAACTGGTCCGTGAGATAGCATTCATAGGAACGCGCTTCTAAGAGAAGGGCCTGTTCCGCCGGAGGCGCAGCCATGGCGAACCGCAAGGCAGCGGCGTAATGGGAAGCCGCCTCTTGATGCGCGCCCACAGACGCCGCCCTCTTGGCGGCAATGGGCGCGAACTTCAGCACGGATTCGCCATCGCCGGCGCCGGTGGCGTGATGCACGATCCGGGTGACTTCCACCGGATAGGGATCGCTCTCCTGAAGCGCTTGCAATATGCGGGCGTGCAGGGCCCGGTACCTGCCGGCGGGCAGGGCGTCTTCGACGGCCAGCCGCGCCAGCTCGTGCCGGAAGACAACGCTTCTGGGGCCGGAGCGCAACATGCCCTTGTCGATGCACTCATCCAGCGCGTCCGTGGCGTAAGGCAAGACAGCCTTGAGCAGCCAGCGCTCGCTGCCGCCTGGAACGCAGGAAACGACCTCCAGCAATTCACGGGCCTGGGGCGACAGATGCGCGGCGCGAGCCAATACCGCGTCCGCCACAGAGGGGGGAACGCCCTGTTCGTCGCTGGCCAGCACCTCGGTGACGAAAAATGGATTGCCGCCTGTGACCGAATAAAGCCATTCGCTCGACACTTGCTTCGGCCGGGCAAGCTCAACTACCGCGGCTTGAGAAAGCCGTGGCAGGGCAATTCGGGTCACGGTGGCGCTGGGGAGATCGCCCAGGGCGATGCGCACCGGATGATTTCTGCCCACCTCGTCATCCCGGAAGCTGAAAATCAGTAGGGCGCGGGTGCTGGCAATACGACGGCCGATGAACTTTATCAGGTCCAACGTCGCTTCATCGGCCCAGTGAATATCCTCGAACACCACAAGGATGGGCGAGTCGTTCTGGAGTTCTTGCAGAAACAGGGAAAAGATCAGGAGGCGATCCGCGCCATTTTCCAGGGCGTGGAGCAGGTCTCCTTTCAGTTGGAGGGCGATGTCATGTAATGGGCCCAGGGGGCGCGGGGTGAACAGGGCGTCACATATGCCATACAGGATGCGCGTCCCGGCGCCCCGCTCCTGCGTAAACTGCTCGATCAGCGCGGTTTTGCCGATCCCCGCCTCGCCGGTGACGAGCGCGGTGGCCCCATGCGCAGAGCCGGCGCGCCGCCAGAGCCGGCGTAGTTCATCTAGAAATTGTTCTCGCTCTATCAGATCCATCTTTGCCAGATCGCCCAAGAATTCGGGGGTTGTTGTTACATAGTCATTATAGTATGACACGACAGATTGCAAGTGGCCGGTTGGCGGAGGGTGTACGTCACTTTTAGTGCAATTAAAGAGGAGCACTTACATCATGCCCGTTTCCACCAGGGCTTCGAGAGAAGGGTCCACCATCGTCATGAGCATAACCTTTCGGGAAAGCTGCTTCGTTACGCCAGCAGGAAGCCTGATACTTCTTTTTCGAACAGATCAGGATTCGTATCCATGGCTATATGCTGCTGACCGGGCAGGATGACGACTCGGCTGTTGGGCAGCGTTGAAGCAAGCAGCTCAATAGCTTGCTGAAAAAGTGGCGGGCTGTCGCCGCCCAGCAAGAGCATGGTCGGCGTTTGAAAATCGGCGAATTTCTCGGCATCAAAGCGGTAAGTGCGATCAAACGCCATCTCCCTGGGAATCGTCGGGGCCAGTTGAATCCGCACCGGCCACACCGGCAGCCGGCGATACGCCTCAAATTCGTGGTCAGGCATTCTCACGACCTCGCGAAAGAACAATTCCAGTCCAGCTTCCAAATCACCGCTGTCAACCAGAGCTTGAATCTGATTGGGAACGCCTGGCGGATACTGGGGCAGGCCGGTGGGGATAGGTGGTTCATAGAGAATGAGCCGGCTAACCTTGTCGGTCAACCGAGCTGCTTCCAAGCTGCAAACCGCACCGTAGGAGTGGCCGAGCAAAAAAACCGGTTCACCGATTGCCTCCACCACCGCGGCCACATCCTCTGCTTCGCGCAGCATGTCATAATCAGGCGCATCACCGCTTCCGCCACGGCCGCGCCTGTCCATGGCGTAGACGGTGAAATGTTGCTCAAAGCGTGGCGAGATCGGAGACCAACGGCTGTGGTCGGCGGTGGTGCCATGCACCAGCACAAGTGGCGGCCCGGAGCCGCTGCAATAATAGGCGATAGGTGTACCATCATGGGATGTGACTTTTTCCATTTTTTTGCTCCTCGCTCTTAGAGTTGCCGGTAAGTAAACCTCAAGAACACGCCAATTTCTTCTGCCGCCCAGCGACTCGTTATCCGATTATCCGATAACCGTTGCCGGGCGGCGGCGCTGCTACTCATTTCCGCGCCGTTCTTTGACAAAGGATAGCAATCAGGTGTTTCCAAATCTGTTTCCAACCCATATGATTTGTTGGGCGGCAACGGCCGTTTCGATACGCGCGTTCAGGGGATAGGCCATAAATTGGGCCAGAACGTCCGCATCGTTGATTTGTCGGGCAAAGCGGCGCAGCGTGGTCTGCGCCTGCTGCGCAACGGCCAGGGCGGCGGCCGTTTGCCCTGCCGCCGCCAGCGCTTCCGCCCGGCACATCAGCACGTCCGGCTGCTCCCAGACGTAAAATTCGCCGCGGCCGGCGTCGAGTTGGGCGACAGCCTGCGCAGTACGCTGCAAGGCGGCCTGGGTATTCTCCCGCGCCAACGCCAGACGTCCCATCCAGGCCAGATCGCTGATTTGATTTTGCGCCTGGCCGGAATCGAGCCGGATTTTTTGCGCCAATTGCAGTTTTTCCGCCGCCGCTTCCAGCTGCCCCCAGCCCAGGTAGATGCGCCCGGCCAACTGCGCCGCCCAACCGGCCGCCCATACGTCCTGCAATGCGGCCGCTTGCGCCAGCACATCTTCATACACAGTGGCCGCCTTATCCCACTCGCCGCGTAAAATGTGCGCCGAACCCAGAAACAGATACGGCCGTATGGCCTGACCCAACAGCCCCATGTCTTGATACAGCGCCAGCGCTTCTCCGGCCAACGCCGCTATCTTGTCGGGGACGTAATAGAACCCCCAGGCGGCCGTCAACGCAAACAGCGCATCCCCCTCCCCGCGCCGGTCGCCCTGCTCCCGGCTGATCTCCAACGCTTGCCGCCCGTAACGCAAGGCGGCGGCAATGTCCCCCAGATTGATCGCCGTCCACGTCAGCCCGGCCAGACAATTCGCTTCGCCGGCCGCGTCGCCGGTTTGCCGGTACAGGCGGAAGGCTTGTTCATAGAGGGAACGGCCATCCCGGTTGCGGCTCAGGGTGATGGACGCCCGCGCCGCCTCGGCCAGCGCTGCCGCCGCCGTAGGGACGTCGCCCAACGCCAAAAATTGGTGTTGGACATCCTGAAAGGCGGCGATTTTGTCCTGGCCGGAAAGGATGACTGCGGCTTCGACAAATTGAAACTGCGCCCGCCGCAGCGGGTCGGGATGGCGGGCCAGTATCTCCTCCATCTGCCGGAAGACGGCCGTCTCCTCCGCCACAGATTTCCCCAGCGGAGCGTTGTCCAAAAGCCACCACAGCAGCGACTCAAACAGCAGCGGTTCGGCCGTGTCCAAATCAAAGCCGGGTGCGCCGCGCAGGTGGTCAAAAGCGGCTCTCATGCCTTCCAGCGCGTGGATGGCGTCCTGGTAAGCGAAAAGCCGGCGGGCCCGGGCGGCCGCCAGCGGGGCCCACTGAAAGACAAGGTCAAACGCTTCGCCGCGCTGCGCGTGATGCAAAATACGCCCCGCTTCTTTTTGCCGGACGGTTTCCGGCTGCCCTTGGGCGGCGCGGGCAAACCAGAGGGCCGCCCGCCGGTGCAACTGCTGTTTCCGCGCCGCAGGCAGCCCGGCGTAAACCGCTTCGCGCACCAGATCGTGGTGGAAGCGGTACACAGTGGGGGCAAAGCCGGGGCCGGACGTGGCTGTTTGCGCAATCACAACGCCCCAGCGCTCGCCCCATTCCAGCGCCTGCGTCGTTTCCACATCGCTGCGGGCGCTGATCTGCTGCAATTGGGTTAACGCTGCGCCATCGGCCAGCACGGCCAGCGCCTCCAGCAATTGCCGCTCGCCTGAAGGCAGCCGTTGCAGCCGCCGCCAGATCACGTCCCGCACCGTGGCCGGCACGGGCAGTTCGGCCGGCGCTTCTTCGGCTGTGGACAGTTCCTGCAAAACGGCCGTGACAAAGAGCGCATTCCCGCCGGTGGCCCGGGCCAGCATGGCGGCGACGCTGGCGCGAGAGCCGGCGGCCAGACGGGGCCAGAAGTGGGCGATCAGCGTGTGGATGTCGCTGGCCGTCAAGGGGGGCAGCGACATCTGCGGCCGGCCGCGCCGGGCAAAATCATCCAGCAGCCGGGCCAGCGCCGGCGCGCCGTCCGTCTCTTCTGTCCGGTAAACGCCAATGAGCAGCCAGGGAAAATGGTTGATGCGCCGGGAAATGTAATGCAGCAGGTGCAAACTGGTCTCGTCCGCCCATTGCAAATCGTCTAAAAAGAAGAGCCGGGGCGTGTTCTCCCCGGTCGGCGCTTGCCAGAGAAAGTCGGTGATGGCGGCAAAGAAACGGTCGGATTCTTTGCCGGAACCGGCGGCGGCCGGCGCCCGCGGCAGGCGCCGCGCCATCTGCGGCAGCAGCAGACTCATGTACGCCTGGGTTAGCGGCGGCAGTTGGCGTAAATCGGTGTCGTCGAGCTGCTGCAAGCGGCGTTCCAGAATGGGCAGCCACGGTTGGTAAGGCAGGGCGCGCCCGAATTCGTCGCACGCGCCGGTGTAGACGGTTTCCGGCGGCAGGGAACGAGCCAACTCCTGGACCAGCCGGGTCTTGCCGCTGCCGGCCGGCCCGCCGATCAGCAGCGCGACCCCGCGCCCGGCCTGCGCTTCGCGCCACATCCGCTGCAATTGGGCGCATTCGGCCGTCCGCCCCACAAACTCGGAGCGCGCCGGCGAGATGGCGGACAGGGAGACGGTCTCTCTCTGGCGTAATGGCTGTGTCACTTTCCCGGCCAACAGATCGGCGTGTAGTTTTTCCAGCTCGCCCCCCGGTTCCACGCCCAATTCCGCCTCGAGCAGGGCGCGGCACTGGTCATATTGCTGCAAGGCCGCTTCTCGCTGTCCCGTCTGGGCATACAGCCAGACGAGCAGGGCGTGCGCTTCTTCGAACAGGGGGTTGGTTTGCAGAAGTTGGTGGGCGTAATGAATGGCTGCGTCGTAATCTCTCTTCTGGCTCACGCGCTGCGCCAGTTCCAGCAGGCCGCGTTCCAGCAGGCGGCGGGTGTGGGTGCGCTGGTAAAGCAGCCACAATTCAAATTCCGGCGCGTCGGGCAGGGTCATCCCTTCTAAAAACTCGCCGCGGTAGAGGGATACGGCCGTTTTCAGGTCTGGGAGGGAGGTTGAGGGCAAATAATCTGAGAGCGCCTCTGTAAACAGGGCTAAATCCGTCGCAACCAGCGCGTGGTTCAGGGTGACGCTGTGACGTTTGGTGAGGAGTATTCCGGGGGCCGCCTGCCGGATACGGCTCAACAATACGTTGAGCGCGCGATTGGGCGCCTGCGCGTTGGCGCAAAAAGTGTCCATCAAGGCGGAGCGGGGCTGCGGCGAATCTGCTGCCAGCCAGGCCAGCAGGGCGCGCGGCTTGCGTCGCAGCCTGATGGAAGCGCCCGTTTCAAGGCTGTTCAGTTGAAACGAGCCCAGCGTATGCAGCGTATATCGAAAGACGGCCGTCATGGTCAATCGTTCAGGAGCTAGAGAGCTGTTGTCACTCGAACATTATAGCATGGCAGGGTACATTGCAAGGGGCTGGTGTGCGCCGGCGGAGGGCGCGCGTCACTGTTAGTGCGCTTCGTCACCAAGCCGGAACGCCTGTCGCCGCGCCCAGAGCCCTTCCCCGTCATCCATCAGCCACACCTGGCCGGCCCGCAAGGCCAACGGCAGCCGCGGCGCGGCATGGACGGTGAACCGCGCCCGCAGCGCTTTCAGCTCGGCCGGGTCCGGCGCATGGGCCACCGTCAAGTGGGGTACGATTTTATCGAGGGGGATGCTTCCGCCGTAGGGTGGGGTCTGCGGGAAGCGGGCCGCCAGGGCGGCGATCAGCGCCCGGAAGGGCGCCTCCGGTTCCGGGGCCAGGTAGAGCAGATCGGGAAAGGCGCGTGCGGCGCTCAGCGCGTAAGGGAAAGCCGGAAAAGCGGCGAAGAGGGCCTGGAGCTGCGCCAGGACGTCGTCGCCGATGGCGACCGGCGGCAGGAAGGGGTAGTGCAGCGTGATGTGGGCCGGCATCCCCTGGGCCGCCGAGGGGTCGTAGCGTTGGCGATAGGCGGCCACCAGGGGTTCGGCTTCGGGGACCAGAATCACCAGGGCGGAGCAAGCATTACTCATGATGCATTTGATGGCTGAAAATACCCCAGCCAGATCTCTCCAGCGCCACCCGGGTCGTAGATGAGTTGCAAAACGTATTCGCGATCCCCGAATCGCACCTGAAGTCCATCGCCGCTGCTCAGCGCACGTTTGTCTCCGCCTGAGGTGTTGGAAAACGCCTCAATTTCTTTGCAATTCGTGTCAACCACCGAGATGACCTTGAAGAACTCGTTCTCGGGAAAGAGGATGAATTTCATGGCCCCAAGCGGCTGGTTGAATTCGGTGAACTTGAGGGCGACGATGACATCCTTTGGTTGGGCAGCCCTGATCAGCAGTTGCGGCTCATTCGTTCCGACTTCGGCGCTCTTAATCCTGTCCGCGGGAACGTCGGAGAAGAACTGGTCGAAGCAGTCGCCTTCGCCAGGTCGCGTTGTAACGGCCGCTCCTGAAGGCGAGTCGAGCGTGGCTGTTCCCGCGCGCGCCGGTGCATCTGCCGGCGCAGAACTTCGCGCTCCGGCCGGCGTCTGTACCGGGATCGCTGCGGAGGTTTCTGCACCGAGGAAGGCGCCTGCCACAAAGGTGCGGTTTTGTTTGGAAAGCAGCAGGGCAACCACGAATCCCAGCACAAAGCCCATGCCGATCAAGCCCCAGGGACGGTATCGCGCAAAGCGGTATACCCCTTTGCCCCCTGCGACGAGGGGTGGCGTTTTGGCAAAAGCCAGGTATGCGCATAAGACGAGCAGAGCTGCCGCACCCACGATGGCCAGGATGGCAATGCCAAGCTGGCGTTCTCCCTGAAGAAGAAGCGAAAAACCGATCAGCGCGGTCACCAGGCTGATTGCGCCGCTTATCCAGGCCGGCAGTTTCTTGATCGCCTCAATCCAGCGCTGCTGCTTGTTCAATGGATCACCTCGGTATCGCTTCCCGCTCAGGAGGTCAGCCCCCGGCGGGCCAGCAGTTGGCCGGCCAGGCCCACGGCAGCCACGGCCAGAATCCCGAAGCCGATAAGCTGGAAAAGCGCGAAGGGCAGGCCGGCCCAGGCCATGACCGAAAGCGCAGAAGCCGCTTGGCCGATGCCTTCCACGCCCCGGAACCCGGCCGCCAGACCGTAAAGCCTGCCCTGGGCGACGACGATGCCCAGACCAATGGCAATGGACAGGATGCTGAGCAGCAGGGCAATCCCGGCGAATTTGCCTTGATAGGTCACGAAAAATGATTGCCGCAACCGGCTGAGCAGCGCAACCACTGACAGCGTGACGGCTCCGTTGAGCGAAGTGAACCAGGTTTTCACGAGCGTCCTCCTTTCCTTGTCATCAGATAGACTGTGATTATGCGTGAGGAGAGACTCTCGGTTTGCCCGGATATCACTTCAATGCTGAAGTGCTCGCCGAAGCGCCGCTGGAGTTCGTCCGGACCAAGCTTGCGTTCAAAACACATCAACAGATAAAGGCTGCCTGGATAGGTCAGGGGCAGCACGTTCTGCAGGTACGAGTCGCGAGCCTCCTGGTTCATGTCATTGAGCGCTCCGACATCCAGCAGCAAGTCATACACGCCGTTGACCTGGCGCAGGGTAGTGAGATCGTCTTCCACGAATCGCACCTCCACGCCTGCTGCACGCGCGTCTTTGCGTGCCCGCTTAATCGCGGTGGGCGAGAAATCCACGCCGGTCACCTCGAAGCCGTTCTTGGCGAGGTAGATGGCCTCGACTCCCACCCCGCAGCCCAGGTCGATCGCCCGGCCCGGCGCGATGCGCCCGCTCTCCACCAGCTCCACCAGATCCGGCAGGATAGGGCCGAAGATCCACGCTATCGGCACGAAGGGGAAGCGGTAAATCAGTTCATATAACCATTTGTTCATAGATACTTAGATCTCCTTATTCGTCACGCCCATTCTGTCCTCATCCCGATTAACATGGTTCCTTTCGAAGCCGGTGCTACGTTTCCCTCTCTCCCCGGGGGTAGAAGTAAGCGAACGCTGCCGCCATGATCGCATCGAATACCACCAGCGGCATGGTCACACCCAATTGCGTGTCCCCTGTTACGGCGTTCAGCAGGTGGGCAATGACCAGTCCTGCCCACATGACCAGCAGCGCCTGGATTACGGCCACGTTCTCCTGCGGCTTGTGGAAGGCATGCCAGCTGGCGATAGATAGTGCCAGATAGATGGGAACCAGGTATCGAACCCATGCAATCTCTTGGGGCGCCATCATGGTCCCGGCAACCTGTCCTGGAAGCACGAGGAGCAGCAGGGTGTACATCCCTCCAGAGATAAAGTTGATCAGCAGCAAAACTTTCAATCCACGCATTATTCACCGCCTTGTGAGCGTATTGGTTGACTCTCAATGTTTGGTTGATCCCTCTTCGCAACTCCTTCGGTGTCACCGGCTCGCAGCCGCAGGATCATGGTGACCACACCCAGCAGCACGCCGATCCCCATGACGATGGCCCCCAGCCGCGAGTCGGTGGCGATGTGCAGACCAAAGAAGATCAGCAGGCCCAGGTTGATCAGCCACATGGCCGCCAGTTCTCCCCAGGGGAGGACTCTCCGGGCGTCCTGCGTGCGGGCGGAGAAGACACCCAGAAGCAAGTTGGTCATCACACCCACGAAGGAGGTGTGGGTGAAGACGGCGGTGAACCAATGAGGCGCGAGCGAGGGGTCTCCACCCAGCGCCACGGCTGCATAGAGGAAAAGGCCGACGAAGATGATCAGCCAGAGGGCGCCGAAGAACCCCCAGGGGTCAGCGCCGGTTCCCAAAGGCCCTTTCCCGATCGCTCGCCAGGCTACTCGCGCCAGGAAGAATCCAAGGCCCAACAAGAGCAGCAGGGCGAAGATGGGGATGAGCTGATCCAGCAGGTTGAGCAGGAACGCGGTGGGCACCAGGATGGCTGCCACGGTCCAAGCGATAGCCTGCACCAGGCCCGGCCAAGTCCAGCGTTTGCCCCGATCCTTTTGCACGAACCACTCCACGATCCCGCCGGCGACCAGGATGAGGTAAGTGTCCATCATGCCGGCGTGCACGCCCACCCGGTCTTCTCCTGCGATCGGCAAGAACTGGCCGACGACGCGCTCCAGCCCCAGCAGGACGCCCATGGTCGCCCCCACGGCCGCCACCAGCAGACCGCCCGCCACCAACAGGTGCACCGTGGTCACCACGGGCTGGCGTCGCAACTGGACGATGGCGAAGACGGCCGCCGCCCAAATGACCAACATGGCGGCGGCGCCGAAGACCGGCAGCAGGACGAAGGCGCCCCCGCCCCGGGAAAAAGCGATCCCAAAGCTGGCGATGTAGCCGGCGAACACCAGCACGCCGAGCCACACCAGGGCCTGCGTCCGGCGGGCGTAGGCCCCCGACACCTCTCGCTGGCCGGTGAAGACCCAGATGGCCAGCCCGATCAGGGACAGCGTGATCCAGCCCACGGAGCCGGCGTGCAGGTGGATCAGAATCTGCCAGCGGGGGATCTCCCCGGTGGTGAGGGCATTGTCGAAGCCAAAGTAGACGTTGATTAAGAAGAGGAGCGCGGAACTCAGGAAGAGGATCCTGGTCTGCCTCCAGACGGCATTGTTTTGCACAGGGAACATTTTCATCTCTTCTTTCGTGTCATCAAATAGACAGCCCCTACCGGGCCAGCAGTTGGCCGGCCAGGGCCACAGCAGCCACGGCCAGGATGCCGAAGCCGAACGCGCCCTCACCCCCGGCCAGCACGTTGATCCCCACCGCGGCGGGCGCGGCCACCAGCACCCAGGCGGCGTTCCAGGCCCAGCGCGAGTTGTGACGGTAGCCTTCCAGGGCGACGAGCAGCGCCAGCGCGCCAAAGGCCAGGAACCAGATGGCCACCTGCCGGGCGTTGGTGGCTATGTTGCGGGCCACGGTCGGGTAGGCCGCCCGGAATGCTTCCAGGGAGACGCCGGTGTCCAGTTCGAAGAAGGCCAGGCTGGGCCCCATGAAGAACCAGCCCGCGCCGTTGAGAATCAGCAGGGCGCTGATGGCGATCAGAATGCCCCAGCCCCATTTTGCCGTCCTCGATTGTGTCTGCTCTCTTTGCGCTTTAGATAAGCTTTGTGTACTCATACAAACCTCCTTTTACAGCAGCAAAGCGATGCCGATCAGGAGCGGCGCCAACTGAACCCCGGCCGGGATGCTGAAGAGGGTGGGCAGGCCGGTTGCGAAGGAGAGGGCGCCGAAGAGGCCGGCCCCAAGCATCACCCAGCCCACCCAGGCGGGCAGCAGGGCCGTCTGGAGCAACGCGCTGCCGTAGACGGCCGTCGCCAGGTAGGCCAGCAGCATGTAGAGGAAAAAGAGCGTCCCCATCCAGCGCTGCAAAGGCTCGAAGAACGCGGGTGGGGCGACGCTGCTGGAGGCGGTTTCGGCCGCCCACACGGTGACGCTCAGGCGGAAGGCCAGTTCGACCACCCAGAAGGTCACGCCCAGCGCAAAGAGCAACAGCCCGGTTTGGCCCAGCAGCCTGTCCCCGGCCTCGCGCAGCAGCGCTGTCAGCCCGCCCAGCCCGACGGCCGTCAGCAGCACGCCGGCCACAATGCCCCGGTTGGTCCACAGCCAGGCCGAACGGTTGGAGGCGATCCGTTCCAGGTGCTCCGGCAGAGGCGCGTTCCACACCCGCACTCCCAGGCCGGAGAACAAGGGAATGGAAACGCCGGCGCAGAAGATCACCGCGCCGGCAGTGAGCGCTATCCCGATGATACGTTGCTCCCACATCGTAACCACCCCAATGACCTCGCGCTTCACTGGCCGGCTTCAACGGGAGGCAGGGATTGGAGGAAGAGCCACAGGGCTTTCAGTTCCTCGTCAGTCATAGCCCCAACAGCTTCATAGGGCATAGCTTCGTTGAAGCGCTCGCCGCCGGGCTTCACCCCGGTGCGCATAGCCGCGATGAAACCGGCTTCCGTCCAGCCAGCCAACTGTCCGGCCGGGGTGAGGTTGGCTGCCGGGGGCCAGTCAGGGGATCCACCGGGGATGGGACCGCCCGCGTAATCTGGCCCGTGACAACCGATGCAGCCCACGGCCAGGTAGCGCCCGTATTCAACGGTGACGCCGGGCGGGGGCACTTGCGGCCGCGGGCCGTCATGGTCAATCAGTTCGGCCGGGATGAGGGGAAACTGCCCGGCCAAAAAGAGGACCCGGCCCAACGGCCCTACCCTGTCCTGGGGCGGTTCGTTGTCCACGGGGGGGACGCTCTTGAGATAGGCGATGAGCGCGCCCAGGTCTTCATCGCTGAGGTAGTAGAACTCCTGCGATGGCATGAAGAGGAGCGGCTTGCCGTCCGGCCCCACGCCGTGGCGGATGGCCCGCACCCAATCTGCATCGCTGTAGGCGCCGCCCACGCCGCCCTGACCGGCAGTGAGATTGCTAGCGTAGATGTTGCCGATAGCCGGGTCCTCAATAACCGGATTCCCGGCCAGATTCCGGCCGTGACAGTCGGTGCAGCCGCGGATGACGGCGATGTGCGCCCCGCGGGCGATGGCTTCCTCACCGGCGGTTACGGCTACGGTCTCTTCCGGGATGGCGTAGCTCTTGTTCATGCGGCTGTTGCTGACGATGAACACCAGGGTCGCCGCCACAGCAGCCAGTCCCACTAACCCTGCGAGGATGACGCCGATCCACTTCAGTACTTTTTTCATCATTTTCTCTCCAGTAAGGGTTCAACAAACTTCTATCTCCGCCCCGCCAGCCAGCACCAGACCGGGTAGAGCAGCCAACCCGCCCCCGCACCCACATAGGCCACCCAGACCAGCGGGTCTGCGGTCAGGCTGGTTCCAGATGCCAACAGAGGCCCGGCCGCCAGACCGTAAAGCCTGCCCTGGGCGGCGACGATGGTCAACCCCACGGCAATGGACAGGATGCTGAGCATCAGGGCAGCTCCGGCGATCTTCCCATGGTAGACAGCGAAATCTATCATCGTGCATTCCTCTATTCAGGAAGACAGCCCCTGGCGGGCCAGAAGTTGGCCCACCAGGGCCACGGTGGCCAAACCGGCGTAGAAACCGCCAATATCAAGCCGGCCTCCGCCTCCAAAAGCCCAGACAGAGGAGAACGTCAATGTAGCGACGAGCACCCACATCGCGTTCCAGGCCCAGTGCGAGCGATGGCGATAGCCGGCCAGCGCCACAACCAGAGCCAGCAGCCCAAGACCAGCCAGCATAATTGATAGGCCCTGGCCTTCCCGCACAACATGCTCGGCAACGGTCGGGAACACTTCCTTGACTTCATCTATGGGGACGCCCGTGTCCTGCTCGAAGGTGGCAGGGCTGGCGCTGATAAAGTAGAGCGCCACGCCGTTCAGCGCCAGCATAGCGCTCAAGGCAATCAGAATGCCCCAGCCCCATTTTGCCGTTCTCGATTGTGCCTGCTCTCTTTGCGCTTCAGATAAACTTTGTGTGCTCATATCACACCTCACTTTAGACTTTAGATTGGTTCAATCTTCAATCTTTGAGATGTTCGTGCATCAGCGCAGGTTTCTCCAGCCACGAATGATCAGCCCAGCCCGGAGCGGGCCCAGTACCATCATCAACGGGACAAACCAGCCGATGGCGAAAATCATGAACACTGGCATCAGCGCCAGGCCCAACAGACCGCCCCGGCGTTCGGATTTCCACAGCCAGTAGCCGGCCAGCACGTCCAGAACACTTGTCAGCCCATTGAGAAGGATCGAAGCGATCATGACACGCATACCCAGAGCCTCGATGAAGCCCCCGCCCATTATCCGGAAGCCCCCGACGGGTGAGATGGGCAGCTCACCGGTGTGCTGCACGTAGCGCAGGATCGGAATCATCAAGGGCCAGGCGAGACCCAACAAGTGGAGGATAGAGGCCGCTGTGATGGCGATGGCTCGCTTTTCGGTCTCGACGAAATTTTGCTCGGTCATCGTTACACCTCCCCACCCCGCACACCCATTAGCCCGATGGCGGTTGCACGCCGATCTGCCGCAGAATGCCTTCCAGGCCGCTGCCCTCGGCAGCCTCCACCCGGATGGCCTTGATCTTACCGCCCTCGATGACCGCCTCGCCGCGCTCCTCCGGGTTGGAGAAGGATTTGCCGGTGGCGGGGATTACCCCCAGGCCCATGGGCGTCAGGTCCAGTTCGCCGGTGTGCGTTCCCGACACCTGCGTCGTGGTGACGACTTTATCGCCTTCCACGCTCAGGATGCGCAGGTTGTACTGAATGTCGGGGAAGGCGGCCTGCAAGGCCCGCGTCATGCCCAGCCACTCCGCGGCTCCCAGGGGCTGGGGCGTCGGCCCGCTGAACTGAAAGCCCTCCGCCAGGTAGTCGGCCACCTTCTCCAGGTCGCCGGCGTTGAAGGCGTCTGCAAATGCTTGAGCGGTCTCTCGTGCGTTCATCATAACCTCCGTTCTGTCTATCGTCTCAGCGTCTCCCGAATCTGGGCGGCGTGTTCCTCGAAATGTTGGGTGACCACGCCGCGGAAGATGAACTCCATGGTCCAGTAGCCTTCGCCGAAGAAGTGCGCGCCCTTGCGCCACTCGTCATCCCGAACGGTGTCCAACAGCCGGAGCGCCTCGGCGTGGGCCGCGTCATACCGCTCGGCGATGGATTGGGGCGTGGCATTGCGGGCTGCGCGGCGGGTCATAAGCAGGCTGATCTTGCCGGTGAACCAGGAGGGGAAGTTGAGATAATTCTTGCCTTTGCGAATGGCCTCCACCTCCTCCGGGATGAGTTCCAGGCCGTGAACCATGTGTTCGAACAGCTCGGCCACGGTGAAGGCGGTGGCCAGGCTCTTGCGCCGCCAGTCCTCCGGCGGGACGGCGTTCAACAGAGCGTGGAACGCCTGGCGGGAGGCGTTCATTTCCGCCCGGATGGTTGCGCGATCCGGCAGTTCAGGGGCGATGGATGACTGTCGGTCATTGGCGCTTATTTTTGCCATATTCACCTCCAATTGAAAACAATTCACTCAAATCACGATCATGGAACGCCAGACGCCGCCCAGGTTGAAGGGCAGTTTTTGCCAACTCTCGCCGTAATCGGCCGAATGCCACACATCCCCATAGGTCAACCCGGCGAAAAGATGGCCGGGCGCGTTCGGGACGGTCGCCAGGGCGATGGGCGTCTGGGGCAGCGGGTGCTCTTGCCAGCCGATGGGCTGCCAGCCGGCCCCGCCGGACATCCGGTAAAGATACGCTTCCGCCTTCTCGCCGTAGGCCTTGCCCGGATTGGAGGCCACGGAGACGTACCATATTTCCGGCCGCTCCGGGTCGGCGGCGCAGGCCACGCCGTAATGTTGGGCCAACCCGCTTTTGGCTTTGCGCCAGGTGAGGCCTCCATCCCGGCTGAAGGCCGCGCCGCCGCCTGTGCCGCCGGCTTCGTAGACCCATTGCCCGTTCACGGCGTGAAACGTCAGGTCATGGCAGTCGCGCAAGGTTCCCTTGATGTGATTGGACCAGGTCTGCCCGCCATCCTCGCTGCGCACCACCGCGCCAAATTCGATCCCGGCCATGACGACCTCCGGCTTCGTGGGGGAGATGGCGATGGCCTGGACGTAAGCGCGGCGGTCGGGCGATTTGGCGGGGGAAAACCAGAAGCGACGGCCGCGAATGCGGCGAAACGCTTCCAGTTCCGTCCAGCTTGCGCCGCCGTCGTCCGAGCGAAAGATCAAGGCCGGTTTCGTCCCCGCGTACACGGTGTCGGGCCGCTGCGGGCTGACGGCCAGGGCTTTGACGATGCAGCCGCTCATGCCGCCGGGCTGCCAGGTCAGGCCGCCGTCGTCTGAACGCAGCACCCCGTCGCGGGTTCCGGCGTACACCCGTCCGGAATTGGCGGGGTCAGCAGCCAGACAGGTGACTTTGTGTCCGGTTGCGTGGCGGGTCACGGCCCAATCGCCGTGCGGGGCGCGTTCGGCGCGCACAATGCCGTTCTCGTTGGTGGCGAGGAATAGGCGGTGCTTGTCCATGACTTGCATGGTACAACGCCCGGCGTCCCGTTGTCATGGGGTCGGCGTCCCGTTTGGCCGGGAAGTTTTGTCCCGACTGGCGGTATCTTTTTTAATATTTGAGGGAGTGAGAAACCGGGTTTGTGGTTTACCGGAGCGGGGGAATTCTTATTGCGCCCCTCCCAGCCCCGCCTCTCTTGCCCGCACGATGGCCTCGGCGCGGTCGGCCACCTGGAGTTTGTTGAGGATGTTGGAGACGTGGTTGCGCACGGTTTTGGGGCTGATCGCCAACTGCCGGGCGATGGTGGCGTTGTCGCACCCCTGCGCGATCAGGGCCAGGACTTCGCCCTCGCGGTCGGTGAGTTCGGGGAAGGCTTCCGGCGCCGCCGGCCGGGAGCGGGCAAAGAAATGGGTCAGTCTGGCGGCAATGGCCGGACCAAAGAGGGCTTCACCCCGGGCCACGGCCCGGATGGCGTTCAACAACTCCTGATGATGGGCGCCTTTGAGCACGTACCCGCGCGCGCCGGCGCGCATGGCGGCAAAGAGGGAGGCGTCGTCCTCCAGCATGGTGACCATGATGACGCCCACAGCCGGGTTGGCGCGCAAAATCTGCCGGGTGGCCTCGATGCCGTTCAGTCCGGGCATGTTGATGTCCATGAGCGCTACATCCGGCTGCACCTCATGGGCCAGGGCCACCGCTTCTTCACCGTTCGTGGCCTGGCCCACCATCTCGATATCTGGAATGGCAGCCAGGAGGGCCTGCAGCCCCTCACGGAAGAGGGCATGGTCATCGGCCACCAGGAGACGAATGGTTTTCACGGTCAAGCCTCCTCGTCCAGGGGCAGCGCGGCCAGCACGCGGCAGCCGCGGCCGGGCGCAGACTCGATGTGCAGGCTGCCGCCGATCTCCTCGGCCCGCTCGCGCATGGAGATCAGGCCAACCCCGGCTTTGCTTTCCGGCGACAGGCCCACGCCGTCGTCTGTAATTTCCAGACGAAGCGTTTTTCCCCGGCCGGTGGACTCGAGTCTAAATGCCACTGTGCCGTGGCGGGCCTGGGCGTGGCGGGCGATGTTGGTCAAGGCTTCAGCCGCGATGCGGTAGGCGGCCACTTCGATGGCGGCCGGCAAGGGAGGTAGGCCGGCGGCCGGCGCTTGAACGTCGATTTCCGGGCTGCCGGCGCCAACCTGCAGGCCTGTGGCGTAATCACGGATCGCCCCTGCCAGACCCAAATCATCCAGCGCAGGGGGCCGCAAATCGTAGACCAGGCGGCGGATCTCGCCGACCGCGGCCTCGTTTTGGGCGGCCAACTCGTCGAGAAAGCGCCGGGCTTTGGCGGGATCCTCCTCGATGAGCTGGCTGGCCGCGGCCATCTTAAGCCCCTGGCTGGCCAGGACGGGACCCAGCCCGTCGTGCAGGTCGCGGCGGATGCGGCGGCGTTCTTCTTCGCGGGCGATGACCAGGCGTTGGCGGGAGCGGCGCAAATCGGCCGTCAGGCGGGCGGCGTAGGCCACGGCCCCGGCCTGCCGCGCGATGGTTTCCAGCAGGCGCTGGTCCTTGGCGGTGAGCGACTCGCCGGACGAGCGCGGCGCGACCCGCATCTGCCCGACCGTTTCTCCTTGGTGGATCAGGGGGAAGGGCTGGGTCTCATCCACCGGCAGGCCGTAGCTGGCGGCCATTTCGGCCCGCTCGCCCAGCTCAATGGCCGCATAGGGCAGTTTGAGCGCCTGGGCCACCGATTCCACAATGCCTATCAACGCGGCTTGCGGGGAGCCGGTTCGCTCCAGATGTTCGCCTAACCGCGCCAGCAGCGCGGCCGGGTCGTCTCGCTCGCCGTACATGAGACGATTGACCGCGGCCTGCAAACGCTGCCGCGCTGGTTGGAACAGCGCCGCGGCCAGGCCCGTGGCCAGCAACGCCAGCACCAGGTTGCCGGTGGAATGGAGGAACAGTCCCAGTCCGCCAACGATGAACACGTACAGCGCGGTCACCACGGCCGTCAGCGTTCCGTAGACCAGAACGCGGTTGATGATCACATCGATGTCAAACAGCCGGTAGCGCAGAATCGAAAAGGCGATGGACAGAGGCAGCAGCGGGATCAGGATGATGATGAGGGCCCGGGTAAAAAGCAAAAAATAAATTCGTTCTGGACGGGGTTGGTCGGGCGGCAGGTTGGCCCCGGTGAACAACCAGATCAGCATGACGAGGAGCGCGCTCATCAGGCCAAACAGCACCCACTTGGTTTGCTGCCGTTGTAACCGGTTCGACAGGCGACGGTAGCGGTGGATCTGCGCCGCGACGCCGACGGCCACAGAGCCTACGAACAGGCCAGCGGCCGGCTGTTCGCCCCGGGTCGCGTTGACGGTGAACGGCGCGATCAGGAGGATCAGGGGGACCGCTATCATCCCCAGGTGCTTCGCGCGCGGGGCGAATTTCCCGTCGGGAAAGTAAAAGAACAAGCACATCAAGGCGCTGTATCCCAAGGCATACACCATGGCCAGCAGCCAGCGCAGGTCAGGGCGTGCCCGCCACAGGGCGTCGTCGCTTTCTGTGAAGAAGACGGCGCCTAAATAGACCAGCGTGAATGAAATCACCAGACCCACCCAGGTGTTGGGCGCGCGCCAGAAGATCACCAGGGCGATGAGGAAGAAAACGATGGCAAACCCCATGTTGGTGAGGGACCAAAACGCGCTGATCATATCCGCCGGCAGGCCGAGGCTCACCATCATTTCCAGGTCTTCGGCCGAGAGCGCGAACGGGTCACAAGCGTTTTCTACGCAGGAGGGGGGCGGGCGGCCGGCCGTCTCGACGCTACCCATGATCCACAGCCCGGCCGCCAGCAAAAAGGCGGCCATCCAGGCCAGCCGGGCGGCGGCCAACCCAAAGTCCCCCCAACGTGTTTCTGGTTGAACCGGGGCGTTCATCGTTCAAAAAAATCAACTTTTTGCTGCAACGACGCGATTTTCTCGAATGCTTCCGTGTTGTGCGTGACCAAAGCGACTTTGTTCACCAGAGCGGTGGCGGCAATCAAAACGTCTTGGAAATCAACCGGCCGGTCTTGAAGGCATTTGGACAAAGTATATGTGCAGAGATTGGGCCTGTCAACCATCCCAAAATTCGAATAAAGTTCGCTGTAGTCATGTTGCGTCTCCCGTTGAAACACAGAAGAATACGATAAGACGAGCGCCGCGCGAGCAGCGTTCATGGCGCACCCGCTCAGGACGTCAGTCCCCAGCGGGCCAGCAGTTGGCCGGCCAAGGCCACGGCAGCCACGGCCAGGATGCCGAAGCCGAAGGCGTCCTCGTCCCCGACCAGCACGTTGATCCCCACCGCGGCCGGCGCGGTCACCAGCACCCACGCGGCGTTCCAAATCAGCCCGATGGCGGCTGCACGCCGATCTGCCGCAGAATGCCTTCCAGGCTGCCCGGCAGAAAAGCGAAGGCGGGTTCGAGGTTGGTGGTCAGTAGGCTCAACAGATCTAGTTCTTCAGAGGTCTGGATCAACTCTAGTTTCCGGTAAAAGCAGGCTCCTCAGAGCGTTTTTTCCGTCGATGCCCCTCGACGCCTTTGGGCGGTCCCAGTAGCCGGTGGGGATGGGTGGCAGGACCGCGGCCAGGTAGGTCAGGACGTTGCCCGCCAAGAGGGCCAGCTCGGGCAGGCGGAAGCAGCTCTCCGGGGCGAAGACGAACTGGCGGTGCAGGCCGATGATCTGT